>Ga0224497_10000079_pt1 | contig 81579 bp, 69 predicted proteins | sample SF_Jul11_sed_USG_4_FD_167970 | JGI IMG/M metagenome (GOLD analysis project Ga0224497, IMG submission 167970) | Sediment microbial communities from San Francisco Bay, California, United States - SF_Jul11_sed_USGS_13 | ecosystem: Environmental > Aquatic > Marine > Sediment | place: USA...
CTCAGCGGGTGGTGGTATCCACTCATTGAGTTAACCAAGCCGGCTCAGCGCCTGGCAGTGGAACGGGTTCGCCGGTTGGGAAGTCCAGTGCTGCTGTTGTCCTGGGTGCCCTTTATTGGTGATCCGCTGTGTCTGGCGGCAGGGTGGTTGCGAATAACCTGGGTTGGCGCCCTCTTGTTCATGGGGATTGGCAAAGGTTGTCGGTATGCCGTCTTGTTTGCCCTGTTGCCCTCCAGCGGCGGGTGAACGACACAGACGTCTGCCTCTAGGAGCCTGTCGGACTTAGGAAGAATCGGCTGCAAAAATGTCTAAGCGGTTCATATTTCAGGGCTTTCTTGGTCCATAGTTCCACTATAGGGCCGGCGAAATCGTCAAAATCTCCCCTCGCTCAGCCGTTTTTTCGCTTTCGATTCCCCAAGCCCGACAGGCTCCTAGCATTCAGAAAACGTTGTTGGTATGGTTGGCCTTCCGTCTTACCTGGTGAGATACAACATCGTGATTAGTCAATTGCTGTCCATTCAACCGGTTTTTCATCTACTCGAAACACCTCATGGAGTCGTCACATCGTGAACGTACCCCTTCTTGATTTGAAATCCCAATACGCCGGCATCAAACAGGACATTCAGATGGTGTTGGAAGAGGTGTGTGCGGAGCAAAGTTTTATTCTGGGAGCCCATGTTCAGAAACTGGAGCAAACCCTGGCGTCATACATCGGCACGGACCATGCGATTGGAGTAGCGTCAGGAAGCGATGCGTTACTGTTGTCGTTGATGGAGATAGGGATTCAACCGGGCGATCGCGTCGTGACGGTTCCGTTTACATTTTTCGCGTCCGCAGGGGTGATTTCCCGGCTTCATGCCCGTCCAGTGTTTGTGGATGTGACGTCTGATACGTTCAATCTTGATCCCACCCGGTTAGCCGATATTCTCACTCACGACGTCAAAGCCATTCTTCCGGTCCATCTCTTTGGGCAATGCGCGGACATGGAAACAATCATTCGGATCGCAGACGAACAGGGAATCCCGGTCATTGAGGACGCCTGTCAGGCCATCGGTGCCGCTCGAAACGGTGTCCAAGCCGGAGCGTTTGGACGCACGGGGTGCTTCAGCTTTTTCCCGTCGAAAAATTTAGGGGGATTTGGTGACGGCGGATTGATTGCCACGCGGGACCCGCTGGTGGCCGAGCGACTGCAACTCTTGCGTGTGCACGGGAGCCGTTCAGAATATCATCATCATTTAATCGGGATGAACAGCCGGTTGGATGCACTGCAAGCGGCCATCCTCCAGGTGAAATTTCAGCATTTGGCTCAGTGGACCGCCAAGCGCCAAGCCCATGCGGCCTCTTACCAGCAGCTGTTTCATGCATGCAACCTGGATGAGCGGCTTACGTTACCGATCGTGGCATCCGGCAATAGTCATGTCTACAACCAATTCACCATTCGCACCCCACAGCGAGACGAACTCAGTGCCTATCTGACCCAACACGGAATAGGAAACCGGATTTATTATCCCGTCCCTCTCCACCTTCAGGAATGTTACCAGGCTCTCGGGTATCACAAAGGCGATTTCCCCGTCTCGGAACAGCTCTCCCAAGAGGTGCTTTCTCTCCCCATTTATCCGGAACTCACACCGGATCAACTCCAGTATGTAGTCGACACGATCAAAAACTTTTTTGATCGTCATTAAAGCCACAAAAATCAAAGATTTACTGGAAAAGCAGGCTGAGAAACGAGAGGCCCTATTGAGGAGGATAGCGGGCTTGGATAACGCTGCGGAGCCCACCTCTGGCGGTGAATTCTCCAGTCACAGTTGCTGAGATTGGACGACAGGCTTTGACGAAATCGGCCAGAATTTTGTTGACCGCATTCTCATAAAAGATGCCGAGGTTTCGATAGGCGTGGATATACATTTTAAGGGATTTTAATTCCAGACAGGATTTGTCCGGCACATAGGTCAATCGGATTGTTCCAAAATCAGGGAGCCCTGTCTTGGGACAAATGGCCGTATATTCCGGAATCTCTATGGTAATTTCGTAGCCCGGATATTGGTTAGGCCAGGTTTCGATACGAGGTAGTTTATCGGCAATCCCGCTCTTGGCATGCCGTTCCGAATAGCCCGATCGTGGGGAAGGTCGAGATTTTTTCATGAGTTGAAAGCTAGATCTCCCAATTGTTGTTTGAAAAGGGGACCTAGTCTACTCTTTTCTGAAATTTCCTCGCAACCGCATGCCGCCAGTTTCTTGAGAATACCCCTACCCTGGGCTATAATCGCCTCTCATTTCCGGCGCGCATTGTTTGTTGCCGAAGCCGTTGTTATTCACAATCCTAAAGGTACCCTTACCCCGATCATGCTTGTGTGACGTGGGCGTCTCATGTGTCGATAAGACGGGGGGATGTTATGGGGTCTAAGACTATGAGCAGTAAAACCATGTTGGAAGCTGATGATTTTGTGAAAGGCCTGCAAGGCATTGGGTTCGATTTTTTTACCGGTGTTCCGGACACGATTTTGGGTGGCATTATTGCCCATTTGACGGAAGAACGGTTGTATACCCCGGCGGTCCGTGAGGATGAAGCGGTGGCGATGGCCGCGGGAGCCTACCTGGGCGGGAAAATCCCGGTGGTGTTGATGCAAAACTCCGGCTTAGGCAATGCCCTCAATGTCCTGGCTTCTCTCAATTTGATTTATCAGATTCCCTGTTTGCTGTTGGTGTCCTGGCGTGGCTTTGAAGGCAAGGATGCTCCAGAGCATCTGGTGATGGGGGAAACCATGACGACGCTCTTGGATACGGTGCGGATTCCACATCGGACGTTGTCGCAGGAGACGATTGTGGAGGATCTGAAATGGACGGCCACTACATTTATGGAGAAGCGAATCCCTGTGGCGTTATTGTTAAAAAAGGGCATCGTGAAAACCATTCAACCCTAGTGGGATGTTGAGGAGCAGTCCGCATGGCCCTGTCAGGCGTACTCGACTCGGTCTCGTTAGGAAAGAGTAGCCAATCCGCAACTCCTGCTCTGTGAGTTGGTCAACGGGTTGGTCGTCAACGCTGACCACTAACCATTGTGTTGGAGATTTGAAGATGATTGGTCCGGAAGAAGGTGTGATGCAGAGTCGGGCGCAGGCGATGGCGGCCATGTTGGAACTCATGACTGATCAATTGCTTATTGTCTGCAATGGGTTTCCCTCCCGTGAAGCCTGTAAACTTCGTGATCGGGCTCACAACTTTTATATGATTGGCTCGATGGGTGCGACGGCTGGTATCGGATTAGGATTGGCGCTGGCCCAGCCCGAAAAAACGGTGGTCGTTTTTGATGGTGACGGAAATGTGCTGATGAGTCTTGGCACCTTGGCCACCATTAGCGCATTGAGGCCGAAAAATCTTATTCATGTGGTGTTCGATAACGAGGTGTATGGCACCACCGGCAATCAACCCACCTATTCCAGGGTTGTGGGCCTGGATAAAATGGCGAAAGCGGCGGGATATCAGAATGTCGAACGAGTTTGGGAACGAGAAGATATTGTGTATGAGTTTAAAGCAATGTTAGGGGAGGACGGGCCGAGCTTTTTGTTGGTCAAGGTGAATGAACAGCTTGAGGAAGCGGATCGGATTGCCTTGAGCCCGGCTGAGCTGACGAAACGGTTTAAGGGGAGTGTCACCTAACGACAACATGGATGTGTTCGCGTGGAAGCCTAATCGCCAGCGTGTAAGCGTGTAAAGGAAGAGGATTCATGATTTTACTCAATCCCGGTCCGGTCAATGTGTCTGAAAGAGTCCGTAACGCGTTACGTCAACCGGATATCTGTCATCGAGAGTCGGAGTGTTCGGAATTACTGGCTGATATCCGGCATAAATTGCTGAAGGCTTTCGTTCCTGGGGAGGAAGACGAGTACACCGCCATTGTCTTGACGGGTTCCGGCACGGCGGCCGTGGAAGCAGCGTTAATGTCCAGCATCCCTATGGGGAAGCGGGCGATGGTGATTAACAATGGGGTGTATGGGCAACGGATGTCTTCCATGCTGATGACGCACCGTTTGGGGACGCCGGACTTAAAATATGACTGGGGAGTCGTCCCGGATCCGGAGACGGTTGATTTGGCGCTGAAGCAACACCCGGAAGTGCACACCGTCGCTATGGTTCATCATGAAACGACGCTGGGATTGATTAATCCGGTGAAGGACATTGCGGAGATCGTGGACCGGCATAATCGGGTGTTTATGGTGGATTCTGTGAGCGGGCTGGGCGGAGAAGCGCTGGATATTGCCGGAAATAAATTGTACATGGTCGCGGGGGCCGCTCAGAAATGTATTCAAGGACTTCCAGGTGCGGCGTTTGTGCTGGTGCGAAAAGGCTTTATGGAGCGGGTGCTAAAGTATCCTAAGCGGTCCTGGTATTTGAATCTGGCCAATTATTATGAAGAGCAGGAGCGGGGGACGATCCCATTTACTCCAGCCGTGCAGGTCTATTATGCCTTCCGGGAGGCCCTGAATGAACTCTTAGAAGAAGGCCTCGACAATCGGATTCAACGATTTCACGGCTATGCCACCACCATCCGGACACGTTTTGAAGAGTGGGGGGTGAAGCCGGTACTGGCTCCTGCCCTTCAAGGTCATACCTTAACGGCGTTTTATCTTCCGGAAGGGTGTGCCTACCAAAGGCTGCATGACGAGTTAAAGCAAGCCGGCTATGTGATCTATGCCGGACAAGGACATTTGGAAGAGAAAATTTTCAGGGTCGCCAATATTGGGGCCCTGACCAATCAGAATATTGAGGGATTTCTCTCCGCTTTTCAGGCCACACTATCGGGGGCGCGAGCGTGAAAGCGATTATCTTTGCAGCAGGTGTCGGCAAACGATTGCAAGGTGTCACGCAGGGTCGACCGAAATGCCTGGTCGATATTGGCGGGAGGACATTGTTATCCCGGCATGTCGAAAACCTGGGGCAATTGGGTGTGCGACAGGTGGTGTTGGTCGTGGGGTTCGCTCAAGACCATATTCGAAAAGCCATGGCCGCTGACCCCTTTGCCCACGATATCCGGTGGGTGGTGAATGAACAGTTTACGCGTGGGAGCATGACGTCACTGTGGGCGGCACGGTCTGAAATGGATGACGATGTGGTGCTGATGGATGCCGATGTTCTGTATGCCCCAACGATTTTGGCACGATTGCTCCATTCTTCCTTCCCGACGGCCTTGTTAATGGATGAGACGGTGAAGCAGGAATCTGAAGAATGTATGATTGCTGCGAAGGCTGGGCGAGTCCTCACCTTAAGTAAAACCTTGCCATCCGCCTATGATGAGGCCGGCGAAGGGGTCGGGTTTCTCAAAGTCCAACAACAGGATATTCCAGCGCTGTTGCAATCGGTCCAGGCCTATGTCGAAGCAGGAGCGCTGGATATGGAATATGAGGACGCGCTACAAGGGTTTTTTCGGGAGGTATCGGTGGGATACGAGAAAATCGGGGGTCTTCCGTGGATAGAAATTGATTTTCCTGAGGATATAGCCCGAGCCGCTTCTGAGATCTTGCCTGCCGTGATGAATTTAGAGGAGAATACCAGAACGACCGCACTGACATCGTAGGAATGAGTGTATGGACGGAACACTTAAACAAGAAGCCACCCACGCGGTCGATACGGCAATTTTATTGACGTCGGTCGGCGTTTTTGATTCGGGAGGCGCTGGGACGGGCGAAGCGGTTCCCAGTCCGCTGACTCGTGTCGGCGGCATGACGCTGTTTCAACGAGCGGTGTTCACGTTGCAGCGAGGCGGAATCTCCCAAATTTGGGTGTTGGTTGGGGCCGAAGAACAAGCTCTTCGTCAGTTACTTCGTGATGATAGCCGCATACAGGCTGCAGTTCGTTGGCTGCCGGTCAGGGAATTCCCTCCTCATGACCCTCAAACTTGGGAAGCCCTCGCTGAGGAAGTCAATGGAGCCTGTATGATCGTGGGTTGCCATACGGTGTACGCTCCCGCATTGGTCCAACGCTTGCGAACTGAAGGATCTCAAGGGAAGGCGGTCGTGGTCGTTGGGCACCCTGAGGAAGGGCATCACAGGGGAAATCCCGGGGTGGCGTTCCGGCCTGAAGGGCTTGAAGGACAATCAACGTCGACGGTGGTCTTCCATGACCAGGCACTATCCCAGCCGTCACAGCCCAAAGCCAACGCTCAGACTCATGATCGAAGCCGGTTACCGCTGGTTGGGGATCTTCTGGTTCTTCCCGCCCGGCTCTTAGGTATTTCAGGCGTGTTGCATGCCAATGGCACCAATCCGCTTCGGTTGGCCTTGGAACAAGCGGCAGTGGAAGGGGCGATTCAAACCATTGGCGGAGCTTCCCATTGGTTCAGAGATGTCCGTGGGCCCAAGGGGCCGCAATTGGCTGAACGGACGTTGTTGCACGAACTCCAAACACTCAAAGGCGGCTTGGACGGGTTGGTGGATCGGTATGTGAATCGTCAATGTTCCGGTCTGCTCACCAGGGGCTTTTTGCGGTTGGGATGGTCACCGAACACGATTACGATGGTGTCCATGGCCGCGGGGCTGGTGGCCGCGGCGCTGTTTGTGCCTGGGTCCTGGGAACTCGCCATTCTTGGTGGGCTGATTTTGCAATTGTCTGTGATTATTGATTGTTGTGATGGGGAGGTTGCCCGGCTGACGTTTTCCGAATCCAAGTTTGGGCAAGAACTGGATATTTGGGCAGACAATGTGGTGCACATCGTGTTGTTTGCTGCCATCGCCTGCGGGGCGTTTCTCCATGGCCCCTGGGAGCACACGCACCTCCCCCTTCTGCTCGGGGCCTCCGCGGTCCTAGCGAATGTCGTGTCGTTGCTGTTAGTCAATCATGCCAGGCACTTGCGATCTCGTCCTCGTGAGCTTCGGCAGCTCACAGAACAGGAACGGGCCAAAATTGAATTTATGTTGGGCCATGTCGCCAATCGGGATTTTTCGGTCATGGTGTTGCTCAGTGCAGGGTTTGGCTTCCTGCACTGGTTTTTGGCTCTGGCCGCGATTGGCTCGTGGGTCTTTGTGATGTCGATGGCCTGGATGCTTCGTCGAAGTCTCATCTCTCGTGCTTAAACTGCTTTTCCTGATCGTTGGCCTCGCGGCCCTGGTCGGGATTGTTCTTCACATCGGTCTCGAACCGATTCAGCACACCGTTTCTCAATTAGGTCTCCTTCATCTCGGGCTCATCCTCCTTCCCATGATTCTCGTGTATGGGTTAGAAGCCTTAGGATGGCAACTTACTCTAGGTTCCCATGCTCGAAGAGTCGGGTTCATGCGGTTGTTTGCCATCAGGATGGCTGGCGAAACCGTGAATGTCACGACTCCCACGGCCTATGTGGGTGGGGAGCCCCTGAAGGCCTATCTCCTGAAACGATACGGGGTTCCAATGGTAGATGGGTTGGCGTCCGTGATTACCGCGAAGACCACCATGACCTTCGCCCAAGCGCTGTTTATCTTGCTGGGATTGGCGTTGGCTTTTTGGATTCTTGGGGATTCAGGTCATTATTGGGTGGCGATGTTGGTCAGTTTGGGAGTCTTAGCCTCTGGCGTCTGGCTGTTTGTGATGCTCCAACGCCACGGCATCGGCATGGGGTGCTTGCGCCTATTGCGAGCGTGCCGTATCCAATTGAGCTTTCTTGAAAAACGAGAGCCTCAACTACAGGAGCTTGACGGCACAATCCGGGGCTTCTATTCCCAGCACCAGCAGACCTTTTATGCGGCGTTGGCCATATTTTTCCTGGCGTGGCTGATGGAAACGCTTGAGGTATATGCCATCCTCTACTTTCTCGATGTGAGCCTTGATGTGTGGACCTCCATCTCCATCGCCGCGCTCACGGTCTTGATTAAAGGGGGGACGTTTTTTATCCCTGGAAGTCTTGGTGCACAAGAAGGGGGATACACGTTATTGTTGATGACGTTTGGGTATTCGGAAGTGACGGGAATCACCTTTGCCCTTATTCGACGATTGCGAGAAATTCTCTGGATTCTCCTTGGCCTTGTCTGTCTGATGTTCTTGAAAAACCAGGATGACCCATCGGACCAGATGAAGTCCTTGGAACAGTAGGGACTAAACACGTTGATTCTGCGAAAATATTCTTCGACTTGAACTCTCCGGGTCTATTGTGAATAATCGGATCCTCACGGATTGCCAGCCGAGAAAGGATTAGGAAACGATGGATATCGAACTGGGAACGAATACTCTCCGGAATACCAATGGCGTCTTTATCGCTCATGGCAAGGAACAGCTTCGCATTGAGTGGTTGGAAGAGGAGAAAAAACTGGCGTTAAGTATGGGTGTGTTTATGCCCACGGGGACCGAAGTGGCCAAGTTGCAACGCAATGTCTGGGAACACAACCCTGGCGATCGGTTTGTCCTCACGGAGCTACCGGATAGGGTCAAGGTGGAAGATACGACCCTGAAAACCCTCGTCATGGACATACACAAAAAGCCTCACCAAGCGGTGGCCATCCCCGCAGCCAAATTTTATACCTCGAAAGGCACCTTATCTGAAGTCTCCCCGGAATGGTGGCGGGTCGGTAACAAAATGGAGCTGACCGGCATCGACACCGACCTCGAAGGCGGCGGCATCGAACTCCCCGAATAACTTCACATTGGCAAACTCTCCGTTTGTTCAAGGGTGCCAGGATATTGTTGAATTGTTTGTGATGCTTCCTGGCATCTTTCCTCTATATTCTCCGGAGATATTTTTTTTCATTGCCGTAGAGTTGAGGTGGAGAGTTCTCAATCCTATTTTTCATTGGCACCGTGGGAAACGAGGCAATGAAAATGATTCCTACATCATTAGGCCACATACTGCTTACTTTTTAGTGTTTGAAAAAAGGGAAGGAGGGCGGGTTTTTGCGGGATCGTTGCGACTCTACCGTCGATACTCTGCGGGCTATCGAGAATGACCAAGAAAAATAGTGCGGTTACTTCACTGCGGTTTTGGCGCGGGCCATCATGCGGCAGAAGGAGCAGGTTACGGCAGTCGTGGGTTGGCGGCACACGATGCATGGTTGCAATGTGGTTTGGTCGATTTCACTCATAGAGGGTGCGACAGAAGACGATTTTTCCTGTCTATCAAGAAACCCCCAATAAAACCGTTGCTTTGTTCCCGGGGATTCAGCTTCTAAGCGATTCAGTGCGTCTTTATACACCAACATCTTCGCGCCCTTGGCCATCGGGCATTCTTCGACCAGGTAGTCAATCCGGTTGACCACGGCATAGGCGGCAATTTCCCGTTCGGTCATTCGGTAGAGCGGTTTCACTTTTTTGGCAAAACCTTCGACAGATGCGGGGAGGCTTGGCGACTGTTTCTGCAAATATTCTTCCTGCCACTGCAGGACATTGCCGAGGAGTCTGGCCGCCTCATCATCTAAATTGTGGCCGGTGGCCATCACGTCGTAGTGGTTTTGCCAGGCCACCCGATTGAATTGATACCGTTTGATGGTGCCACAGGCTGAGCAGGTGGGTCGCTTGATCAGATTGGCTAATTCTTTGATTCCCGCTCCCGCATCTTCTTCCACGGTATGAATGGTGAGTTGGGAGCCGCAAGGTTCAGCCACCAGTTTGGCAAACTGTTCGACTTTTTCTTTTGATCGGCTGGAATACCCGGGAATGCCTAAATCAACATACAGCGCATCGACTCGATAGCCTAATTTCAGCAGAATTTCCCAAAGGGTCAGGCTGTCTTTTCCTCCGGACACGGCAACCAGAATGCGATCTTCAGGGGAAAACATCTGTTGAGCCTTAATGGCCCGTTGTACCTGGGTTCGCAAAAATTCCGTGAGGCAGTCTCCACAAAACGCCGTATTGTGCCTTGGCAGTCCCAGCACCGCCCGTTTCGGACATTTTCGGCAGCGCATGGGTTAGCCTCCGGAAATGACCGGGCGGATTTCAATGCTATCGCCATCCGCCACGGTTTCGTCTTCGGTCATGAGATCCTGCCCGCGTATGATCAAGAAGGCCTCAGGGATCAAATTGAGTTCTTTGAATATGTCTGCAACCCGTTTAGGGCCTTGGATGACGACGTCACGGGTGGGATGGCTAAGATGGACTTTCATAGGTTCAAATCATAATGACAGGTTCATGGGATTGGCAACTCGTCCTATTCATCAGGCCCCATTTTGTCATTCGTCCAAGGGCAATCCTCTGTTTCTTCCATTTAGTCGACATTGCCGTTTACCGAAGAACCTAATGGGATACTATGTAGAGTGGAAGGATGACCTATGATACGATACAAATACTCGCCTTTCTTACAAAATGAACCCTCGTCACGCGAGATAGCTCACTTATTATGGATAACGAAGGAGCAAGAATGAAACCCGCATGCGATTCGCTGGACCAGCTTTGTATTAACACCATTCGTACCTTATCGATGGATGCGGTGCAAGCCGCGAACTCCGGGCATCCCGGTACCCCGATGGCCCTGGCCCCTGTAGCCTATTGGCTCTGGAATCGGATCTTGCGTTCTGATCCAGACGATCCCATCTGGCCGAATCGAGATCGGTTTGTTCTCTCGGCCGGGCATGCGTCGATGTTGCTCTATTCCCTGTTGCATCTCTGTGGCGTGAAAACGGTGAACGGACAATATGAGCAATTGGGTGAGCTTTCGGTGACGTTGGAGGATATTAAACGGTTTCGGCAATTAGAGAGCAAATGCCCTGGTCATCCTGAGTATCGTTGGACATCGGGCATCGAAACCACGACCGGTCCATTAGGTCAGGGGGTGGCGACCAGTGTCGGCATGGCGATTGCGCAACGATGGATGGCCGGTTATTTCAATCGTCCCGATTTTGAAATGTTTAACTACAATGTGTATGCCATTTGTGGTGATGGGTGTGTGATGGAAGGGGTGTCATCGGAAGCGGCATCTCTTGCCGGACACCTCAAATTGTCGAATCTCTGTTGGATCTATGACAACAATAAGATCACAATTGAAGGCCATACGGACTTGGCCTTTACCGAAGATGTGGCCACCCGTTTTATCGCCTATGGCTGGAATGTGACCCGTGTGGGGGATGCAAATGATCTCAATATGCTGGATCGCGCATTTGGCACGTTTTTGAAGGAATCAGATCGTCCGACGCTGATCATTGTGGATAGTCATATTGCGTATGGTGCTCCGAATAAACAGGACACGCATTCGGCTCATGGTGAACCATTGGGTGAAGAAGAAATCCGATTGGCCAAACGCAATTATGGTTGGCCGGAAGACGCCAGATTTCTTGTGCCCGATGACGTACCGACTCATTTCCAGCAGGGTATTGGGAAACGAGGCAAAGATTTGCGTAGCGCGTGGATGGCCCGCTTTGCAGACTATCAAGCCAAATATCCGGAATTGGCTGGTCACTTGTATCAGATGCAGCATAGACAATTGCCCGATGGTTGGGGCAGCAAAATTCCTGTTTTCCCGCCTGATGCCAAGGGGCTTGCCGGTCGAGAAGTGTCCGGGATCGTGTTGAATGCTTTGGCGGCGAATATTCCCTGGCTCCTTGGCGGAGCCGCAGACTTGGCTCCCTCCACGAAGACCCGATTGACCTTTGAGGGAGCCGGGGATTTGACCGGCAGCAATCCATCAGGACGAAATATTCATTTTGGCGTTCGGGAGCATGCGATGGGCGCTATCCTGAATGGGCTGTCCTTGTCAAAAGTCCGCCCCTATGGCTCAGGTTTTCTCATCTTTAGCGATTATGCCAGACCGGCCATCCGGTTAAGTGCCTTGATGGAAATTCCCGTCGTGCATATCTTTACCCATGATTCCATTGGGGTAGGAGAAGATGGACCGACACACCAGCCTATTGAACAAATCCCGTCGCTTCGCGCGATTCCCGGGTTAATGGTGTTTCGCCCGGGAGATGCCAACGAAATTGTCGAAGCGTGGAAGGTGATTATGGAGCTGCGGCACGAACCGGTGATTATGATTGTCTCCCGGCAGGCGATTCCCACGTTGGATCGAATGAAATATGCGTCTGCGTCCGGCGTGGCCAAAGGCGCCTATGTGTTGGCGGACCCGTCCGATGGCCTCCCCGAGGTGTTATTACTCGGCACGGGAAGCGAAGTGCCATTGTGCGTGCAAGCCCATGAGCAATTGGCGGTCGAAGGGATAAAAAGTCGAGTCGTCAGTATGCCTTCTTGGGAATTGTTCGAACAACAATCGGAAGACTATCAACGCTCGGTCATTCCCCCCGATGTCACCGCGCGGGTATCAGTCGAGCTCGCAGCCGATTTTGGCTGGGCGCGCTATGTCGGTACCCAGGGTCAGTCGATAGGGATGAAATCATTCGGCGCCTCCGCTCCGCTTAAGGAATTAGCCAAAAAATTTGGATTTACGGTTGAGCATGTGGTGGCGGCTGCCAAGGAGCAGATCGCACGGCACCAATCTCATGCCACGACGGCTCAACGTTAAGTCTTTTCTTTCTAAGGAGAACGTGACTATGAATCCACTTGTGCAGCTTCGTGAGATGGGACAAAGTCCCTGGTATGACTATATTCGGCGGGGATTGATCACATCTGGAGAACTTCAGAGGCTTATTGAGAACGATGGGCTCATGGGCATGACCTCGAATCCATCAATTTTTGAAAAAGCGATTGCGGGGAGTGCGGACTATGATGAAGCGATTGCACAGGTGGCGTCTCTGGTCACGAGCGTTAAACAGATTTATGAGGGAGTGGCCATTCAAGACATCCAGGATGCAGCCGATCTGATGCGGCCCGTCTATGACACCTCGGACGGTCGTGATGGCTATGTGAGCTTGGAGGTCTCTCCGGATTTGGCCTTTGATACACAAGGTACCATCGATGAAGCGGTCCGTTTGTGGCAAACCGTGGGCCGGGACAATGTCATGATTAAAGTGCCTGGAACTCCGGAAGGGCTACCCGCCATCGAGGAGCTTCTGTCCCAAGGCATCAATATCAATGTCACTCTTTTATTCAGTGTGGTGATGTATGAGCAGGTTGCCTGGAGCTATATCCGTGGGTTGAAACGGTTGGCGTCGCATAAGGGGAATTTGCATCGCGTCGCCTCGGTGGCCAGCTTTTTTGTGAGCCGGATCGATAGTCTGATAGATAAGACATTAGACGCGAAAATCACCAAAGAATCCCGTCCCGGTCCACGAGCGAAGATGGAAGGTCTCCTGGGAAAGGTCGCCATTGCCAATGCCAAGCTAGCCTACCAGACCTTTCGAGAGATCTTTGCGAGTGCCGAATTTCAATCCCTCAAAGCAGAGGGTGCACGGGTTCAGCGGGTCCTTTGGGCCAGCACCGGCACGAAAAATCCCAAATACCCGGATACCTACTATGTCGATAATCTCATTGGTCCGGATACCGTGAACACGATGCCGGAAGCGACGTTTGCCGCTTTCCGGAAGAACGGAACGGTGAAAAATACGATCCAGGAGGGCCTGGCTGAAGCGAAAGTGACCATGCAGCAGTTGGCCGAAGTCGGAATTTCGATGGAGGAGGTCACCAACACCCTCTTGAAGGATGGCGCACAATTATTTTTGGATGCCTTTGATCAGCTAATGGGAGTGATTAGCCGAAAGCGGGCGTTGATCTTAGGCGAGAAAGTGGACCGGGTCACCTATTCGGTTGGCTCGGTTCAGATGAAGGTAGACGAGGCGCTCAAAGAATTTCAACATACCAATCTGGTTCGCCGTTTGTGGAGCAAGGATCCAACCGTCTGGCATCACGATCCCGCTCATCATGAGAACATTCGGAATGCGCTGGGGTGGTTGCGAATCACGGAACAGCAACTTCCCGGTCTACCCCGATTGCAGGCGTTGGCGGAGGAGATTAAAAACGCAGGATTCAAACATGTCCTGGTTCTGGGTATGGGGGGAAGCAGCCTGTGCCCGGAAGTGTGCCGGATGACCTTTGGCTTGATTCCCGGGTATCCCGAGCTGCATGTCCTGGATAGCACGGTGCCCTCGCAAGTGAGGGCATTTGAAGAACGGGTCGATTTGTCCACCACCTTGTGTGTGGTGGCGAGTAAGTCAGGGTCTACCACCGAGCCACTCGTGTTTCAGAAATATTTCTTTGAGCGTATGCGGCAGGTTGTGGGGGAAAAGGCGGGTGACCATTTTATGGCCATTACCGATCCTGGGTCGTTGCTGGAGCAAGTGGCCAAGGAGCTGCGATTTCGACATATTCTTCCGGGAGTTCCAGAAATTGGCGGCCGGTATTCGGCCCTGTCGAACTTTGGCATGGTCCCTGCGGCCTTGATGGGCGTGAACATTGAGCATTTCTTGTATCGGGCGGAACGCATGCGTCATTCCTGTGGGGCCAGCGTGCCTCCTCAGGATAATCCCGGTGTGATTCTCGGGACGGTCCTGGGCATTTGTGCCAAGGCTGGAAAGGACAAACTCACCATTGTAACCTCGCCGGCGCTATGGGATCTGGGTGCGTGGTTAGAACAATTGGTGGCTGAAAGCACGGGGAAAGAAGGAAAGGGAATTATTCCAGTTGATGGGGAACCCATAGGGGCCCCTGAGGTGTACGGCCAAGACCGGGTCTTTGCCTACATCCGATATGAACAAGGGATTGATGCCACGCAGGAAGCCAAGGTGAAGGCACTTGAGCAAGCCGGGCATCCGGTGATTCGCATCAACGTCGCCGACCTGATTAATCTTGGTGAGCAATTTTTCTTATGGGAAATGGCGACCGCGGTGGCTGGAGCTCTGTTAGAGATTAATGCGTTCGATCAGCCAAACGTCCAGGAAAGTAAGGATTATACGAAGAAATATTTGGAAGCCTTTACCCGGACCGGCACCTTGCCGGATTCCACGCTATTGCTCAGCGAAGGCGATGTCACAGTCTATACCGATGAACAGAACGCCTCTGTCTTCAAAGGGAAGGGCTCCTTGGAGGCTGTGCTGAGCGTGCATCTCTCTCGTATCCAATCAGGCGATTATTTCGCCATCAATGCCTATGTGGAACGTACCGATGCCGTCCATGAAATTTTTCACCGCATTCGCACCAAGATTCGTGAAAGCAAACAGGTCGCGACGACGTTAGGGTATGGGCCTCGGTTTCTCCATTCCACCGGGCAATTGCATAAAGGCGGACCCAATTCCGGGGTCTTTATTCAGGTGACGTGTGATGATCGGGAGGATCTTTCAATTCCTGATGAGCCCTATTCGTTTGGGGTGTTGAAAGCCGCGCAAGCATTGGGCGATATGCAAAGTCTGAGCAGTCGGCAACGACGGGTTATTCGTCTGCATCTCGGGGCCGATGTTGAAAAGGGGTTGGCTCGCCTCGAGCAATTGATTGCAGCGAACCTATCGTGAGAAGTAAGGGGTCAGGCGTTAGGGGTAAGGAGTGAGAAATCTGGAGAGGGAAGGGCCGTTTTTTACGCCTCACTCCTGACTATTTCCCACCAGGCGAGGCTAGATTTTTCGCCAATGGTGACCCCCCGTATGAATCAGTCGATCGGCTTCGACTGGTCCCCAGCTGCCGGCGGGATACTCTGGTAGCCATTTGGTTTCGTACGCGCTCCATCCTTCGAGGATGTCCGTCACCCATTTCCACGAAGCTTCAACGGCATCCCGCCTCATAAACAAAGACGTATCGCCGGCCATCACATCCAACAACAGTCGTTCATAGGCCTCCGGGGAAGGTGCCTCAAAGGCATCACCGTAGTGAAAGTCCATTTCAACAGGATGAGTTTGAGCTTTGGTGCCCGGAACCTTCGAAATGATTCGGAGGGCCATGCCTTCTTCGGGTTGAATGCGAAGCGTGAGCAGATTCGGAGCCTGGGGAGTTTGGGGATTGGCATTAAACAAAATCTGGGGAATGTCCTTGAATTGGACGGCGATTTCTGTGGCGCGTGTTGCCATCGCTTTTCCCGTCCGAATGTAAAACGGCACTCCGGCCCAGCGCCAGTTTTCCACGAAGACTTTTAAGGCCACATACGTTTCCGTCGTGGAGTCAGGTTGCACCCCTTCCTCTCGTCGATAGCCGGGCACTTCCTGGTCCTTAATGGTTCCGTGTGCATATTGCGCGCGAACCGTCATCTGTTCAACTTCTTTCCCTCGAATGGGGCGCAGTCCGCGTAAGACATCCATCCGGGAATTTCGCACCACATCCGGATCCAGTGAGTAGGGGGGCTCCATCGCAATCAGACACAGCAGTTGCAAAATGTGATTTTGCACCATGTCCCGAAGCGCTCCGGCTCCCTCGTAATAGGTGGCCCGGCTGCCAAGGGTCACGGCTTCGCTCACGGTCAATTGCACATGATCGATGTATTTATGGTTCCATAATGGTTCAAAAATGGAATTGGCAAATCGCATGACCATAATATTCTGGACGGTCTCTTTCCCAAGGTAATGATCAATGCGATAAATCTGGGATTCATCAAATACCTTGCCGATGGCCGTATTAATGGCCTGAGCGGAAGACAAATCATGTCCGATCGGTTTTTCCACAATGACTCGGGAGTACGTGCTCGCTTGGTCAGGAGCAGCCACTAACCCGGCCTGTTGGAGTCCCTCGCAGGCGGGAGCAAAGGAGGTTGGCGGAATGGCTAAATAAAAGAGGCGATTGCCGGGGAGGTTGAATGGTGATTCAATTTCTTTCAGGCGGTCTCGGATTGTTCCATAATAGTCGGAGGCGGCAATATCCCCTGCACAATAAAATAAGCGACCTTGAAAGGTCTTCCACTTGTTGGGTTCAAGTGTTTGCCGTGAAAATTGTTCGATGCCCTCACGGGCAATCTTGCGAAACGCTTCATCCGATAGGGATTTTCGGCCTAACCCCAGAACGGCGAAATTGTCCGGTAACAGGCCGTCCAGGAGCAGGTTGTACAGGGCCGGCAGGAGTTTGCGTTGCGTCAGGTCGCCCGAGGCACCAAAGATGACAATCGTGCACGGTTGAGTCGCTGCGGTTCGGTTGGCCATGACGGGTGCTTCAGTCGTCGTGGATGGTTCAGAAGGTGACATGTCGACCTCGCAAGAATCCGGTTATTGCCGGACACTATGTCCGCCAAAAGCCTTCCGCAGCGCCGCTAACATTTTTTCCGCGAAGGATGTCTCCTGCCGCGAGCGGAATCGGGTGAATAAGGCGGTCGTCAGTGTGGGAACCGGGACGTCTTTTTCAATGGCATCCATAATCATCCACCGGCCCTCTCCGGAATCCTGCACGTAGCCTTGTAACTGTTCCAGTTTGGGATCCTCTTTGAGTGCCCCGGCGGCCAGTTCAAGCAGCCAGGATCTGACCACACTGCCATGCATCCAGAGATCGGCGATTGTGGCGAGATTCAAGTTATATTCACTCTTGGACATGAGTTCGAAGCCTTCGGCGTATCCCTGCATCATACTGTATTCAATGCCATTGTGAACCATCTTCACGTAATGTCCAGCGCCATGGCCCCCCACATGGGCCCAACCATTTTCGGGAGCTAAGGTTGTGAGGATCGGGGCCAATCGCTTGACGGGTTCCTGTTTCCCGCCGACCATCAAGCAATAGCCGATTTGCAATCCCCAAATACCGCCGCTGGTTCCAGCGTCGACATAATGAATGCCACGTGGCTGAAGGTCGGCGGCCCGGCGGACATCATCATGAAATTTGGTATTCCCTCCATCGATGATGATATCGTTGGCATCCAAAATGGTCCCGAGACGTTGTACGGTCTCTTCGGTGGGTTGGCCTGACGGGACCATGACCCATACGGCTCGCGGTTTGGGTAGTTTGGCGATCAGATCTTCCAATGACGAAGCCGCGGTGGCCCCTTTCGTTTCGGCCTCAGTGATCAAGGCGGCCGACCGGTCGTAGGCGACGACCCGATGTCCTCCCTGGCTCAACCGAGTGACCATGTTCATCCCCATTTTGCCAAGTCCAATGAAACCGATGTCCATGTGCGATCCTCCTGTGAGCCCGAGTGATTGCCCCTTCAGTCGTCAATGAGCCTGACGTGAGGGCGATGATGACGGTCGATTACGCCTCACGACAGTGTGGGCGGCACGTTTCGTATTGAGAGCCAGGTCAAGATTGCAGGCGGCCGTAATGAGACCAAAATGCGTAAAGGCCTGGGGGAAATTTCCTAACTGTTCACCCGAGTGTGAGACTTCCTCGGCAAATAAACGAAGATGATTCCCATAGCTTAACATTTTTTCAAAGATCAGTCGTGCTTCCGTCAATCGCCCGGCTTTCGTCAGGGCTTCGACTAACCAAAAGGTACACATGCTGAAGGTGCCTTCTTCGCTATCCAGGCCATCTGATGCGGCCTTGCCGTTTTCATAGCGGTATACGAGACTCCCTAATGACAGTTGTTCTAGGGTGCGGTCAATGGTTGAGAGCATGCGAGGATCGGTGGGAGACACGAAGAACACGAGAGGCATAATCAGGTTGGCGGCATCCAACGCTTCGCTATCGTAGGATTGGACAAAGGCTCCAATGTCGGCATTCCAACCCCGTTCCATAATTTCCCGGTAAATCCGGTCGCGTTCCGCCATCCATCGAGCCCGGTTGCCTGGAAATCCTCGTTTGTCGGCCAGACGAATGCCGCGGTCTAAGGCCACCCAACACATCACTTTGGAATAGACAAAATGACGGCGTCCTCCCCGGACTTCCCAGATGCCTTCATCGGGTTGCTCCCAATTGTCGCAGACAAAATCCAAGAGGCGGCAAAGGTTCACCCAGAGATCATATGAAATGGACGCGCCATGTTTATTATAGAGATACACGGCGTCCATCAGCGCGCCGTACATATCCATTTGCAGTTGGGAGGCAGCGCCATTGCCAATGCGCACGGGGCGGGAACTGCGGTGGCCATCCAGATGGGGGAGTTCTTCTTCCGTCAGATCACGGCGGCCGTCGATGCCGTACATCAATTGGATGGATCCGTCCGGATTGAGTTCGCAGCAACGGGCATTGAGCCAATCCATGAATCGGCTGGCTTCCACCGTAAAGCCCAGGCGTAAGAGCCCGTAAATAGAAAAGGCCGCATCCCGAATCCAGGTATACCGATAGTCCCAATTTCGGGGACCCCCGATATTTTCGGGAAGGCTGGTCGTGGGAGCGGCCACAATGGCTCCGGTGGGAGCATAGGTCAGGAGTTTGAGGGCTAAGGCGGATCGGTGAACGACTTCCCGCCATCGCCCATCGTATTGGCATTGCGCCAGCCAGCGCTGCCAGAAGGCGGAAGTATTGCAAAAAGCTACGTCGCCGGATTCAGGGGTGGATAACAGCTGGTCGCCGTTCTTGACTTCCAAATATTCCAAAAAAAATGTCAGGCTTTCACCCTGGTGGAGCGTGAATTCTTGATACGCGAAGTTTTCCCGCGTATGAAGGGGAATGGGACTGACCAACCCCACAGATTGATCTCCGGATTGAAAGATGATGCCTTTCGGTCGGGTCTCGATGTCATGGGGATCCCGGCCAAAATTAAATGCAGGCGCGCATTCAAGTCGAAAGGTGACGGTTCCACGGACAACTGAGAGCATTCGGATAATTTGGTGGCGGCGAGGCCGGTATCCTGCTTCGTCCGATTCGATAGGCATGAAGTCAGTGAGTTCGCCGACGCCATCATGTTGTAGAAACCGGGTCAGCAGAATATTGGTTTCCGGCAGGTACATTTGTCGAGTATTGCCCTTTGTGACGGGGGCAATCTTGAAATACCCTCCCATCTTATGATCAAGAATCGCTCCAAACAGGCTGGGGGAATCAAACCGCGGCAGGCAACACCAATCAATGGATCCATCGATACCAACAAGGGCAATGGTATGGAGGTCTCCGATAATCCCGTAATCGCCGATGTTTTTATAACTCATGTATGTTCCAAATCATGGGATATAGGGATATATCAAGAAATTTAAAAACAATATACCCAAAATGGCACGATAAACACTACATATAGCGATAAATTTATCGGTAAGCCTCAAGATATAGCTAGTGCTTCAACGAAGAATGAGAGCCAAAAATCTGGTCCTTCATCAGCGGAGTATTTCTTCCTGTGATCCAAATTTGAAGATACGCCCTTGTTTTCGCGCTTAGTAAACATATTGACGCTTCACTCCACTATTCCACAGTATCGGATGCAAGTATGGCAGGCTGAACAAGAATTGGCCGGAACACAAATGAAAGGATACGTAAAAATAAAAAAAAGAAACCGGAGGTTACACGCGGATATCAATGAGTCGTGTTGAGCCATCTATGCGGGGTGGTGGCTCTTCGGAGTGTTGATCAATGTTCTTTTGTTGTTTTTTCCGGTTGCGGCTATAAAAGCTCCCCTTCTGGCCTACATCTCCATCCTCTACAGTTGAAGCGGATCGTGCGGGGGAGTTCACCGGTGGGGAAAAATTATTGATTTCCATAGAGCACCTTTACATGTGTGGGTGATTATGGTGGCTTGTGAGGTGTTTCCCTCTCTTACTACTACTTATCGTCAACATGTTCTCAATCTTTAATGCAAATGTTGAAAGATGTCGCCAGCAGTGTTCCCTGCTTTCGCCGGAGCGGCTTCGCGCAGGCAGGTCCTTATTTGGTCGTGCGCACGCTCCTCCTTAACGCTCCGCTCATCCAAGCCACTGTAGCCTAGGTAGGAGAATCTGATTGCCAAAATGAGTTTGTCCGATTGATGACAAGAAGTTGGTATGGCCGTATAATCGACAGAAATGACGTCTCAAACTTCCCTGTCTTCGACGGCTCTCGATCTCTCGCGTTTATCCTCTACTCTCCGCAAGCATCTCCCGTTCACCGCCGAACTTGAACAATGTGTGTCGTTGGCGGGCGATGCCTCGAACCGCCGATATTACCGTTTGCACCTTTCCATGGCTCCAGTTTCGTCTTTGATCCTGATGCAGTTGGCCGATCCGGAAGGGTTTAAAGCCTCTGAGGAGGCGGTCAGTGGGGTGGGGAGCGAAATTGCTGAGTTGCCGTTCATTAATATTCTGAAACACTTGAAGGCTCATGGCGCGTCGGTTCCATCCTTGTATTTCTATGATGAATCGGCAGGCCTGCTCTATCTGGAAGACTTTGGGGATGTGACATTAGCTCAGGCCTGCCATGGGGCACCATTGCAGGTGGTCGAAAGATTGTATCGTCAGGCGATCGATCAACTGGTTCACCTTCATGTGGGTGCCTCACAGCCTTCCGCGTCTGCCTGCTTGGCGTTTACCCGCTCATTCGATGTCTCTTTATATATGTGGGAGTTTGACCATTTTTTGGAATATGGCATCGCGGCGAGACAGGGGCGCCCCATGTGTTCAGACGATTGTGTTCCTATCTGTGAGGAATTTCAGAAAATGGCGGATTGGTTGACCAGTCAACCGCAAGTGTTTACCCACCGTGATTATCATTCCCGTAACTTGATGGTGGATGGGGAACGGCTGGGCATCATCGATTTTCAAGATGCATTGATGGGGCCTGTGACGTATGATTTGGCTTCCTTGTTACGGGATTCCTACATCGCCCTGGACGAGTCCTTAATCGACCGCTTGATTGCCCGGTACGTGGAAGGGATGCGTCAGAACCTATCATTGCGGCAACAAACGGCCATGCTATTACATGACCCTGAAGCGTTTCGTCGGCTGTTTGACTTCACCAGTATTCAACGCAATCTGAAGGCTGCCGGTCGGTTTGTCTATATCGATCGGGTAAAAGGTAATCCAAGCTTTTTGGCCTCAATTCCTCAGACGTTGAAGAATGTTCGTGCCAACTTAGAAAAATACCCCCAACTTCACCGATTGCTCACTCATCTCTCTCCTTATATTCCCGAATGGCAATAGCTCCCCTCTTATGAAGGCCATGATTTTGGCCGCGGGTTTGGGCACACGCCTTCGGCCGTTGACCAACACGATTCCCAAACCGTTATTGTCGGTTGGTGGGACGCCACTCATTGTTTGGAATTTGTTGTTGTTGCGAGCATGTGGAATACGTGACGTCATCATCAATTTGCATTATTTAGGGAATGTGATCGAAGAAGCGATCGGGGACGGATCTCGTTGGAATATGCAGGTGAGGTATTCTCCTGAACCAACCCTGTTAGGAACGGGCGGTGGATTGAAAGCGGCTGAGTGGTTTTTTGAGCAGCAACCGTTTTTAGTCATGAATGGCGATACGTTGATCGAGTTGGATGTGAAGGCACTGATAGAATTTCATCAGACTCATGGTGGTGTAGCGACGTTGGTGCTTCGCGACGATCCACAAGCGGCTCAATGGGGAGCCGTGGAATCGGATGCACACAATCGAATCCTCAGAATCAATGGCCGGGGAATGCGCCAGGCCGATTTGACTGGCCCTCTGGTTGAACGGATGTTTGCAGGCGTCCATATTCTCCATCCATCTCTCCTTCACGATGCTCCTACAGAGACGCCGTTTTCCATCATCGACTCCTATACGAATGAGCTTGCGCGTGGCTCGAAAATATTTGGATTTCTTCATGCCGCCTATTGGTCCGATATCGGGACGGTGGCGCGCTATGCTCAGGCACAAGCCGATGCCGAGGCCGGAGTGATTTCCCCTCATTCTTAGAACGTTCTCCTGATAGGCTACCCAGCATTCCCTCCATAGGAATAAGTTGTCGGCGTGTGATACGAATACTTTGGTTCGGGAATGGGCGACAATAATCGGACCCTCTTTTGACGGGTTGACGACCAGGACGGCTTGCCAAAAGATATCGATATCGGTTTTATTATCTGAATGCTCCCTGTGGTTTTTCCATTCCTTGCGTCGGGGGAAGGTAATTGTGGCAACTTTTGATCAACTCCACCACTTACTCGAACAGTCCTTGCGGGATTTTCAAGCTGAATCGAGTGACCTCTCCGATACGCAAGAACAGGAACTCACTCAGGCGCTTCACCGATTGACGGGTCGACTCACCGAGATTCTTTCAACAAATTCCGACCCATCTCGTACTGGTGAATTGCTTCCGGTTAGCGATCCGACAGTTTCGCTGACGGCTCCCATTTCTCTACCAGGAACACCTCAGATCCATTTCGTGACTTCGTGTGATGGTGTGGTCCTTATGGCCAATGAGGTGGTGGGTGATATCCTGGGGATGGATCTGACCGAGATGGGGCAGGTGTCCATTGCCGATTATGTTGCTCAGGAGGAATGGAGGATTCTTCGAATCCATCTTCGTGCGCTTGATGCCCCCCATAAGTTCTTGAATAGGGTGCTGACGATTCTTCCAGCAGGAAGACCATCGCAGAAAGTCGCGTGCGTGGTGACGCCCATGTTCGATCAGTCCCAGAAGGTGGGGGCGTGGCATTGGGGATTGACCCTGGAAGCGGAGGACTCTTCCGCTCAGGCCTTTATCCACTTGATGCAGAGTCTCGAATCGCAATTATTTGCCGGCCAGAGTATGGATGGGTGTCTGACGCAGATTTGTGATGGCCTTGTGCGGGCCTTTGGGTTTCCCTTTGTGTGGGTGGCCACTGTGCGAAAGGGATGTGTGGCCCAGTTACGCGGGCATGCGATGACTGCGGTTTTTGATTGGGAGTCACAGGGGGCTCTATGGTGGAGGGAGGTTTCGCAGCAAGGTGAGTTGATTCAGGCCTGCGAGGCTTCTGAAATATCACTTCTTTCTCCGTGTTGTCCTCCCACAAGTGCCATGGCTTGGTTTCCGCCCGGATTTCAGTTTCATCAAGCCTGGGGTGTTCCACTGGCTTTTCAGGAGGATTGTTTCGGTATGCTGGTGGTGTGTTCTGAGAGTACACAGGCGTTTGGTCCGACGGTACTCGGGTGGTTGCAGGCATTAGGCCATGAGATCGAACGGTTGATGGCGCGTGGAAGGCAACTGGATCAATGGCGATTGCAGAGTGCGGCTATCGGCTCAATGCATGATGCGGTGTGTGTGACAGACCCGCAGGGTCGTTTGGAATGGGTGAATAAAGCTTATGCCGCCTTGCAGGGCTCCTCAACTCAATTGGTGCTGGGTTCTCCGTTGAGTTCGTTCCCACATGAGGAACTGCAAGTCAGGAGGCCCCTGTCAGATTCCTCTGCCAAAGATCTCAGTTGGGTGAAGACCAAGGTGATGAAAACGGGGAGCAATGGCGAATCTCTGGTTTTTGAGCAAGTCGTGACTCCTTTGGTGAATGAGCAGGGACACCTCACGCATTTTGTGGTGATCTTGCATGATGTGACGGCTCGTACGACACAAGAATTGCTGATGAAGCATCAGGCTTATCACGATCCATTGACCGATTTACCGAATCGAATTATGTTTGAAGACCGCCTGGAACAGGCGTTGGCGCAAGCCAGGCGGAATGGGACCTTACTGGCGTTATTCTTTTTGGATCTCGACAATTTCAAGGCCATCAATGATTATTATGGTCATCAAACTGGAGATCGCGTATTGCGTGTCGTCGCGGAGCGGCTGGCGACTTGTGTGCGATCGACCGATACCGTCGCGCGTTTGTGCGGGGATGAATTTACGGTGATCCTCCAAGGACTTGAGCATATTCAGGATATTCGGCAGGTGGCGCAGAAAATTTTAGAATGCCTTATTCCGCCCATTCAATTAGGTAAAGAAATTATTCCTATTCAGATCAGTATCGGGATTTCGGTCTATCCCAATGATTCCACGGATCCGCATCGGTTGTTAGAAATTGCCGATCAGGCGATGTATCGAGCTAAGGAATGCGGCGGGCAGTGCTGGTATTTCGCAACCCCTGAATGGAATGCCGAATAGTCCTTGTCCCGCTGACTCGTCCTGTATTCGTCCCGAGAACTAAGCTCCAGGACCACTCTAGATAGAAAATTTTTTGTATTTCATCAGATAGCCTTTAGGACGAGGAGGAGAGGGCGTATCTCCCGTTCCACCTCATCTCCATCCGACTGTGCCTGACATGCCTCCTCAAAATTTCCATCGATCCTACGCACGCCTCATCTCGCCTAGCCATCTTCCGTGTCGGGGTGTTCTGTCAGCGCGTTGAGGAAAAGCCACGATTGTTGAGTAAATGCTGCGTAAGGTATGCACGCGTTTCCTTTTGCCGTCCAGGTTTTTCTCTCAAATCCTTCTTTATCCTCCCCTGGGCCATTGTGCCATGTTGTGAGGATGGCTCAAGGAATGGTTCTCATCCAGATCATGGTCGGAAATCCCTAACTCTGCAGTCCACCTATGGAATTTTGAATGATTGGTGTGCAATTCTTCTTTCGACTGTTCGCAAATGAGGGTGTTTCCGTTACTGAGACGTCCCGACGAGGAGTTCCTATCCTGTTAGGCAGGATCCCTTGGCCTTGTTTTTGCATTTTTAAAAATAGTGGACGATTTTATAGAGGCATTTGGTGGTTTGTTCGCTGTAGCCGTTGAACAAGGAGTCCGCATCATGACTGTTCATTCATCAACCCGCAGAATCTATGTTTGGGGAATAGTGATCCTGATGATGTTGCTGGCCACCGGGTGTGCACATCGTTCTTCACATGGAGTCCATAAATATGGCAAAAAAACTGGCGCGCCGACCGTGGTGGCCTCAGAGGGAGATTTTTCAACGGGAGCTTCGGAAAAAGAATTAAACAAAGGGACCTCTGCTGGCGAAGGGTATTTCCCTGAAGGGGCAGGAACATTGTCCGATCTGCTTGCGGAAGACCCCATGATACAGGAAGACCATACATTTGGTTCAGATCTGACGTCTCCTGTTGCTCCCAATGATTATTGGGGGAATCGAACGCGTGCCGAACAATTGACGGCCCAAAGCGGGTTGCGGGATGTGCATTTTGAATTTGATAGCTTTCAACTCAATGAACAAGCCAAGGCGACATTAGGCGCCAACGCGGAGTGGCTGAAAGCTCATCCGCATGCGGAGATTACCATTGAAGGACATTGCGATGATCGCGGGACCGCTTCCTATAACCATGTCTTAGGTGAAAAGCGTGCGATTCGCACCAAAACCTATCTCGCCAGCATGGGAGTCCCTGCTGAGCGGCTCCATGTTATGTCATTCGGTAAGGAGAATCCGGCCTGTTGGGATTCGACCGAACCGTGTTTCCAGAAGAATCGGCGCGCTCATCTCGTCTTGGATATCAGTGTGGCCTCAACCCCAATGCCATATGTTGCCGACCGCCGGGATTGGTAGAGGTCTCTTGCCGGCCATGGTTCGTTCATGGGTATTGAGAGAATTAAGGAAGACACTATGCTAAGCACTCATCCGTTTTTGTATGGTTGGAGTATTCGATTTGTCATTGTGGCGTTGAGCGCGATGTTGGCAGGGTGTGTAGCTCAGCAGGCGGATGTGGTACGAATCAAACGGGAGTTGGACGCCAAGATCAGCCAGCTTGATAAGAGTAAAACGTCACTTCAACATGCCGGGAGTGAAGCGAATGCAGCATTGGAGAAAGCGAATACCCTTATCGCCCAACAGCGGGGCGAGATTCAGGAGTTACTTCATGCCCGTGCGGAAGTGATGGATCAAGTCGCCACCTTGAAGGAGACGGATCTTTCCCAGGTTCGGGGCGGACTCGAAAAGAATCAGCATCAGGTCAGCGAGTTAACAAAAAAAATGGCGCAGTATGACACGGAGATGAAGGAGGTCCGAACCCAGCTTCAACAATCTGAGCCTCTGGTGCACCAGCTTCGAGATCGTTTAGCAGGGGAAGAGGAACTCCTGACAGAGCAAGGAGGAAAGTTGGGGGAATTTCGGACTTCGTTAGTGGATTACCAGCAGGTGCTGGCTTCCCTTCGGCAACAAGTTACCCAACAAGAACAGCATGTCGCGGAGTTACGCAAACAGGTGGAGTTCAAGAGTCAACAACATGATGCTCAGGGGCAGCAAGTCCAGGCGAATTTTGAAGAAGTTCGGCGAAGTATACAGTCGGTGGTGGGGACGTTAGAAAAAGTCAGTGTCACGTTCGGGGGGCGATTGGATGAACACGAGCAAAAACTCTCCCGGGTGGCTGGTCAACACGGTGGTCCGCTTTCCTCCAATACCCCCATGCCCGGGATGCCCGATCCGTCGGCGCGGTCAGCAGAATCCCGAGATCTTCTTTCTCATCTCACTCCACCATCGTTTCAGTCAGAAGAGATGGCTGGCTTACAATCTACGAAGAAAAGTTCTCACCCGGTTGTGACTGGGTCGGTCGCCGCGTATGCTCCCTCTTCCCAGCTATCGAGGACGTTGCCGGCTCTAGAAGGGGAATCATCCCCGGGTTCTTCCGGTGGTGTCAATATGCGAAACGCTCAAGTGACGTATGACCGGGCGATGACCCTTCTTCGTCAAGGAAACTTTGGAGAAGCCTCCACCGGGTTTTCGACCTTTTTGCGAACGTTTGCAGACTCCCCTTTGGCCGCAAATGCACAATATTGGCTGGGTGAATGTTATTACGGTGACAGACGGTTTCAAGAAGCCATCGATGAATTTGAACGAGTCTTTGCGTTCTACCCTTCCAGCAATAAAGTGCCGGCATCTCTACTCAAAATCGCCTATTCACATCTAGAATTACGTGAACTACCAATGGCTCGTTCGGTTTTCCAGCAACTTGTACGGACCTATCCCCAAAGCCCTGAAGCCGGCAAAGCATATGGTCGTCTTCAAGAAGTGAACGCCTTCCTCGATAACCCTTCCTGATCCCCAAATCTCCCATGTGTCGTTTTTCCTGTCGGTGGCTCCCGGAGCCTCATCTGTGGTCACTTGTTTCAACGAACGTCGGTTTTCTTCTCTGCACGGGGCGGAATCCCTCTGTCTCGCTCCTTCCGTCATTTTGCCTACCCGTTGCCTGCCATTAGGGAATTCTTCCAGAGGGATCCCCGTCACAAATGAGGGGATTGCCAATAGAGGGCGCTGAGTACCCTTATCTGCAACCCTCTAAATCCTGCTATTCAAGAAATAACCTTTCTAAACCGAATCTTCGCTTACAGTTATTAATCAATTTGGACTTCCAGTATGATGACATCTCAGGGTCGGGAAAATATAAATACATTAACGGGCCTCCGAGGTTTTGCTGCGTTATGGGTTGTTATTTTTCATACGTGTTTTGGAGAACCCAACGGATATTTGCCTGGATTTTATGAAAAAATTCAATGGGGATTGGGAAGAAACATTATTATCCAGGGGGTGTATGCAGTTGATTTTTTTTTCGTTTTGAGCGGATTCATTCTTACCTATGTGCATCGACATGAATTTGAAAGGATGCTTACTCTGCATGGAGTGATAAATTTTCTTGCACTTCGATTAGCGAGAATTTATCCCCTGCACCTTGTCATTGCCTGCTTATTGATCGCAGCGAACGGACTTGGTATTTGGAATCAGAAAGTTATTTCTTATGGGGATGTGGTGCGCAATGTCACACTCACCAATTTGTGGGTTGATCCATCCCTTAATACGCCTGCATGGTCCGTGAGTGCAGAATGGATCGCCTATCTGGGTTTTCCGATCATAATGAAATTTTTGATTCCGGTAAAAAGAAGTGGATTCCAATTCTTGTTCATTCTCTTATTGGTCACAGTATATCCGTTGAGTATTATACACAATCATTGGCAGTGGGAATGGCATTTTGGCTGGGTAGCTGTGGCCCGGGTGTTGAATGGATTTATTCTGGGTTGCGTGATGTTTTATGTTCAAGAAAATTGCGACATGCTCAAAGATCCCTTGCGGTCGTCTCGTTGGTGTCTGGCTCTTCTGTTGGTATTCATTAGTTTTCTGGTATTGGGGGTGCCGATTATATTTCTGTATCCCCTCATTCCGTTTTTAATTGTGACGCTTGCGAACTCACAAATGGGCATTGCTCAAGTTTTCGCGAATAGAGCTGCCGTTTTCCTGGGAACTATATCCTTTGGGATTTATATGGTTCACTATCCGATGCTGGAAATAGTTCGATACGCATTCGATAATTATTATTCTGGTATGAATCCTGAACTCAACCAACCTATTTTGTGGCTACATTTATTTGGAATTCTCATTTCGGTGATTGCCATCGCTTCCTTGTGTTACTTCTGGATTGAGAAACCCGGCAGAGAGTATCTCAAGAGAAAGCTGTGTATTGGAAGGAAACGGTCGCACGAATTAATGCTACAGAATGTCAATGTATAACCGTCCTGTTTGCGTCAGAAAGCCGGCTAACTCTTCTGTGCTATTTCCCCAGAACCTCTAGAAACAAATCTCCTTGAGCAGGAAAATAGCAGAATAAAGCTTTGGCTTGGAGCGAGGCCAGATTAGGCTTGGAGATCCTTCAAAGCCGGCAGGGGAAGGCTACAAAGATAAACGGATGCCTTGGTGGGCGGGAATCTCTGGGACCAGTGCAAAAGGATGCTGCACAGTTCGCCAGGATTCTCCGCGTTGTTCAATTAGCGATTCGTGAATGGGGCCTAACCACTGGTCGGCCTTACGAAGGTATTCGATTTTGTGTGGATCGATTCCCATGATCCGGCAACAGGTGGCATCGACGGATGGAAGATTTCTCCCCATGACCAGGACTCCGGCTTGAACGGGATTACCCATAATCGGACCATCGCCTTCCATTCCAATTACTGCGTCGACAATGGCAAAATGAGGCTTCAGGGTGGCATTAATATCTAAAATGGATTGCGGTATTCCCGCTTGGTGTAACACATTCTTTGGCCACCCGTAATAGTTTCCTGGCATCACACCAAAAAAATTTTTCATGGATAAGGTAGCGCCGGCCCAATGGTGGGTTTTCATCTTGGCCACAGAAACCACCCAATCGACTTCCTGCACCACTAGAGGAAAGGTAAGAGTGGTCAGTTTGGTATGGCCGCCCAGGTTGGGCCTGGTCACGCCCTCCACTGAGTTCAGATCTTGAAAAGGAATACGATCTTCATACAACACATCCGCCAGGCCGGATTCTTCCAAAACGAAGAGGGTATCGTGACGATGGCCAGGCCCTTCGGCAACCACCACAGAAGCCGCACCAAGGTGAAGGAACGCGTCGACCGCTCCTCGCACGACAAGAGGGTGGGTATTGATATGGGAAAACGATTTGTGTGGCTCAACCAAATTAGGCTTTAACAGAATGCGTTTCCCGTTGATCTCCGATGGGGTCACTCCCAATTCCTTGAGTCCTTGACGGATGAGTATCGCAAAGTCTGCCTCATAATTTTCTGCTTGACCGATGAACGTTTGAGCCGACAGTCGAGGACCTGAAAACCAATGAAGCAGGGAGAAGCCTGAAGCAGCCAAGCCACCTCCGACCAAACAGGCTTGCAGAAATTGTCTTCTGGAGACCGTTGGTGGTTCTGTGTGTGTGAGAGGGGTAATCATCGAAGGTGTCTTTCTCTTATTCAGTAGCGGGCAGAAAAAGAAAGTGGTTCTTTTGGCAAAGATCTGAATGACGAATGCAGACCCTGGGACGCCGCCATCGCACACAGGAGCAATGCCAGAGAGGGAAGAGGATAGAGCCCATACCGTTCCTGACGTTGCAGACACGCCCAGCCCAACTCGGCCGTATTAACTGGTTTCAATCCCCAGGCTCCTAAGCCCAGGATGGTCCATCCCAGGGAGATGGGGGTTCTAAGGCCGGGGAGTTCTTGTAATAAATAATCCAGACTTCGTTCGATCTCTCTGGTTGGGGTCATGCCCGACAGAGCCTGGAGGGCGATGCCAGTACATTCAGGTAGCGGATGTAATTCCTTCGCAAAGACAATTGTATTTCCATAATTCCATCCGCCGTGTTGCAATTGACGATTGAGAAGCATCTGTTGTCCCTCGGTGACGCGGGAATGTGTACCCAACCCCACCTTCTGTAACGCAATCATGGCCAAGGCTGTTGGAAGGACCCAACTATGGGTATCAGCAACCCATGGCCATCCTATGATAGAAGGATCATGCCCAAAATATGGGCTAGTTGGCTTAGGAATATGGCGACCGGAAAAGTTCAATAAAAAATGAATGGCCACTTCCTGCGCTTGTCGAAAATGCGAAGAGCCTTGCCAGGCTAAAATAGCCAATGGTGTTGGCCAAGAAGCGTCAGGGTGGGAGGAAGAGATGCTGACCCGTCCATCGTTCGCTTGTTGGGAAACCAAGTATGCTCTTCCCCGGTCACAGCTTTCCCTATCGAATTCACATGCCGACATCGAGATAATGGCCCAGGCGGTCGAGTCGGGCCGTGCCTCTTCCCCCGAATAATAAGGAAATCCGCCGTTGGGGAGCTGAACAGATTTCAAAAGTTCGAGAGAATGAAGGAGTGTTTTTTGAATCATTGAAGAAGATTGGGGGCGAAAGAGCATTTCAACAAAGATCGTTCTTACATGTTGTTCGGTTTAAACCGGGAAAACCTTAAAAAAATCCAGATCACGCGTTAGTCATCCCCGCCCCCCCTCCGTCATCCCCGCCGGTCGTTAGCGGGGATCCATCCGAAGAACCTCAAAGATGGATGCCCGATTAAAAATGTCGGGCATGACGAGGAAGGGTGGGGATAGTGGTAGCTCGTCGGTAGGTCGGGTGAGCAATGTGGCTCACGCCTGCCGTCTCCCCACGTCATGCGTCTGTCGGGTTACGACTGCAGACAGCCTAACCCGACCTACGCAGCTACACAGCGCCTCACGTCTTTGAAAGGTAGGTCAGATTAGCCAAGCGTAACCCGACAATGTGTCTTCCCGGATGGATTCCGGCTACATGCCGGAAGGACAGGGAGATGCATGGGGTTGGGAATAAGTCGCGGTGGCATGAAAAGGGGGGGCAAGATTCCCCGGCCTTCAGAACGTGACCGGACGTGGTGTCTTGAACCCTGCCGTCCTGAACCGGCAGCCGATCAAAATAATTTCGAACTCCGTGCCTATCGAAACGAGGCAACCCGTCACCGCTGAACAATTGGATCGGCCTTACCGGTGTAGTCCTGACATGCCTGAGGGACTGTGAACGAACGTTGTCTGGTGTTCGGTGGCGACAAATACTCCGTCAGCCTGGATTTCCTTTCCTGTAACAACATTCCGTGCCACGTAAATGGTGCAGCAGGCCGTCAAGAATCCCCCGAATACATCGATCAAGTGATGCCCGCCATGGATGAGCACTCCTGGTAGGACGAACAGATTGATGACAAACAGTATGGGGAACAACCGGCGAGTGGTGCGTGCTGAATAAATAGCCAAAATGGCCATGATCGTGTGATACGAGGGAAAAGCCACCAACCCTCCCATATCCTTTGGAGAAATGAATTTGGGCCCTTCAGCCCCTAGTCGCAATAATTCGGCACCATAGGACGAGCCAACAAGCGGTCTTGCTGCCTGCTCAATCGTGCCAGAAATGTCATAGAGCACGCTTGTGCCAAATGCCGGAAACAGCGCCCAAAAGCCAAGCGTCACCAGACCTGAAGCGGTGATTGAAAGGATGAATACATGGAGTTCTTTTTGCTTGCCTGCAAATCCTAAAATAATAAACAGTAACGCCATTTGCGGTATTGAAGATAAATAGGCATAACGCGTCAATTCATTGAAGAAGGGATGTCGACCGGAAAATTCGACAATGTTTGGCCATGAATACCCGAACCACGTATCGATCTGGACCAGAAACGGATCAATGGGTTCTCGCCAAAGCGGGAGCAATAGATACCCGAAAATTAATAGCACAATTGTAAACAGAACAAGCATGCCAGTGGCCATCAGCGTCATGGAGATACGCTCACTACGCCCGCTTGAACGGTAAAACAGCCCTACGGCAATCATGAAGCCTCCCAAGGCAAAAAAGAGGGTATAGGAAAACCAATCGAAGCCTATATTGCGCACAAAAACCATGGCCAGATCGAAGATCGCTAGCACTAGAATGGTATTTGCGTAAAAAACGTTCAGCTGGCCATAGAAAGGGCTTTCCCAGTGTGAATGTTCCCAGTCTCATCATTTACATCCTCGCTTTGGAATTGGGCCACTATAGTTGTGAGCAGGGACTGAGCGCGCCGGCAAATAGTGCCTATACTGCTGTGCATGGTTCGACGAGCCTGTCCTGATCGACTCCGAAAGCCTCATCATGAACAGTCGTCCTGAAGTTGGGCTGTCCTGAGCCTGGTGAAGAGCGGGACGGAATGATTCGGTGGCCATATCAATCGCACTCATACCTGATGTGTTGCGCCGATCTTTAGAGTTCAGGACTGTGGACATGGAGCACAAGCGTTTACCCGAAAAATTTTTTGAATGATCTACCCCATCGTCCAGTTGGGTGGTCACAGTCGGAGTTGGAGTAAGAAATGGCATCGGGAATGGCTAGGGTGTTTCAGACTGGGTATTCTTGGAGGCGCTTCAAAGCCTTCAGACCAAGACCTTTTTGGAATATTTCCTCATTATCTTGATCTTGATAATGTTTCCAAGCTTCCTGTGTGAAAGATCCTCCTTCATCCCCCTCTGCCAAAGAGGGAATCAGCGTCCGCATTTCACATTCCGCCTGAGGCTTCACGATTCATTTCTCCTTATTCCTTTCGCCTCACCCCTTACGTCTTCTTAGATGCATTCCGTTAAAAAAAAATGTAGCGTTCCGAACAATTTCGATCTCCTTGGTCAGCAAAGAGAGACAACCCATCCCACCGCGACACAATATGAAAAAAATTCCACAAAAAACTCCGGCAAGTTTTCCCAGGGGACGTCGATAATGGAGCATGGAAAAGAGGTGGCACAGAACCCGGAATGAAAAGCTATCTTGGGTACACGAACATTTAGCCATGACGATGAAACATGCATTCGGTCGGGTGCCCCTTCCCGAGAAGGGCGAACACGTCGCAAGGCGTGGACGCAAAACCACGGGTCAGGGTTGGTCCCTGATAGCCGGGTTGCCGAAGGTACGGAGAACCAAGGGGCAACGATTACGGCAGAACATTTCGAGCAAACTGTCGTAGCGTACAAACATTATTCATGCTCGATAAGGAGATGCCATGGTTAACCAAATGAAGCGTTTCATGAAGGAAGACGAAGGAGCCACCGCCATTGAGTACGGGTTGTTGGCCGCTTTGATCGCCGCAGTGATTGTGGTAGCGGTGCAGAACTTAGGCAATACAGTGAACGGGGCTTTCCAAGCTGTGGATGCTGGTATCCAAGGCAGCTAATACCTCGTTTGTGCCTTCTTCCTTCCGAGTCCGTCCCCGGAGGATTTGACCTTCCGGGGCGGCATCTCGGAGGTTTGGCTGGTCTCAGAATGTGAAGGATTTGTGCATATTGAAGATGCGAACTGGAAGAAAAAATAAGGAAATAGGTGAATGCCATGGTGAAAGTATTCACGATAACCAAAAATATCGGTGAGTATGTTGGGATAATCGTGAAGGAATTTTTCCTAAGCGAAGAAGGTGCGACAGCCATTGAATATGCTCTGATGGCCGCACTAATTGGCTCAACGATCATCGGTGCGCAAACTGCTATGGGTCAGACGGTGTTTACGATGTATCAGACTGCTGCCAATACCATTATGGCTGCAATGGGGAGTTAAGGGGAAAGCGGAAAAGTTTTTGAAAACCGAAACCTTCTCCGTGTCTGGCAATTATCCCCTTGTCTTTAACCTCTTTAATTCTTAATGAAAATGAAAAATGGTGATAGGTTTCATCATACAGGTTAGAAGTGTGTGGGATGTGGGAAGAGAGGTTAAGAAATGAACAAAAATGGAAAGCTCTTCAACTTAAACATCTTGAGAAACTCTGAACGGGGGACAGCCGCCGTAGAGTTCGCGCTCATTCTCCCCGTAATGGCCGCTCTCATATTTGGCGCGATTGATTTTGGACGCATGCTGTGGTTTCAAGAAGTTCTGGTCAATGCCACGCGTGAAGGGACCCGACAAGGCACCTTGTTTTTTTCCGGGAATGGCCAAGCCGAGATTCAGACGGTGGTTGCCCAAGCCCTGAATAATGGAGGAGTGCCAACCACGGGCTTGAATGTTGGAGTCACTGGGGTCGGCACCGGCACCGGGAATCCTTTAACGGTTACATCCACGATCCCCTGGCAGTTTTTTGTCATCGATAGCCTCGTTCCGGGAATCACGACGAATCAGCTTACGGCTAGCGTGACGATGATGAATGAATAATCGAGGAGGCTGGACATGTCTACGTGTGACACATCAAATGCGGTTTGGAAAAACATGAATCAACAGGGAGTGGCCGGTGTCACAGTCGCCATTTTGAGTGGCGTGATCGTGATGATGGCAGCCTTTGCGATTGATGTCGGACATGCGCTGGTCACCCGCAATCAATTGCAGAATGCGGCTGATGCGGCTGCTCTATCGGCTGGACGCCAGTTGGGGTTGACTTATTTGGCCTTGCCTCCCGGGGATCAACAGAACATGAGTCGGAACCTCACTAGTCAGGAGCAATCACAGGTCATCACCTCAGGGGAAAATGCCAGTTATGCGAATAGTGCCTCGGATGCTGCCAATATTACCATTGCAGGAGGTGAGGTGGAATTGGGAACGTGGAATCTGAATGCCAAAACATTCACACCAACCGTGACTCGCCCGAATGCCATCCGGGTGACGGCTCGACGGGATGGCGCGGCAAATGGTCCCATCTCCACCTTCTTTGCCGGAATTGTTGGTGTGAATTCGATGAATGTCTCAGCGACGGCCGTGGCCGCACTGGGGACAGCCGGCGGTCCAACACCTCCCGGAGCATTAAATGCGCCATTTGGAATTTCTGAAGACTGGTTTAATGGAGTCGCTCAGTGTGGCGATGCTATTTCATTTTCTCCAGCCAATGATCCCGCCAAGGGGTGTGCGGCATGGCATCAGTTTGAGGAATCGACAGGAGCTGGAAACACCCCCCAATATTGTCAAGGTGGAGGAAGTGGGGGAGGTGGGGGAACCGGGGGTAACGCGAAAATGCTGGATAATATCATTGAGTGCATCGAAGCGGGAAATTATAACCCACCGCCGGTGACCCCCTATCAAACCCAATACAATTTTACAGGGGGAGAGGTGGCCTCCGCCTTTCCAGAACTCCAGTCACTTTTTAATTCAGCCAAAGAATATAACTCCCAGACGAACCGGGATGAATGGCAGGTTCAGATCCCTGTTTATCAAGCCAATGGTTGTTCCAATACCACAGGGTCCGTGACCATCGTGGGGTATGCGAATGCGGCAGTTTGGGAGGTCAAAACCGCACCTTCGAAAACGATTAAAGCCGATTTGCAATGCAATACCTTTTTCGATGGAGCGCCGCCGACGGCTCCTGGAGGAGGAGGTGGCCCCGCAACGCCTTTAAGCCCATACCCGAGGCTCGTCTCATAAGCAAATTGTTTTGAACGGAAATCTATATCAATTCTCTCGTTTCCACATCCCCTTGGGTTGACCTTAGACAACGATCGGCTCAGGGGGATTGTGTTATCAACCAACTACAAGTAAAGGAATTTTCTTTTCCAAATTTTCAAATTTGATGTCCCCATCCCCGTCAGTTTGCTTCACACCTGCTTGCAAAGAATGTCCCACAACTCGCTGCATTAGTCGAGTTCCTGCTTCAGTCCCCTAACCTCATCCGCCAGAACTTATCGACGCCCGGACTCTGAAAAGTGCCGCCTTGAGCGTTAGGCTCCATTTCCCATTTATCCCGTTGGTTGTGTTTAATCCCCATGTTGCCGGCTATCCGGGACGGTGGACAGCTGCCGGCTCCCAGTAATTGCACGGCTTGGTGTTTAAACTCGTCCGGGAATATTTTGCGTGGGTCTCTAGGGTATCTTCTCGGGGAATCCTTTCCTCATTTTTCAGGTGTCTGTCAATCCCGGGCTACTTCACCTCTTTCATCTTGATCTCTTAATCATCTCTTCTTTTTATCTTCTTTGAATCCTTGAAAAACTCATTGGTCTCTATTGTCAAAGAACAAAACACCTTTTCAAGGTACATTGAATAATTTTGGCTTTCATTCATAAAGATGGGTTTGGTTTTTCATCCGTTGTTTTCTCTGCGATCGATCGTGGTGTGGGAAATTTTTACAAGCAGGGATCTTAATTCCCGCATTGCCACTACATTTTTTCTCAAAAAATCTCTCATTTCGTTTGCTAAATGAACAGGTTAGAAGGATGAATCAGTGTGTGAAAATTTAATGCCGTGCCATGGCTCGCCTATTGCTCTATAGAATTGTCCAACTATTGAACGCAGTTTGAAGGGTGCTCCAGAAAGTTTGCGGAAAGGAATGGACATGAACAAAGGAAGCCACTCGTGGAACTGTTTCTGAAGCCACCAAAAAGGAGGATGACCAATATGAGCTCTATCCGAACAACTGAAGGAAAGAAGAAAAACCCTGGGCTAAGGGCCACCTTATCCAATGAACGAGGCGTTACGGCTGTCTTTGTGGCCATCATCATTGTTTTTCTGACAGCTATGGTATCTTTCTCCATCGATCTTGGTTTTGCGTGGGTCACCAAAAATGAATTGCAAAATATTGCGGATTCGGCGGCCTTGGCCGGGACTCGACAGCTCGGGGTTGTGTATGCCGCATTACCTCCGAATCAGCAAGAGAATATGTCCAGATCGCTCACCGCTTCCGAAAAAGCCCAGGTCCTCGCTTTTGTGGAAAACGTGGCTGGCCTCAATCGTGCGGGAGGCTTATCCAATATTGCCATTGATATGGCGAGTGATGTCAGTATTGGCACATGGGATTTTACAACAAAAACCCTGACTCCTACGCTAATTCGACCCACGGCTGTCACCGTGACCGCCCGGCGTGATGGCAACGTGAACGGGGCGATTACGACGTTTTTCGCCAATGTCATGGGGATTTCAGAGATCAATGTGGCGGCTACCGCCACGGCGGCTCTTGGACCACTGGGTTTTGTCCCGCCGGGAACGCCAAATTTTCCAGTCGGTATTTCCAAGCGATGGTTTGATGAAGGACACGATTGCGGCGATTCAATAAAGTTTCATCCAACGGGAACCTTGGATGGGTGTGCCGGTTGGCATACTTTCACCACCGCACCTTCTAATGCGAATAGTTTGCGGAAAATTCTTACCGGTCTGGAAGATGGGTCCTATGTCAGCCCCGCGATTTCTGCCGGCCAAACACAGCTTGAGTTTACTGGAGGAACGCTTGCCTCGGTGTTTGATGAGATGAAGGCCTTATATGATGCCAATAAGGATCCGATGACGGGAACATGGGATGTGAAAATCCCTGTGTATGACAGCGATGATTGTAGCAATCCTCATGGTGCCATCACCATTGTCGGATTTGCGACTGCGACGGTCACTGAAGTGATCGAGGCTCCTGAGAAGCAGATCATGGCTAAGGTGACATGTGATAAAATTTTGGATGGACGCCCGGGAGGTACGGCTGTGAACGGGACGATGTCTCCCTTGTCGACGATTCCGGCGCTAGTTTCCTAGTTGCTTGCTATCTTTACAGGAAATATAAGCCCCGTCCTTTGGTTGAATCCTTCCGCGGTCTGTGAAAGCAGGCTGGGGAAGGATTTTTTTGTAAAAGTCAGCATACTTCTACAGTAGACGTTCGTCAGTTACAAGGATTTTGGCCTATATCCATGACTCCTATCCTGGCAGTTTTCATTGCCATCTTATCCTTTTTCGTGTTTGCAAGGGCGGCTTTTCGGAGGAATACTGAAAGTGCCACAAAAACATTGCCGATTTTGCACGGCAGGATATTAAGTGGAACTTCTCTCGCTGTGGTTATCCAAATCAGACAATAACCGGAATTTTCTTTCTTCTCGCCCGCTTTTCCTTTAGCTGATCTTGAATGACAATCGGGTTAAGGAGTCTTTTATATGCTTGCTCTCATTGGCTTACTAGAGTGGAATCGTACGTCTTCTCATTCCTGTGGCAGAGCGATTCCTTTTGTGGAAACTTCTGAAGAAGGGAACATTGTTGCTTATCCCGAGCCAGTTTTTACCGTAACCTTTCCGTCTTCCACCCCGTGCCTCTCTCTGTCATTCCGCCTAATCCTTGCCTGGAATCTGTTTCTCCGTCATTCCTACAAAAGTGAAAAACATAGCGGCGGTATTGATCAACTCCGGCAGCGGCAATTCCCTGAACAGTGACAAGGGAAATGTGCGGAGAGGGAAAGCAGAGTGTGACTTTTCAACTCCCCTACTGACGTCTCACCTCATTCTCCTCACTCTAGAACGTCTTTTCCCTGATATCTAATCGGGCATTCATCTTCAGAAAAAGTGAAATGTAAAACGGGAGGAGTGAAAAGAAATTGAGATGGATCCCCGCTTAATACCGGCGGGGATGACGGAGAAAAGAGTTATGCCCGAAGTGTTGTATCGGGTCTCCACTTGTTTCCGTCACTCCCGGCATTCGTTATCTGGAGTTTATCTTGCCCTGTTGGAGTGCTAGACGCAGTCTGCATGGTCATTCCCGACATGTGTTATCGCGAATCCATCTTAAAAAGACTGAAGGCATCAGGGGGGCTCTCGGAGAAATTCTCGCTCACGAATGGCTAGGATGACGAAGGGAAGGCGTGGGGATGACGGTGGGAACCGTTTGAAGAAAGGGTTCTTTTTCTTCCAATAAAAATTCCAATTGCTCTGGGTCACGAATGCTTCTTTGGGGATAAGCCTTAAGAAAGTCCGGCAACCCACCGAAACAGCAACTATCCGCAGTACTTGTGTTTCATATATTGATGGTTGCTTGCGTGTTAATTGGGAGAGGTTGTTATCGGGACACCTTCTCTAGGTTTCACCATTAATTCTATAAATTGACGGAGCATCCTGAAATCATGGGTTCATCTATCCTGTTATCCGGATTAGCCTTGGGGTTAGTGGTGGCTGCTGTTACCGATGTTTGGAACGGCCGTATTCCCAATTGGCTGACCTTTTCTCTCGCATTCTTCGGCATCGGGGTTCAGAGCTGGGAGTATGGCTGGGATGGCTTTCTGTTCAGTCTTGAAGGTCTGGCCATCGGGTTGGCCTGCTTGATGTTTTTTTATGTCAAAGGGGGGATGGGCGCGGGAGACGTGAAATTACTCGGAGCGATTGGAACAATCGTGGGGCCAGGTCAGGTGGTTTTTGCATTTGCATTCGGGGCCATGCTGGGAGGGTTGTATAGCCTCGCGCTGTTATTTAATCAAGGTGGTCTGCGACATATCTGGGACCGGGTATTTCTTCTTCTTTCGACCCTGAAGATCACGCGGACCATTCCGGTTTCAGATGACAAGATTTCAGCGGAGCCCAAGTTGCGGTATGCCCTGGTCTTAGGACTGGGTACCGTGGTCGCACAAACATTGTTCTATTATGGTGTGTTGTAACGTGCCTATTTGTCACGGCATGCGGGTTGAAACTGAGCGATCAGAGAAGATTCTTCTCGTTGACTATTAAGAATGGCATTTACCATCCGATATGCAGAGTAGATGAGTTGAGTTTGCAGAATTGATGGGCATGAATGAAATTTTCGGTCTAGATTCAGTGAATAAGTAGGAGGAAGTCTCATGGGACAAAAACGTCCACTCGTATTTTTAGGAATTGCGATGATCATTGCCCTCGTGACGACGGTTATGGTGTATCGATGGCTACAGGGGCAACGAATGGTCGAAGTTGATACGCCAGAAGTGGTGATGGAGGGAGTGAGCGTGGCGGTGGCCAGTGCTGATATTCCTTGGGGAACACCACTCGCTGACAAAACAGTTCGAGTCATCGTGTATCCCGAACAAGGAGTCCCTGCAGGATCTTTTAAAGATTCTGCTTCCTTGAACGGCCGGGTTGTGTTGACGAACTTGAAGAAAAATGAACCAATTTTAGAATCTAAATTGGCTCCTATCGATCTTAAAACGGGCGGCGTGTCCGCCGTCATGGACCCCAATAAACGGGCGATGGCCGTGAAAGTTAACGAAATTGTCGGGCTTCCGGGTTTTGTGCAGCCAGGTGACCGGGTCGATGTAATGGCGACGTTTGAGGATCCAAGGGGTAAGAAGAAAGCAGGTGGCGGCAATAGAGGGGAAGTGACGAAGGTGGTTCTCGAGAATACCCTGGTGTTGGCGACCGACACTCAAATGGAGAGAGCGGCCGGAGAGGAAAAGCCCACTCCGGTAAAAGTCATTACGCTGGAAGTGTCGTTGGAAGAAGCTGAGAAGTTAGCCATGGCCGAAAATGGGGGAAAATTACGTTTGGCCTTGCGGAGTCCACTTAATCCCGAGGTGAAGAAAACAAAGGGTGCGGACTTTAAGGATTTGATGAGTTCCCACCAACTGATTCCTCCGCGGCCCAAAGTGGTTCGCAAGCCTGAGAATCAGGTCGAGGTGATTAACGGGACGGATCGAAAAACGATGAAATTTTAAGAGGGTCGTCGATGGTGACGCGATGATCGTTATGAAAGGCATGGTTATGAATCAGACTCACGGTTTTCCATTCACGAGCATGGTGTTGGCTCTAGGCATGGTCCTTGTGGGCTACACGGGAGCCTTGGGAGAAGGTCTCACCACTCAAGTGGTCCAAATCAATGAGCCCCAAGAACTCCGTCTGACCGTTGGAGAGTCAAAAATAGTGGAGACGGAGGCGGCGTTTAAACGGGCGTCGGTCGCCAATCCTGAAGTGGCGGATCAAATTGTTCTCTCCCCTAAACAAATTTATCTTGCTGGAAAAGCCGCTGGGATGACGACCTTAACTTTATGGGGGAAAGATGGGCAGGTGGCCAATGTGTTCCAGATCCGGGTGTCTCCTGATGTGACCCGATTGAAGGAGCAGCTTCATACGATGTTGCCTCATGAGTCTGGCATTCAAGTTATGAGCAGTCACGATCACATTACCCTGGCGGGCAATGTCACAAATATGGAGTCCTTGGCAAAAGCCTTAACCCTGGCCGAGCCCTATGCGCCGCAAAAAATCATCAACCTGATTCAGGTGGGCGGCGTGCAACAGGTGATGATGGAAGTCAAAGTCGCGGAAATGCAGCGCGGGCTGATGAAACGACTCGGGGTCAATTTTAAACGCGCTCAAAAAAATCATCGTGATTTTTCCATCGGGCTCATCAATGATTTGTCCACGATTGATGCCATCAACCCGCTTGCAATCTCACAATCTTCGCAAACCACGACCCTCACGTTTCCGGATGTGCGAACCCTGGCCTCGAACCTGGTTTTAGGATTCGGGATTGGCAATGATTTATGGACTCTCTTTTTAGACATGCTTAAGGAGCATAACCTCTCTAAAACATTGGCCGAACCGACCTTGATTGCCGAGAGCGGACAAGCCGCGGAATTTCTGGTCGGGGGAGAATTTCCGATTCCTATTCCACAGCAACTCGGCCAGGTGACGATAAAATTTAAAGAATTCGGGGTTGGATTGAAATTTACACCAACGGTTCTTTCGGAGGGGCGCATCTCTGTGATTGTGAATCCTGAAGTGTCAGAATTAGATTTTGCCAATGGCATTGTGACACAAGGATTTCAGGTTCCAGCTCTCACGACCCGAAAGGTCAAGACCGTGGTGGAATTGGGCGATGGCCAAAGTTTCGCCATTGCGGGGCTCCTCCAAGAAAATGTCAAGGAAACGGTTTCGAAATACCCGCTCCTTGGTGATATTCCGATCCTGGGGGCGTTATTCCGGAGCACCTCTTTCCAAAAAAATGAGACAGAACTGATTGTGATTGTGACCCCGCATCTGGTGAAACCTCTGGACATGGTCAAGCAGACCTTACCCACGGATCATTATTTGGAACCCAATGATTTTGAGCTAATGCTCATGGGATATGTGGAAGGGGTGTTTCCTGAACCAAAAGTGGCCAAGCCGACTGAGGCCTATACCCTTGGCCAACCAAGGATGGCCGGGAGAATGCCTTATCGTAAAGGTGGGATGGAAGGGATGTTCGGTCATCTGGCCCCATAGGGAAAATTGATGAAAAAGGAGCATAGTATGCAACGCCAATCAATCGTGAAAATGGCAGGTCTGATCGGCCTGATTCTGGTGGGGATGGGTGGCTGTGGTGTGTGGCCAGTCATGACTGAGGACAATGGACGTCGGCCCAACGCCATGGGGAAGAGTGATCAGGTTCTCTGGCCGTGGGCACCTCAGCCCGTTCATTTGAATGAGGAATTCGGCCTGGCCTACCGGCAGGCTCTTGAGAATCAGATCGTGAATCCTGCTGCGTCAAACAATATTGATCCTGTACCGGGAGCGGTCGATTCCCAAGCCATGCAACATAGTCTGGCTCGCTATCAGTTGATGTTTCAAAGTCCGCCGTATTCCGAATTTAAACTGACGGGTAGCTCCGGCGGTAGTGCGTCAACCGGAAACACTTCGACGGGCATGGGGGTAGGAGGAGCGACAAAATGAAGGATAAATCTTGGAAGCCAAAACGTGTAGGTGGGGATTCTTCAGGTATCCCATCCGATATGCCGGTCATTGAGCTTTCCATTCGTTCTGCGGAATGTCAGGCAACGCTTGAGGGCATTATTCGGGAGACGGATGGTGTGCGACTCAAGGAGAGTCAAGATTACGGAGTTCCTGCACTGGTGATTATCGAACTTGAAGAGAATCCGGAGGACACCTTTACCCTTATTCGAGAGATGGGGAAGTTGAATAAAGGGACGGAAATTTTTCTCACCGCTTCCCGGTTGGAGTCACATATTTTGTTGGAAGCGATGCGTGCCGGGGCAAAAGAGTTTTTGGCCCAGCCTCTCCAAAAGCAGGAAGTTGGCGATGCGATTCTACGATTTTTAGATCGAGGCGCGACTCAGGTTCGTCCGGGAGACGGACAACGAACACCGGGAAAGGTTCTCGCGTTTTTTGGGGGAAAAGGTGGAGTGGGAACGACCAGTATTGCGGTCAATTTGGCCGCCGCGATTAAAAAAGGGCCCAACAACCCGTCGGTGGTTCTTGTGGATGTCAATCAGCATGGTGGGGATCTTCCCCTGTATCTGGATCTTCAACCAACCCATAGCTTCCGGGATATAGCAACCGATCTGTCCCGATTAGACCAGGCATTTCTCATTCGTGTCCTCACCAAAACGGAGTTGGGCATTCAAGTGCTCCCTTCGGGGTATGACGACCTCAGCACCGGTCGATTAAGTCCGGATTGTGTGGAAGCAACCCTTCGACTCCTTCAAGCCAGTTTTGACTATGTCATCCTTGATTGTGGACATGTGTTGGATTTGACGACGAAAAAAGCCCTGGAGCTTGCGACGATAATCTTTGTGACGTCCACGTTGATGGTTCCTGTGGTCCATCGAACGAAGCGGATTTTAGAATTGTTGCGTGGCTCAGGATTTCCGGCTGAAAAAATTCGATTAGTAATGAATCGGTTTTCACCTTCTGAGCAGGACGTGTTGCAAGAGACCGAAGAAATTTTGAAACAAAAAGCCTTTTGGCTTTTTCCAAACGATTATCCCTCAGCAAGTCAAGCAGTGAATAGTGGAAAGCCGTTGATCGATGTCGCTCCCCGGTCGGCAGTGGCGAAGTCGTACCGGGACCTGGCCGGTTCGTTTGACGAGCAGGCCATGAAACCGGCGAGCAAGGGATCGTTAGCGGGGTGGTTGAATCCGTTTAAAGGACGGAATGTCCAATCCTCCCCTTCAGGCGCATAAGTAACCATCTTTTCATGTGTTCGAGGTAGACAGGTATATGAATCAGACAAAATGGGATGAAGTGGGTGAAGGGACAGGAATTGGGGGTCTTGACCTTGGTCCGTTAAAGGAGCGACTCCATCGTCAGGTGATTGACACCCTCGATTTGGCTATTGTCGCGAAGTTGGATAACCATCTTCTCAAGCTCGAGTTGGATAAGCTGGTTCAGGAAATGTTGGAAAAGGAATCCGTCCCGCTCAGTATGAAAGAGCGGGAAATCCTGATTGCCGACATTCAGCATGAAGTCATGGGCTTGGGGCCACTTGAACCCTTAGTTCAAGATCAAACCGTCAACGATATTTTGGTCAACAGGGCCGATCAAATCTACGTGGAGCGGGCCGGAAAACTGCAATTGACTGATGTGAAATTTCGCGACGAAGCCCATCTCCGAAAAATTATCGAAAAGATTGTGTCGGCCGTTGGGCGACGAATTGATGAATCATCGCCCATGGTGGATGCTCGGTTGCTGGATGGTTCTCGCGTGAATGCGATTATTCCGCCGTTGGCATTGAATGGCTCTTCCCTTTCGATTCGGAAGTTTTCCAAGGATAAGCTGCAAATTGATGATTTGGTTAACAAACGTTCGCTTACTCCCGAGATTGCGGAGCTTCTTCGCGGGATTGTTGAGGCGCGACTCAATATCTTGATTTCTGGAGGAACCGGCTGCGGAAAAACGACCATTCTGAATATTTTATCGGGGTTTATTCCCTCCGACGAACGGATTGTGACGATTGAGGATTCAGCCGAATTACAATTGCGTCAGGAGCATGTGGTCAGGCTCGAAACACGCCCTCCCAACGTGGAAGGGCGAGGAGAGGTGACCCAGCGGGAATTAGTCAAAAATTGTTTGAGGATGCGGCCGGATCGAATCGTGATGGGTGAGGTGCGAAGCGGGGAATGTTTAGACATGCTTCAGGCTATGAATACAGGACATGATGGATCGCTGACCACGATTCACGCAAATACGCCAAGGGATTGTCTGACACGGGTCGAAACGTTGGTGGCCATGGCCGGGTTGAATCTCGCCACGAAGGCGCTTCGCCATTATATCAGTTCCGCCATCGATGTGATTCTCCAAATGACGCGCTTGTCGGATGGATCTCGAAAAGTGACCAGTTTGTCGGAGATTGTGGGGATGGAAGGCGAGACGATTACTCTCCAGGAAATTTTTCTGTTTCAACAAACCGGACTCGATGAAGAGCGAAAGGTCCACGGGCAATTCAAGGCCTCGGGAGTGCGGCCAAAGTTTGTCGAACGATTTAAGGCGTTAGGAATAACTTGTGATCCGAGTATTTTCGACCCGGAGAAAATTTATGAAGTCTAATACCCGTTCCTCGCGATTTTCCGCTTTCACGATGTTCTCGTGTGCGGTATCCCGAACCCCTGATTCGCGGGAAATTTGGGAGGGAGCGTCATGACCGTTGCCATTAGTATTGGAATATTTCTCTCAATTATTCTGTTTGTTGAAGGAGCGTATTATTGTTATCACAAATATTTAAATCCCCAAAATCGTGATCTCAAGCGGCGTTTGCGCGGGGGATCCGGTAAACCTCAGGATTTTCAAAAAGCCAATGAAACTCCTGGAATTCTTCGGCAAAGGAAAATGAGCGACCTTCCGTGGCTCCAGGATTTGTTGGCCTCCATGACAAATTTGGGGGGATTGGAGAAATTACTTCAGCAGGGCAACAGTCAAATGTCGGTAGGAATGTTTTTTCTCTTATCGGGAGCTCTTGGAGGTGGAGGGTTGTTGATCGCCACTTTGAAGGACTATGGGTTAGCTCCTGCTATCGGGTTTGCTCTATGTGGTCTGGCTATTCCATGGCTCTACATTAAAAGGAAGCGTAAACAGCGGTTTAAGGAATTTGAACGACAATTGCCTGAGGCCTTGGATTTGATGGCTCGAGCCCTTCGGGCGGGGCATGCGTTTTCCGTGGGCATGAAGATGATCGGAGACGAATTCCCTGATCCGATTGGTCCGGAGTTTAGTCGGACTGTGGAAGAAATTTCCTTTGGGATTGATGTTCCGCAAGCGATGGGCAATTTAAACGAACGGGTGATCAGTACCGATTTGAAGTTTTTTGTCACGGCCTTGGTCGTTCAACGGGAAACAGGTGGGAATTTAGCCGAAATTATTGAAGCGATTTCCCGTCTCATTCGGCAACGCTTTGAGCTACTCGGACGGGTTAAAGCCCTTTCCGCCGAAGGCCGCATGTCGGGAATTATCTTATTCCTTATGCCGATTGTGATGGCTGTCGTGTTGTGGGTCATGAATGAATCCTACATGCGGATTTTGTTTGAGGATGAGCTTGGGAAAATGATGGCACTTGGTTCAGGTTTGTTAATGGTCGTGGGAGCGTTTGTGATGAAAAATATGTGCGACATCAAAGTGTAAAGGGATGGAGTGATGGATCCATTATTATTGATCAGTTTCCTGGTTTTTTTGGGTGTCCTCGTTGTTGGCTGGGGTGCATGGAGTTATATGCAGTCCCAGCAAAAGATCAATGACTGGAGCATTCGGGCTAAGGGGCAGTCCCTCTCACAAAGTGCATTACAGAAAAACGACGACCAAACCAGCCTGAAAGATCAGGGCATGAAGCTTCTCGAACGCTTGGGACAGGTCAATAAGCCCAAAGACCAAGCCGTGACCACACGGCTGCGAGCCTCGTTGGCTTCGGCAGGTTATCGGAATCAACGAGCCACGGTCATATTTTTGGGAACACGGATTTTTCTGGCTATTCTGTTCGGGCTTGCCTTTCTCTCCTTTGGTTCTGAGGTGATGGATGGGAAGGATCCGATGTATTTTCCTATCGTGCTGATCGGTATCATGGTGATTGGATTTTACGGCCCTCAGCTTTGGTTGAGTAATACCATCAGCAAAAGAAAAGAACGATTGGTGAATGGGTTTCCCGATGCGCTCGATCTAATGGTGGTGTGTGTCGAAGCCGGGTTAGGATTGGACCAGGCCATTTCCCGGGTGGGGCACGAGGTCAAGCAAGGCCATCCCGATCTTGGTGATGAGTTTATCTTGTTAAACTTGGAGCTACGTGCCGGGTTAAGCCGTGAGCAGGGGCTTCGCAATTTAGTCAATCGGACAAACCTCGAGGATATCCGTAGTTTGGTCGCTTTGTTGATTCAGACAGATCGATTTGGTACCAGTATTGGCCAAGCGCTCCGAGTCCATTCCGATTCCATGCGGTTGAAACGACGGCTGAAGGCCGAAGAACGAGGAGCACAGCTTCCCGTGAAGCTGATGATTCCTCTGATTCTCTTTATTTTCCCGGCATTAATGGTGGTGATTATTGGTCCTGGTGCGATTAGCCTCATGCGAAATTTATTGCCGGCCATGGGAGGGTGATAGCGGGAGGGGTCCTTGAGAGAGCCAGGAACGATAGATTCGATAAACATTTCAAGAGCGTAGAGGAAGACAAAACATGGGATATCCATTCCACGAAGTTACACAACACGAAGTTTCAACAGCCAATATGACCGTTCGGTCGATGGTCTTGAACGCATTACAAGAAACCTTTCAGATGAGGTACACAATGATGAAGGCGAGCCTCCTCGTAACCTTGTTCGTATTATTCAGTTTGGGTGCCGCTGGGTGTGCAAAAAAAGAACAGTCGATGTTCACCCTTCAGGATGAACATTACCAACAAATCATGGAACGACAAAAGGCGGGGATCAATCCTGAATCTCAAGCGCCTGTGGATCTCACTCAGGTCATGAATGACGACGAGTATGAAAAACTGGGAGATGCTCATTTCCAGCAAGGCGATTTCCAGACGGCAAAAATTCAGTATGAAAAAGTGTTACAGGCCTCTCCGGAACAAATTCCTGCCCGCTACAAGCTGGCGGTGATCTATTTGGAAAAAGGAGCCCCTCAGGATGCCTATAACCAATTTCACCAAATCCTGGATTATGATTTGAATTTTGCTCCAGCCTACGAGGGGATGGGTCGGGCCTTGCTGAAGATGGAGAAGGATCAGGAAGCGGAGCAGGAGTTCCAGGCGGCTTTGTTGTATGATGCTGAAATGTGGACGTCGAAAAATTACCTTGGAATCGTGGCCGATCGGCGGCATGATCATAAAGAGGCGATCCACCTGTATGAAGTCGCCTTGCAAAAGAAGACGGATGATCCGTCGATCTTGAACAATTTAGGGATGGCATATTATTTAGATACCCAATATGAAGAGGCGGTCAGAACCTTTCAGCATGCGATTCAGGTTGGAGGATCCAACGACAAAATTTCGAATAATCTTGGATTAGCTCTGACCAAACTTGGGCATTTTGATCTGGCCTACGAAGCCTATGCCCGAGGCATGGATTCGGCGAAGGCCTATAATAATTTGGGAGTGGCATTTCTGGAGGCTGGGAAGTTTGCTCGAGCCTCCCGTTGTTTTGAAAAAGCCATTGAAACCCAACCGACCTTTTATGAAAAGGCCAAGGAGAATTTATCGCTTAGCTCTCGAATGCTGTCGAAACTCCCAATGGTTCAGCAACAAACGTTGATTCGTCGGGAGCCTACGTGTTTGTCCGGGGCCATCTGAACGATTTCAGTGATCAGTTCGTCATGTTCACCGGCTTCTGGCCGGAATCTATCTTCCCACCTCAGGCATTCCCGGCATATATGATCGGGAATCCATCTTCTGAAGGCGATTATCGTAGGTCGGGTTAGGCCGTCCTCGGCCGTAACCCGACAGGGTTTACCCGGCGCACCTTCCTTTCAGGCGGTTCATTTTTCTTCACGGTAGTGACGGAGAAACGGCGACCGCTGTTTCTTTTTTCAAGGGCGGTGGAGGTCTTGCAAACGGCGTTCTGGGTGGTGCAGGCAACGCGCCCGTTCGAAGTGGAGGCAATGGTCATGTTGCCCGATCACCTTTGCCTCCGGACGCTTCCGCCTGGGGATGCCGATTTTGGGACACGTTGGCGGCTGGTCAAGACCCGGTTCCCCGAACACCGCGATCCGGCCTGGCGTGTGGCGCCGAATCACGCGCGGTCCGCGAAACGAGGGCAGGCGGTATGGCAGCACCGGTATTGGGAGCATCTGTTGCGGGACGAAACCGATTTCGTCCGGCATGTGGAGTACATTCATGTTAACCCGGTCAAACACGGGTTGGCGTCATCCCCGATGCAATGGCCCTACTCCAGCTTTCGCCGCTATGTCGAAGGCGGGAGTATCCCGCTGATTGAGGATCTGGCCAGATAAATTTCGATGGAGTGGGATATGAATGAAAGGAAAAAGGAATCGTCGAGTTACGCTACGCTACCCCGACCTACCAGCAGCAGTCAGTGGGTTGTCTCATGCTTGGTAGGAGAAAACATCGATTCGAGGATTTTAGCGAGGTCGAAGATTTTATAGGGCTTGACCAAGATTCCTTGAAATCCATGCTGTTGAAAATCGCACATAATGGGATCGTCTGAATATCCGCTCGTGACAATAGCCTTAATGTGAGGGTCTAAATCTCTGAGATGCTGAATGGCTTTTTTCCCTCCCATGGCGCCGGGAATGGTGAGGTCGAGGATGACCACTTCGAATTTTTTGCCATCCGCCAGTGACTGGGAAACCAGGTCGATGGCGGCTTGCCCATCTGGTACGCCGACCACGTCATAGCCGAACTGAGTCAGCGCGTCTTCCACCATTCGGCGAATGCTGTCTTCGTCATCCATGACCAGAACCCGTCCTCGGTCTTTTCGGGGGATGGCTGGAATGCTCGGCGCCCCATCTTCTGGTGTGACATGTGAAGAGGGTATATACACGGTAAAGGTCGTGCCGATTCCAACTTTGGATGTGACGCTGATGTGTCCATGATGCTGTTGGATGATGCTATGGGCTGTGGCTAATCCCAACCCGGATGCGCCGGGTTTGGTGGTATAATACGGATCAAAAATATTCGACAGTTGGCGGTCTTCAATCCCGGTCCCCTGATCCTCAAACGAAAATTTTATATAGTTCCCAGGGATGAGTGACGGTGAAGGAAGGGCCGAAGGATTTTTCAGTCCCACGTTTTCCACTTTGACGGATAAGTGGCCACCATGAGGCATGGCCTGTCTGGCATTGATGGTGATGTTTTGAATGACCTGCCGGAGTTGACCGGGGTCAGCATCCAGGGGCCAGAGGTCATCGGGGATGTCGAAATGACAACTGATCGATGACCCGGACAGGGCAAAGATCGTACTTTTTCGAAGAAGATCTCCTAACGCGATGGAAGTCTTTATGGGTGCTCCGCCTTTGGCAAAGGTCAGGAGTTGTTGGGTCAATTCTTTGGCGCGCAGGCAAGCCTGTTCGGCTTGCTCCAGGTTTTGAGTCAGAGGGTCGTTCGAAACCATTCGTAATTTCGCCACGAACACGTTGCCCAATATAGTCGTGAGTATATTGTTGAAGTCGTGGGCAAGCCCTCCCGCCAAGACCCCCAACGAATTGAGTTTGCTAATTCGTTGTTGTTCTTCTTGGTGACGGGTTTGGTCGGTGATATCTCGGAAGACAATCACGGTGCCCACCAGATGACCGCTATGATCGCGGATCGGTCCTTCTCTCAGGGTAATTGTCCGTTGAAGGCCGTGTTTGGTCAGCAATTGATGAGGCGTATCGAGTTCAGAGAGGACAAACGCTCTGGAGGAAAACTGCAAAGAAGGCTCATTTTCGTTCTTTGGTCTATCACTGGTCAGGCGGAATATTTCTTGGAATGGACGGTGCAAGGCCTCATGGGTTGTCCATTCGGTGATCTGTTCCGCCAGGGGATTTAAGAAAGAAATATGTCCTTCTTGATCAGTCGTGACGATGCCTTCCGCGACCGATTGGAGAGTGGTGACCAAGTAATCCTTTTCAGCAATGAGGGCATGCTCGAGGCGTTTCCGGTCGGAAATATCTCGAAGGATAAAGCCGTAATGGGTATCCAAGCCGATTTTCCAGCTGGTGGAAGAAATTTCCAACGAAAACAGTTCACCGCTTTTCCGGAGACCGGTGAGTTCCAATGGCTGCTGAATAGGAAAGGTCGAAGATCGACCATAACTGATATCTTCTAGCCCTTTCCGGTACATGTCCCGATATCCTTCTTCCAGTAAGGTCACAATCGAGTGTCCGAGAACCTCGTCCGGCTGATAACCGAAAATTGCCTCAGCTGCGGGATTCCAAGAGACAATGGTCCCGTGTAAGTCGGCAGAAATTATCCCTTCATGAGCGGAGTCCACAAGAGAGAAATACTGAGATTGGAGTTCGGTCAGCGTCTGCCTGACCCGCACATGGTGTGTGATATCCAGGCCGTACCCTCGCACGAGACCTTTTTCTTGTATAGGAGAGAAGGTCCAATCGAAGTGGCGGTGCTCGACAACGACCGTGAGACCTCTGATGGGGGCGATCGTTTTGAGGCATCCCATGGCGAGCTGTGTCAGTGTGGCCGGGAGCACCATTGGCACGCCGTCTTCCCGGAATCCATAGGTGTCCAAAAGGCGGATCATGGCAGGGTTGGCATAGGCCAAGTGTCCTTGAGCATCCACTTCCACAATGGGATTCGGACTTTCTTCAGGCATCGACGCTAAATGTTGATGCGCTTCGTGTTGCTGGAGTTGCTGGCTGAGATCACGAAAAATCACCAGCGCACCGGAGTGGCGGGGGTCCGTCAGTTGTGTGCATTGGAATTCCACCCATCGTGTTTCTCCGCTTGGCCGACGAATCAGTAGCTGAGGCGTCCATATCGATTGCCCGGTCGTGATCGCTCTTGTGATCGGGCAGTGTTCTTCTTGTGTGAGAAGATCAACGTGGAGACACTCTGCGTGCGCATGAAATGATTGGCCGAGGCATGAGGTTTCGGTTCGATGAAGAATCCTGGCGCCTTCCAGGTTCAAAGAAAGAATCTGGCCTTGTGTATTCACGTGGCAGATGCCAATGTGAATCGAGTCCATCAAGGTATGAACAAAGGCTTGGGATGAGCGCAATGCCTTCTCTAAGCCAGGGACATCCATTTGGTTGAGTTCTTGAAAAGACTGTTGCCTATCCACTCAGCGATTCCTTCCTGCCATGCTGACGACATCGTGTGGTGAACGATACCGGTTCTTACCATAAGGCTTCAAGAATTTTCGAAATATCCCATTTTTCCTGATGAGGATCTAAGGCCTTTTCAATCGATCGAAGAGGTGTTGTTGCGCTTTGTGCCGCCAGATCAATGATTTCCTGCTCTGGATAGGGTTGGCCTAAGGAGTCTTTAAGTAATTTAATGGTAGGAGTCATTCGACTATGGCTATGGACCCACACCACGACGGCCTGTTCGCCGGTATTCAGGCGAACCAGGGAACCAATCGGATACACTCCTAAGAGTTGGATCAATCGTTGCACGAGATACGGATGGTATTGCCCTGCGACAGCAGCACGATACAGTTCGGATAAGGCCCGAGCGGGGGGCACTGGTGGAAAGCTGCATCGTCCACTAATTTGTGCATCATAGGTGTCGGCAATGCTGAGTATTTGGGTTAATTCAGAAATCTGATGGGTTCGTAACCCCTTGGGGTAACCGGATCCGTCAAGCCGTTCATGATGTTCCAGGACCATTCGTTTCGACTCGTCAGGGATATCGGGGTAGTGATTAAGGATGGCCACGCCCATTTCACAATGCGCCTGCATTAATTTCTGTTCTTGAGGTGTGAAACGTCCCACCTTACGGATCATATTCAACGGGAGACGAAGTTGTCCGATGTCGTGGAGAAGTGCTGCAAGCCCAACGAGTTTTAATTGTGTCGGATCGCAGCCGTGTTCTTGTCCGATTGCCATGGCTAACATCCCCGTATCCACCCCGTGAGAGGCCAGGTTGGGATCGAAACGACGCATTTGAATCAGCGACACCATGGCGGCCTGATGGTCTAAAATCCCATCAAGGAGGGTGCTGACCACACTTCGGACTTCTTCGAGGTGTTGGGGGGACGACGCTTCCATCTGACGGAAAAATACCTCCATTGTGGAGATGGCCTCCGCGCGAAGGAGACGAGCTGCTTCAATATCTTCCAGATTGGGCCCTGGGCCAACCCTGGGGGATGTTAACGGAGCTGTGGGAGAGAGGTCCTGGTCATCTGAGGGGTGCCGAACGCCACTCGTCTCGGCGAGATCGCATCCTTTTTCCGTGTCGATCTGGACTTCCTGAATCCCGTAACTGCGCAACAAGGCAATTTCATCCTCTCGTTTGATCGTCCATTTGTGACGGAGAAACGGGGTTTTAAACCACGATCGGTCCATGCCGGTGATATACATGCCTGGCCGCAGGTCCTGAATAGAGATACGTTTATTCATGGTGCAAGGTCGGGCAAAAGGGGATGAAAAACGCACCAGATGAGACGTGAGATGTACAGATGTGTCCCCAACAACTGGGAAGCTGGATGGAATGGCGCTCATGGTAACGTTATTCCCGTAAAAGGGCAAGAGAGGTGAGTCGAACCACCCAGCCCATGGCTTGACTGGAATGGTAGACGCAAGACCGAAACGACCGGCCATTCCCGAGGAAAGCATGGCAATGATTAGGATGAGCGTTTGAGAATCCGTTCGATGCGGCCGGCAATCTCGATCGCTTCTTCCTGATGATCTCCAGCCAGCAGGAGGGCATGGTAGTTTTGCAGTGTGGGAAGTAATTGCGGGTCGGAAAGTCCCCAGGATTTTTCACGAATGGCCAACGCTCGTTTGAGAAGTGGGCGGGCCATCTCCATTTGGCCTCTCTGATCATACAACGAGGCGAGTGCGGCTAAAGGATCGGCCATTCGGAGATGTTCGGGTCCCATGGACTGAGCCAACAGTGGCAAGGCTTCCCAATAATAGGCTTCGGCCTGACTCTCTTGTCCTTCCAGGCGGGCGACTTCTCCCAGCTGAAAAATCACCAGGGCATAGCGTTCATCGGTCGGCCCCTGTTCGCGAACCGACGGTAACAGACGATGCAACAGGTCTTTGGCTTCTTGAAGTTGTCCGCGGGAGAGTGCCCCATGGATCAGCTCCCATTGCCGATCCCATTCGGACGATGTTGGACACCCGGTGAGCAGGCAGATGAGGCCTGCAAACAGCCACCATACAAACAATGTTCGGTTTGCGTGGTGGTTCATGAATATTGGAGGAAGGGTTTGCACGAATGACTGGGGAACCCAGATGAGCGTTGGATCACTCGTGTCAGATGTTGGGAGCCATCATGGGAAAATCCGGAAACATTCTGGACATTTTCTGCCACTCTTTGTAGGGTACCCGCGTAGAAGACCCGTGACGGAGATGAAGATGATTGACCAAGTATTGCGATATTGCCAGCATGATGTGTGGAAGGAGGATATCAATGCGCTGACCGGCCTCCGGCAGTTCGGCGTCAAAGCCTTGCGTCTGGTATTGGTGGCGGTCGCCGAATTTCAGGAAAGTGTCCTGAGTATTCGAGCCACCAGTTTGGTCTACACCACGCTCCTCTCCCTGGTTCCGTTTTTAGCGGTAACCTTTTCTGTCCTCAAAGCCTTCGGCATTCATCAAAAGATCCAACCGATTCTGTTGCAAGCGTTGGATCCGCTCGGGCCCAAGGGAATTGAGATTACCACGAATATCATTCAGTTTGTCGACAACATGAAAGTTGGGGTCTTGGGGGCGGTGGGCGTTGCGGGACTGTTCTATACGACCTATTCGCTGATTGAAAAAATTGAAGAGGCGCTGAACTCAATTTGGCGGGTGGAAGCAGGTCGCCCGTTGGCGAGAAAGGTGACCGATTATTTGAGTGTGGTATTAGTGGGCCCCGTAATCGTCTTTACGGCCTTCGGACTTACCGCCTCGGCGCAAAGTCATTGGCTTGTCCAAAAAATTCTGGAAGTCCAGCCGTTTGGCCTTCTGATGGTCGTGCTCACCAATCTGCTGCCCTTCTTTTTTATGTGCATGATGTTTACGTTTATTTACAAGTTTCTGCCCTATACCAACGTTAAATTTAACTCAGCACTCGTCGGAGGGGTGACCGCAGGACTGCTCTGGCAGGTGGCTGGATTGGCCTTTGCATCATTTGTCGTAGGGACAGGACGGTATAGCGCCATTTACTCAGGGTTTGCCGTGCTTATCCTCTTTCTCATTTGGCTCTATGTCGGATGGCTCATTGTGTTGGCGGGAGCCCAGGTCGCCTATTATCACCAACACCCATCCGCGTACCTGCTACATTTGGGTCGAAAGCACCAGACCCCACTCTTTCGAGAATACCTCACTCTGTCATTGCTCACGCATATTACTCGCCGGTTTTTAACGGGTAAGCCGCCTCTCAAGGCAGAGCAGTTAGCCCGCGCGCAAGGCGTGCCTCTCACCTTGGTGGAGTCGCTCATCGATGATCTGGTGAAAGGGCAGATGGTCGTGAAAGGCGATAACCCCAAAGGATTGGTGTTGGCGCAGGCACCAGAAAATATTCAGGTTGTCGAGGTGTTACGAGTGGTGCAGCATCAACCCCATGGCGGACCCCAAGCCTTTACGGTGGGCACCGATATTATTAGTCAGGTGCTTATGCGCCGGGATGCGGCGGTGGAAGCCGCCTTAAAAGGCATGACATTGCGGGATTTACTCCGGGGTCAGCCGGAAGGCATTCAAGAGGAGACCGGAGAGGATGGTTCTCAGGGTCAGGCTCTCGGTACCGCGAGCCACTCTGAATCGGAGGGTGAGGCTCCCGGTACTCCAGACGCTCTCCAAGAAACCACACAAGCCGATCTTCCTGTTGCGGGGAAATGGCCAGCAACGTAATCAGCGTATGCTGATAAGGGCAAGATGATGAATATGTGGATTGTGCCAGGTGCGCCCTTGATGGAGGGGCAAGGCTGGCGGATTTGGTGTTCGCAGAAAGGGGAGGGCAGCTTTTCTCCGCCACAAGTCGAGGTGCGGCACAAGAATGCGACGGTCCCGTCCAAGAGTAAATGGACACTCCTCCCCCAACTTCCAGGATTGCCGCGGCGAATGGGCGTGATGGTCCTCACGCTCAACACTCCAGGTCCGCCAGAAGGCGCTCTCTATTCGGTCACCCTGTCAACGAGTCAACAGAGCCAGGCTTTTCAATGGTGGACGATGCCGTACCACCTCACCGCTCAACCGGTGACCTTTCTGTTTGCCTCATGCTTTTGGCATAACAATGATCGTGAGGGATATTACCGGTCCGGCCTTCAGGAGTTAGGGCAGTTGGCTCATCCGCACTTTAAATTATTACTGGGTGATCAGGTGTATGGAGATTGGCCGAACGCGTGGGATTTGGGCGATGGGGGCATCGAACTCTATGCCAAGCGATACGCCCAATATTGGGGAGATGAGGCCTATCGGGAAGCCTTGCAAATCTGTCCGAATTTTTTTACCTGTGACGACCATGAATACTGGAACGATTACCCTGAAAAGCAAATCCAACTGCCTCAAACCTGGGATCCGAAGAATCGCAAAACATACGGAAGAGGGGCGGAGGAACTCTATTACCAGTATCAACGATGTCTGAATCCCGATGAGGCTCGCTGGTACACATTTGAGATCGATCCGGTCTCGTTTTTTATTGCCGACACCCGTTCAGAGCGCGAAGCGTGCAACGACAAAGGCACGAGTCATTTCATGTCAGAGGAACAATGGGTTGCGCTGGAAGCCTGGCAACAGGAATTAAAGGGACCCGGAGTATTGGCGTTGGGCCAACCGCTCTTTCAAAAAGACGGGGATTTCCGTGACCATTCCTTATCGAATTTCACACAGGATTATGCCCGTCTCTGGCGGGTGATCGAGCGGTCTTTAGCCGGGCAGAATTCCCAACATCGGCCACATGATATCTTGATTCTGTCTGGAGATATTCATACGGGACGTTATGCGGAAGCCCATGGGCCATTTTCCGATGCGCCCTATGGGGTGCCGGAGTTCATTGCCTCTCCAGCGGCCATGATCAATCCAGGCAATACCAAGCCCGAAGCTCCACCAGAAAAGATCCGGGTTCTTCCAAATGCTGAAGGAAAAGAATCGGTGTGGCGGATTGATCCTTATGCGAACATCGACATCATGACCATTCAGAATAATGTGGGCCTCGTGCGCATGGTTCCCGGAAACCAGGTCGGAGGATCGCCACGGGTACGATTCGAGTTGGAATTATGGAGCCTGCCAGCCAAAGTGATTGAAATTGATTGGGATGAAACTGCTCCAGCTCAAGGTCTTGGAGGTCCCTTAACGCGACTGTGGAACAAGGAGTTGCTGCTCCGGTAATGGCAGATTTTGAAAAAAACTGCCATGGGTGCCCAGGCCATGTCGTAGAGTATTTTCTGAGCCTCGTCTAGAAAGGAATTGAGTATGCGTCATTCACAGACCTCCATCAAAAATCCGTTGATCAAAGACTGGACCAGCAAATATGGGAAACGCACCAACTTGCAGTTCTTTGATGAGGCCTTCGCCTCCTTGCAGAAACAGGGCATTGGGAATCGTGGAATGATGACCGTGGGGCTGATCGGCAGCCGGGATGTTCCCGGACATACCTTACGAACGGCCCAATCTATGTTGCGTTGGGATCTACGCCCGAGTTTCTGGTCGCATGTCTTTGTGGTGGCGGAACCGGTGACCTCTCGTACCTCATTGCGGTCTTTGCCCATTCTTGAAGTGCCGCTCCATCCACGGAATGGGATCTTCCCCAGGCCGGAATGCAATGGCATTAACGAAGGCACATTAGGCTTGTATGAGAATAAAGATATTGATGCCAATGTTGGATTGATGGCGGTGAGCATGTCGGACGAGGATGCCAAGAAACTTAAGAAACGGGCGGTGAACTGGAATCAGGATCGCATTCGTTACAATTTTTGGGAGATGTTGGGAGTCTGGCAAAGCTATCTCTGGTCCCAAGGGGCCAAGCGCAATCCGTTGCGGGAAGGCACGCCGATCGCCGCGTCCTCCTATATTGAATTCATCTTTGAAGGATTGGGTTTGGGCGTGACGCCGGGTACCTCGGAGCGGAATAGTGCCCCTGAGCATCTCTGGAATGCGGCCTGCTGGTGGCACAAGGCATTCAAGGAGCAAGATCGGAAAGTGGCCGGGATGTTTGTCGCCCGTGACCGCGGGTGTGCCATGGCCTCCTGTAACGAATAGGTTCTTTATGTAGGAGGACGTCACAGTAAAGGCCGTGGCAGGTATTTGATCATCCCCGCAGTAGGTGGCGGGGGTTCATCTGAAATGTATCAGGAGAGATTCCCGATGAAAGATGTCGGGAATGACACCGTGTCTCATCGTATCCTGGATGGAAGGTCTTTTACCTTCTGTACGGCCAGTTCTCAAGTTTTTTCCTTCCTCCCCCGGCTTTATTTTTCTGCTCACTGGCATTTATGTGAATGAATGAGAGATGCCGGGTGTCGGCGCGGCAGCCGAGCCACTTTTGTTTCGGCAAAAGTGACCAAAACCAGTGACGCCCCACCCGTCCTCATGAGATTGCTCGGACTCAAAGCCCAGGAAGGCGGACCAACTCGCGGGGCTCACACAGGCCCGCCAGGAAAAAGAGCGTCCGATCACGGGACGGGCGGCAGGCGTCGGACCATGGGAAGGGTAGGGGCAGCAGGGAATTAAAAGTTGCAGCCAGCCTTTTCCTTCATCATTTTAAAGAAAAGAATGCCTTATGGAATTCCTTACAATATTATAATTCTCCCGTTCCATTCCTTCCGCACAGGCTTTACTTTTTTCGAGCCACTGTCCATCATAAGCGAACGCAGAATTCTTGGATGCTAAGGCTCTGTGTGAAGAGCCAATAGACCAATGTGAGAGGGCCGTAGGGTTAGATAATCAAACCGGGTTCACTTGAGATGCCAAGAGAAATCAATCCCGCTCTTTCTGCAAATCAGCCACGGATTTTCCTGTCTTACGCTCGGAAAGATGGGGAGGCCTTCGCACGTGATCTCCGCCAAAAACTCACCGCTCACCCCTTCTCCCTCTGGCAGGACCGCACCCAAATGGAAGGGGGCAAAGCCTGGTGGGATCAAATCCTGGAAGCTCTCAAGCAGGTGGAATATATGGTGCTGGTCATGACTGAAGCCGCATTGGCCTCACCGGTGGTCAGAAAAGAATGGCGGCAGGCCCGCCAGGAAGGGGTCGGCGTCATTCCGGTCTTCGGTCAACCCGACCTGGATCTGTCTCAACTTCCTCGCTGGATGCGGGATGTGCATTGGGTCCATACCGAGGTTCCCGAGGAATGGACACGTTTCATTCGCACGTTGGAAAGCCCCCATCAGGGCACGCGGGTGCCGTTCATGGCCGATGACCTGCCCATTGGGTTTGTGCCCCGGCACAAAGAATTTCAGGAATTGGCCGGAAGTTTGCTGGACCCTGAACAGGAAGAACCCATCGCCATCACCGCGGCCCTGAAAGGGGCCGGTGGATATGGCAAAACCACACTGGCCAAGGCTCTCTGCCATGATGACCGGATACAAGAGGCCTTTCACGATGGCATTCTGTGGGTCACCCTTGGGGAACAACCAAATACCATAGCCGGACTGACGAAACTCTATGCAGCCTTAACCGAGGAACGTCCCAACTTTGTAGACGAAGAAGATGCGTCGGCCAGGCTGGCGGAAGTCCTGGGAGACAAAGATTGCCTGATGGTGATCGACGATGTCTGGAATGCCGTTCATCTGCGTCCGTTCCTGCGTGGAGGCAAGCGCTGCGCGCGGATCATCACCACCAGAGACAGCACCACGCTTCCTGCCATCGCCAGATTCCGGGTGCCGGTGGATGCCATGCAACGGCAGGAAGCCTTAGCCCTCTTGGCCTTCGATCTGCCGGCCAGTGCCTTGCGGGAAGGAGAAACTGCGGCGCTTCAATCTTTAGCTGCACGATTAGGGGAGTGGCCTTTTCTGTTGAAATTGGCTAATGGCGTTTTGAGGGAGCGGGTAAACACCATGGGGCAGTCCCTTTCAGCGGCACTCACTTATGTGCAAAAAGCCTTGGACAAGCGTGGCCTCACCGCTTTTGATTCCAGAAATCCAGTCGAACGCAACCAAGCTGTAGCTGCCACACTCGGAGCCAGCTTCGAACATCTAAAAAAAGACGAACTCTCCCGCTATCAGGAACTCGCCATCTTCCCCGAAGACGTCGAAATCCCACTCACCGCGGTAACAAAGCTCTGGGGCACGACCGGTGGTCTGGACGACTTCGATACAGAGGAACTCTGCACGCGGTTGAACCAATTGTCGCTTCTATTAAAATACGATCCCACGACTCAACACATCCAACTGCATGACGTGGTGCGGACTTATCTGGAGCAACAAGTTTCCTCGCAATTACCGGCACTCCATGGACAATTTCTGGATGCCTATGACCTGAAGGATGAACCAGCCAAAGCCGCCCATGATCCTTATCTCTGTCGTCACTTGGCCTATCATCTGGTCAAGGCTGAACGGTGGGAGGAGCTAAAAACCCTCCTCCTGAATGTGGACTGGCTCTATGCGAAGTTGGAAGTGATGGATGTGCCGGCTCTGCTCTCCGACTTTGACTGGTTACAGAACGAAAAAATCTTCACCTTGGTCCATGGTGCTATCCGACTTTCAGCGCATATTGTGGGAAAAGATCCGAAGCAACTGGTAGGGCAATTGTTGGGTCGTTTACAAGCCGATCTTTCTCCTGGAATTCAAAACCTGGTCGAACAGGGAAAACAATGGGAAAAAAGTCCATGGCTTCGACCGCTGCAAGTTCACCTGATTGGTCCCGGCGGTCCACTCATTCGGACTCTCAGCGGGCATAGTGGCGTTGTGAACGCGGTGGCGGTGACGGCGGATGGGAGGCGGGCGATTTCTGCCTCGTCCGATCAGACGTGCATCGTGTGGGACCTGCGCACAGGGCAGGGCCTGCATACCCTCACTGGGCACAGTGCCTGGGTGTGGGCGCTCATTGTGACGGCGGATGGGATGCGAGCGATTTCGGCCTCTGGTGATCAGACGTGCAAGGTGTGGGACCTGTGCACGAGACAGGAACTGCACCCCTTATGGGGGCATCGTGCCTCGGTCAGGGCGGTGGCGGTAACGGCGGATGGGGCACGAGCCATTTCGGTCTCGGATGATGAGACGTGCATCGTGTGGGACCTACGCACAGGGCAGGGCCTGCACACCTTACGGGGGCATAGGGGTTCAGTGAGAGCGGTCCCGGTAACGGCGGATGGCACACGGGCGGTTTCGGCGTCGGGTGATCGGACGTGCATCGTGTGGGACTTGCGCACGGGGCAGGAGCTGCACACTTTATGGGGGCATAGGGGCTGGGTGGGGGCGGTCGCGGTAACGACGGATGGGAAGCGGGGGATTTCGGCGTTGGAAGATAAGACATGCAAAGTGTGGGACCTGTGTACCGGGCAGGAGTTGCACACCTTACGTGGGCATCATGACTCGGTCAGGGCGGTGGCGGTGACGGCGGATGGCACACGGGCAATTTCGGCCTCGGATTATCGGACGTGCAAAGTGTGGGACATGCGCACGGGGCGGGAGCTGCACACCTTACGGGGGCATAGGGGTTCAGTGAGAGCGGTCGCGGTAACGGCGGATGGCACACGGGCGATTTCGGCGTCGGAGGATCAGATGTGCAAAGTATGGGACCTGGCCAGTTATGAGGAAGTCGCCACCTTTACTGGAGAGAGTGCAATCAACTGCTGTGCAGTTTCTCTTGATGGCAAAACGATTGTGATTGGAGAATCGTCCGGCCGGGTGCATTTCCTTCGTCTTGAAGGAGTTGATTGACTCGGTCATCCTGAGAGCATCGAAGATCTGGTCAAGCCGTCTATTTTCAATCTGGGCACAGATTCTTCGCTATTCGCTCAGAATGACAAATTGATGGTGTGGTGATCACATCGCATCGTGCTGGCTCCCTGGTGGCATGATACATTCTCAAATTTTCCAGTGACTCTGGTCTTGTCCTGAGTTTAAAAATCCACTACGCTTCAGTTCTTCTTGATTCTCTTCCTCCCTCCATCCCTCCCTCCCTCCTTCTCTCCATCTAGGAAGAGGGTTGGGGCGATGGTGAGAAAGACAATCGGAGTACTATAATGAAAATCGGATTGATTCAAATGGCTTGCTCCGCCAATCCTGTTGAGAATCTGAAACGAGCAGTAGGCAAGGTTGAGGAAGCGGCGCGAAACGGGGCACAGGTTATCTGCCTGCCTGAGTTGTTTCGCTCCCAATACTTTTGTCAGCAGGAAGATGCGGCTCTGTTTGATTTGGCCGAATCCGTGCCTGGGCTTTCAACCGAAGCCTTCAGCCAGGTTGCCAAAGCTCATCGTGTGACGATTTTGGTGTCGGTGTTCGAGCGGCGGACGGCAGGGGTTTACCACAATTCCATTGCCGTGTTGGACGAACGGGGAGAGATAGTCGGCCTGTATCGGAAGATGCACATTCCGGATGATCCGGCCTATTACGAAAAGTTTTATTTCACTCCAGGGGATCGGGGATTTCAGGCGATCAAGACCACGCATGCAACCGTTGGGCCGTTGATTTGTTGGGATCAATGGTACCCCGAAGCTGCCAGGATGACGGCCTTGCAAGGGGCTGAGATTTTGTTGTATCCCACGGCGATTGGCTGGCACCCCAAAGAAAAATCAGAAGAGGGCCAGGCCCAACGCGATGCCTGGATGACAATTCAACGCAGTCATGCCATCGCCAATGGGGTATTTGTGGTGGCGGTGAATCGAGTCGGTCATGAGGCTCCTGCTGGCGGGGATGGGCTGGAATTTTGGGGAAGTTCTTTTGTGTGCGATCCGTTTGGTGTGGTGCTGGCCCAAGCGTCAGTTGAGAAAGAAGAAACGCTGGTGGTGGATATCGATCTGAATCGCATTGAAGAAGTCAGACGTAACTGGCCTTTCCTTCGCGATCGCCGCATTGATGCGTATGGAGGGATCACGAAGAGATTCCTAGATGAATAGCACAGGGCCTATATGACTTGTCCTCGGAAAGATCTGATCTGTCCTTCCTTTTCCTCGCGCTTTCACTTGAAAAAATAAGGCCCATCGTGGGGAGAGGGAACTCATTGTTTGTCCACAAATTTTCCGATACAACATGAATTTTTACATCAAAATCTAGACATTTATAGTTGTGCTTCGTTTATTCATAAGGCTAGATGATTCCGTTGCCCCGTTGTGATTTAGTTCCGAAGAGGAACTGAAGGAAGAGTGAGGGGAAGAGTTGAAGCGATTTTCACCGAGATGGCGATCCTTTGCGGCTCATTTACGTGGGAATCAAAGCGATGCTGAACAGCGGCTCTGGGAAGAAATTCGAGATGGTCAGATCAAGGGATGGAAATTCCGGCGGCAACATCCAATCGGTCGGACTATTGTTGATTTTTGTTGTTTGGAAGGGATGCTGATCATTGAGCTGGATGGTGGAGAACAACGAGAACAAGAACCAGCTGATGAGGAGTCCAAGAATTATTTAACGGCTTTAGGGTTTCGTGTATTGCGATTTTTGAATGATGATGTTCTGACGAAGACTGATGATGTGGTGGAGGAGATTGTGAGAGTTTTAGAAAGTTCTGATGATTTTCACCCTCACCCTAGCCCTCTCCCTCATAGGGAGAGGGAAACAGAGAATTCTCAGTCCGTTAGTTTCTCTTTTCCAGAGAAAACCCCTCATAGGGAGAGGGGATCTGAAATAGGATTGAGGATGCCAGCGGAGTGGGAGCAACATGAGGCGACCTGGATGGGATGGCCCCATAATACGAAAGATTGGCCGGGGAAAATGGGAGCGATCTCCTGGGTGTATGGGGAAATGGTTCGGAAGCTCTCTTCGGGAGAGTATGTTCGGATTTTTGTGAATGACAAAGACCATGAATTAAAATCCCGGCGGGTGTTGGACAAAGTTGGGGTCGATATGACTCGTGTCCAATTTTTTCGTATTCCGACCAACCGGGGATGGGCGCGGGATTTCGGCCCCATATTTGTGAAACGGGATCAGCCTGACGAACAGGTGGCGATTGCCCGGTTTCGTTTTACGGCATGGGCCAAATATGGGGATTGGCAGTTGGATGATCGTATTCCGGTTAAGTTAGGTCAAAAACTCAAGATTTCAGTTGTCCCGGTTGAACGCAATCGACAGGGTGTCGTCCTTGAGGGCGGTGCCATCGATGTGAACGGCCAAGGGACCTTGTTGACGACGGAAGAATGTTTGTTGGATGAGCAGGTGCAGGTGCGAAATCCTAGATTTTCCCGACAGGATTATGAAGACGTCTTTCGTGCCCACCTAGGGATTTCACAGGTTCTCTGGCTAGGAAAGGGCATAGCGGGCGACGACACGCATGGGCATGTGGATGATGTGTGCCGGTTTGTGGATCCCTATACGGTGGTACTGTGTCAGGAATCCAATCCGGCCGATGAGAACTATCGTCCCTTGGCTGAGAATAAGGAGCGGCTGGATGGCATGCGGGTGGAAGACGGGAGAAAGTTAATAGTGGTGGCCTTGCCCATGCCTGAGCCGCTTTACTTTGAAGGACGACGCTTGCCCGCCAGTTATGCCAATTTTTATATCGGCAATGCTGTCGTGTTAGTGCCCACTTTTAATGATCCTCAGGATCGGGTGGCGTTAGGGATTTTTTCTGAACTGTTCCCCGATCGATCCGTGGTCGGTATTCATGCGGTGGATTTGGTCTGGGGGTTTGGGACCATTCATTGCTTGACGCAACAACAGCCCGCCTCCGATCATTTGTAGATCTTCAAGAGCTTTCATGAATACGTCTTTCCCTGCGTCCGATCTTTTTATTCTTCCCTCGCCTGTGCGAATTGGATGGATTGGCACCGGAGTGATGGGCGCGCACATGTGCGCCCATCTCCTTCGTGCGGGGTATGCCTTGACCGTGTATACTCGCACTCCTTCTAAAGCTCAGATGTTATTGGAGCAAGGCGCTCGGTGGACAGAGTCTCCTGCAGCCTTGGCAGCGGAGGCCGATGTGGTCTGTACGATGGTGGGCTTTCCTCAGGACGTTCGTAGGATTTATCTCCAACCAGATGGCTTGTTGGCACAGGCTCGCCCGGGTCAGATCTTTGTGGACTTCACCACTTCCGAGCCGACGTTGGCCTGTGAGCTTGCCAGCCTTGCCAGTTCAAAATCCGCGGTGGCTCTTGATGCGCCAGTTTCGGGCGGGGACGTTGGCGCCGGAAATGGCACGTTGTCCATTATGGTCGGTGGCGATTCTAGGGCGTTTGAAGCGGTCAGGCCGATTTTGTCCGTGTTTGGAAAAACCCTCGTGTATCAAGGTCAGGCAGGATGCGGGCAGCATGCGAAATTGTGTAATCAGATCACGATTGCCGGCACGATGATCGGCGTGTGTGAAGCGTTACTGTATGCCCACAAAGCCGGGTTGGATGGAGAAACCTTGTTGCGCTCCATTCGGAGCGGGGCCGCTGGTTGTTGGACGCTCGATCATCTGGCGCCTCGGATCCTGAAACGGGATTTTGGAGCCGGTTTTTTTGTGGAGCATTTCATTAAGGATATGAGTATGGCATTGGAAGAAGCCAATCGAATGGGCTTACTCTTACCGGGGCTCACCCTTGTTCGTAAGCTCTATGTCGCGATTCAATCCAATGGCCACGGTCGTTCCGGGACACACGCCTTGTTGCTCGCGTTAGAAGATTTATCGCCGACTTTTATGACCGCTGATTCCTTTCCTCACTCTTTGCCAACGTAGATCTCCATTCTCTCAATATTTTGTTCCTGGGGGTATGTGCCATGCCCCAGTCTTGGAATCGTGTTCTGCCCTTGTCAACAAGCGGATTAGCTTTTTTCTGCTAACATTCCTAAAAATAGAATCGCTAATCCGAGTTTTTTCTTATGCGGTTTTTCTTGGTTATTCATTTCCTGGGTCCCCACCTCAGGGTGTTGGGCGAGTTTCGTCGATTGGGAACCACGATTATTTTCTAAAGGACGGACTGTGGATGCCATTTCGGTATGGTGGTTGCTTTGGACTTTGATGGACTGAACGGGGGATGGAATGGGCAGCGTTCGGGCTTGTCCTTCATTCAGGAGCAAAGCGACCGAAAGGACCATGCCTGTGAGGCCTAGGAGACGCCATGATCTTGTGGTCGGTTGCTGGCGGATCTGTTCCATTTTTGAGCCCTCCGTTCCGCCGCTGATGCGGTGCGACATCGTTGGGTAATGCTTGGGCCTGTATCGTCTATTCCTTTTTGAAACTTGCGGGGTGGCTCAGTGGTGCTTCTTTCTTGAAATTGGCGTGTATTGCGGTTGGGGCGTGCGAGAACGCGTTCTTCCCTGGTGGACTGAGGGAGTATTCGCTATCTGACCGACAGGAAGGATGGCTACAACGTCATCCAATTTTCCAGAGCAGAATCAAGGTCAATGCCGACTTGTTCGGGAGCAAGGACCCGCACAATTTCTGGCCGTGGTTCATGAGAGGAGAGTACAGAGAAATTGAACGGGATCGGTTCAGACAAGGGTTGATGAATTGCGTCCTGGATAAGGAGGATCGTGGGATGAAGCAGATTATCTCTGGAGTTCGCTGTGACGATTCCCCGTTCCCCGGTGCTCAATTCCACCAGGGCATAGGTGGGATAGATTCCAATAAGATTAATGAAGGTCGCCACTAACTCGCCATCTAATAGCCCTTTCTTGCCTTGTTGATACAACGTTTGGAGCGCGATTCTGACCGGGAGAGGATTCCCAGTGTGGTGACCGGTTAATAATTCATCATACTCGTCGACAATACGAAGGATTCGGGTGGGTGTTTGAATTTTTGCTGGATCAATATTCGCAGGATATCCTGAGCCATCCAGTGCAATATGATGTTCGCGGATTAACGTATCGACCTCGTCAGCGAGACTAGACTGTTGGGACAGCATCTCAACGCCCCGTCGGGGATGTTTATGGTACAGGCCTAATTCTGAATCAGATAACTGGTTGAGCGGCCGGTGAAGGACTTGTGGAATGTTCAAGAGCCCCGCGTCATGGAGGAGGCCCGCGCTTGCCAGGTGTTGTAACGCAGTGTTGTCCAACCCCACAGCTCGTCCCAGTAAAACGGCTAATGTACTGACCGCGAGTGCGTGATCGTACAAGGCCGGAGAAAAGTCTCTGGTCCGAATCATGGCGATGCAGGCTTCTTCATGTCCGAGGGTTTCCGCCATGACGGATTCAGTGATCTGATGAACCTGTTCCATGGCGAGCCCTCCGGTTTTCTGCAGTGTGTGGAGGATATCCTGTACGCCATCAAGCATATACTTCCGCACCAGCTTCATCGTGGTGAGTTCACCGGATAGTGATTTTCCCTGGACAGAGGGTGAAAGCTGCTGAAGACGTGCGACTTCGGGTGGGAGGGAGGAATCAGGTATCGGTGGATCCGGTGTGGATGAGACATCATCATCTTGAGTGTGTGGCGGTGCGGAATCAGTTGCCACGTCACGCCCACGATCAGTATCAATGGTGATTTCTTGAATGCCTGCCTGTTGTAATTTGGCAATATCGCTGGAAGATTTAATGAGAAACCGGTGCACGAGGAAGGGAGTATTTAGCCATGAGCGGTCGATTCCACAGAGGTACATTCCCACTTGAGCCGATGTTGTTGGAATGCGTTTAATGGCCATATGTTTACCGATGAGGCGTTCTAGGATGGAAATTTCATTTCTTTATTGTGGGGAATGCCTGGTGTCCTCATCGGCGATCTTTCGGCCGTTCTTAACCTCCTCCGTCAGTAGTGGACACGTGACGAGATTGAAGGACTCGCCCTATCTCGGATGTCATGTTTTATGGGAGATGTCTGGGTTGTCAAATGAAAGAGCAGTCTGTGGATTGAAAAGGCGCAGGGACGATCAGAGACAGCAAGATATGGTGCCTGACCTCCTGAAACTTAAGTGTGCTCCTTGCCAGGCCGAAAAGGAGAAGACAGCTTTCACGGGGGATGGCGATGGGTGGATGTCGAGCATCATTTCAGAGGGTTTTTTCAGATTCCTTACCTGCTGGGTGTGGCACTCAACGGGATGTGCTCTCGACATCTTGGTCCCTCCTCGGAGGTGTCCTCCTCTCGATGTTCCTGTCATGGGGGCTTCCTTCCTCCGGCCATGCCGCTTCAGAAGCGGATTCACCGATCAAACATATTCGAACGGTGATTCCCATTCTTGGGACCACGATGAATGCGCGGTCTGAACAGGTTGGCATTGTTGCGGAAATTCAATTGGAATTTCTCCAGCGACGGGATCACAAAGGTTTGGATCTTCAATTTCTTACCAGGCCAGGGAAGTTTTCACCGTATGCCCAACAATCGGTCAAAGACGCCTTAGTTCTGGTGGTTGAAGCTGCCGGTCTGAATCCTGATTCCTGGACGGTCAGGTTTATTTTGCCCTATCCGGGAGTCACGCTGTACGGGGAAAGTTTATCGGCCATGGCGGCCCTGAATGTCGTTGCCCTTGCTAAAAATGAGCCCGTGGATGAGGAGACGGTTCTGACGGGTACCGTAACGGCGGATGGACATGTGGGAACTGTGGGAGGAGTCCCGTTAAAGATTTTGGCCGCGCATGAACAACGGTATCGACGGGTGCTCATTCCAGAGGAACCGGACGTGGCGGATGATGATTGGGAAACCCCGTTTCTGATGGAAGTGACACCGGTGGGATCCATCAAACACGCATATCTCGCGTTAACCCATCGGCCCCTTCGAAGCCATCTCATCGACCGGCCACTTGCTGCCAGGCTATCCCACTAACACCTCTCTTGTTGAACATCCGGTCCTGTAATTTCTGGTGGATGAGGAGAGCGTTGTTCCAATCGTGTGTTGGGTGAAAGGGGTTCGTGCTCCGCTTGCTTGTTTGGTTCGAATATTTCTATGGTAGAAAAAAAGGGGAGGAAACAACCTCTGTTTTGTGACTTTCCCTTCGCAGGTTTTCGTATTCAAAAAACTTCTATGGGGTAATCTTCCATGATTCGACCATGTTTTGCGGTTGATATTGATAATGTCTTAGGCCGCGCTGAGCCGGAAGTGCAGCGGTTGTTTCAGAAATTGACCGGAACGTCATGGCCTGTGGGTCTGTATGGCAGCGCCGGTGGGTTAGATGCCAGCCAATTAGCGCCTGAGCTCCTTGAGGAAATTTTCTCTCGGTTTCACGAGGAATCTATCCCACGGTTGCCGCTGTTTCCAGGGGCAAAACAGGCCTTGACTGTCATCCATCGCCGCTATCGCATTATCATAGTGACGGCCAGGCGTCCGTATTCACGACCTCAAACCATTCGTTGGTTAGAGAGCCATGGGCTTCCCTTTGATGCGCTGTATCACACTGAAGAGAAAACCAATATTCCGGAATCGATTACGGCAGCGATTGACGATCATCCTCACCATATTCAGGCGTATCGTGCCCTTGGCAGGCAAGTTTTTGTCATGGATCAACCCTGGAATCGTGCAATCCCCCATGCTGATGTCATTCGCGTGACTGGTTGGGATGCTCTGGTGCAGTGGTTGCATGTCCGACATCTCCCGCATTGGCCCAAACATATCCCGGAGTCTCTTGCCTTTCGGCAGTTGTTTTCCTCTCATCTTAATGCCCCTTCTTTGACGGCGGCCGGTGTTTCGACGGGATTCGCACAGCCATAAGCGTGCGACCGTTGGGCCCTGCAGGAAAGTTTTGAAAGAGTATTGCCGATAGGAGTCAGGGGTTCTTTGCTGATGGCAATGGGTATAGCCCAGTTCAACTGTTGATCTCCAGTTTAGTCAATTCCAGGAATGTTGATGATGACTCTGCCTATCCACACGGTTCTACTTGTTGACGATAATCCCGATGACTGTGAAATTGTGAAAGAGGCATGGGATGAAATCCCGGTAGGACAGGAATTGCGGTGTGTATATGATGGCACCGAATTGCTGGATTACTTGTATCGCCGTGGCCAATTTCCCACGCGAGAATGCGCCCCACGCCCTAGTGTGATTCTCCTGGATTTAAATATGCCCCACATGACCGGAGGGGAAGTTCTCACTGAAATCAAGAAGGATCCATCTCTGGCGTGTATTCCCATTGTGGTATTGACCACGTCAAAAGCTCCGAAGGATATCTGTCGCACAGCCGGGATGGGGGTGAATGGATATATGCAAAAACCCAATTCCTATACCGGGTATCTCCAGATGTTTACCAATTTGAGAGAGCACTGGGCGGAAATTCTCGAACAGCCATTTGGCGGAAGTGGTGGGGATTGCTCCGCCAATGTCGCCTGGTGTTAAAAATCGAGGTCCGGCGGTATTTGTCACTCTTCCAACCGAACCTCGTTGTCTCTTCATCCTTCTCTCTTTGCCCCATGTGGGTTCTCTCGTTCTAGATGTCTTTTTTCCTCTCTAGTATAGTCAAATACTTTTGGTAGAAGATGCCTGTGGAAGCGTGTTCGAAGTATATCCTAACCCTTCTAAGGAGGATGTGGCATGGAACAGGATCTATTTGACCCACGGTCCTCCTCAAAACGCCTTATTGCTTGCCAAAGCTTCGCTGCTGGCCTACAAATCTCCTGAGTCCATCAAGCCCGAAGAGGAGGGATAGGGATTTTCTTAATTTGCCTTAATCGATCGAAAAGACACATAGGTTTTTTGGGCCTTTCGAGGCACCGAGCCTCGAACCTTCCGGTTTGTCAAGAATAATGATGTGGTGACCCGCGCACCCATCCGTGCGATGAGGTATCGGCACGGGAGCCAGGTATTAGTTTTTGATTCAGCAGAAAAGCTTCAGACCGATTTGCACTTTTGGAATCGCTTGCTTAACCGGGTCGTGGGTCGGATTAAGGATTTTGGAAAATCCGGAATTGCTGAGGTTAAAGACCATACGATGGCCCGGTACCTGAAGAATCTTGAACGGAAAGTCCATGAAATACATCCCTTCGTATGACCGCTTTCTCCTCTTCTTTGTCATTGGCTTTCTTCCCTGCCGGTGGTCCTGGTTTTCAACATTCCTGCGCGTGCTCATGGGTTGGCATGGTGGATGTTCGCTATGCCCCAGATAAGAGTTTTCTGCTTTCACCCTCAAGTTCCCTCCTCAACAACCGACACTATTCTATATTGACTAACGAATAGTAATAGCGAGAGATCCATCTGTGGATTCAGCCTTACGGGGGCTCTCTGATCATTCATTGTGATTGAAAACCTTGAGGACAATGGGAAATGCTATGAAAACACATTTTTTCTTGACGGGCGCAGTTGTCATGATCGGAACCTCACTGTTAGCGACAAGTTTTGCCTATGAGGCACCCGAATATTTGATTTTTACCCGTCACCGTGATTCGAATGGGCATTTGTTGGCGGGCCCCACACATCATCAATCGCAGCCCTCCGTGATTCAAAAAACAGTCCTTCCGGCTCAACCGCAGACCTTTGAACGGCAAAGTACGGATTGGGGAATGAATGCCCAGGAGGTAAAACTCAATGAACCGGTGCAACCGACTTGGGAACTCCAATCTCCGATATTGGAGAATTACGAGCAGCGGGTAGGGTATCGACGTCAAATTGAAGGGATCGACGCGTCGCTAACCTACACGTTTTATGAAGATCAACTTGCTCAGGCCAATTATTTATTTGAACCGAAACATGATGATGCCGTGGACTATATTCAAGATTTTCATACGGTGAAAAATTGGATAACGGAGTCCTATGGCATGCCGACGTCGGTACAGGAAATCTGGTTGGATTCACTGTACCAATATGACCAAAGTCTCTGGGGACAAGCCGTGCTTCGTGGTCATCTGAAGATGGTGGCGGAATGGCGAAACGATACCACGCAGATCACTCTCTTGTTAGATGGTGGCGAGGATACGATAGGGTTAATGGCTGATTTCGATAGCGTTGCCATTGTGCCCCCCGCTCCTATGGAATCAACCGTCATGGTGGTCTTTCCTACCATGGAAGAAACTCCAATCGGAGAAACCCCTATCACCGAAGAGCATTCAATGGAAGCCCCATCAGTGGGCGACATGCCAACCGAATCAGAATCCCAAGAACCTCATCCGGATACAAGGTTATAAATCCAGCGTCGAATTCCCAGCCATTTTGAATTGCTTGATTTCTGTGGGAGGAGGCCATGCCTCCTCCCTTTTTTTTCTTAACCTAATATTTACAGACATTGAATCGAGTCGGCATGGATCCATGGAGGCCTTGGGTTGTTCCAAGCCCCAGGAATTAATCGGGTGGTTGAATAACTCTGCGTCTCTGGAAAATCAGTAGGGAGGGTGAGTCTGTGGTGAGAGCATTCTACCAATACCAATAAGGGGAATAGGGGTAAAACGGGCCATATCGCCCCCAATACGGATACGCATAGGGATAGAACAAGGGTGAACGATAGGGTCCATACCGGTCGTAATCAGGAGGATATGCTGGCCAGATCTTGAAATGTTTCATGACGAGAGTGGGATAGGTGTACATTGTTTCATCAAGACTCTGAGGGACAGAGCCAGACAGTTCTCCCACTAGGGTGATCCGGCTTCCAGGAGGGACGGTGGCTGGATCTAAAAATTGCTGCTGTTCCGCAATAAACCGTCCTTGGGATTGCGTGAGCTCAGTGGTGGGTTCCCGTTCATTGATGAGGGGCAATTGGAGGATCGTGAGTTGGGTTGAATCTTTTAATCGTTTCGCTGCCAGGACTTGCCCTCCAAGTATGACCAGTTTTCCCTTGAAGCTGTCAGGATCCTCTTTAATGCGTGGGAACGTCAATGAGGGGTCGATGTGTTCGGCCAGGTCAGGAGGAAGGGAATTTCTGTAAGGGGTAGAGCACCCGGCACAGAAGGCGGTGAAGCATAAAAGGAAGACCAGTGTATTGCAAAAATCACCTCGTAGGGGGCTAACTATTTTATAGTAGGTCATCCTTCTCCCTCATCATATAATTACAGGATATTCCTCCACCATGAAGAGATGCAAATACGACAGATTCATCTGATGGGTCTGTGGACTTAAGTGCCTTCCTTGTAACCTGTACTGGCGCCATTCCCGCCCGACGGGACCTCAGACTCGCAGCGGTTTACGTGAATAATCACGTTCACAACCCATCTGCTCAATCAATTACCTGTCCTGCCTGCATGTAGCGAGTCGCCAGGGAGTTCTGGAGCATTCCTAGGAATTCTTCGATCTAGTCATGAGGATGCTGTTGTCATGATTTCTTGAAGGCAGGGGAAAAGGATAGGGAGTCTGGAAGATAAGGAAAATGGAATTGTCTTGAGACGATAATGGATATGCGGGTTATGCCAAATTCGAGGTAAGTCCTTCTAGATCGAAGTCGGGGGTCGGTGTCCCCTAAAAAAAATTGACTGACTCTGCTTTCCATGCTGGGTCGTGAATCGCGTATAGGAATCAGGGCTTCTTTTGGGGGGTGGCAAACATGATCTCGGTTGCAACCCAATCTCGGTTTTCAGGGACTCCTTTTTTTGAAACTTCGGCCACGAGTCGGTCCCCAATCTGCGGTCGGGCATGTTCGACATGAATGCCATTTTGTTGAAACGTGATTTGAGGATGAAAGGCGAGGGTCAGGCTTTCCCCTTTTGGGGTTGTGACCACCACATGGTCATTTCCCAAAGCGGTGACGGTTCCCATGACATGAGACGCATCGCCATGTGCCCAGGCGGGGGTGGTCAGAAATATTGAGCACAGAATGGCAAGCATACTGAAATATTTCATGATGGCGACTCCTTGGCTTAAAAAATCAATGATGATGTTCTGGAGGTGAGATGTCTTCTCCAGATAAGAACTGATCAAGGGCTTCTTGTTGCTCCCGTTCTTCGCGGGTGAGAGGATTATAGTGTTTCATCTCCGCGATTTCTTTAGGAGTGATATTGGGGAAATGTCGAATAAGGAGCACTAATTTCCAGCTTTCGAGATCTTCTTGGGGCAGACCTTTGCCCCAGGCCGGCATTCCGGTAAATCGAATGCCGTAATGGATGACATAAAACAATTCTCCATCAACCATGGATTGAATGGCCGGATTTCTGAGATCGGGAACAGGAGGATAGAAATTCGGGCCCATATGTGTTTTTCCACTTCCATCATTGGCGTGGCAGGTGGCGCAATGATCGGCAAAATGATGCCGAGCTTCCGCGAGAATTTCAGGAGAAAAACGGACGGGGTTCGACATTTTGAGAAAGTGGCTTGGGGTTGCCAGATGACGAATAAACCTGGCGGCTTTCACTTCCCACTCGGGCGGAGTGCTTTTAGCGGAGAAGGTGCCCGGTAACAACCAGAGGGCAGCCAATATGGCCCCCACCAGCAGGAGAAGAAAGACAATAAAAAAGATTTTAATTCGTCTCAACATAATCGGTCAGATGATTATAGTGTACCTGTTCAGTGATTTTCTTCACAAGTCGAATGAACGTTTCATCATCAGCGGGGGTTTCTTCCTGCTTGGTGAAAGGAACGAAATTGGGTAGGATGTTCCAGTGTCTTGAGGGAATGCGGTCGGGAGAGATTTACCTTCATCCCTTCTCGAATGGGCAATGGTCTTTATTGGATGGCTATGACTTCTTCTCAGTTGGTCGAATCGCTGCAGAGCCCGAAATGTTATCCCCACCCCGTGAGCCAGATCATACTGGTGGAAACGCATATTTCGTGGGTGTTCTTAACTGGTCAGTATGTCTACAAAATTAAAAAGCCTGTGCTGTTCACATTTGTCGATTTTTCGACCGTCGAAAAACGGCGGTGGTTTTGTGAAGAAGAAGTTCGACTCAACCGACGGTTAGCCCCACAGCTCTATCTGGGAGTAGTCTCCATCACCGGTTCTCCATCAGACCCTCGCATGGATGGTGAGGGAACCCCTTTTGAATGTGCCGTCAAAATGAAACAATTTCTTCCCGATCAGGAGTTTCACAAACTCCTTGAGGCAGGCGAACTTCATGAACATGTTGTCAGCCAACTGGCCATAGATATTGGAGCATTCCATAGCCGAATTGAACCTGCTGGAGATCCCTCTTCTTATGGAGAGCCGGATATGGTGTGGCGACCTGTAGCAGAGTGCTTCGAAGACATTCCGCTTGCTGCCCTCCCGGTGCGGATTCAATCCTGTGTGCAGGAGATCAAGGAATGGACAAACCAGGAATGGGAGCGATTGAGGCCGGTATTAGGACAACGCAAATCTTCGGGGCATATCCGGGAATGTCATGGTGATCTTCATTTGGGAAATATTGCCCTATTCGAGGGCCGGATCTGTGTGTTTGACGCCTTGGAATTTGAACCACGGTTGCGTTGGATTGATGTCATCAGTGAAGTCGCGTTTTTGGTCATGGATTTAGAGAGTAAGTGTCGAGTGGATTTGGCCTATTGGTTTTTGAACTGTTATCTGGAAGTGACTGGTGACTATGCCGGGATGAGAGTGTTCCGGCTGTATGAGGTCTATCGGGCACTCGTTCGAGCAAAAGTAGCAGGCTTGCGTCTGGCTCAGGTGGTACCAGGAAGCCCGGCATGGGAGAATGTCCATGCAGAAATGGTCAGGTACGTGGAGTTAGCTCATCGATTGATTATGCCTCTTCCTCCAATGTTGATGCTGATGCATGGAGTATCCGGGACAGGGAAGACAACAGTCTCCACTGAAGTGGTGAAAGCGTTGGGCGCCGTGCGGGTGCGATCCGATGTGGAACGTAAACGGATCCATGCCGAACAATGTGAAAAAGTTGTTGGTCAGGGAATTTCAGAGAGCTTGTATGCGCCAGCCATGACTCAAACAACCTATAAAAGGCTATGGGATCTTGCGAGCACAATGTTACAGGCGGGCTATCCTGTCGTTGTGGATGCCACATTTCTTGAGGCCGCACAAAGACAATCATTCATCCAACTGGCCCATGAACGGCATGTGCCTGGGGTCATATTGGACGTCTGGGCGCCAGATGACGTGTTGGCCGAGCGAATAGCATGGCGTGCCAAACAACGGACAGATGCCTCTGACGCGACGATTGGAGTCATGGAACAGCAAAAGGCGAGAGAGGAGCCCTTAACCGAGGTCGAACGGCACTCTGCCATCCGCCTGGATTCGACCGATTTGCAAGCTGTCAGATCCACGATACAGAGCCTTATTGAACGACGAGGAAAGAGGGAGAATTGAAAACAACCTTTTGAGGCGATTCACGGAAGAAGGATTGATAGGGTTGTGGTTTTGCGTGATCTCCTGTAGGCGATTGGGGACGTGTGGCTTGAGAAAATGAGTAGGAATCCAATTGAGAGGATGTTGAAAGGTGATGTGTGAGCGATGGGATACATTGGCGGGAGCAACCGAGAAGCGCACCCTGAATACACAGGACTGCTCCTCAAATCTGTTCAAGTGTAAAAACTAAGATGCAAACAGGGAATGTACAATTTGTGACTAGAGTAGCCCTTGTCATCCTGAGCCCACGGCGAAGGATCTGTGCCCAGGTTGAAGATGCCACGGCCTAGCCAGATCTTTCGTTTCACTCAGGATGACGTCATCTATCAGGACCTGCTTCATTCGTTGATAGCTCAGAATTCTTCAGACAGTGTCTAATGAATGACGTTCAAGTTTTTACAGATCAATCGTTCGTTGCTTACTCAACACATGCAGAGAGTGACGGTGTTGAAAAATCTTCGTGAACGAACTCTTGACGTCATACGTTAAAAAATCGCTGTGCTAGACATGGTGATGCTGTTGGAAGTAGATAGCCCTCCCCATCCAAATTGAGCCGCTAGTGCTCCAACAGGGGTAATCGGATCATGTTCATAATAGACTTTCACCACGGTAAATTGTTGTACCGTTGCACCGGTACCGGGAACATATACCAAGTAGTCGTAAAGATTTTGCGGTAAATCACAATTCGGAAGCGCAGGAGGCACTACACCGGAGCCGGTTAAGCCTCCATCCTCAACGACCGCACAGACCGGGTTATTATTCGCGACGGTCCCAGCAGTGATTTGGGCCAAGTAAATATGATATTTGGATGGCTGATTTTTAAAATCCAGGGCATTATTGGTGGACCCGAGAAGATCCATCATGTTCTGGGGGGTCGTCAGGTTTCGCGAGGCTAAGCTTGCGCCTTCTCTCGATAACTGGGTGAGAGCGTTGCGTTCGTTGATGATGCTTCCGAATTCGACAATGCCAAATGCGACGAAGAGGAAAATCATGAGGGAAAAGGCGAGTTCGACGGAAGCGGTCCCCCGTTCATTCCGCCCCATCCGTAAAAATGATGCCATCATGAGGCGCCTCCTAAGATAAAGTTTTCATTGCGGTAGGTCCCCTCGGACGACATGACCATGGAATCCCCTGCTCCAAAAAACCCACCAATCAATTGTGTGAAAAATTGATGGGTGAAATTCACCCGGACCCGCATAAATGCGCCGGCACCACCTGCGCTTGCCGTCCCAACAACGGCAGGATCATCGGGGTCGGTCCAATCGGCATCGACGGGGAAAATGAAAATTTCTGACGGGTCGATGTCCATAACCATGGCCGCACTGTCTTGAATCGCTTGTTTAATGGAATCTTCCCGGGATAAGGCATTCCCATCGCCATCTACTGATGTTGCGCCAACGGTTCCAATACGGATTCCCTCTCTTACCGCAGAAGTGAGGGTGTTCTGGTGCACAAAAAACCAACCCATTTCTGCTACGGCGAAGAGCGCGGTGAGAAACACCAGCATGGTCGCCCCCACCTCAACAGCCGAGATTCCCGATTCGGTCTGGCATGGAGACATCAGTTTACGAAAAGATCTGATCAAGCTGTTCATTGGGGAATCCTCCTGCATGTGGACCCATTATCCCAGTCACGCGTGTTGTGTCTGCAATCGTGTGGCATCGTGGTTGCCTAACTGATAAGAACAAGTTTGAGAATATTGGCAATTTGTTGGAAAATTCCCTCCAGCTCTGATGAGTCAGGGGTATAGTACGCAAAAGCTGCCCCGCTGGAGAGCGTTCCAAGAAATGCCGGATCGACGTTGCCCAACCCAATGGTATAGATTTCAATGCCTTTCGCTTTGATTGCTGCGGCATTGTCAATAGCCATTTGTGTAGCGAGATAGGTTAAGTATCCGGCGAGTGGCGCCCCGGGGATATTACATTGTTGGGAACCGTAACCGGACATGGGTCCATAACTATTCAACCCATATGTGGGATCGGTAAAGACGTCCCATCTTACGTTTAATTTAGTGTTGAGACCTCTAGAGTTGACATATGGACAGGAGGTACTGCCGGAGGTTTTTCCATCTCCTGTAATGTGAACCCTGTTCACACTAAACGAATTGAATTGTTGATCTGGTCTTTGCAAATTGTCCCACACCAGTGCACCTCCAAGTGCAGCGACGCCATCATAATCCGTGCCGTTATATTTAAACTGTCCCCGAAAAGCCGTAGGATTTCCATCCGAGAAAAAGACGACGACTTGCTTGGTTCGTTCATTCGCAGGGACGCCGGATTGATCTGACCAAGGGAGGACAAGGGCTTGAGCTAAGGCGTCTTCGGCATTAGTCCCCCCAGTGGCACCAAGACCATTAATGGCCGTAGTCATGGGGGAGACGTACCCATGGTCCATCGGAAATGGTTTTTGGACCCCTGAGGCAAAGGTTATCAAGGCAAATCTATTTTCGGCTTGTTGATCGGTGAAATTTTCTACAAAGTTTTTTGACCCTTCTTTCAGGTCGGCTATGGGGCTGCCTCCCATCGATCCCGACAGGTCCAGAACTAAGGCGATTTCCGCGTTGCGAAGTTTAGCGGATCCGTCCGCACCAATAGCGGTCGTGCCGTGGCTTCCTCCCACCACTTTCGAGAGATAATTTATGGAATTGGTTGAGCCTTGTACAGTAATTTTCCCGTTTCCTTCGGGGGTGACTATGAAAGTCGGGGTATCGGTACCTAGCAGACCGGGAGGAAAGTTGGCTTATGCTACTTGTTGGACAAACCCCTCAATATCGGTAATGTTCGGATTGTTCACGTTTTTGGCTCCCGCAAAGGCGGCCCCAGCGATCGCTTTACTCATTTCTCCCTGGATGGCATACCATCGTCCAACTTCAATTCCCAGGGCTGCAAACCCAAACAGGGCCACGACAGTGATACCTGTAATCAGGATGTATGCGCCTTGTTGGTTGCGTAACGGATTCTGTAACCCTTTGATTGAATAGCGTCCCATTTTCCATGTCTCCCTGGATGAAAGGATCGCAACCCTCGCACCCAATCGTTCATTTCTTGCCAATTCAATGCGGCGGTTCTTTGGTAGAGGAATAACGACTGAATATGGAAAAACTTGCCGATTGGAAATGTGTTCGAAATGTTGAGCTTTTGTGATTTTATTTGTTGTTGTTTTCGGAAGAGAGTCCTTCTCGAACATTGTGAACGAGTCTTTCTGGAAAAAATGCCTGGTCTCTCGTGCTTACCCTCAGGCCATATGTGGTCAGCGGGTTCCGGGTGGTAGGTCAAGACATGGGCTGAGAAGATGATAGGGCTCAGAATGAGCCTCTGGTGTATGAGACGGTCAAAGAGCGGAGCTCATGAGTATCAGGAGGAAGAGGATGGGAAGACTGAGAAATGGGATGGATATTAGGTTGTACGGCAGGAGAGCGGTGTTGGTGAAGAATTCAAGGTTTTTTTGAACCAATGGTGACGATCTATTGCTCAAGTTGGTTGAGTAATTGTTGGATTCGGGTATCCTTTCCCCCAAGGTCAAGGTATTTCTTATAGTGGTTTTGTGCTTGAAGAAGATCTTTCTTGTGAAATTCATACAAGGCCCCAAGATTGAAATGTCCTTCCAGAGAATCCGGTTGGAGGGCGATTCCCGTTTGATAGGCCTGTTCCGCTTCTGCAAATTGTTTATTCCCTGCGAGGAGCACCCCAAGATTCAAAAAGGCTTCGGCGTCCTGGGGCTTCAGTTGACTGACGCGCTGAAAATGCTCGATGGCTTGTTGTTGGTCCCCTTGTTGTTGGTAGATAAATCCTAGATTGTAGTGGGCTTCCGAATATTCAGGGTTCGCCTGAATAACTTGTTGGTACGCGTGTACGGCCTGGCTGTGTTGATTCTGCCGTTCGGCGATCCGGCCAAGCAAATACCATCCGTCCGCATGGTGAGGGTGGTGCTCAGTCAATTGAGTGAGCAGTGGCTGGGCCAGGTCGAAATCTTCGGTTTGCATGTACTGAGAAGCAAGATTATAGAGCGCTTCAGCCTGCAAGGGTTGTTGGGTGAGAACGGTCTGGTATTCCTGAATAGCCTGAATCGTGAGTGCCAGCTGGTCGAATAATTTAGCGAGTGTGAGCCGGGCCTCCCAAAAACGTGGATAGATTGTGAGCGCCTGTTGAAGGGCCTTTTGGGCTTCTTCCATTTTATCTTGTTTGATAAAGAGTAGCGCCAAATCATAATGCGCTTGAGCCAAATTCGGGTTGAGGCGAATTGCCTGTTGAAGGGCGGAAATCGCGCGTTCAGGTTGTTGGGCCAGTTGAAACTCCACCAGCCCATACAGATGATGGGCTTCAGGAAAATCCGGAAATTCCTGGATGGCCTGTTCGAGTAACGATTGAGCCGTCTTGAAATCCTGGATTTCAATAGCCGCAAGAGCTTCACGATAGAGGTTCCCGGCTTCGTGACTCAATGCCGGCAAGGGCCAGAGGAGGAAGAGGCACAAGAGCATTCCCTTCCACTCGATGTGTTGAGGAGAAGAAACCAATCGACTGTATGTGGTCAAAGTCATTATCTGTATCACATTTAATTTGAAGCCATGGCCAATAAGGCTAACCATAAATATCTGTGTCGGGAATATTACCCCATCACACATCGATTCGCGAGAAGCCGGTTGAGTGAGCCGACGGAAAAAACGCTAAGGGTCGGTAGTCTTTGTCGGCTAGAGGAATACGTCATAGGAAATCTGGGCGACATGGCAGGCCGACGAAAAAGAAATTGAGTTGGATGCTGCTGCGTGGGGCTGATAAGTGGGATTGGGGTCAAGGGTCTCTGGGAGTCAGAGCGTCCTCGAACTCACCAGGGCAAGGTGTCATCCCATCAGCAGAACGAACGGAAGAATTGCGAATTGAGGTGAAGGATTCGTGAATGTGGTCGGTGACGGGTGGTGCATGGGGTACTCGGCGTTTACGGTTCCGAATTGGGTTTCGTGGCAATCGCCATGTTGGGAATACCAGCCAGTCGAATGATGTCCATCACTTTGATCACCCGGCCATGGGGAACCTGTTCATCGGCATTAATGATGAGTGATGGATCAGGATTGGCTTGTCGAAGGGTGGCCAGTCGAATTTCTAGTTCGGGAAGGTCAATGGGTTCCTTGTTGTAGTAGAGCGTCCCTTCACGGGTGAGCGTGAGCGAGATTTGGTCCGGGACTTTATCCGTCGCGGAGTCGGCAGTCGGAAGGGTGACAGGCATCCCATGCTGAATGGTC
>Ga0224497_10000082_pt1 | contig 77671 bp, 75 predicted proteins | sample SF_Jul11_sed_USG_4_FD_167970 | JGI IMG/M metagenome (GOLD analysis project Ga0224497, IMG submission 167970) | Sediment microbial communities from San Francisco Bay, California, United States - SF_Jul11_sed_USGS_13 | ecosystem: Environmental > Aquatic > Marine > Sediment | place: USA...
GGTTCTTTACTTATCAAGCTGTCCAGAAATCGGGGTCCACTTCTCTACTTTCCGCCAACAAGCGGTTGAACACCGCCTATCTGCTCAAGGAGTCCTTTGGCCAGTTGTGGGACTATGAGCAGGAAGGTTGGGCCCGACGCTTCTTTGAGAACTGGCGGGCCGCCCTGAAGTGGCAGGGTCTAAGACCTTACGAGGATTTTGCCATGATGATTGATCGCCACGGAGATGGCATTTCGGCCTATTGCCAGCCCGAGAACAAAGTCGCCTTGGCCTTTGTCGAGGGTCTCAACAATAAGATCCGCGTTCTCCAACGACGGGCCTACGGACTGCGCGACGAGGAGTATCTACGATTGAAGATACTTGCCTGCCTGCTCCCTGAGATCTGAAATGCCCCAAAATCACCAACTCACCTTGCAGAAGAGCCAGAAAGTTATTGGGGAAGTTAGCTGGAGGAAAGGGGAGATGCTGTGCCTTCAAGGAATGATGCTCACGAGCAACATGGCAGAGGTTTGGCCGGACTGGGCTTGTGAAGCGGAGGCGTTCACGTGCTGATTGTGTGAGATTTTGAGGCTAAGGGTTTGTTGGCGATGGTTGAGATGCAAGTAGTCACGCACGTCTTTTTTGAATAATAGTGAGACGTCATAGACCTGAGGGTTCACGCTGGTATTGGACCGTTGATTGAGAATATATTGCCCGAGAATTGAAACATGCAGGGAGTCATCCACTGCAAGGTAGGCATACCCTAGTTTAGCCGAAAGCGTATCAGTCCGAAGTGCATCAAAACGATTCAGGTCTCGGGTAAATTCAACTCCCGGTTTGAGGGTCGATGTTGGGGAGACCCGAAAACTCGAGCCAAGCTTGGCAAAAAATCGATCCCTGGCCATAGTGCCACGGGAATTGACCCTCCGAGTAAACCCCCACTGCGGTGTGAGATCCACCGGTTCTAGGAGATTCAAGGTGCCACCCATTTTTGATCCAATTTCTTCCTCCGTCCCATTCTCTCCAAATTCACGTTGAGACGTTTTGTAGTATGAGGACCAATCTCCCTTCCCCGCCCCGTGCAGAAATGACAGGTTCGCCGAAACGGATTCAGTGGTAATAGCATTCGAGAGGGGTCCATCAGGTCGAGTAAAGATGTCTGTCTGCTGCCGGGTGTACCCAATTGATAGGCTGGGCCAATCGGGAGCGGCCCAGAGTAAGGAAAATTTTTGCTGGTTAGCGACGGTTTGGGCACGAGACAGGTCTCCTTCAACATTACTAGTGAATCGGCTGAGTTCTATCTTGGGAGTGACGAGCGGAAGATTCCATTCCCACATCAGTTTTCCTCCAACTCGATCACTTGGTGTCGTAAATGCCGTGTTCCCGGTTTCTTGCCCGGAATATCCATATTGAGCTTGGTACTTCATGCTGGCCGTGGTCCCCTTGATGACGAATTGAGCTCCCGTGCGGTTGGTGATGGGTGTTGCGGAGTTGTCCGTTATGAAGGGATCCCGATACACCATCTGGACTCCAGCGGTCAGGGCTTCATGAAAAAGAGAAATGTCATTTGAGGCTTCATAAAGACTGCTGCCACCTTGGCTCGCTACGGAAGGCATATCTCGAGCGCCCTGAAGGTTGTAGGGTTCACGTCTTTGGGTAAAGTTGAAACGAGTGAGAGAATATTCACCCATGGATTCAGTACAGGGAGTGGTTGGGGTAAAAAAAGGTGAAGAACGTCCTAAAGAAGAATAGGTTGGAGAACCACACGCATTGGAATGTGAGTCTGTTCGCAGACCTAGCCGATCAACGAGCGGGATCGAGTCCTCCGAAAAGGCTGGGCCGCTCATCAACGGGAGAAACAGACATCCAAGAACCAACCAGAGAACAGTCCGCACCATCATCTGCCCCCTTCTTTTGTAATTTTTCTCCTATCCTTATCGGTAAGCAACCCAGATGCCGTAGTGCAAAATGGGCAGAAATTTCCTCCCTAATTACTGATTTTCGTCAGAAGAAAAAAGAAAAGAGTTGATCTCATTGCTAATTTCAGATTGTCACAATTCTGGAGTCGGAAAATTTTTCCTATGTGCCAAAAATATGAGTAGAGCTGAGGGATTCCAGACACAGATTCCCTGTGCTTTTACAACCACAAAGGAATTGAGGTGATACGTGACCAAAATAAAGTAAAGGCAGAGTGCGGACACACCCTGATATAGGTGAACCCGGCTTTCCATCTCGTGTCCGCATATCTCAAAATAATCGAATATATGTATCCAATAGTCATAAAGAATAAACAAAACGATACAAATGACATTTCTGGCTATTCATTGATTCATCACTAAGACAATCCAAAAGCTGGCCCACAAAAACCCCTTGGATTCGTCAAACCCGGAAGGGATGAGTATTTGGAAAATGGGACATACAGTTGGCCAGTTGGCGCACAAATAAATTCAGCGCCTATCGATTCTGATAAAAAACCGTCATATTCTCAATGGCTTACACACTCAAAGCGATGTAAGGGGTTTAATGGGTTGGGTCGTTAATAAGAACGTCTTTTCACTCCAAGAATCAGAACGCGTAATGGTCAGTAATCTCTCAGGACTAATCTGTGAAGGTGGGTTCGTGAGAATGATAATATATTCAAACAACGGAGCATCCCTCGAGTTTTTGATGGGATGAGGAAAGAAGATGGAGGGAGAGAATTATGCGAACAACGTCCTTGTTCATCATTCTGGGATTGGCCGCCTTATTGATAGGGGGAATGACGGCCATGCCGCCAGGAAATCTCGCTGCGGAAGGGAGTCAACATGCCAAGGCGACCTTTGCCGGAGGCTGCTTCTGGTGTATGGAAGAAGTGTATGAAAAAGTCGAGGGGGTGATATCCGTCATCTCAGGGTACACAGGAGGACAGCTGCCCAATCCGACGTATGAGCAAGTTTCAGCCGGAGGCACCGGACATACTGAATCCGTTGAAGTGACCTACGATCCTACCAAGGTCACGTATCAACGCCTGTTGGAGGTATTTTGGCATAATGTTGACCCTACGACACCAAATGCCCAATTCTGTGATCATGGCAGCCAATATCGAACAGCAATTTTCTATCACGATGAAACGCAGAAACGGGATATCGATACATCCAAGCAAGCGGTAGAGGCTTCCAAATCCTTTCCACAGCCAATTGTGACTGAGATTGTCCCGGCTTCGATTTTCTATCCTGCTGAAAACTATCACCAGGATTTTTATCAAAAGAATCCCGTCCGCTACAAATTTTATAAATGGAACTGCGGCCGTTCTCAGCGTTTGGAACAGTTATGGGGAACGCCCGGGACTTCCTAGAAATCTCCTCGCCGCCATTTCAGTCTGGGATGGCATGGCTATTCTTTTACCTCTAGAAAAGAGGAAGAGGTGAGGGAAGTAACGCGTCATGCGAGCTTATGACTGTTGGTTGAGATTTTCCCATCCTGAGACGTCTTCATCCAAGGATTCGTCTCCAATCCATTCAATTGCGATCTCATATGTATGGCTCACGGGATGAGCCCAGATTACTTTGTCCCTGCTCTACCAATTTAATCGTATGAAAAACTTATTTAGAAATATGGGCTCGAACCATACCAGGCTTTCTGGATTGAACCGTCACGTGATGCGTGTGTGGGGGTGGGTGGCAGTGGTGCTCTCTCTGTCTATTCTGGGTTGCCCAATGAGAGAGGTGCAACCAACATTTCATGATGAATGTGGGATTCTGAGTTCCAACGTCGATTGGTCCAATCGGATTAAAGTGTTGAACCTCTTAAGCCTGGCCTTTTCTCAGAAATGTGATGCCGCGGTCATTGAGTATGCGGAACAAGCCCAATATGACTTTCGCCATAAGACTTTCTCGTTCTCTCGAGAAATGGCCGGGGTCTTTTTATCAGATGGGGTGCTCACGGAGTATGTGTTGGAATCATATGAGCGGGCATATTTAAGCGTATTGCTTGCAGCGAGCTATCTGAGGACCGGAAACGTCGAGGATGCCAAAGTGGAATTACGGCAGTTGGACCATGAACTGTTCGCCCCGCTATATAATTTTGGTGAAGACCCTGTCAATTTGGTGCTCTCAGCCGTACTATGGGAAGTCCTTGGTGAACCAGGAGATGCCAGAACCGATTGGTTCCGGGTGGCGGAGCCCACCAGTTCTTCTCCTTTGCAAGTGGATCCTACTCTCCAAGCGTTTGCCCAGGAGCAGGTCATCCGGCTGGATCAGGGTGGCCACCCTACCCCCCGGTGGCAGGTCTATGGGCTTGGTCGCTTTCCTGAGGTCGATTGGGATTTTAAATTATTTGGCTCCCCAAACGGATACTTTGTGATCCATCCCAAGCCACCCTTTCGGGAGTCGTGTGTTTCTGAAACCGGGTTTCGTCTTTCAACGAAAAGTTGGTTTGCCAAAATCGCACACCGGCATGATCGTGCCTACCACCCCCTCTTGAACATTCAAAGTTGGATCCGTTTGCCTATCGGTGTGGTGTATGGATTGGTGCCTTTTTCGCTTGGGGCCGGAGTGGCCGTTGGTGGATGTGCTGGAGCCGCTTCCCTTGGAGGAAGAGGCAGTGGAGATTTGTGTGCCCTGTCCCTTCTGGGTGGGGCGCATTTAATGCAAATGGCTCCCACTGTGTTTCAAGACACCGTACGTCCGGATTTACGACACTGGGAGCTTCTTCCTGCAGCGATCGTCTTGACCCAGGCAGTCGATCTGGAGTCTGAGTCCTGTCACACCGATCAATCTCGGTTGCATCTCTTAGTAACTCAGCCCCTTAGCCCTCCCTCCCAATAATTCGAAAATGGGACCGCCTTTCCTAACCCTTTCTTCTCAGCCGTAGGTCTTACTTCCCAGTCAGTGTGCAAGGGCTCGTTCAAGGAAGAATGGAAAGTTCGATATAAATTTAGATATTTGGGACTGTTGGAAAAAGCGGTGTGCTGCCTCCGGTGAGACGATGATGGCCAAAACGATCTCGTCAAAGGGCTTCGAGGAACTCCTCTTCGCTATGCACTCCCCGTAGGGTGCTCCTGAGTTGGTATCTGTGAGGGGCGGGACCCCCCTTGAGGCGAGGTCCGTGGACCTTCCCCTGCGTTTAGGCGGCCACCAGAGAGGTGGCCCCGGGAAATTTGACACCGTCTTCAGTGGATAAGTAGACCTGTTTCAATCATCTTCATGTCATTCACAGGAGCTTATCATGAGTAGACGAATCAGACGCAATCACAACCCCGTGTTCAAGGCGAAAGTGGCGTTGGCTGCCCTGAAGGGCGATTTAACCACCGCCGAGTTGGCGAAGAAATTTGAGGTTCACCCGAACCAGATTGCCCAATGGAAAACACCGCTACTGGAGCATGCACCCGGAGCATTCGATGAGAAGTGGCGCGAGACGACCCCTGCCGTCGATATCAAAACCCTGCATGCGAAGATCGATCAACTGACGCTGGAGAATGATTTTTTAGAAGTGGCGCTCGGCAGGGCCGGACTGCTGAGCGTAAAGAAATGATCGACCGGAACCATAAACTACCCATCTCGCACCAAGCGAAGTTACTCGGATTGTCTAGAGGCAGTATCTACTACCAACCAGTGCCATTCAGGGAGAGTGAACTCTCGTTGATGCATCGTCTGGATCAACTGCATCTGGCACACCCGTTTGCCGGTTCGCGGATGTTGAGAGATCTGCTGCGATTGGAGGGTTTTCGCGTCGGTCGTCAGCACGTCAGAACACGGATGAAGCGTATGGGCATAGAGGCGCTCTATTGCCAGCCCAGGACGACTCACCCGCATCGGGGACATGCCATTTACCCGTACTTACTCAGGAATCTGTCCATGACGCGCCCCAATCAGGTGTGGGCCTCAGATGTCAGCTACATCCCGATGGCTCATGGATTTGTCTATCTGACAGTGATCCTGGACTGGTATAGTCGCCGAGCCCTGTCATGGCGGGTATCGGTGACGATGGATGTGGAATTTATCATGGACGCCTTGGAAGAGGCGATTGAGCAATATGGCTGTCCAGCAATCATGAACACCGATCAAGGCAGCCAATATACCAGTGACCGCTTCACTCAATCGCTCAAGAATCGAGACATTCAAATGAGCATGGACGGCAAAGGAGCCTGGCGTGACAATGTTTTTGTAGAACGACGGTGGCGCTCAGTGCAATATGAGGACATTTACTTACATGCCTATGAGACTCCGAGTGAGGTCAAACAAGGCCTGAAACGGTATTTTGCATTCGACAATACCAGTCGTCCACATCAGGCACATACTGGGCAGACACCAGATACAGCGTATTTCAGCCTATTGCCAGTAGCCGAAGTCGCATAATTCATTGGGACACTTTCCACTTAAGGCTTGGCTTGGGGTGTTCAGATAAAGGGGGCCACCTCTCAGATCTGCGTCGAGGATCAGCAAGCCCCTGAGGGTAAAGGTCATGGCCTGCAAGAAGGCCGCAAATTGATTCTTGGCGATACCCCGATAGCGCACGCGCTTGGGGCGCTGCGAGAAGACGCGCTCATAGGGTGCCCGCAGATGGGTCTACCAGCGATCACGGTCTCGGTTCTTCGTTTTCATGTTGTGCCGTTGGATGGCCGCGAGATGGCAGCCCCGCTGGGCCGCCGTCTGCCGCGCGGGGGCCGTGCAATAGCCTTTATCTCCCTAGATCGCTCCCTGCGTAGGACAGATATGGCGCAGGCCTTGGGCATCTGGCAGATTGGCGGGCGTGGTCGCCACTTTGTTGATCAGGCCCGACTGCATATCCACACTGACATGTTCCTTATACCCGTACCAATACTTCTTCTTGCCCTTGCACCCAATGCGGGCTTATGGATCAGCCGCCACTTTCGGCAACACGTCATTATTGAATGTCTCGATTTTCTGTTGTCGCGCCTTGTCCCCCTCTTCCCACAGGGTGGCTTTCGCAATCAGATGGGTGGCATCCACCAAGGTGCCCCCTGCACTCATGAGCCCCGCGGCCTTCAGTTGGTCACGCATCGTCGCAAACAGTGGGGAGAGCCGTGTTGGCCCCATGCGGGTACGGACACGGGTGAACAGGCTATAGTCGGGGGTGGGCTCGGACAAGGTAAACCCACAGAACCATTTGGCCGCGAGAGTCTCTTCCAGATAGCGTTCGAGTGCTCGATCCGAGAGGTCTTCCATGAATTTGGAGCAGCAGACAGCGAAACAATCGCTCGACGCCATAGCCGTCAGCCCCTTTGAGCTGACTCACCTCCGCCAAGGCCTGGGTGGTCTCGGGGAGAGAGGCCTGAAACCGGCGAAAGGGAGCGTGGACGAGAGGAAACTGTCGAGATCAACCATTTCCATTTGGGACATGTGAAACTCCAAGGCGAAGAGGACGGGAAAGACCAGTGGACGGGGTGGAGTATAGCAAAAGGTTCAATCAATGACTCTATTATTCAACAGTCCCATATTTATATGTGGTGGCTGAGGAAGTCTCATGGGGCATGAAGAGTTACATGCCAACAAGGGCATCTCATCCGAGTGTGATTTTCTCTGATGAGTTTATCCCCTTGGATACAGCATGTATCCAAAAGGATAACGGTTGATATTGAAGTGGGATAAAGAGTCATGTTGAAATAAAAGAATAATGGTTAAAAATTTCATAGGTTTGTTCTTCACATCCTGACTCATGTCATACTTCATCATGGCACTGGGTCTTGCCTGTGAATGAAAGGAACAACATATGACACACGCACAATTGGAAGATGCTGGACTGTTTCCTTTTAGGCGGAGGGGGTTGGTTGGTTCCCTGAGGTTTTGTCTGACCTTGTTGGTCATGGGGTTCATGATGATGGGGGCTAGCAAGGGATGTGTGGAGGCCAAGCCCACGGAACCCTTAGCTCCTGCTCCACAAAGTATTTCGGTGTACGCACTTTCGCGTGGGAAAGGTGTGCCTGATCAGGCCAGGGAGGTACTAGCCCAATCTCGAACTCTCCTGAAGGCTGCCCAGGAACGCGGAGAGGTCCTGCGAGTAGTTGAGCAACGTATTGGAATAGAAGGAGAGACCAGGCTCTGCGCGGAATTTTCTCCGGCGGAATCGGCCCGGACCATATTCGATCAGATCCAACAGCTAGGCCAGGGGGTGGATTTGCTCAACGTGAAAGTCGAGCCGTGTCCACCATGACGGATTCCTCCCCCTGCACGAACCTGGTTGGCCGTATACGGCATCAATGAGGTCCTAGGGTTCTCGTGTCCATCAACAAGGATGTTCATCACTACTTTCAAAGGAGTTGAATCATGAAACATTGTCGTTTCCCTTTCATTCGGGCATTACTCCTGTCAGGGATGGTCGTTGGATTAGCTGCCTGTTCCCATCACCACTCACCCCAATCGCCAAGTGTGGACACTGGACCCAAAAATTCTCCGGAACAGGGCAAGCAAATTTTGTCGGATAATGCGCAACAGAAACGAGACGAGTGGAAAACCAAAACCTTTGAAGAGTTTAAAGCCCAAACCTATAAAGAACCATTTGAAGGTGGGAAATATATTGTGAACGGTGATACCCCGATTCTTAATGAAAAATTCCTGCAGGAATTTTTTGAAACCCGTATCAAGGAATCGATCAGCCCCGCCGAAGGCGGTCGAAAGAAATTAACTGTTCATCAAGTCAATGGCCAGGACGCGGTTTGGAATTCTATAGAAAAACGGCAGTTGACCTACTGTGTCAGCAAAACATTCGGCACGAATTACAATCAAATGGTGTCGGATATGCAGTCGGCGGGAGGGGCATGGGAAGCCGTGGCTGCGGTCGATTTCATTCATGTGGCGGGAGAGGATGACTCGTGCACGGCGTCCAACCCCAATGTGATTTTTGATGTGCGGCCGGTCAACGTGAATGGACAATATCTGGCTCGAGCCTTTTTCCCGGATGAGCCACGGTCTACACGAAATGTCTTAGTGGATAACAGTTCGTTTCAATTGGATCCCAACGGGAAATTAAGCCTGCAAGGGATATTGCGGCATGAATTAGGCCATACAATCGGATTCCGGCATGAACATACACGACCGGATTCAGGCGCATGCTTCGAAGATAATAACTGGCGACCGTTGACCAGTTACGATGCCTTCTCGGTCATGCATTATCCCCAATGTAACGGCAAAGGGGATTGGTCGCTGACCCTGACCAACATCGATAAAAATGGGACAGCGTGTTTGTATGGACCCGCGCAGGGGTTCACCATTGATTCCTCAATTTGTCAGGGACCAGAAGAGCCCGCTGGGCCTGTGGCCTGCGGACCCAAAGCGGAAAGCTTTACTGGGCAGAGTGTGGCCAAAAACGAAGAGAAAACCTATGGCCCCTTTGCGGTGGTTCCGGGAACATTAGTTGAAGTGGTTATGCATGGAGAAGCCAATCCCGGCGATCCGGATCTGTATGTACGGTTCAACCAGGATCCAACAACGACTGCCTACGATTGCCGCCCCTATCTTTCGGGTGCGGAAGAAAAGTGTACCCTGGATGTGCCAACGAATGGGACTGACGTCCATGTGAAAGTCCGGGGATATTCAGACGCGCATTTCAATCTCACGGTGACTCACACCCCTACGCATCAATAGCTCACCGCATCTGACACCAGGGCAAGGAGGCACTAGCCTCCCTGCCCTGATCTTGTTGAGAATCTAGCGTGAAGACAGGTTTCTGATAAATTGAGGAGAGAATTAACGGTGTTAAGGGGAAGTTTGAACACAGCGGAAGCCGATGTTTGCGGAACGTTCTTCTGGAAAGGCCCCTCCCCGGGTAGCCGCACGCAGCATGACCGGACGACTTTTCCATGATCCGCCGCGAACAACCTTGTAACGCCCCATTTTGGGACCGGGCGGATTTTTTTCCGGCATGATGGGATAGTAATCCGGTCCCAGCCAATCATTGACCCATTCCGCGATATTACCGGCCAAATGAAATACTTTATAAATACTTTGGCCATCCTCGAAGCTGTCCACTGTGGCGACCAGCGGGATTTCATGGACATGGTATTGCCCGAACACGGCTAAGTCCGCTGTCGGGTCCATTTCACCCCATGGGAAAATCCGTGCAGACTCTCCCCTCGCAGCTTTCTCCCATTCAGCTTCAGAAGGTAGTCGCTTGTGATGATATTCGCAAAAAGCTTTAGCCTCTTCCCATGTCACATAGAGAGCCGGCCATGGTGCCAGAGCCTGATCCGGGATGAAATGCACACTAATGAGATGCAAAATAAGTCCTCTTAATTCCCTCGAAACCGGCCGGTTGGTGTCCAAGAGAAATGCGAGATATTCTCCAAGGCTGGCTTCATATTTGTCGATTGAAAATTCATCTACCCAAATGCGCCGTTGAGGGAATTCCGTGTCGTCGTAATGCATTTCAAAACCGTGTCGCAAATCATCGCGACGGTTGGTTCCCATTAAAAACAGTCCCTCAGGAATGGCGATTTTGGGTGAAGATTTGGCAAAGCCGGCGATGCGAGTGATATGCTCATCGACCTCGGGGGGCAGTGGGTCGTTGTCTCCTATCGCAAAACCGGGTAGTCCCAAGATAAGCCATATGGCCCAAAATGGGGTAAACAGAGGATAATACGGGAAAAAAGCTGGTGCGAAAGGCATGAAGATTTGGTGCATGGCTCTTGATTGTTTATGGGAATACAAACGAGGGCAGTCTACGTGAATGCCACTTTTTTGAGCAAGCTAGGGGTAGATGAAGCCATAACATAAGGTGAAGGATGTGTCGATGAAAAGATTTGGAAATCGGCGGTTAACGGGATTGGTGCAATCGGAAATTCGGGCAATGACCACAGCCTGTAACCGGGTTGAGGGAATCAATCTGGCGCAGGGAGTTTGTGATACAGGAGTTCCAGAGCCAGTTATACGTGCTGCGAAAGAGGCTATGGACAAGGGGATCAATACCTATACGAGATTTGATGGCCTGGCCAACTTGCGGCAGGCATTGGCTCACAAGTTGACCACGTATAATGCCATCAAGGCTAACCCCGAAACGGATATCACCGTGAGCAATGGCGCAACTGGTGCATTTCAATGTGCATGCATGGCCTTATTGAATCCCGGCGATGAAATTATTGTGTTTGAGCCGTATTATGGCTATCACATCAGTACCCTTTTGGCGATAGAGGCTGTGCCACGCCTGGTTCCCTTACAAGGCCAGAATTGGGAATTTTGCCTGGATGATGTGGTGCACGCCTTGACCGATCGGACCAGAGCAATCCTGGTCAATACTCCCGGTAACCCTTCAGGGAAAGTGTTTACCAAAAATGAATTGGAAACCCTTGCGGCGTTAGCCCAACAACATGATCTGCTGGTCTTCACCGACGAAATCTATGAATATTTTCTCTATGACCAGCATGAGCATCTCAGTATCGCCTCGTTGGCGGGGATGACCGATCGGACCATCACCATTTCCGGATATTCCAAGACTTTCAGTATTACGGGGTGGCGTATCGGACATTCAGTGGCGCCCGCTCCATATGCCGAATTAATTGGAGCCATGAATGACTTACTCTACGTCTGCGCACCTGCACCGCTCCAATACGGTGTAGCAATAGGCATTCAAGAATTAGGGCCTTCTTTTTACCAGGAAGTGCGTCAATCATTTCAGGGCAAACGGGATCTTTTTTGCGCGGTTCTGGAACGGGTGGGTCTCCCACCCACGATTCCGCAAGGAGCCTATTATGTGTTAGCTGATGTATCCAGAATTCCAGGCCGAACGGGAAAGGAGCGAGCCATGTGGATCCTAGGGAAGACCGGGGTAGCCGGAGTTCCCGGGGAAGCCTTTTTTCAAGCAGACCGGGGCCGGCAATATATACGATTTAGTTTTGCCAAAACGGATGGTGACTTAAATGAGGCATGCGAACGGTTACAAAAGTTAGCCTGATTATCACTCTCAACAGGAAAGAGGCTCACATGAAAAACCCGTTCTTGCTATACTGTCGTTCAATGAAGAAGAGCACGTGTTTGAAAATTCTCGGTGGTCTCCTTATTGTGACCAGCTTTTCCGGATGCGCAGGAGACAGGCATCAGCAACAAGCGGAGGCCATCAAAGGCCATGTGGAAACCTTCTATGGCCATTTGCAATCCCATCAGGTTGACCAAGCCGTATCTGAAAATGAACAGATCGAAGTGATAGCCTTAAGCGCGGAAGAACGCTTACTCCGTCGTGTCGGCCAGATGAATCATGGTGAGAAAACGCAGGAATGGAAAATCATAAAAACAGCCAAAGAAACGGCTGCGGAAAATTGGTTAGCTCTCGCCCGTTATTTTTCGGAAGCCAAACAATATAACAAAGCCCGTGGCACCTACCGACGGATTATTGAAACCTACCAAGACTCTCCCTACCACTCGTATGTCGATCGTGCGAAAATGGGATTGCGGGATGTGGAAACTATTCTGAGTCCTGAGCCCCTTCCTTCACTCCCCGTAAAGTAACCTAATCGATTTCTGATTTTTCTTTTCAACTTTTTCAACTGGGTGGGCTTGGTTATTTATCCGGCTTTATTGGGGGAATGGAAAAATTTTTCGTAACATGTACCGAATAAGTAATTTTATCTAAAAGGAGTAATGTGTGGAAGGTTCTTAGAAAGCAGGTGAGAACGTGGATTCATTCTGCATAAAGACTTTCTCCTTTTAGTGGTGGGCACCAAGCCTTTACGATTTGAACATTCTGAATTGTGCAAGGGGAAAATTTGGTGCAGTACACTTGAGGGGCGACAGCAGTCATATGTGACCCCACTTTGGAATCAGACGCAAGCCCCTCGGGCCACGGAGCTATACCAAAGGTCCACTCTCCTTCCGGGCTTCTGGTGTCTTCATAATAAACGTTAAAGGCAATGTATCCTGCCCCAGTTGTTGTGCAATAAACATTGTAGGGCGGTAATTGAATATCAACATGAAAAATGTAGCCATCTTCCACCCAGGAATCCCCAAATTCGATTTGTAGTTCATTAGCCTGGGCTGAGGTCATCAGGCTCAAGGAACAAAAAAACGCCACAAAAACGCCACAACTCAGGTTTATATACTTCCATGATACTGGAGTCTTCCTATGCAAAAAATGCAAGGATGATATGACGTGTACATTCATTAGGATAGCCTCCCCACCGTTTTGACGGATTAGACAGAACGAATTCTATTCATCTGGCTCATGGCCCGATTGGCAGCTTCCTCCACTATACCGATCATTTTTCAGATACCGTCAATACATCAAAGGAGGGGTTGGAATAGGAAGATTTTTCTTAATGAAGGGGAGAGAGAAAAAAAGAAAGTCGGGTAGATTTCAGGGAGAAGGGAAGACCTTCTCAGATGCCTGTAGAAAAGAGATTGGGATTTTCCCCAAAATGTTGCAAAGCTTTTGAGGTAATTTGTCGGCCTCGGGCCGTTCGATCCAGATATCCAGATTGAAGTAGAAAGGGTTCGTACACATCTTCTAAGGTGGATTTTTCTTCTTGGACGGCTGCGGCCAATGCCTCGATGCCAACCGGTCCTCCTTTAAATTTTTGGATAATAGTCAAGAGAATTTTGCGATCCATTTCATCAAACCCTGCTTGATCAACTCCTAACCATTGCAAGGCTTCCTTTGCGACCCGTCTTGTGATGTGTCCTTGAGCTTTGACTTCTGCAAAGTCACGCACACGTTTGATTAACCGATTGGCAATACGGGGAGTCCCACGAGCCCGGCTGGCAATTTCTCCTGCCCCATCATCATCAATGAGGATTCCGAGCAGTCTGGCAGAGCGGGCAACGATGATCTGCAGTTCTTCAGGAAGATAAAAGTCCAATCGATAGACAAGCCCAAAGCGTTCTCGTAGAGGGGAGGTGAGGGAGCCCGCTCGCGTGGTGGCTCCTATCAGGGTAAAAGGAGGAAGATCTAATTTCATCGTTCGCAGGGAGGGGCCCTGTCCAATCACCAAATCAATTTGGTAATCCTCCATTGCGGGATACAATACCTCTTCAGCTGCTGGTGGCAATCGATGAATTTCGTCGATAAATAAAACATCTCGCGGTTGGAGATTGGCCAAAATGGCGGCCAGGTCTCCCGCATGAGTGAGTACCAGCCCGGAGGTAGAGCGAATTGTTCCTCCCATTTCTTTGGCGATGATATGGGCGATGGTCGTTTTGCCCAATCCAGGAGGCCCGTAAAAAATGGCGTGGTCCAAGGCTTCCCCTCGTCCCGTTGCCGCGTCAATACAGACTCGAAGCGATTCCTTCATCCGCTCCTGTCCGATATATTCCGCTAAACGTTGAGGCCTCAGAGTCCCCTCAAGGCTTTGCTCTTCTTCTATGAGATGAGTGGTAAGAATTCGGTCGTCCATTAAGTGGGATCAGTCTAAAGAGAACAATAAGAAATACTGCATTCCTGATGACGTTGGGAAAAGAGAAGAGGGAGGATGCCTCCCTCTTTCGAGAAATGTCTCAAAAATTTGAAACAGACTGGGAAGTGAGATGAAACCGCGGCCCCCAAGAGGGTTCCTAGAATCCTGAAAATAAATCCTGACATCCAAGACAGAATTCAACATTCACTTGTCGTTCAAGGAAATTCACGAGAAACCCTTGCTTTTCATACAAGAGTTTCGCACCCATAAGCGTTTCATTGGGGAAGTCCTCTGGTCCTAATAGGTCTCGGATTTCTTTTGTGGATTTGGCCCCAAGGATGTGCCGGAAGACGCCACGGACTTTATGGGCAAATCGATTATTAATAAATATTAAATCCACTTTGCCGTCCGTGATACGGACTCCTGCCATCGCGCCAGTAGGATTGTCTTTGTCCCACAGCAGGATGAAGGTACCCTCTTGCTCTGCCCGAACACCCGAAATCCTTGCTTCGACGAGGGCTTCAACGGCGGTCGCTTCAGGGTCTCCTAGTTTCACGCGGAAGAGGGAAATGTCTCCGGCATTGACCTCTTTGGCCTCTTCAACGCTGTTTCGAGTAAGTTCGTATTTTTCAGCCCATGCTGGTGGAGAAAGTGACAAAAGACTCATCAGAATAATAGAGGCAGTCCAGATACACTCTGCTTTCAGATTCTTCATGAAATTCCTCTTGATAAGGGAAATAATAATAAAGCCTGATAATGAGAAAATCGAAAGATTCTGTCTATTCAAAATGACTCCTTGGACCTGAAAGAGTGTATCCGACCGTTCGTATAAGGGTCAATTCCAAAGGTCAAAGAGAGGCCACAGTCCAGTGGATTCGTATGATATAATTCCCTCCCATGAAAAACTCCATCGTCATAAAAGGCGCCCGCCAACATAATCTCAAGAACCTCGACCTGGAGATTCCTCGTGATCAGTTGGTGGTGATCACCGGTTTAAGTGGATCAGGGAAGTCGTCTTTGGCCTTTGATACCATCTATGCCGAAGGCCAGCGGCGATACGTTGAATCACTGTCCGCTTATGCCAGGCAATTCCTTGAGCAGATGACCAAACCCGATGTGGATTCCATTGAAGGGCTTTCGCCTGCCATTTCCATCGAACAAAAGACGACGAGTCACAATCCTCGCTCTACAGTGGGGACCGTGACGGAGATTTATGATTATTTTCGTCTGTTGTTTGCCAGGATCGGACAACCCTTTTGTTATCTCTGTGGGAATGCCATTGCGGCCCAAACGGTGCAACAAATGGTGGATGCCATTCTCGGGCTTCCTCTGGGCACAAAATTTCATATTCTGGCTCCCATTGTGCGAGGACGTAAAGGCGAGTATCGAAAAGAATTACTGGCAGCTCGCAAGGCTGGGTTTGTTCGCGTGCGGATTGATGGGGTGATTCGGGATCTCGGGGAGTCTATTAGTTTACATAAGCAACGTAAGCATACAATTGAGATTGTGATTGATCGCCTCATCGTCAAGGCAGAGACCGGTGTGGCGCGTCGTTTGGCAGATTCGGTAGAAACGGCGCTCAAGATGGCGCAGGGTCTCGTTGGGGTGCTGACAGAAGATGATCAAGTGCGAGTCTATAGCGAACACCTGGCATGTATTCAGTGTGGTGTCAGCTATTCAGAAATTTCCCCAAGAATTTTTTCATTTAACAGCCCCCATGGCGCGTGTGATGGATGCGATGGCATTGGGTATGAAGCTTCCAGTCATTCGGAATGGGAGGAGTGGACCTTCGACACCCCCTGCAAGATGTGTAGTGGAGGCCGACTTAAGAAGGAAAGTCTTGCCATCAAAATCGGAGGGCAGTCCATTGCAGAAGTGACCCATATGTCTGTGCGGAACACCTTGTCATTTATCGATGCGTTAGCTCTCACCGATCGCGAACAGATGATTGGGCAGCGGGTTCTGAAGGAGATTCGGGAACGGTTGGAATTTTTGCTCAACGTCGGATTGGCCTATCTCACCTTGGATCGTCCTTCTGCCACATTATCCGGAGGAGAAGGGCAACGGATTCGATTAGCCACGCAAATCGGATCGGGATTGGTAGGGGTGTTGTATATCCTGGATGAACCCAGTATCGGATTGCATCAGCGGGATCACCGACGGTTACTCCAAACGTTGTTACGGTTGCGGGATATGGGGAATACCGTCGTGGTGGTAGAACACGACGCCGAGACCATGCGTGCTGCCGACTATTTATTGGATTTAGGGCCAGGGGCCGGTGTGGAAGGCGGACAGTTAGTCGCCCATGGCCCTCCCTCGGTTGTGATGGCGCATCCAGGTTCGTTGACCGGCCAATACCTGAATGGAAGTCGACGCGTGTCATTGCCTCATCGCGCCAGGCAAGCCAAAGGGTTTTTGACCGTCGTGGGTGCGGAAAAGCACAATCTTCAGCACGTGACCGTAAACTTTCCATTGGGTCTGTTGACCTGTGTCACCGGTGTGTCAGGGTCAGGGAAAAGTACCCTGGTCATTGATGTGTTGTTCCGATCCTTGGGACAGGGGTTCTCCCAGAAGAAGCCAGTGCTTGAGGGATGTCGGGAAATACGTGGACTTGACCAGCTGGATAAGCTTATTGACATTGATCAGTCCCCGATTGGACGGACTCCTCGTTCGAATCCCGCCACCTATACCGGCCTTTTTAGTTTCATTCGTGATCTGTTCGCGCAATTACCGGAGTCTCGGGTGCGAGGCTACAAACCGGGCCGCTACAGTTTTAATGTCAAAGGTGGGCGATGCGAGGCTTGCCAAGGTGATGGACTGATTAAAATTGAAATGCATTTTCTCCCGGATATTTATGTGACCTGTGAGGCCTGCAAGGGCCAACGGTACAATCGAGAAACCTTGGATGTGACGTACAAGGGGAGAACGATTGCAGAAGTGTTGGACATGACGGTGACCGAAGCCCTGGAGTTTTTCGTGAACATTCCGCCACTCCGCATCCGACTGCAAACGTTATCAGATGTGGGTCTGCATTACATTAAACTCGGGCAATCGGCGACAACCTTGTCTGGGGGGGAAGCCCAGCGGGTTAAGCTTTCCAAGGAACTCTCGAAACGTCCCACTGGTCGGACGCTCTATATTCTAGATGAACCGACGACGGGACTGCATTTTGTGGATATTCAACGGTTGTTGGATGTGCTCGATCGGTTGGTGGAGACCGGAAATACGGTCCTCGTCATTGAGCATAATATAGATGTGATTCAGAACGCGGATTGGGTCATTGACTTGGGACCGGAAGGAGGAGATCAAGGAGGATTTGTGGTGGCGGAGGGAATCCCCCAATCCGTGATGCAGGTCAAGACATCACGGACAGGGCAGGTGCTACTAGAAGATTCTAAAAGTCGATCTTCCTGAGGAAATCTAGGCTTTTTTCTTATAAATATTCAGCCCGATTTTCTCTTCTCGATCGGGTATCGAGACATTGCCTTCGGTTGAGGCAATGATTGTTGTTTTGCCCGATGAAGAAGGGCCAAAATCTTTCGACAGATCTACCGTAATCGTCAGCATCGTTCCGTCGACGGTCAATTCTACATTTTTCATGGTTGTGTCCTCTCCATAAGTGCAAATCAATACAGGTTCAAGGGTACTTGGCAGTAGAGCTGCCTTATTCTGATAGGCCCGCGAGGACCAAGAGTGCTCCGGCTCCAATCGTATAGGGTAGGACGCAGGTATAGAATACCGATTCAAAGGAAGAATATTTCCATGTGGAAGTAGGACGTGACGACTGGTTCTTATAAATGAATTCATAGGAAAAAATGAGCATACCAATGGTCAGGACAATCACCCGACTGGTTCGAGGCCACGTGTAGAGACCAGCGACGAGATAGCTGGCTGTATGGAATCCACTAAATGCACAAAGGACTGGAGCCAGAAGGAAATGGAGGAATGATGCTGAAAATCGAGGAAAGCCCATAGCTTGTGGAGATGAAAGCCCTGGATGTTCCATTATTTGACTTCGGCAGGCACCGAAGGCGTGGACATGTCAGGTTGGGAGAAAGTTTGTTGGGCTGCGCAAGTTTTGCACACACGCGGGCGCCTTTTCAGGTAAGAGACCTTCCCGCTGGCCAGACAACTATAATGGACGAACCGTTCACAGATGCTGCAACGAGACCATCCTCCACGGAGCATGGTGAGGTTCCGGTACAGGCCTTCCTGACATACGCCGCACATTTCTGGTTCGATCCCCAGTAACAGGGGTTCCCAATCTCCGGCTCGATTTCGAATGCTCATGGTGCAAAAGTATACTGAGTGGCACCAATGAAAACAATGAGGAAACCTCTGGGGAACCGTTTACTGAACGTATGCCCCCATGCTTGAGGCTCGCAATTTGACACTCCAAAAATCCTTTTGATAGGGTCACCAACGATTTTTTCTATCCTTCCACAGCGTATATTCGCTTCTTTGTGAACATTCAAGCCTATTTAGACCGACAGCGCCAACGGGTTGAACAGTTTTTGGAGCGGAGCGTTCCATTGCCCTCGGTCCATCCTCAACAACTGTACGAATCTATGCGGTATAGCCTGCTGGGTGGAGGCAAACGCATTCGTCCGATTTTGACTATTGCCGCTGCCCAGGCTCTGGGATATGACCGCGATGCCATGTTGCCGTTCGCCGCTTCTTTGGAGTTTGTTCATACGTATTCCCTTATTCATGATGATCTCCCGGCTATGGATGATGATGATTATCGGCGAGGCCGGTTAACCAACCACAAAGTATTTGGCGATGGTATGGCAATCTTGGCGGGTGATGCGTTGTTGACCATGGCGTTTGAGTTATGCAGTCGTGGTGATGATACCGATGGTTTCTCGGCTGCTCAACAGTTAGGCATTGTGCGGGAATTGTCCATTGGTTCTGGTCACCAGGGAATGGTGGGCGGGCAGGTGATGGATATCCAGGCCGAAAACCAGGAGATTGATTTGTCTCATCTCCAGCAAATCCACACCTTTAAAACGGGGCGTCTGATTCGAGCCGCGGTCCGGATCGGCAGCATTATCGGCGAGGCCACGACTCAGCAAATGCAATGCTTAACCGACTATTCCGAGGATATTGGGCTGGCTTTTCAAATTGCCGATGATGTCTTGGACATGGTGGGGACCCGGGATGAATTGGGGAAGGACGCAGGGGCGGATGAAAAAAGAGGGAAGCAGACCTATCCTTCATTTTTTGGGGTTGAAGGCGCCAGGCAACTGGGAGAGGAATGTGTCCAGCGCGCGATAATGCGATTAAATACTTTTGATAACCAGGCCGATCCCTTACGGCATATTGCCACCTATATAATGGCGCGACGGTCTTGAGCCTCTGTTGTATGGCGCTTCGGTAATGAAAATGACTTTACGCCATTTCCCCCCCCCTTCTAATTTGAAACAGTTTTGTCGGTGGGTGTCATGCTGTATCGTTGCTGAACGCCTTGGTAACGTCAGATTTTTATGAAAGTACTCATTACAGGGGCTACGGGTTTCATCGGGGCGGCGGTGACACGAGCGGTCGTTGCCAAGGGCGATGAGGTCCGTGTACTGGTTCGGCCCACCAGCGACCTGAAAAATCTTGAAGGGGTGCAGGTCGAAACCGTTCAGGGAGATTTGCAGGATCCCCCGTCACTCAAGAAAGCCATTGCCGGCTGCCAAGGCCTCTATCATGTTGCCGCGCATTATGCATTGTGGGATCAGGACCCCTCCACCTTTTATGCCATCAATGTCGAGGGCACAAAAAATTTGCTAGGCGCAGCTGTAGAGGCGGGTGTTCAACGAATCGTCTATACCAGTACGGTTGGTGCGATTGGATTGCCTGATCAAGGGGGACTTGGAAATGAAGCACTCTTCCCAACGTTGGCCCAACTTTCAGGCGATTACAAGCGATCAAAGTTCTTGGCCGAGCAAGAAGTCCTCCGGATGGCTCAACAGGGATTGCCCGTGGTTATTGTGAATCCAACGGCTCCGGTGGGAGCGCGGGACGTCAAACCTACTCCAACAGGGCAAATTATTGTGGATTTTCTGCGTGGCCGAATGTTGGCCTATATTGAGACCGGGATGAATCTAGTGGATGTTGAGGATATCGCCATAGGGCATGTCCGGGCGATGGAGCGCGGTCGGGTGGGTGAGCGGTATATTCTGGGCAATCAGAATCTTACACTGAAAGAAATTTTTCAGATACTCAGTCGACTAACGGGAGTGCCAGCCCCGCGTCTTCGATTGCCTTGGCGGCTGGTGCTTCCCCTGGCCCATGCGAATCAATGGATTGCCAACCTGGTGACCCACAGCCTCCCCCGAATTCCTTTAGAAGGGGTGCGGATGGCCAAGTACCACATGCATTATGATTGCAAGAAGGCGCGGCAGGAATTGGCTCTTCCCCAAAACCCGGTAGAAACGGCTCTAAAAAAATCGGTAGAGTGGTTTCGTCAATACGGATACGCCTGATTACTCCTTCTCAAGTCTTAGTCATCTCCATCGACGAAGCCAAGTTTTGGAATTATTTTTTCTATTTGCCAACACCCTCCTTCTCCGGCCCTATGTTGTTGCCTTTTTCGCGGTCATTTAGTATGGCGGGCAAAAAATCTTAGGGTGGCGGCGGACTGGTCAGCTGTTTGGTCTCGCGTGGGCTATGGGATTTATCTGTGAATATGCCTCAACCTGGATCGGGATTCTCTTTGGCGAGTATTTTTATACCAGGTTAACTCAAGGCCAAGAGTTGCACCTTTCTAATATCCCTTTCATGGATTCCCTCTCCTTCACCTTTGTATTGTTTGCCAGCTACTGACTGGCCCTGGTGTTCGTGCTACCTCCTGCGAAGCAGGCCGGGCAACATGGATGGCGATTTGATCAGACGCTACGGACTTCGTGGCCTGTTGTGGGCTTAACCGTGATCTTATTTACCTTTTTAGATGTCGTAATCGATCCAGTGGCTCTTCAAGGGGAACGATGGTTTTTGGGGAAAATTTACGGGTATCCATAGGAGGCTGTGTATTTTGGTGTTCCCCTCGCCAATTTTGTGGGATGGGCTGTCGTCGGATTCCTCGCGCTCCCGGGCTACCGTTGGTTGGAATGAGGCTCTTATCTCAGATCCCAATCCCCGGTTTGTAATACTTTTTAATATGAAAACACTAAAGGAAAGCAGACAAAATGCTGGTTTATGAGTTATATCTGACGATTCATAGTCTGATAAATTTTATGCATTTGAAGGCCCTATGAGTTTTTGGCCCATAAATTTATTACCTCTTGAATCCTCTCTCTTTTTGCTCACAGCCTTCTCTTTGGCAGCCTGGCTCTACCTCTTGTTTGGGCATGGCCGCTTCTGGTATGCCGATCAGCGACTCGGTAGGGATAAGCCAATTTCTCCCAAGACCACGCAATGGCCTACTGTCGTCGTCGTGGTTCCCGCTAGGAATGAAGCGGATGTCATCGAACGAACGCTGCGTTCCCTCTTAGAGCAAGATTACCCAGGTGAATTCCACGTTGTGATGGTGGATGATCAAAGTGATGACCGTACCGGCGACATTGCACGACAGCTTGCTATCGAACATCCAGCGCGAGCGCACCTCACAGTGAAAGCAGCCGAAGATCGCCCCTCTGGCTGGCTGGGAAAGGTGTGGGCCCTCCACACCGGATTACAGTACGCTGAGAATCATTGGTCTGATGCCGCGTATCGATATTTGACAGATGCTGACATTGAGCACAGCCGGGGAAATCTGCGTGAGCTGGTTTCCAAAGCCGAATTCGAGGGGCTTGATCTTGTGTCGCTCATGGTCCGACTGCACTGTGAAAACACCTGGGAGAAGCTGCTGATTCCCCCATTCGTCTATTTCTTTCAACAGGTATATCCCTTTCCGCTCATCAATAATCCCAACTCACCTGTCGGAGGGGCAGCTGGGGGCTGCATCCTCGTGAGGAAGCGTGCGCTGAAACAGGCAGGAGGGATAGCAGTCATTCGCGGTGAGGTCATTGATGATTGTGCCCTGGGTTTAGAGATCAAGCGGATAGGAAAGATCTGGGTAGGGCTTACGGATTCGGAGCACAGCATTCGACCCTATGTAGGGCTTGCTGACATCTGGAAAATGGTGACACGGACCGCCTATACGCAACTGAGATATTCCCCTTTGATCCTGATGGGCACGATCATCGGTCTGGCCCTTGTCTATCTGTTACCACCACTTGTCACCCTGACCTGGCCTCTTCATGGAAATGCCCCGGCGGGAGGACTGGCGGTATTCGCTTGGCTTATCATGATGTATACCTTTCAACCCACCTTGCGTCTATACGCATTGCCTCCATCCTATGGTGTTGTGTTACCCGTAGCAGCTTTGCTCTATCTGGGCATGACGGTAGACTCGGCTTGGCGACATTGGTTGAAGGTAGGGGGACAATGGAAAGGACGGACGGGAATTGGCTTTACTGATTGAGCCTTGGCCGCCGTTCAGTACCGTGGGCGGGTATGGACAGCGGCTGGGGGCAGAAGGAAATAAAACGGCGGCTCCTAGGAGCCCCCGCTGTGCCGCTCAAGTTGTGCGGTTGCGGTCAGCGCGCCTGACGTTGTCGTGCGGCGAGTCCGAGTCCAATCAGGCCGAGGCTGAACAGGCCGGGTGTGGGGGGCTCGTGGACTGTGGTCATTCCTGCGATCTGGATCACTGGACCGAGCTTCTGCGTGTTTCGGACTGGGATGTCCTGCTTGCCGGGTGGGGGGGGGAGATGTGTGTCTCGACGGACTCGCCGACCACGAAAGTGTCTCCGAAGCTCGCTAGGATGCTCCACGGCCACTCCCCCACAGCTTCGCTCCCCCCGTGGCATGTCTGTGTCCTCCCCCCCTGGTTGGTCCCAATAGAGAATTCCGGCGCCGGAAAAGAGGAGTCGAAAAACAAACCGATGCTAGTCGCAAGGATGGCGCCGGAAAAAATTTCGAAGGTCGTGAAATGGGAGTTGCTCCTGGGTATTGGCCTCTATTACGGTGTTCTGGCCTTTAGCTTGAGTATGACCTTTTGGATCGGTGAAATGCTGATGGGCATGGTGGGTTGCTTTATTCTCATCCCGCTCACCGCGGTTCTTCTCTGTACATTGTGGCGAGGATGGTCCTATTCCAGAATTGACGAACCTTGAGGGGAGAAACCTTTTCCCAAAGAGGCCTCCGATATCATGGGGGCTTAAGGCTTGAGGCCACGACCGCAGGGTCGGTATGATGCAGCCATGAAGGGATTTTTTATTCGATGTGCGATCACCGGGTTCGCCGTGTTATTGGCAAGCCAGGTGATCCCTGGCATTGAAATCACCGGGGTCGCTTCCGGGATCGCGGCAGTGGTCATCCTTGCATTTCTTAACGCCATCATCCGCCCCGTTCTCTATCTGCTTTCGGCTCCGTTTATTCTTGTAACATTAGGGCTATTCATGGTTCTCATTAATGGATTCCTCCTCTATCTGGTATCGATCCTGGTTAAAGGCTTCATTGTCTCCGGATTTTGGCCGGCGGTGGGGGGCGCGCTTATCATTAGTTTGGTCAGTGGAGTATTAAATCTCTGGATTTCTGAGCAAGGCCGAATAGAAATTGTCACGCATTCTTCACACGGTCGAAAAATTCGACATATTAATTAACGAAACTACTCCTTGGATGTCTCATCGTGGCTTTGATGAGAGGTCCACGAATATATCGAGGGATTGGCAAAGAACCCTTCCTCTGTATCCATAAGGCATACCTGACAATCACTGTGCGCAAATATTCTGGAGAGGAAACGCATGCATGGCCAATCGTCTTGAATCCACATTAGCCACCAAGCAACAAAGTACGCTTCAAAAGATTCTGACCTCTGTGGTCAATGAGGTTGGGATGGAAGCGGTCTTGGTCGCGATCATGACGCATGATGGCGGACCATTAGTCGAGCAGGTCTCCCGAGGATTTTCTCCCAGAGAAATCCGCGCGATTCTACGTGCGCTGTCGATAGAGGACTTGCAAAGTGTCACTATCCGTAATGGAACGGGCGCGGAACTGGAGAGCGTGCTCCGAATTCGCATGGTGACTCCGGGAAGCAAAGTCGCGTTGGTCATTCCTTTAAAGTTTGGCGGTCGAGTGTATGGCACGCTGGTGCTGGCCAGGCGAGAAAATGGCACGCTGACCAAACGAGAAAAGACGACTCTCTCAGCCAATGTCACGCATATTTCTACAGAATTAAAGAAAGCAGGACTCTTTGGCTCCTCGCTCATTTTGAGCAAGCCATTAGTGGCGCATGAACCTTTGGCAGTGGCAGTGGCTGGGGAAGAGGGGCATGCGCCTGCGGCTCGAACCTATTCGAATGCGGATGTTCAAGAGCGGATAGGGAGCATTTTGACAGAAGTGGATGGGGAATTATCTTTTGATCGGGGATGGGTCAGCATTTATGACCCTCTTGCCGCGACACTAGAAGTGTTGGGTGTATTCGGAACTCAGAAACGGGATGTCAGCCCAGGCCAGCTTCTCTCTTTGGATGATTCGGCTTCCGGGTGGTCTGTCCGTCATCGAAAGCCACGCTGTGACAATAATTTGGCCTCGACCCAAGGGCGGTTTCACGACTATAAACAGCTGTATCGTGAACGATTTGCGTCGACTATTGTGGTGCCTTTTTACGTCAGGGGGCGAGTGGCGGGTACGGTCACGTTAGCGTCAAAAACTCCTAATAATTTTGATCAAATTGGTAGCGATTCCAAAAGCCTCGAGGCCGTCACGACCAAATTGGTGGAATTGTTTGAAGACCCGTCGTGTCACCTCTCCGTCATGGATTCCGCTCCGATTCAACCGGAACAGCCAGCTCTCAAAGGGCAGGTGATTGCCGCTCCTCCGGAAGGGGGGGATGTGCGCAAAGAAGAGCGGCGTGTCGCCCTGCATGAAGTGAGCTCGTTCCTGGCCACAGAAATCCGCGAACCTATTGGGTTTATCAGGGCTCAGCTAGAAGAAATTACGACCGACGCCGACCTTGATTTCGATTCGCAAACCCGGGTGGAAAATGCCATGCGGGATATGATTCGTATCGAAACAGTATTAAATGAAATTCTGGACTTTGCCAAACCGTTAGAACTTGATCGAAAGATGTGCCGGGTTCAGGATTTATTGGATAAGGCCTTTTCGTTGGTTTCGACTGACCTACGCGTGAATCGCATTGAGGTTATCAAGAAGGTGCCGGCTCGGTTGGCCCAAGTCCGGTGGGACGAAGTGAAAATGCAGCATGTATTTCTGTGTATTTTCAAAAATGCTATTGAAGCTATGTCTCCAGGAGGGCATTTGCGGGTGGAAGTTATGCTCACCAGAGCTCGCAAGCCGGAACTTCAGGTAATTATTGCCAACGATGGTGTTCCCATTCCGGCCGAATTTGTGGATAAAGTGTTTGAACCCTATTTCACCACAAAGCGATCAGGGACCGGGTTGGGTTTGGCGACCGTGAAAAAAGTTGTTGAGGAACACCAGGGGCAGATCAGTATCGCTAGTGAGCCAGAAAAAGGAACGACCGTCACCATTCTCATGCCGGCCCCACGGCCAAGAACTCCATATCGGCCTCGCCGTCCAGTTAATTGAACTAGGGGAAGCATCTGAAATGACTTCATTACGCATTTTTAGCCATTTTGGTTAGGTAAGCTTGACACTACCGGCTAATCTGAATAAGATCGCGGTTTCAATTTGAAGAGCAGGCGAGATAGGCGTATATCCAGACCATTTTCTATTGTTAACCAGTCATAACCAACAAAGGAGCGGTCTTATGAAAGGGATTGGAATTTTTCTTGGAACGGTGGGTGCTAGCACCTTCGCCCTATCAATGGCCTTTGCCAATCCAGGGTTGTTGCCAGCTCACCCAGGGTATCCGGCTGCTGGGAAGTCTCCAGTGACGGGTCAAGCTACCGCCAATGATCCTGGCCAAACGAATGCAGGAGGAGAGAAGAGTCTGTTGTCTTCTCAAGGATTTGGCAGCAAAGCTGCTATGAATGATGTTAATGATCCTAATCGTGGACGGATCCTTAAATCGGGTGGTGCCGGTCGTTTACCAGAAGTTGAAGGCCCGCTCAACAAAACCAACCCGAATCCGGCCGGGGCCAAATCGACTGTAATTAAGTAGTTTCCTTTTTGCAGTTTGAATACTTAGAAAAAGGGTGCCAGAAATGGCACCCTTTTTTTGTGTGGCTCTTTACTCCCCGCATATTTTTTCAGGACTTGTCCATGCTTCATCTCACTGTTCTTTTTCAATTTTGCCATCAACGAATTAGGCTAGGCTTGCCTTGAACCGGATTGATACGGAACTTGGCAATGTTTTGAAGGACAAAATTCGATCGCAAGGGCCAATGACCTTCAGGGATTTTATGTCTGCGGCCTTATATGATGAAACCATGGGATTTTATGCAAAGGGACCAAAAATTGGGAGTCCTGATGGGCCGTTTGACACCAATGCAAGATTCCAAGCTTTTGGATATGCCATAGCCCAAGCCATCAATTATGCAGAGAAGGCAATAGGTTTTCCGCTCCGGATTTTGGAATTAGGTGGAGGAACTGGCCAGTTGGGGAACAGTATTATTTCTTGTCTTGAAAACACTCATGAGTACGTAGTCCTTGACCCAAGCCCTGGGTTGCGAGCCAATCAAAAACAAAGAGGATTGCATGCAATCCAAAATATCGACCGTCTATCCCCAAGGCCGACATTTGTCTTCGGGAACGAAGTGCTTGATGCGTTGCCCGTTCATCGAGTGATGGGGATGGGCCATAAGGAAGTTGTAGAATTATATGTGGATCTTGATGAAAATGGGGAGTTTTGTGAACAACCGAGTTTCCTTTCAACTGTTGAATTAGCCGATCGGCTAAAGGGCGAAAGGGTGCAGCTTGGGCGAGGGCAAGTCGCAGAAATTTGTTTGGAGTTGAAAACCTTTCTCCAAAGCATAGGGAAGGTTGTGGAGCCAGGGTATGTGATTTTTGTCGATTACGGTGACAGCGCGTCAAATTTATATTCACACCGGCATCGAAATGGGACCCTTCGTTCTTACTATCACCAGCAACAAGTGTATGACCCGTTTTTTGCTGTGGGGCAACAAGATTTGACAGCTGATGTGGATTATACCGCCGCATGTTTCATCGCAGAAGAGATAGGTTTTGAGGTAGAGGGTCCTGTGCCGCAAGGAACATGGCTGCGAAATCTTGGGATTCAGGCTTACAAGGGATCTACCGGTGATAGGGAGTCTGATCAAGAAGAGATTGATGTGTTGACCAGGCCAGCGGGTTTGGGGAGTGCCTTCGACGTTCTCATATTCAAAACAAAGGGTCTGCCTGTTGGACCAGGTCTGCAGCCAGCGCCATAAATGATCCTGTCAAAATCTCCACCAGCCTGCCAAATCTCACCACAGTTTTCTTTGAACTGATAGGCGAAGGGAAGAGAAATAGGGTTAGAGGAACGTCCTTAAAATTAATACCTTGCAAAGCCAAAAAGGTGCCTAAAAAACAGTCAATGTTTCTAGGACCCACAAAATGTATGTTTACTCTATTTTTTTATCACAAAATATTGTACACTCCAAAAATTCATTCGATTGTCTAGTGATCCCCTTACATTTTCCGCAATCATACACACCCAATTAATTGGTGTTTTTTCGAGATCTACGTGGTGCGTGGCACGCGTGATGCACTGACTCACCTGTTGAGAAAAGTGGGAAGCAGGAGGCTTTCAAAGGAGGTAGAGTTATGAAGTGTGTACGATGTAATGGGCTTATGGTGGTTGATGATTGTCTGGACATTAAAGGAGGGATGGGAGAACTCTGGATTAAAGCGTATCGATGTATTATGTGCGGGAACCTGATGGACCCCGTGATTAATCATCATCGCACTGATGGTCCCGTTCAGGCGCAGGTTATTCCATTTCGTAAGCGGCTGCGGAGAGCCCCCCGGACTCCTGTTGCTCGTTTGACGGCCTGAAAAAACTCCAAGCCCCGTTGTGCCTGGGGAAGAAAGCCTTTTCCAGGGACCGATTAAATCATGATTCAGGATGAAAGTCGTATCCTGCTTTGTGGCGAGGACCTATCAAGAATTTGATTATTTTCTTGGTTCTCCTGACGTTTCTGAAGCGGGTTCGTTTAGGAGTAAACTCTTCCTAATCACACAGCCCTGGCATGGCGCTTTCCTCGAATCTCCGCACTTCTTTCATCTGCTACTATTCACGCGTGACTACTTGAGTTTGCCTGACATTCTTGATTGAATTCCCTACTGAACATGCCATATGGGGATGGTGAAAAATCTCCAAGATGGCATTCCACCTGCTTGCCCGTGTTCACGTCTTTGACTGAGCATTCCAACCCAGTCCGTACATGTTTCGACTCGCTCAAGACAGGACTGGATGGGAATTTTGGTAACATTCCAATCCCAACATTGATACACTATAGGGTCCAAGATGCTTCAATATGACCTGAATGACCTGAGTAGGGAATAGAGTACAGTTTTCTTATGGTCTGGTCTTAATGGGTAGTTTGCTATTTTCTTCCGTTTCCCGACCACATCATCTATGCCCTGAAAAAAGGATTCTTCCCGTTTGTGAACAGTGACCACCTCTTTTTCCTGGGCCTAATGGGAATCCTGTTAGTGTTCTTTATCTGGGAACGATGGCGCTACGATTTGGTTGCCCTCAGTGCCTTGCTCCTCTGCACAGTTTTGGGATTCGTTCCCTCCGAAGAGGCATTTTTAGGATTTGGTCATCCTGCGGTGGTCACCGTGGCGGCTGTGTTGATTATCAGTCGTGGGTTGAGTAACACGGGGGCTGTGGAATTTCTCACGCGCTATGTCAAGGTTGCCACGTCTTCTTCCCCGTCCCTTCATGTGGCCGTCTTATCCTCACTGGGTGGATTGATTTCGACCGTCATGAATAATGTGGGCGCCTTGGCGTTACTGATGCCAGTGGCTATTCAATCGTCCGTTGACGCCAAACGTTCCCCGGCCGTGGTGTTGATGCCCTTGGCTTTTGGAACGATTTTGGGTGGAATGGTTACCCTTATTGGGACACCTCCCAATATCATCGTGGCCCATTACCGCGCAGAAGTTGCCGGCGAGCCATTCGGAATGTTCGATTTCACTCCTGTGGGAGGAGTCATGGCACTGGTGGGAATTCTCTTTGTGGCACTAGTGGGTTGGCGCCTCATTCCCATTGCTCGACGATCTCAAAATGCTCCACAAGACCTGTTTCATATCCAGGAATATTTAACAGAAGTTGAAGTGCCTGAAAATTCTAAGGCAATAGGAAAGTCCCTGTCAGAACTGGAAATGGCCACTGAGGATTCCGACGCCTTAATTATTGGACTCGTGCGGGGTGACCAATCTATTCGGGGGGCGGCTTGGAGGGAACACATTCAAGTCGGCGATGTCCTCATCCTCGAGGCGGGACCACAAGGCATTAATAAATTTGTGTCCACATTGGGCTTAAAGTTAACGGGAACCCAACCAAAGGAAGAAATTCCGAATCCTGATCAAAAGCAATCCCCGGGTAAGGATGAAGATATGTTGTTGGAGGCCGTGGTGCCTCCTGATCGTTCTTGGTTGGTTGGGCGGCTGGCGGGTTCTCTGAAGCTGCGAAGCCGGTTCGGGATTAACTTGTTAGGGGCATCTCGTCAAGGCACTCCTTACCGTGGCAGGCTGAGGGAATTTCGGTTCAAAGCCGGTGATGTGCTCCTGTTGCAGGGAGAAAAAGAACGGGTGTTGGAAGTGATTGGACAGCTTGGATGCCTTCCCTTGGCGGAGCGAGGACTTCAGTTGGGAAAGCCCGGACAGGCGTGGCTAGCTGTAGGGCTATTCGCCATGGCCCTTGGCAGCGGTATGGCCGGATTGGCGACATTGCCAATTGCGTTAATGTGTGCCGCATTGGTGATGGTACTGTTGAGCATTGTTTCTCCGAGGGATGTCTATCAGGCTGTCGATTGGCCTGTCCTTGTATTGTTAGGATCCATGATTCCTATCGGGCAAGCACTTGAGCAAAGTGGAGCCACTGCCGTGTTGGCTCAGTTCATGGTGAGTATGGCAGAAGGATTTCCTCCCATTATACTTCTGGGACTAATTATGTTGTTGACGATGACGTTGTCGGCTGTCCTAAATAATGCGGCGACGGCGTTGGTAATGGCCCCATTGAGCGTGGCGGTGGCTCAGCATCTGGGTGTCAATACCGATCCCTTTCTCATGGCGGTGGCTATCGGGGCATCTTGTGCGTTTTTGACACCAATTGGTCATCAAAACAATTTGTTGGTGATGGGGCCAGGGGGGTATCGATTTGGGGACTACTGGCGTATGGGGTTGCCTTTAGAACTATTAATCCTCCTGGTCTCGCTTCCGCTCTTAGTCTTTGTTTGGCCCTTAACGGGACAAGGTTAACGGGTTCTCGAAAAGGGACGAGGGAAATACATGGCATTCTCATTCCGAACCCATTCTTCCCGAAAGGCCTCCCGTCTCTTTTTTAGGCGGGTGGTCTACATGCCAACTGATCTTGATCCGTTTCGCACGCTTCTGAGCCGAATCGTATTGGTAGGAATACTATTTTGTTTATTGACAGGGATACTCTGGGTGGATCGAGAGGGTCTCAGGGATCAAATTGATGGAGAAATCTCATTTTCAGATGTGATCTATTTTACGATGGTCACGGTTACGACAGTCGGCTATGGGGATATTGTGCCGGTCTCCACACGGGCGCGACTGATTGATGCGTTAGTGGTCACGCCGGTCCGCATCTTTATTTGGGTGATTTTTTTAGGAACTGCCTATCAATTGGCGTTCAGACAATTTACCGAGGTATTTCGCATGGCAAAACTCCAAAGGCATCTTGTTCACCATGTCGTCATCTGCGGATTCGGTCATACCGGGTACTCGACCGTCAAAGAACTGCTCGCCAAGGGCACGAACCCTGACCATATTCTGGTCATCGATCCTGGCGAGGAACGAGTACGTATTGCGGGAGAATTGGGCGTCGTGGCTTTGAGAGGCGATGCAACTCAGGAAGGACTGTTGAAGTATGGGGCATTCCTCAATGAAGCCAAAGCCGTCATTATTGCCGCCGGACGGGACGATACCAATGCCCTCATTTTGTTAACCGTCCGTAATCTGAATTCACGTTGCCGGGTGATTGTCAGTGCGAAGGAAGAAGAAAACGTCAAACTGTTTCGTCAAGGCGGGGCGCAAACCATTATTTCCCCGGCGACTTATGGCGGATATATGTTAGCGGCTGCGGTGGATCAGCAATATTTAGCGGATTATTTAGAAGATTTCTTAACAGCTGGCGGAAAGGTTAATATTGAGGAGCGAACAGTGGAGAAACAGGACGTCGGAAAGTCGGCGCTAGATTTACAGCCGGATGTGCTTCTTCGAGTGTATCGGCAAGGAACGATTATTTCCCCCTGGGAATTTCAAAAAAACCACATGCTGGAAGAGGGCGACGTGATGTTATTATTCAAACAGGTTTCGGAGGATGCGGCTTCCTCCTGACGTACCCCACCTGTTCTGAGCGCCCACCAAAGTCATACGTTTCGTCGTGGGCGGTTATTAAAAACTCACAGGAGATGCCAGCCATTGGCCACGACCAATAACACCCCGATCACACCTATTAAGATGGCCACTCCCCGTCTCAGATGATGAGCAGGAATGGATCGAGTCACTTGTGCCCCAAAGATCAATCCGAGAAGGCTGCCGAGTAACAACAATCCCGTTAACACCACATCCAGGTGCGCCACCTTTAAATGGCCGACCACACCGCCAATGGAAATAAGGGCGATGATGAAAAGCGACGTTCCTATAGCTAAACGAATGGGAAACCCCATGAGAAACATCAGGGCGGGAACAATGAGAAACCCTCCTCCAACCCCAAAAAATCCGGTCAACAGGCCCACTCCCCATCCGAAGGCCAAGGCTTTCAATGCACAACGCCCCGAAAATTCTTTTGCGCACCCGCTCGGGATGTCGTTGTGTTCTCCTTCATTATTTTTCCAAAACGTCCACACGCTGATAAACAGGAGAAGATTGCCAAATAAAAAAAGGACCAAGGTTTCCGGAACAAGCTGCTGTCCATGAGCGCCAACCCACGCCCCGATCATACCAGTCAGGCTAAACAAAATGGCGGAGACAACATGAACCCGCTGCTGCCGGCTTTCCTTCCATGCCCCAAAGAGTGAGGAATACCCCACGACGATAAGCGACATGGCCGTGGCATTTTGTACCGGTACGCCGACCACATAGACCAATAAGGGAATGGCCACTAACGATCCGCCTCCCCCTGTAGTGCCCAATAACAGACCGACGAGTCCACCAGACAGAAGCGCCAACAAATAGTGGAAGTCCATTAGAAGCTCAGATGCCAGATGGAAAAGGTAGAAAGAAAAGGTGAAAGAATAATGTCTGAGCCGTCACAATCTGAGGACACTTTTTAAGCAGCACGGAGCGCATGCAGCCATCGTGGACGGCAACGAACTGTCGCAAAAAGCATGATTAGGAAAGAAGGGAGGAGGAGAATGCCCCTCTTTCCTTAGATTACCCTAGAAAGACAGAAAGGGGGAAAGTTCCTTCCTCATTGAAGTAACGAATCCCGCTTAATCTGATCAATGCGAACGTCCCGCTCCTTTTCATCGATTTTCCCATCTTTGAAATCTTGTTCGACCTGATTTTTCTGGTTATTCAAGTGTAACTCATACCCGCCGGCACCAGCAGCGGCCCCACCGAGCGCCCCAAGTCCAATATTCCCACCAGTCCCACAACCTGTCAAACTGAACATGGCTAAACCGATAATCAATACTGAAGATGCGTTTTTCATACATACCTCCTGGAATGAGAAAAATTATGAATAGAGGAGGGGGATAATGAAGAATATTGTAGGAGAAAGTGGATCAGGAGACAAGGCGATGGGAACTCAGGAAAGAGGTTATCGAGAGTCTGTTAATCCGACAGCGGAAGAGCACTCGAATTTCCCACGAAAAAAAATTGCAATCCCTCTAACCCTTTCATTACGTCATAGCATCCCAGTGAGTGCCCTCGTCTCACGAATACAACACATAATCAATCCCGCAACCCTGATCAAAGGACATTCCTTGAACCAAAGGTTTGGGGCTACCGGAAATAGATTCGCCATTTGAGAGAGTGAGAACAAAGAAACAAACTGAAATTGTCGAAATGGGAAGCATGTACTTGTGGTTCTCACCGCATGAGCGCCACACACAAAAATTATCTGGAAAGCATTCGGGGAGACTCATTCGGATCAAGGGGTTGGCTTTTTCGGCAAGGCCTGAGGAATACATAATATTCCACGCTTCTATTAGGTGTCTTCAGGCCCTGATGACCGAGATGCTCCGATTTGAGATACGGGAAGGACCAGACGAAAAATTGTTCCGCAGCCTTCCTCACTTTCTACCGTGATGTGACCGCGATGGAGATCGATGGCATCTTTGACGATTTTGGTACCGAGGCCAGTTCCTTCTTTTTTGGTGCTAATGGCCCGAGTAGTAAAGAGGCGATCTCGAACTTCAGGCGGCATTCCTCTCCCGGTATCGGCCACAGCTAACTCTACCGTCTCGGGACGCGGTCCCGGAGATCCGCTGACGGTGACTGATCCTCCACGGGGCACTTCGGGGACGGCATTGTTGATGAGATTGTAAAAGGCATTGAATAATCGACGTTCATCTGCATCGATAACAGGCAGGGCATCAAGCCCATCGGTCAAGAGGGTAATGCCTTTTTCTGCGGCGTATGTGCGAAGAGTGTCGAGCACGCCATCCACAATAACTTCAATGCGACAGGGTGTGAAATGTGGAGGACTGGTGACACCTTTTACGGCATCTGCAATTTCCCGCACACGGTCCTGAATGCGTCGGGCATTGGTGACGATCATTCGTATCAGGTCCAGACTGTTGGCATAACTAGTCTCCGCACCTTTAGCCTTTTCTCGGATTAAGGTGGGGAATTGTTCGTCCAATTCATCCTTTAACAAATCTGCACCCGACAGCACAGGCATCAACATATTTTTAATATCGTGCCCGATATCTCCAAGGACTCGTGTGACCTCCGCCAATTTGGCTTCCTCCAATAACTGAGTGGCCATACGTTTCTTCTCTGTGATGTCCTGAAACGTGACCACGGCTCCCGCTAAATTCCCTTGGTCATCCCAAATTGGGGTACTAGTATACTGAGCCGGAAAGCTTGTCCCATCCTTTCTCCAGAACATCTCATCATCTCCCTGATGGACCAGACCGTCCTTGTACGCTCCATAAATGGGACATTCTTCTTTGGGGTAAGAGCTGCCATCAGCCTTGGTGTGATGCCAGAGGGAATGGCTTGGTTGTCCAATTAATTCCTGCAGGTCATAGCCCAACAGGGTGGCGGCGGCGGGGTTAACAAAGGTATGTTGCCCATTCAGGTCAAGACCAAAAATGCCTTCCCCGGCGGCAGTGAGAATTCGCTCGGTATGCAGGCGAAGTTCCGTGATGGCGCGTTCGGCCGCTTTACGTTCGGAGATATCTCGAAATGTCACCACGGCGCCAACAAGAGTTCCTTGCTCATCCCTCATCGGGGTGCTGGTATATTCGGCCGGAAAACTCGTGCCATCTTTACGCCAGAATACTTCTGTGTCGCCATGATGAACCTGTCCATCTTTATACGCCCCATAAATGGGGCAGTCTTCTTTGGGGTAGGGACTACCATCAGCTTTAGTATGATGCCAGAGGGAATGACTAAACCGTCCGATCAATTCCTGCGGGTCATAGCCCAGTATGGACGCGGCGGTAGGGTTGACAAAAGTCGTCTTCCCCTCCAAATTCAATCCCATGATCCCTTCTCCCGCGGCTTCTAGGATGAGTGCGTTTTGCCGTTCCAGACTTTGAATGGTCTGACGAGCCAGGTGGCGTTCACGTTCATCCCGGACGAACGCGCAAATATAATCCTGCCCTTCAAAGGAAAAATTTTTACAGGAAACCTGGACAGGAATAAGCTCTCCTGACTTACTTTTGAGGGTGGATTCAAAATTATGGAGGTCTCCGGTTTTGAGGTGTTCCCAACGGTCTGGCCATGCCTCAGATGGCAAGCTCGGGCAAAAGGCATGGACCGCCATACCTTCCATTTTCTCGGAAGAATATCCTAATAACTGGCTGGCCACCGAATTGGCCCGATGGCATCGGCCCTCTTTGTCGACCCAGAAAATAGCATCAGGGGCATTCAGGATGGTGAAGTGCGCCAACTGGGCATCTCGATCGAAATTCTTAGGAAAGTCTGGCATGGTGTTTTTATGCTGAGTCCCCGAGAACAGGGAAACAAGTCCCCGGCTCTCGGGATAATAATGAATGTCGAGATCTCACGTGAATTTCAGGCCACTCTCCGTTTATTGAGCCAAAGTCCGGATGTATTGAATGAGTTGCCATACCTGTTCGTCAGGCAATCCAGTGAAGGCCATCATACCGGTTCCAGGTGAGCCATTCTTGATAACCCAGAACAATTGGCCGTCAGGAAGATTGCTCATCGTCTGACCACAGGTGAAGTTGCGAGGGGGCGGAACTAACCCACCACCTAATGGCCCTCGCCCATCACCTTTTTCGCCATGGCATTGTTTGCAGGCCAAGGGTTGGGCTGTTTCATGGAACAGTTTTTTCCCGGCATTCACATTGGCGTTGCTTGCCTGGAGCGGATTCACCATCTTCCGGAAATCTGCAGGGGCATTCGGGGTCTTGCGTGGCTGTGGGCAAACACCCGACGGACCCGCCCCAGGAGTCCCGCTCATGATAGATGGAGGTGCACCCTTAAATGTGGTTCGTAAAAAGGCAATCACATCCGCTACACCCTGTTGTCCGATGGTAAGGCCCCAATAGGGCATTGAGGGGGATTTCCCGACGCTACGCCCTCCGTGATTGACCACGTTGTAGAGGTAGTCCATGGGGAGCTGATCAAAAGCGATGTTGGCATGGATAGCGGGCTTGGGATTTAAGCCCGATGCCGCCGGACCATCCCCTTTGCCTTCCGGGCCATGACATTGTGAGCAGTATTCTTTATAAATCAGTTTCCCTCGGTCCGCACTGGGTTGGGAAAATTCAGTGCTTATCCAGGGTTCGTAGTACGTGAAATCTTTCACCCCCAGGGTCATCAAGTACCCAATCACGCTTCGCAGTTGTGGCTCGGTGGCATCTGCTAAAAACTCTCCGCTATGGGGCGTGAAATCTTGGGGATTGATGCCAAAGCGGAACAACCAATCAGCATTATAGCGGTTTCCCGAATCGGCTAAATTGGCGCTTTGCGGGCCGCCCAAGAGTTGCCCGTTTTCTTCAATCGTGTGGCAACCGATGCATGCATGTTCCTTAAAAATGAACGCCCCAACCTCCCCATCTTTTTTGGTGACTTTTGTCAGATCAAAGGCGCCGACGGTCACCCGGGGATCAACAAAATGGTTTTCAAAATAATCGGCGAGGGCATTCGCCTGCGCGGGCGTCACGGCAATGTGCACATCCGGCTCTTGCCCTTGATCCCAACGATAATTCTTGGCATACAGCATCGGTTCTTTCCCTGTCAGCCATCGAATCAGCCAATCCCGTTGATACTTGCTGCCACCCCACATTAGATCCGGAGCTTTCAAATTGAACCGGCTCTCCCCCTCTCCTTGGAACTTATGACACGTGGAGCAGTTCGTTTTAATGAGCGACTCCGCCTCTTGCCCATCAGAGGCCAAGAGAGAAGCTGGGAATACAAAAGGGACGAAAACACTCAAGGCGAAAGCGAAAAGCATCAAGGGCCGTTTAGGGACCAGGAGTAAAAAACGGTTCATTGTGAAAACCTCCGCAGTTGGAAACAGGAGTGAAATTCTTATATTGGATCTCAGGCGAAATTTTCTCGGAAATGGTCTTTCTGTTGGATGTGAGGAAAAATCCCCCCTCACTCTCAGGATAGCCTCTGAGGTGTTTTGCCCCAAAGAGGCAAGTTCCAATCTCCTCATAAGGAAGCATAGCAAAATTAACACCATCTTGAGTACCAACACGATAAAAAGGAAAATCACCAGAATTAGGGCAGTTTTGGTAGAAGAGAGGAGAAAAATTAAAAATTATTGGCAGGGATCTTCCAGATGTTAACTCTTAACAGTTAAAGAGATTAACAAAGTAAGGAAACAAAATTTTCACAGGAATAAATGCGGCATGATTATCTATTTTCCCTGAAAACTCAAATAGCCGCCGGTGAGGTTAAAAACGTTGGTGAAACCATGTTGAAGGAGAATGCGTGCTGCGAGATAGCCGCGTAAGCCCACATGGCAATAGACGACCGTTTCTTGGGAGGGATCGAGTTCCGATAGGTGGTCTCTCAAATCATCCACGGGCACGAGACGGGCTTGTGGAAGATGCGTTTTCTGGTATTCGGCAGGGGTTCGGACATCTAATAATTGAAGAGAAGGGTTCATCGCCAATTTCTTTTGTAATTCCTCTCCGGTAATCGTTTTCACTTCTCCTCGTAAGGTATTGGCTGCGACAAAGCCAGCCATGATAACCGGGCCTTTGGCTGAGTTAAACTGCGGGGCATAGGCCAAATCCAATTGTTCTAATTCTTGGACCCTCATCTTGCCGTGTAACGCGGTAGCTAGGATGTCAATGCGCTTATCAACTCCCTGCTCCCCGACGATTTGAGCTCCGAGCAGTCTTCCGGTTTCCTGCTCCACCACCAATTTCATATGCAGAGCTGCAGCTCCGGGGTAGTAACCCGCATGGTCTAAGGGGTGGGTGAGTGAGACGAAATACTTCAAGCCGTGAATTTTAGCTTCCTGTTCAGTGAGCCCTGTTTTGGCGGCCGTGAGGCCCATGCTCTCAACAATGGCTGTTCCGAGTGCTCCGTGAAATCGTAAATCTCCACCGGCAGCATTGGCTCCGGCAACCCGCCCCTGTTTATTCGCGGGTCCGGCTAGAGGAATCCGGGTTCGCTTGCCGGTCACCAAGTGCCTGGTTTCCACCGCGTCCCCTGCGGCATAAATATCGGGATCCGAGGTTTGCTGGTGGTCATTGACCGAAATCCCGCCCGAATCACCTATGGCGAGTCCGGCCTCTCTGGCCAGCTGTAATTCGGGACGAACTCCGATCGAGAGAATGGCTATGTCCATGGGAAGCCGAATACCGCTTTCCAACTCGGCTTCTTTCGCCAACTCGCCAATTGGATGAAAACTTTTAATCCCATCGCCGACAATGATCTCCACATGTTTCTCTTGTAAGTGAGCAGCCACGAATTTGGCCATATCAGGATCAAATGGAGGAAGGATTTGAGGAGCCTTTTCCACGATCGTCACCGTCCGGCCTCGGTTTTTCAGGGCCTCAGCCGTTTCCAGTCCAATAAATCCCCCACCAATGATTAGCGCTTGTTGAGTGGGATAATTTTTCAGATAGGCCTTGATGGCGTCGGAATCTGGTACGGTTTTGACTGTAAAGATGTTTTTGGCATGAATGCCGGGTAGGTCGGGTACGATGGCCCCCGCGCCAGGAGCCAAAATCAATGTGTCATAGGGGTGGGAGGTGATCTCCTGAGTCATCAAATTTTTCACATGGACGCATTTAGCGGGTCGATCAATTTTGAGGACTTCGTGTAAGACGTGGACCTGAACCCTGAATCGTTTCCAAAACCGCTCTGGAGTTTGAAGCAGAAGGTCATCACGATCCTGAATGGTCTCTCCGATATAGTACGGGAGGCCACAGTTGGCAAAGGACACATACGGCCCTTTTTCAAACATCACGATGTCTGCAGCTTCGTTGGTTCGGCGTGCCTTGGCGGCCGCGCTCGCCCCGCCGGCCACCCCTCCGACAATAATGATTTTGATGGACATGCTTTCTAATGCTCTCCTTGTAGGAATTTACACGACCAAATGGGCTTTGATGATATTGGTTCCGAAGGACTGCCCCAATCGTTCCCCGGTGACGATGACAATGAGCCGGCCTTCTTGAAGGAGGCCTAGTGTTTTTAAATGATCCTGGGCGGCCTTGATTCGTTCATCGGTGTCATCAATTTGAGGAAAGACACATGAGACAACGCCCCACACTAAAGCCAATTGACGGGTGACGGTTTGGGAGGGAGTCAGCGCAAAAATCTTGACCGTCGGTCGATTGCGGGCCAATAACATGGCTGTATGGCCAGACTCGGTGAATACCATAATGGCTTGGGCGTCAATAGATGTTGCAAGAGAGACGGCAGCCTCACAGACCGATTCGGGAGTAGAACGTACGGTCCTGTTTGTCGAATCAAATTTTTGGCGTTGGCGAAAAATTTCTTTTTCTGTTTGTCGAATAATCCTATCCATGACCTGGACCGATTCGATTGGAAAGTTCCCCGTCGACGTTTCGGCCGACAACATGACGGCATCCGTTCCGTCCAGCACCGCGTTCGCCACATCTGAAGCTTCGGCGCGAGTGGGAGATGGATTTCGAGTCATCGATTCCAGCATTTGCGTGGCTGTGATCACGGGCTTTCCCATACGATTGGCCTGTGCGATGATTTGCTTTTGCAGAAGCGGGACTTCTTCGGGGCTTATCTCCAAAGCCAGGTCCCCTCTGGCAATCATCACCCCATCTGCCACATCAAGTATTTCATCAAGGCATGTCAGGGCTTCAGGCCTTTCGATTTTAGCAATGACGGGAATTAGCATTGATCGATCGGCCAGAGCCATTTGGAGTGTTTGAATATCCTGCGGACTTCGAACAAAGGAGAGGGCGACATAATCGGCTTGACCATCAATGGCCACTTGAAGATCATCCGCGTCTTTCTCCGTAAACCCCGGAATGTCGAGCGGGAGGCCAGGGAAATTTACACCTTTATGTGAGGTGACCTTCCCTCCAACCAATATTTTGCAGATCAGTCGTTCCGTTTCCTGTCTTTCCACGGTGAGGGAAATGTTCCCGTCATCAATTAACACGATTTGACCGATTTCCATTCGATCCGGGAAATGGGAAAGATTGACCGGCAGCTCATCACGCCAGTCGTTTTGGCTTGAGAGTTGATGTTGGAAGCCTGGTTTCGTCACCAGTGCGATATTCCGGCCTTGCTGCAATAGGGTTCCTTGGCCCGGGATGACCCCGACGCGGATTTTGGGACCTGCCAAATCTACGAGGATGGCGAGTGGAGTCTTTTCCTCAAGAGCAAGGTGACGAAGGCGTTGAATCGTTGTCCTGTGCCAATCGGCGGTTCCATGAGACATATTGAATCTGGCGACATTGATCCCGGCATTCAGGAGTCGTTTCAAAATTTCGGGGGAGGAAGTCGCAGGGCCAATCGTGGCAACGATTTTAACTTGGCGCATCGGGTAAGTCCCAAAATTGGCTAAATGTGAGCTAACAGACATGGGTGGGGAAACGTGAGAGATTTTATGACAACAACCGTCAATATGTTTTCGACGTATTGTTCATGATTTATGGATCCATGAAGGGGAAATACTCGTGTGAGTGGGGAAATCTGAGCAATATATTGCGTTGCCGATGGGGTAGCTGATTGGTAAGGCGAGCAAGATTCATCGGTTTTATTGAGATAATGTTCGAAGAAAAACAAGAAGGTCATTCATGTCTGATTGATTCGGTTCATTCTTCCAGGAAGGCATGGCTGTTCCGGGACGCCCGTTTCGAATCGTATCAAGAATGGCTTTGTCCGATTTCTTGCCCAGTAAGGTGAGGTTGGCCGCTGGAGGAATGAGAGACTGTCCAATCGGCCCATCTCCTTTGCCGCCTGCCCCATGGCAATTGAGACAATATTGTTCATAGAGGGTTTTCCCTTTTTGGGGATCGCCAGGGTGATTGAGCGCTTCGCCGGCAATTTCATTCTGGACCTCTTGTTGAACAGGAGTACCTCCAGGTGAAGGTTGGATGGAATTTTGACTGATCAAATAATCGACCAAGCGAGAAATCTGCTCATCAGGGATTGGACACCCAAACGTTGTTTTCATTTTGTTCACGATTTCCATCCATTGGTCACGGAGATGAGGCGGCTGCATGTACACATACTCTGCCGAGTGACAAATCAAACAGTAACTGTTGGCGATATCACTCCCCGGACCCGCTTGAAACGAAATCGGGTCAGGAGGAAGATCGAGAATGGATACGCGTTCTTGGTCATCGCCTCTGGCCGGAAGTCCCCAAGCTAATCCGGTGACACCCAAAGACACAAAAAGGAGAATGCGAAAAAGAATCATGGGCTGGCCTTAGGTTGTATGAACATTCACCGTTTCGATCACATTACGGAGATATCCACTCGGATTCCATCGGGCGCTGAACCGCTGTGATTCTCCAATCCGATTGATGGCCAATGACTGAAGTGCATAAGAACTGCCAGGCTCCGGTATAAATTTCGCTTCCCATGGTCGGAAGCTGAAATCCCCATAATCCTTTCCTAATTGAGCGGATTGCCATTGTTGGCCTCCATCCACGGAGAACAATACGCGATCAATGCCATACCCCTGGTCAAAGGTAATGCCTTTAATGGTGCAAGGTTTCCCTCCTGGTATGGTTCGATCATTTTCCAGGTTTGTGATAAAGGAGCGAACGGTCATTTTGCCAATCGGAACGGTACCCGTTAAGGCTTCTCCTGGTTGCACGCAGTGGCAAGGATCAGCCGGCAGGCGATAGGCATGTGTCGTCCAAAAATTTTGATCCGCCTGATTCAACACTTCAATGTCATTCAGCATCTTCACCCAATAGGTCGCATACCATCCAGGTACAACGAGGCGAAGCGGAAAACCGTTCAGCATGGGAAGTGCCTCCCCATTCATGGAATGGGCGACCAACACTTCCTCCAGAAGCGCATCCTCAAGGTTCAGCGATTTTCGAAAATCGGGCGTGGCTGTTGCGACCGGTTGATCAAGGCCATCGAACCGGACCTGCACCGCGTCCCCTTCTATTCCTGCCCTGCGAAGGAGATCACGGAGTCTGATTCCCTTCCAATTGGCATTTCCCATTGCCCCATTCCCCCATTGTCCTCCGGGTACCCGGGGTTGGAAAAATCCGCGACTATTTCCCCCGCATTGGCAGACAGCCGCAATTTCAACTTGTTCAAATTGCGTTTTCAGTTCTTCAAGGCTCAGAGACAAGGATTGATTGACCCGCCCGCGAATGTTCAGTCGGAAAGTGTTCACATCAATTTCACGTGGGATATTGGCAAGATGCCAGCGAACAAAAAATGCATCATTGGGCGTGAAGATGTCGTCATTAAAAATATGAAAGGGTGTTTCTAATTGTGGAGGCCTCGTGGTCATTACCATGAGCGGTCGCTTTTGTCGAAAAGCGACCAGGGGTCGACGGCCCCGCTCAAAAGGAAGATTCGCATACGGGGCCATATTTGGGGACTGATTAGCCCAAAGACCTTTGGGATTGATAAGTATAGTAGCTCCAAGAGCCAGGCTCCCCTTTAAAAATCGTCGGCGGTGTATTCCCGGCTTTATTTCATCCATGGGGATTTTTTCCTTTTTTTTAAGGGAAACCAAGGGCGGGCTACAGGCTGTAAATCAACTAATTACTTTTCAAGGGAAACACGTAAAACCCCCCGGTTGTTATCCTTATCTCGCCGATGTAGGAAGACAATGCCTCAATTGACATATCTGGTCATCAGGCATTCCAGCGAACGCCATCATGCCCATTCCTGGCGATCTATTTTTGATAATCCAATACAATTGTTCATTGAAATACTCTGCCTTGTTTCGAACGGGTAAGATTTCTGGAGGGAGATTCACTGCGGCCCAACGAACTTTTTCCGTCTCCCTTGGCTCCAGGAGGTTGTTTGAATGTTGTGAAGGAACGGATAGTATCTTCGGGCGAAAACCCTTGATGCCACCAGCTGCGAACAAATTGATCGTTGAGTGAAAGGACCTTGGAGCTACAACCGCTGCTCCTAGCAGGGTTGTCCGTTAAATACGCAAGGCTTGTATCGGCTCACATCGAAGTCCATTTCTTCCTGGTAGACCAATTCGTTGCCATTGACACCATCCACAAACGGGTCATTCCACATCGTATGGTTCCACCAATAAAAAATGGGAAACTCTATGGTGTAGTACACAGGATTGCCATAGGTGCTTCGAACATGTTGTTCGACTGTCCGTCCGGTGACGTAGTCGGCTTTTCCATTCCCTTTTAAGGAATACAGAGACAGCAGTAGGCGAGATTCCTGATCGTAGATTTCATCGATACGCGTACTTTCATCGGGTTCTGAAGGCAAGGACGAGGTCAGAGGGGGGGAAGGCGTTTCAACGGAAGTAAACACCAGCCAGGTTGTCAGAATGACTAGAGGCATAACCGTCATGAGCCAAGTCCTCCTTCCAAAATGTGGTCCGGAGGATGGCCTCGATACGGAGCCTTCCTCGCGCACGTGACAAATTAATGAGGAACAACCTCAAACCTGTGCGGATCAACGGTTTCTTTGCCGTCCACCATATTGGTGAAGCGGGTCATGCCAATTAACCCACCGTTTTTCGGGCATTCACTGCCTTATTACGGCCATGCCAGGCGTGGATCATTTGGCATTATGGACATTCTTGTGAGGTCCGGTCAACGGATTCGGAACCCACAAGGCGACAAACGCATAGTTGTGGGCGGGAGCAAATTCAATGAGGTCGATGGCCGGATCATCGTTTTATTCTTTTCTTGATTCTACGCCATTGCCAAATGATCTCACGTACAATATCACATGCCAGGCTTCGTCCTCAGTCAAGACCAGGGGAATGAACGAGGCCATATCCGTCCCCGGACTCCCGTTTTTTAAAATCCAAAAGAGTTCCCCATCGGTGCGGGCCGCTTGCCAGGTCTTGTCGGTAAAATTCCGGGGAAGTTTTCCCACTAACCCAGGGATATTTCCCAACCCTTTTCCGTCGCGTCCATGACAGGTAACACAAAACGCTTTACCGTGAAAAATATGTTTGCCCTTTTCTATATTCTCTTCCATGAAAGAGATGGGGTTCTTCCAAGATTTGGCTTCTTCGATCTGACCGACCGGCACACGCGGTTTGAGGACTTCGGGATCGGCCGCGAAGGTCAAGAGTGGAGTGCCCAAGGCAAAGAGAAATACCCCAAGCCATCGCTGTAGTTGTACTAGATCGACTCTTTTCATGGTTATGCTCTGTTCAAGAGCATGGGGGATCCGGTTGGATCCCCCATGCATGGAATCGTTATTGAATGATGAGTTATTCGGACCTGGTGAAAATATGTCCCAAGGATTGCGGGAATGTCACCGTCCCATCGGGAAACTCTTGGCCCTTTTGCCACAAATGGTAGATTACGCCATCGGTCTTGGAAGCGGCCTCAGCAATCTCTGCGGCTTTTTCAGCAGGGGCAATTACTTGAACACGTCCTGTTGCAATTTCCACTTTGTGGTCATGGAAAAACCGGTGCCACTGGATCAAGGGGAGTTTTCTCGAAAGATCCTTGGCAACAAAATATTCGATGGCAACGAGGGGAGCGCTGTGGTCGGTTGATTCAAACAAGAGGCATTGCAGGATTTTGTCTGAAATACCCTTACAAAAGTGATGAAAGGGGCCCCCCACAGTCCCATCATGCATCAGGTGTGGAGCCGTCACGTGAATGTCATAACCTGCAGCAGGACTTGGGCTTCCCTCTTCACTCATAGCCGGAGTGGTCATACACCCCATAGCCAGTAAGCTCAAAACCCCTAGTAATAAACATGAACGGATTGAACGATACATACCGACCTCCTTGTTTTGAATAGATAATGAACGATAGGAACTTCTGGTTGCCCGTAATTATAGGTCTTCTATCGTGTGTTAGCTAATGGCCTTCTTCTTTCCGCCCATTTCGTTGATTTTGGCTGTTCGGTAACTCCCTTCTGCTCTTGACATGTTCGGTTTTGTAGAATCATGGGGTCGAAGGTTTCTCCACAGTTGAGACAGCGCCATATGGATAACGCAGATAAGGCTTCATTTGGTTATAGACTTGATCGCTCATTAACAAGCCTTCGCATCGTGGACAATGCATCATCGATCTCCTTTCTTCCCCTTTAATATTAGGGGGAGTTTCTAATTCGGTTCATGGGTAGCTTGGATAACAGCATGCCCATTACACACGAATCTGTTAATCCGGCGTGAAGGAGCCCGGCTCCAACCATTGCGGGGAGGAAAAAGAATCCACTATGAACTGTGAAGCCTAAGGCTACCCCTATCAGAATCAGCCCCCCTGCGATGGCTCGAACCTGTCCTTCAAGGGAAATTCGATGTTGCCCTCGGACCACAGGTTTGCCTTGATCAACCCAGGCAGTGATGCCTCCTTCCAGAATTTCACAATTCGTCAGGCCATGCTTGGACAAATATTCGTAAGCAATCTTCACCCGGTTCTGTGTTCGACACACCAATATGATGGGGTGTTCATGAGAGAGGGTCTTCAGTTCGTCCAGATATGCATGTAAATCTGGCAAAGGAATATTTCGAGCGCCCGAAATATGCACACCTTCAAATTCTTGCGGTGTTCTGACATCGATATAGATAGGGGCTTTTGCGGGGTTAGAACGTTCCCGCTGAGCGCTTAGCTTTTCGGATTTTTCTTCTAGGTGTTCTAGCATCGTGCTCATATGTTCTCCTCCATCTATTGGGTAAATCTTATCTGCTGCAACTGGTGGTGCATGTGGATTGAAGCTTTTGCCCATGATGACCCCAGGTGGTGAGCCAGGCGTCATATCCCCCGATAAGATCCATCGCTTGGGATCGTCCGGCTTTTTCCAGAATTCCTATTGCGGTGGATGAGCGATATCCACTGGCGCAATGTACAACCACCGGGCCGTCTAGCGGGATTTTGTGAATCTGTTCTGCCAGATGCGGCAACGGGATATTGATGCTCTGGTCAATATGGCCAGACTCCCATTCTTTTTCTGATCTCACGTCGACGACCATTGGTGGATGGGTGGTCGTCAACAGTTCTGCGAGAGCTTGGGCGCCGATCCGTTGGACCTTTTGAACCAAATCGGGCCTCTCCATAAGGGCCTGCATCCCGCCGCTTAGATATCCCACCACGCGGTCAAACCCAATACGGCCTAACCGTTGAATCGCCTCCCTTTCGTACCCGGGCTCGGCAATAATGACGATGGGGCATTTGGGGGCAAGAACGGTTCCGGCCCAGGTCGCAAATTTCCCCACTAATCCGATGTTGAGACTCTCTTTGAGATGCCCTCCCGCATAATCAACCGCGTTTCGGACATCGAGTACCTGAGCCACGTTTTTCTGATAATCAAGGACTGTTTCCAGAGAAAGAGGGGTTAAGCTTTTTTGCAGGACATCATCCAGAACAGGATGCTTTTCCCTATTCATCTTGGCGTCATAGCCAAAGTACGAAGGGGCTTCTGGTTGGTCGGCCGTGACCAATCCCACAAATTCTTCTTTAGTCATGGGTTGAAGCGCATAATTTTCCCATCGCTGCTTGCCCAATGTGGAGACGGTTTCATTGCTCAAATTTTTCCCGCACATGGACCCCGCTCCGTGGGCGGGATAGATCAGCGTTTCATCGGGGAAGCGCATGAGTTTATTTCGCAACGAATCAAATAATTGTTCCCCTAATTCTTCTGCGGTAACGCCAACAGAGGCCATGAGATCCGGTCTGCCTACATCCCCAATGAACAGGGTGTCTCCAGTCAGCACGCAGTGCGGATGATCGGCACTCCTACTCAGGTCGTAGACGGCAAGCGAAATGCTTTCCGGGGTATGCCCTGGGGTTTCCAATACCTGAATTCGCACAGACCCAAACTCAAGAACCTCTCCGTCCTGAAAGGTTCGGATGGGGAAGTCGGTTTGCGCTTTGGCGCCCAGACAAATCTCAGCACCAGTTTGTCGTTGCAGTTCCAGATGCCCGGCTAAAAAGTCTGCATGGAAGTGGGTAAGAAAAACATAACGAATCTTCCACTCGTGGCGTCGAGCTTCCTGCAGATATTGCTCGACGTCGCGTTGGGGATCCACGACCACAGCGGTTGAGGTTTTGTTATCGCCAATCATGTAAGACGCGTGGGCTAAACAATTTAGATAAAATTGTTTCACAATCATGATGAATACCCTCCCCTCCTTCTTGAAAAGGAGCATTGGTCAAAATCAACTGAGCTCACTTCGAAATGTTCTTTTAAGAGTTTTTCCATTGAGCAGAGTAATACGCATGGATTGTGCCAGATTTTTTTTCGAAGCCATATTTAAAAAATCTCAATAAAAACAATGTATTAGTGAAATGCTCATACCATGGAAAAGCCTGAGGATGGCCTAAAAAACAGAGGAAGTGAACGGAATGCGTTAACTGTTAAGTTAACGCATGAACGATTTGGTTATGCGTTGGGAGGAGTGTGAAGCTGTTTAATTTTCTTCCACAGGGTGACTCGACTCACCCCGAGAAGCTTGGCTGCTTCCGTTTTGTTCCCTTTGGCCTGTCGGAGAGCTTCTACGATACGAGCTTCCTCATCCTGGGGAAGGGAGGGTTCTGCGTTGGATGAGAGGTTTTTGGGGCTTCTGGGTGTTGGAGGACGTTGAACTTCTGTAGGGAGATCCCACAGGGTGAGACAATCGCCATTAACAGTAACGAAGGCGTGTTCGATCGCATTCTTCAATTCGCGGACGTTGCCGGGCCAGCCATATTCCATTAATCGGTTGAGGGCATCCTGGGCAATGTCTCCTATTTCGCGATGAAACGCCTTGGAATTGGCAGCCATGAAATGGTGAACTAAGAGGGGAATATCTTCTCGTCTTGCTCGCAAGGGCGGAAGAGTAATCTCGAAGACATGAATCCGATAATAAAAATCTTCCCGAAGCGTGCCTTCGGCCATGAGAGCTTTTAAATCCCGATTGGTGGCCGTAATGAGACGGACATCGACCCGCATGCCCCGTTCATCTCCTACCCGGCGAATCTCACTTTCTTGCAGGACCCTGAGCAATTTTAACTGCAAAAGAGGGCTGGTATCTCCGATTTCATCTAAAAATAACGTCCCACCGTCAGCGGCTTGAAAGACTCCGATTTTATCGCGTATGGCGCCAGTGAATGCGCCCTTCACATGCCCAAAGAGTTCGCTTTCAAGCAAGGTTTCTGGAATGGCTGAGCAATTGATGGCGAAAAACGGTTTGTCTTTTCGACCACTCAGGGTGTGAATGGCTCGCGCCGCCAGTTCCTTCCCTGTCCCGGATTCCCCGGTGAGTAGCACCGTGACATCGCTTTGCGCAGCCAGCCTGAGCCGGCGAAACACTTCTTGCATCGCAGGGCTTTTGCCGATGAGCTGTTGAAAGGCCTCACGGGATTTCGCCTGTTCCTCCAGCACGGCAATTTTCTGGTTATTCAAAAGAAACGTGGTCAGGTCGGTAAAGGTTCCCACGGCGCCCGCGACCTGGCCTTGTTCATCCCGGATGATTGAGACGTTGCCGAAGAGATAGAGTTCGCGGCCGTCTTTCCCAAGAACTTTGCATTCCTGGTTGCAGATACCCCATGGATACGGGGAGGGGTTGTCCAAAAAATCCGTGAGGATGCCAAAGCCCTTACAATTTTGACCTTCTAAAATATGACAGGATTGTCCCAGGACATCCTGACTGGAATATCCCGTAATGCGAGCCGCCCCGGTGCTCCAGGCCACAATGTGACCCTTGGCATCAACGGTGAACACGCCATCAGCCATCACGTCTACCATGTTGCTGAGAATGGCGGGATTTTTCCGGAAATCTAATTCCATGACATGTGATCCAAATAAGAGCTGTCTGAGGGGAGGAGATTGACCGGGTTGAAAAAAAGAGGGCTGGTAAAGCCATAAGGCTGGAGGACGTTCATTGAGATAGTAAGGTTCTCCAGCCTTGCGTAATCGTTAGATTACCCGGACACGCATGTGTCAATCTCATGAGGCCGCTCACCCATGCGTTGTCGGTTCTATTTTGCGGCTAACAATGATTTGAAGGAAGGATCGGTCTCAACCAATCCCTTCAGCGTATCGTTGTTCAACATATACGCCCAGCTTTGGGGGCTTGAGCCGGGGATTTTCTCAAACCAGTCACGGGCTTGCTGAAGCAGATCCAGCATAGCGTGATTGTCACGGGGTACGTGAAACGCCAGGCTATAGGCCATGGCATAGGCTGCCGTAAATTTGTTGAGCGGATCTTTCGTGAGATCGAAGGCTTTTTGAGCCGCCTCATAACCTTTATGAATATCCGGATCGTCAAAGTGACGATTCCAGGCTACTTTCCCAATTCGTGCCCACGCCAATTCTAAGAGCACTTGTGCGCGGATCTCTTCTTGTTCGGTTGGCACTTCAGTCAATAATTCCTGTGGTGAGGACAGTGCGGCCATTTGATCGTTCGTCCAGCGGTACGTCGAGGATAGTCGAATCCGGTTGTTGAAATCACCTGGCTCCAGAGATGCCAGGGCTTCCATGACGGGAATCATTCGATACAGATAATCAGCGGGCATCGGCTCAGGCTTTCCGCCTATTTCCATTCCCAAAGACATATCAAATCGATCGGTTTGGGATTTCACCGTCCAATAGAGTTCGTTAAACCGTTGGGCCAGACGTTCGTCTCCCAATTGTACGCCGTGCAAATAACCCCCAAAATCCAGAAACCCTTTGTACAGTTGATCTGCAAAAACTTCCAGGGTGGGTTTGTGGGCCGGCCCAATCATCAAAACCCGGTTCAGTCTCATCACGGCTTCTAGTCTGGTCGGGGCTGCTTGTGCCTGTTGAATGCCTGCTTGGATGGTCTCCAGACTCTCTGGAAGGCTAAACCATTCTGTGGAGCGAGGCACATACCCACCAGGATCCACGACGAATGGAATGGTGGTGCCACGAGGGCCATCCAGAATCAGATCCAGCACGGCACGGTCCGTAGGAAACCCCAACCGCTTCAGATCTGAGAGTACGACCCACTTCACGTTAACGGATTTCACCACTCGCTGCGCTTTTTTATAGGGCACGGCCCAATCCTCTGCTCCAGGGGCATTGGCAATGGGTGCCGTCAAGGCATTCGGGTAGGAAACCTTGGTGGTCAGAAAGGCTGTGGGTGCGGCTAAGACTCCGGATTCATCTGGAGAAGGAAACGAAGCATGGGGCAAGGTTCCGGATTCCACGGCCTCAATGATAAATGGAGTCGTTGGTTCCTGAGCCGCAATGGCCGGCATGACGAAAAACGACGGAGCTAATTGCTGATTGAGGGTTTCTGCAATAAAAAACCGTTGGAAATCTGAAAAATCGACCAGTTTCCCTGGTCCCGGCCAGACATTGTCCAATGCCCGGTCTTTTTGTTGAATCGCTCGTTGGTGGGCTTCCTGCCGACGGTGGTCACACCATTCATAGATGGGGTTTGACGAGTCGGGAAAGTTTCCGTTGGAGAACAACTGCTGTTGGGCCATCTGATGTAAGCACACAAAATCCAGTTGGCCGGCCGCGACTCGATCGCCCTTCCCCACGGCATCGGCATATTCCCGAATGGTGGTGAGCAAGGCTTCTTCATTGACGGCCAATGGCTCGGCGGCCCACACGGGAGTGAAGGCCAACAGCCAGGAACAGCATAGGATGCCTACCCATCTTGGTGTAGACCTCATCTGGGAAACAGGGGAACCGAGGGCATGATCTGCCTCAGCTTGAAGGGTATCTGTCAGAATTGATTGACGACGAACAATACTCATGGAACCAAACTCCTCCTCACAAACATGCTTGGTTAATGATTTTGTGTAATAGCAGCGAGGGGAATGTCCCTCAAACCAAGAGGGCTACTCTACCATACCCTCATTCTTGTGTACCACGATGGTACCCCGCATCACATGGCCCGGTAAATCGCAAAAATAGGGAAATGTGCCGGGGTGAGAGGGGATAAAGACAATGTCGGTTTGGCCTCTGGTGGGAAGCAGGACTCGGCTAAGACCTTCTTTCGAAAATTGTGGGGCACCACTGCCGCTGACATTCAGGTGGATATCTGTCAGCAAGCCGACCGGCAGAAAGGCATGAAGCTCGCCATCCAAATTTTTGAGGATCAGCCGGGTTTTTTGCCCCATGGTGATTGAAAGGGTGTTGGGGCTGAACTCTCGGGATTTAATATTGATGGTCACCACAGTTTCTTGGGTATCAGTGGCAGGAGCAAGGCTGACCGGTGTGGCTCCCCGGGCAACGTCCACATCCAGGGGTGAGAACATCAGAAGACTCAACGCCAGAATCCAGCCGCAAAGAACTCTGAACGAGTGCAGGGGGAAGGTCATGATGGATGCATTATACCGGTTGGCGATTCTGGCGCGAAACGAGGGAGAGAAATTGCTCGTTAATTCCATGAAAAATTATGGAACAGCCGTAAGTGAAAATATGTATAAATGGAAAAAGATTGGAAATGGAAGAGGAAATCTCAAGATCGTGAGGAACCGACCGAATAACATGAGTATACATCAGGAGAACGGTCCACGGTGCATCTCTTTGAATTATTTATCGGTCATGATCCCCTTTCGATGGGCATAGCCCTCTTGTTGGTACTGGGTGTGTTGGCGTATGGATGGTTTGAGGTTCGTCGAACGTCTCGCCTCCCTCATATCGGGATGGTTCTCATCAAAAACCGCTTAAAGAGTACCAGCCAATTTCCAACTCGGCGCCGATAGCGAACCTTACCTTCGTCTTCTCTATTGTCTGCCTCAAGACACAACCCCGATAAACCGTAGCTGCTCAAGTTCCCATGCGCGCAGTCGTGTGGCGTGTTATGCCTTCCAGGCCGGGCCAAACATCCCTGAAAATCAGCAACCGGAATTTTAGCACCAGACTGGATGAAGGTTGTCTAGAAGGAAACCGGTGACGGGGAGAGGGTGTTTGGAAGAGGTTGATGGACAAGGTTTCGTGTGAATGTCTGTCGAAGGCGGAGTCCGTGTTCGTGGCAGATACCGTGCGATTCCGGTTCATTAATCTCCCCAGGCTCCCCAGGGCTTGTTCCAAGCATTCCGGTCTTACCTTCCTGTCGGCACCAGGCACAAATCCGAATCATGCGATCTCCTTTTCTCTTTCGGGGTTGCGAGAAAAAATACACGAACCATATATCCGCAATTACTTGTGAAAGCAATAATCAAACCTGAAATTATTCCATTCGTAAGATGCTGTATTTGCGCTAGTTTTTGGCATTTTAATGGAACAGATGTCATGGGTGTTGAGAAAATACCACACGCAGTTGAATCGAAAGAGATACAAAGTCCTGCCAGCCAGGATAGGACGGATTGACCAAAAATGTGGGGCTGGAATACACGTCATCATCTTCACGGAGTGTGAGACGTTCTTTGCCCGACGGGTAACCGTGAAGAAGGTCCATGAGAATGGGCCTGGCGGTGCCGATCCCATGGTTCAGCAGCCCACTCCTGCCAGGGATTCCAGTGATCGTCGCTAGCCTGCCCTTAGATAAAATTTGGAAGTGTCTCTAAACCAAGAAAACACGAGGCGTCATGCCCGTATTTTTAGCCCGGGCTCTCTGTCGCCATCGGCAGAAGGGCATCCATATCCAGAAATCACAAAAGATTCCTGATTGCAGATGCCGGAGATGACGAGGGATTGGTCTCTTAGGGGTTGGTTGATAACCGGAGTTAGGTCTTACGCAGTGGAATGCGCGGCGCGACTTACGGCTCGATGAGTAACTGCTTAATCTGGGAGCCGTTTTTATCATAGGTTTTTTGCAACGTGAATAAGTGATCAGTGATGACCTTGGCTTCAGCAATTGGCATTGCGCTAAAGACGGGCATCTCTCTTTCCTGGCCTGTTCCCGTGGTGATGTATGCGACGATCTCTTGGTGACTTTTTTGTGTAAGGATATTGGCGGGAATCCCATTGAAAAGGTTTCCTGTTCCCTGCACCCCATGGCACTCTGCGCAATGATAATTAAATAGTTGTTCTCCTGTGGTGAGGTTGGGATGATCATGCTGATCTCGTGAACATCCAGACAAACTCACGACAACCATGGTCCATAGCAACAAAGACCTTATGAGTTTTCCTTGAATATGTGTTGTTTGAGACATAAATACCCAAAGAGGAAGAGGAATAGGCCGGCTATTTCCGATCTTTCTGGACGGTCAACATTTGTCCTTCAAACCATACCATGCTTTATGAGTACCAGCTAACTTAGGTCGTGGCTTGTGGAAGAAGTGGTTACCGGGGATAATGTCTCAATGAACACACTTGAAGATCTCCAATTCCAGAATACCTACGCCTCCTTGCCTGACGTGTTCCATGAACGGGTCAAGCCCACGCCTTTTCCTAATCCGTACCTTGTGAGCGTCAATCCGGCAGCCGCCAAATTGCTCAATATTGACGTCAAGGAATGGACACGTCCGGAGTTTGCCGAATATTTCTGCGGGGCCAAATTGTTGCCTGGCAGTGATCCCATTGCCATGTTGTATTCCGGGCACCAATTCGGGCATTACGTGCCGCAGCTCGGCGATGGGCGGGCCATTCTGCTGGGAGAGGTGCGAAACCAAAAAGGGGAGCGGTGGGAGCTGCAATTGAAAGGCGCGGGGCTGACGAGATTCTCACGCGATGGCGATGGCCGGGCGGTGATGCGCTCGACCATTCGGGAATATCTCTGTGGCGAAGCCATGCATGGGTTAGGGATTCCTACCACAAGAAGTTTGTGTATTGTGGCCGGGGAAGAAGTGGTCTGGCGGGAAACACCGGAACCAGGGGCGATGCTGCTCCGGATGGCGCCGACCCATGTGCGGTTTGGCAGTTTTGAAGTATTTTACTATCGCCGCCAACACGAATATCTGAAAACGCTGGCAGACTATGTCATCGAATATCATTATCCGCATTTGGTAGGAGAAGAAAATGGATATGCCAGGCTGCTGCATGAAGTAGCGGTTCGCACCGGGCATCTCGTGGCTCAATGGCAAGCCGTGGGGTGGGCCCATGGCGTCCTGAATACCGATAACATGTCCATCCTCGGGTTAACGATGGATTACGGCCCATTCGGATTTATGGAACGCTATGACCCAACGTTTATCTGCAATCATTCGGACCATCACGGGCGGTATTCATTCCAGAACCAACCCGACATCGGCTATTGGAATATTCGGGCTCTGGCGCGGGCCTTGTCACCGTTCGTGGAAGAAGCCGACGTCAATGCCACGCCTGAAGTCTATGAAAAGGCGATGACCGGGAAATATGCCGAACTGATGCGGGCCAAGCTTGGACTGGTCGAAGCGCATGCGGGAGATGACAAACTCGTGACCGATCTGTTGAACCTCATGGACTCCAGCCGGGCGGATTACACCACCTTGTTTCGTGTACTGGGAACCATTCGTCAGGTGAGTTCCACGGTGCCCTCCGAGTTCCGAGACCAATTCCTTCACCGGGAAGCGTGCGATGACTGGACCGCACGGTATCGGGAACGGCTTCGGGCGGAAAAAAGCGATGATGCTGAGCGCCAAGCCAGAATGGACCACGTGAATCCAAAGTACATCCTCCGGAATCATCTCGCGCAACGGGCCATCACCCAAGCCGTTCAGCAGAAGGACTATTCGGAAATAGATCGGTTGTTGAACTTGCTGAGTGATCCGTTTACCGAACAACTCGGCATGGAAGCCTATGCCGCGCCTCCACCTCCCGGCGAACCATCGATTATCGTGTCGTGCTCTTCTTAACGAAACAAAAATTAGCCATGACGTTGGGTGTGAAGCCGAAGGGGAAAGAAACACCCGGCTTATCCCTTCACGCCTCACGCTTTACGGTTTTTCCTAGGATCATCTCATGCGCATGATTCTTCTCTTTCTCCTGCTTATGATCATCGTGTTGGGACCACAACTCTGGGTATGGTGGGTCTTTCGCCAATACCGTCAACATCGTGAGGATCTTGGGGGAACCGGTGGGGAATTAGCGCGTCATTTGCTCAATCGGTTTGGTCTGCAACAGGTGCGCGTGGAACCCACGCCGATCGGGGACCATTACAACCCCGAAACCAAACTCGTCGGCCTGACTCCGCAACATTACAGCGGCAAATCCCTGACCGCCGCGGTCATCGCGGCGCACGAAGTGGGCCATGCCTTGCAAGATCATGAAGGCTATGCACTCTTAAAAGATCGAACTCACCTGATCAAATTCGCGCAGAAAGCCGAAAAGGCCGGGTCGTATTTGATGCTGGGGATTCCTGTCCTGGCTGGCGTGACCAGGATTCCTGCAGTAGGTCTTGCCTTATTAGTCGTGGCAATTGGGACCATGAGCGTTTCCGCCATGGTGCATCTCATCACCTTACCCGTGGAATGGAATGCCAGTTTTCGTCGGGCCCTGCCGATCCTCAGAGAAGGGGGCTACCTGGCACCTCCGGATTTGCACGCCGCCAAACGTATCCTCACCGCCGCCACCCTCACCTATGTCGCCTCATCACTCTTCAGCTTGGTTAATATGTGGAGGTGGATTCGCCTGGTTCGGCGGTAAAGGTAAGTGAGAGGCACCGTTGGAAAAATCTAAGACTGAAAAACCTATCGAAAATTTTCCTCTCTCTTTCACGGCTTCAGGCCTGTTGTTTCACTGATTCAAGGAACACCCCCCCTCCTGGATTCTTATAACACCATTTTTCAGATTAACCGCCGGGCAGAAATGGGATCTCTTTCATGAACGGGCGATTGGGCTGCCTTCCGATTTTCCTGTTTCTGCTGCTGCTATTCCTGCTTCCACTTGTCTTTGTCCAATTTATGGGCCTGGCTTTGGCAAAACTTCGATTGGATCCCTATGTTGCCATGATAGTGATCATGGGGATTTTTTTGGGGAGTGTAGTCAATATTCCCATTACACGAATGGTTCGCCAGGAGGATGTCATTGCCCACCCCTACCCCCTCTTCGGCTTCCTGGATATTTGGCCGCACCTTCAACGGAGCCGGCGGGAAACCATCCTGGCCGTAAATCTTGGAGGCTGCGTCATCCCCACGCTAGTTGCGGTTTATGAAATTTTTCAGCTTCTGGGGGATTCCTGGAGCTATCTATTCCCTTTAGGGCTGGCAGTGGCGATCAATACTGTTGTGTGTTATCGGCTGGCTAAGCCGGTCGAGGGGATTGGTATCGCGATGCCGGCATTCGTGCCACCAATGGTCGCAGCTCTGACGGCGCTACTCCTTGCCCCCGACGAAGCGCCGTCGGTGGCCTTTGTTGGGGGGGTATTCGGTCCCCTCTTGGGCGCTGATATCTTCCACATACGGGAGGTACCGCGCATCGCCACCGGCATGGCCAGCATCGGTGGTGCCGGTACCTTTGACGGCATCGTCCTCTCCGGAATCCTGGCCGCATACCTCGCTTGATCTCCTCAGGAAACCCGACGGGATTCTCTGGCGTTGACGATAACCAACGGCTCAATTCGACCTGAGAGAAGAATCGTTGGAGGTTGGTAGAAGGCTGTTCAATTGCCACCCCAGCATGGTCCGGTTAAAGGCCAGCGCGGGCGTGAGCGGAAGGCCGGCAGCTTGCAGAGCACGAGCAGCATACTGATGGCAGGTGTGAAAAAGATGATAGGACCTGACCGACGGGTAAAAGGCGGAACCTCCAAAATGGGCAAGAGGCGTTCGGGATCCGAGAGTGGAGTCGAGAAATTGCCGTAATTGCCGGTAGGGTTCTGGTTCAAGATGAAGCACAAATACGTCGGCCGGGGGTTGCGGAGTCCGCTCCGCCCAGATTGAGGGATGCTGCCCCACCTCGACAACCCCGTCCGTGGGCCAGAGCAGCGCGCGGAATATCCCGCCGATGCCAGTCTTCCCTTCCACATACCAGGCGCGTTCGGCATATCCCCATTCTTCAAATTCTTGGGCACCGTTGCGTGAAGCGTTCGGGGAGGAAACGGGAAACGCCAGCATAGCGTGCCAGGTATCGAGGGACACGATCACGGTTTGAGAAGGAAAATGTTTGGGAAGAGACGAGAGGCTATGAGGCGAAGTCGTGCAAGCGGCTGAAAAAATGAGGCAGCCGACGATGAGGAGAAGGGCCACACAAGAGAGGTTTTTTCTCAACCTGAACATAGAAGCTAATCGTTGGATTCGCGATTTCCCGGAGTCTGCTACGGGGGTGACTATTTAAATCCCCCTTTGAAAGGGGAAAGGGGGAGATTTGAAGATGAGGTTTTTCGCCTGAATACGTCGTAGTCTTGCGGCGAAGATCGTTTATTGATCGGGACACTCGCGGTGCCCCACGCGGCTATCTCAATCGAATAATATCCTCGATCCAAATGATTTTAGGGCCATAGGGCCCATTGGAAAGTGCCAGGTAGAACTTACGATCGGCCGTGATCACAGCACCATCGATCGTCTCGGCCAAGGCAAGATAGAGACAATCGTACAAACTTTGATGAGTCACAAGGGCCAGCGCATAGGCCGGGTGAAAGAGTCGTTCATTGGGATGGTATTGGAGCGGGAGGTGCCTGAACTCTTTGAGTATGACATCACCTTCGTCCCTCGTGAGTTCTTCGCGTCGGATCTTTTTGGCAAGAACGCTGCCCACCTCCAACTGGATAAAAGCCGGCACGTGAAGTCGGGCCTGTAACCGGCTGACATGCAGCGCGGCATTCGAATGAATTTCGGGAATAAACCACTTGATCGCGACACTCGCATCAAGCACATAGACCTTCACCGGTCTCGATCCTCACGGATCAGCTCCGCACTATCGCTGAATGTCCGGCCAGACTTCTTTAATCGCTTGTGAAACTGTTCGATCCGTTTCCATGCTCCCTCATAGTCGGGCACGGCTTCTTCAAGAATAGTTCTGACCTCCGATTCAAGGGAACGACCATGCTCCCTGGCCAGCTTCTTGAGCCGATCCACGACTTTCTCATCGAGTTGCCGAACCAGAACCTGTGCCATAGCCTCCTCCGATCTTTGGTAATAGCGCTATCATTATGATAGCACTTGACCTGGCATCCATCAATGCACCCATTCCCTCAACACATCGGTCGGGAGGGGATACTGGTTTCTTTTTATCGTTGAGGGAACATAGAACGCAAAGAGAAGAAAAACGACATCTAGCTTATGGTGTGGGGCATAATCCACGAGCGGAATAAGATCGAACAGGTCGGTCTCTTGAGCTTATGGGGCTGGATCCCCCTCATCCGTCGGTGAGCCTGGTAGAGAACTTCTGCCGATTTAACAAAATTTTTCATAAAAAAATGTTCCTGACACCTTATTTTCCTTTCCAGAAACCTGACTGCATACCTCGCTTAATCTGCTGAAAAAACTGGCGGGATCTTGTGGCGTTGTAAAATAAGAGGTCAAATTCGAAGGTAAGAAGAATCGTGGGATTTCTGTGCAGTTTTCCTCTGGCCCTCCGCACGTGAAAATACGTTTTACGGCCAGGAGGAAAGCCAGCAACAAAAAAAGCGGATAGAAGTGTTTACCTGCGAGAGTTCATCCTCTAATTTTGGAATCTTGGAGAGACTTTAGGATTCCCACTTCCCTCCCGTGGGCCTTCACACTACCTCTGCACTCGATCCCTTCTTCTGTTTGTGTTCCTCTAGGCAACACCTTCATCCACTCAAGATTTAGATAACCATTTCTTAGAGTGTTTCAAGCCTTACACCAAAACTCCCAGAGAGTGCCATACTCCGAATCTGCCCCGACATGAGGAAAATTAAAACGAGATCACTTTGTCACGTTCAGCCACAGCCTGGATATAGGCCGGCATGCCTTTGATCGTGGCCCCTGCGACCAGGTCCTGTTCTGTCACCTGACGAGCTACCGCACAAGCCCCGCAGACCCAAAGGGGAATATTGGCAGCCTGCACCGCCGCCAGCAGGTCTTTGAGGGGAGTCAGGTTCACGCCGATCACATGGTCCGCCGTCCCTTTTCGTCCCAACGTCACCGCCTCGCTCCACAGCCACAGGACCACATCATGGCCTTGTTCCTTGGCGGTTTTCGCCGCCATAAATGGAAGTGTCGCCAATGTGGGATCATCCGTGCCTCGGCTCCCGGAAATGAGAAATCGTGCCATGTACCTGTCCTCCTCTGTGATAATGATGAACAATTAATACGGGGAATCGACTGGTTTATCTTCCTTTGGCCAATCGAAGGCCTTCAGCGCATAATCAGGTCGCGAATGGCTGTTCATAAAAGCCGCGACATCATAGGCCTCCACATCGCTTAACACGCCGGGTTGGGACAACGGCATATTGCCTTTGATGAAAGCGGCCGCTTTGCTCACCCGTGCCAGACCTGAAGCAATATTGAACGACTGTGGCCCCCAGAGTGGTGGAGCAACCATCGTGCCGTGGCCGTCAGAGCCATGACAACCTGTGCAAGAGCCTGTAAAAACGCGCTGTCCATTTTGCCTGTCCGGTTTTCGTGTCATATTCATGAGAGGAAATCCCAACCACGATAGATTGGCAGAAGGCGGAACGTCTTGAGAAAGCCACGACATGTAGGCTTGAATCGCGTCCATTTCAGGGCTGTGGGGTGGCAAGGCTTTCCCATTCAAGCTGCGTTCAAAGCATTCGTTGATCCGCTCCTCTAATGAAATCTCCTTGCCGACACGAGCTTTATATTGAGGGTACGCATAGGGAACTCCTACATAGGTCCCGGCTCCGACTTTCCGCCCGGCATCCAAATGACAATTGGTGCAAGTTAAGGCATTGCCCACGAATGCCTTGGCATAGGTTTGAGTATTCACGACCAGATTATAGCCAAGCCGGATGCGATCCCCTTCAGAAGTTGAGGGAATGGAATCCAAGGAAGGAATGGCAGGCATTACACCCGAAGAAAGGGGCGTGCCATCGGTTCCCGAATATGTTGGCTCCGGCCATAACCCCACCGCCCCGCAAACCAGGATTCCCATACAACAGATAAACGTCCGGGTTCGCTGAATGACATGATTCGTTATCACATGCCAGGATTTTCGCAAGACTTGGTGACTCTGGTCTCTAGTATGCACCATTCGAAAGTGGCCTCCTTTGCACGGTTCCATCCTAACCCTGCTCATGAAGCACCACAAGGATGCCAACTCCTTTATTCTTCTATGGCCACGCAAAAACGACACCAGGTGCCAACATCAGCAGAGAAAGTGCTTTCAGAGGACGATGGGAGCCTTAGTTTAAAAAAACCGGCCCCTCAGGCTCTGTCCGTAGGGAAATTTGAGACAGAATCAAAGTATTGTGACGTGGCAATGAGCCACAATGACAGGGTCGTATGAAAGGCCAGAGGCTCCCACGTTTCACTCCGTGCCATCCGATCTGCTACATGGACCCATTTCATAATCGGTACAGTCTGTGCGTTCGCTGTTGCCACCGCTCAAATGATATGGATTCCTCGCCTCTACCCATGGGTCTCTCCGACGTACAACAAACCGAACTAGATTACCGCCGGAGCGAACGAGCTTCGCAATGTTGCATTGCAAGACCCGACCCCCGGTCATATTGGGGCCTTTTTCCGATGGGGTTTGGGTAGATTAGAGCACTGGTGCTTACCTGGAGCTGCTCTCGAACGCTTCGACGCACGCGTCTACCGGGAACCACAGCAGTCAGTAATGACCAGCGCCCCCTCATCAAACCGTGCGTATGGTTTTCCCATACACGGCTTTCCGATGTTCTTCCTCAGGAGGCATGCGCCCATGTCCAGCGAGCCGGATTCAGGCTTGGCCTTCCGAGACAGTTTCCTCTGTAGTCTCCTGATCGTGAATGGGGTTGATAGCACGAAGGCAATCCCCTGATCCTCCACTCGTCGGACAACATGAACAAAGTAGGGCCCCTTCCCTCGGGCCGGGTTGTGTTGGCCCAAGCCCTCCAGCGGTACTATGCACCCCTCCGACTCCCACGACAGCCCTCGGCGATTTCGGTTGCCCTTATACGCCGCAGTTGCGGGCTCCAGCCCCGCACCGCCGTGGGTCTCCCGTCCTGCACGGTGTCTCTTCCGTCACATGCCGCCCCTGCTACCCCGGAAGATCCTGAAGGTGGGTGTTCGTTCGAGTCCCTCAGGTTGCGGCCTTCCCCTTCTGACCACAGGGTCGGCATCTCCAGTTCATTGACGAGGCTACAGCTAGGTTCGCTTGCGCTACGGCCTGCAGCTTTGCCCATGGGAAACTTCAACCCCGGATTACTCCGACGCTGCTTCCCGGTACGAGAAAGGTGTACGAACAACTCCTTTCGCGGGACTTCAACCCGCTAGACACACCGCCGATGACGGCATGCGGTCAGGCATGAGTATTTACTTACTCCAGTGCACCGAATCCAAAAAGTTAAGCAGCAATCGGCGCAATGGCTATGTCTCAGCGACGCCGGATTTGCGCAGCGGTTCAGGAGCAAGGGCTACGTTCGGGGAGCTTCCACGCCCTGTCGCTTTCAAAGGGACATTCGACAAACCTGGGAATTACGCGCTGCAATCAGAGGACCATCAGGCAGAGGTGGCATTGACCGCCGCAAGCATTCCAAGTCTTTCACGACATGAATCCCCCATTCCGGATAAATTCCCTTCACTTTTCCACTCGCTGGGTGCGCCACATAAGGGATAAGATAATTGTGTGCTTGATCTGTTCGTCCCAAACCTGACAAGCGGACGCTCAAGACCTACTACGAAATGTTAGAGAATATTCTGGAAGATGCCGAACAATTTCCCCGGTGGGCCAAACACGCCAGCCGAATCTCACCCTCCTAAGCCAACCATATCTCCCGTACTGCGGACCATCGGCCATTCGAGGCGGCCCATTGAGGAATTTATCGAGCTCCTCCAGACGCACGGGATTCAAGTGCTGACCGACGTGCGGATAACTCCATATTCGCGCCGCAATCCTCAATTTCATTCAGAAGCTCTGGCCAAGAGCCTTGCAAATAGGGGAATCCAGTCTCGGCACATGCCGTCGTTGGGTGGCCGGAGGAAAAGCCGGCCGGATTCAGTGAATGTGGGATGGCGGAATGAGGGTTTCCGGAGTTACGCGGATTATATGCAAACCCAAGATTTTTGGGATGCCCTGGATGACCTAATGGCGACTGGTCATCGTCTACCAGTGGCCATCATGTGCGCCGAAGCGGTGCCCTGGCGCTGCCACCGCACGCTGATCTCGGATGCATTGGTCAGCCGTGGATGGACCGTCCAGCACATTATCTCACCCAACTCCATCCAGACTCATACGCTCACCCCGTTTGCCAAACTTGAGGACGGTCGCCTTACCTACCCAGCCGAAGGTCCTAATAATTCCACCCTGCCTCTATTCTAAACAGAGCCTGAAAAGGCACTCAGTTGGGCCCTAATGAGGCTGTCATTCTGAGCCACCGGCGAAGAATCTGTGCCCAGGTTAAAGATGTCACGGCTCAGCGAGATCCTTCGTTTCACTCAGGATGACATAGTCTCTCAGGAAGTGAGCTTTTCATTGATGGCGGACCATTCGGCATACAGCGTCTGGCTGGTGAAACAATTAAGCTTTTAGAGATGCTTTGAACGGGAAACAGATTTAAAGGATAACGGATAAAGCTGACCAGACGGAAAAGTCTAGTTCCAGAAAAAGCGCACTGGCTTAGGTTGCTTTGTCCCGTATCTGATCGAGGATGGTTTCAACGGGGGTGGTGAGGTTTTTGTTGCGGTTGCAGGCCTGACAGGCCGGGACGACATTGCCTCTCGTGCTTTTTCCTTTTCTGGCTAATGGCACCACATGATCCATGGTCAGGTTTTCCGCTCCCACCAGTTGATGGCAGAAGTGGCACTCCCCTTTCTGAATCTGGGCTTTCCACCATGCCGTCTTCCGTAATTTTTTTCCGCTCTCGCGCTCAATCCGAATATGCCGTCGGATGGCGTCATCGTCACCTAGTGAGTAGAACTGTTCTGGTTGGGTCAAAAGGGTAGAGAGCCTCTGTTAAAAAAAACTTTATATGGACAGGTGACCATGGAGGTCATGCGCCGAGGTCATTTGCTTTGGAAGATTGTAGCGCTTGGCTCCTGGCTTTTTAAAGCCACAGAGGTTTTTCTCCCTGGGCACAGATCCTTCGCGGGGCCTCAGGATGACACGGTGGGTGGGGGCCATTGTCGTCAGATTGTGTTCGTCAAATGTCTGATCGGAGAACACGACGTTTTGACAATTTAATCCAATGCCAGGGTCAGGCATTTGGCGGAGCCGCCGGCTTTTAGAAATTCATCAAGCTCAACCGGATGGGTGGTGTAGCCATGTTTGTGTAACCATGCCATCGTTTCCGGACATCCGGTCGGCAGCACGACATGACGATCGATGCACACCGCATTGCAGGCAAACCGCTCGCCTTCTTGGGATGGGACTGCGAATCGTTTGTCCTGTTCTATACGAGAAGCCAGCACGGTTTGGGCGTACGAATCAAACGCGGGAGGAAAGTACAGGAGTTCTCCCCCAATGAGGGGACAAAAGCAGGTATCCAGATGGTAAAACCGTTGATCCACCAGTTCCACCGGCATGATTTCTTTCTGGAAAATTTCCGACAACTGGGCATAAGCGCGGATATCACTCCGTTGCCGGTAGCCCCCAATCCAGAAATCTGGAAATCCCAATAAGTCCCCAGCGCCTTCAAAGTTTATTTCGGGGTAAAGGTTGATGACTTCATAGCCCTTCTTGGTGAACCAATCAATGAAATGCCGTTCCTCACCCTGCCGTTCCGGGTGGCGGAATTGACTGGGAACGGCCTTGCCCTCGTGGATGACACCCGCATTGGCGGTAAACACCAAATCAGGTAGTCCCGGTATCGGTTCCATAAATTCGAGTTTGGCTCCAACCTCGTTTTCGAGTACCTGGGTCAGCGTTTTCCATTGGGTCCTGGCGCGTTCTTCATTAGATTGATTGGACACTCTCATCCATGGGTTAATCTCATATTCGATACCAAAATGATCTGGGGGGCACATCAATAAACGGCTCATGATATTGGTATCCTGCTATCCTTCCCAACCGAGTTCACGGGCCAATTCCCATAAAAAAGAAGAAGAATCCATCACCAGCCCGACGGCTTGAAAGCTTCCCCGGTCACTCAGTTTTGTGGGAACGGCGGGATTGATATCGACACAGACGGTTGGTGACGACGCCGGCAACAAATTTCCAGTCGCCACGGCATGCAGGGTGGAGGCCACCAATAAGGCCAATTCCACGCCGGGAATGGCGGCGCGCATGGCTTTTTGGGCTTTGATGGAATCGGTGATGACGTCCGGCAAGGGGCCGTCGTCGCGAATCGTCCCGGCCAGCACCATCTGTACCCCCTGTCGTATGCAGGCCGCCATGATGCCTTCTTTGATTAATCCGCTTTCGATCGCTTGTTGAATGCTTCCCAGGGCCCGTACACGATTGATGGTGCGTAGATGATGCTCATGTCCATGGGGCACCGAACGGCCAATACCCAAATTGTATCCCAATGACGTTCCGTATAGGCTGGCTTCCATGTCGTGAGCGGCCAGAGCGTTTCCACAAAACAGGACATGGATGTATCCTGCTTCGATGATCCATGCCAGGGCTTCCCGCCCCCCCGCGTGGATGATGGCTGGACCACCGGCAAATAACACCTTACCCGACCCCTTGCCATCTTTTCGCTGTTGTTGAATGGCCTTCATCCGTTTGGCCACGTCTGCGATGATATGGTGGTGAGGACGTTCGGAAGAAACCTGGGCTTCCATGAAACCGAACACATCCCGTTCCTTGGGTCGCTCCAAAGGGAACACCCGAACCCCTTTTCGCCCCGTGACGACTAGATCACCTTTTTTTACTGAGCCCATGGGAACCATCTGTGCTGAAAGTGGAGAGGTTTTCAGTATGATGGCTAGATCCATTTCTGGTTGGGGAACCTCGATCCAGTTTCCTTGCCACCGGATTTGAGTCGAGAGATGTGAGGTGGCATAAAAATCTTCTGGTAAAATTCCATCAGCCGGGGCTGGCTCAACCGTACAATCTTCCTCGGTTTCGACCACTGCCCCATGGGGCAGAATGGTTTTCAGGATTTCCTGTAGTAACTCCATAGTGGGAGCTTCAATCAGGATAGTGGCATGAGAAGTGTCCTCCCGTTGGGTTCCCACCTTGACTTCCGAGAGGGTAAAGGTTCCCCCCAACATGACAATCGCATCCAGGACCTTCGCTAAGATCAGTGAATCAATGATATGCCCTTGGATGGTGACGGTTTGAACGATCATTGTTTTATTTTAGCATGAAATTCTGCAAAGGCTTGATGTAAAAATCGTTTGGGGGCTATCGGCCTCGCGCGAGGCCGAAGAGATGCTTGGATAGTTTTCGCTCAAGACGCCACGATTTTTTCTGTCAGCCCATACAGAGGAAATCGCAGAAGATTCATTCTCATCTGCTTCCTTCCCGATGCGATACTCGATACAATGATCATTTATGAGCAGAAGGGGAATACGATTGGTTCATCTCTGTACTGTTTTTCTCATAGTTGGACTCACAGGGGGTTGGTGTGTACAGGGCCTCCAGACTACTGCATGGGCTTCTCCCGGCACGGATGTCTTTCAAGGCTTCACTCAACACATCGGTGCTCAAATCGGAAAAGATAAACAGGAATTCGCGATCGCCGATTCCTGTACGGTCTATTTTTATCAACATTTGAACAAGAAACCCCGGCCTGAGGTTGAGCGCATTCATTTCTCCCCCCTCTCGAAGACAGGGCTTGATCCGGATTGTGCGAAACTATTTCCCGAGGGGTTGGAGCAGGCCAGGCAGGCCTTTGGGAACACGCAACAACGCCTCTCACTCAGCCTTACCTTCTTTCAAATGGCCTTAGTGGGAGATGGAGATGATAATCAGGAATATAGTGCAGACGAAATTCAGGATGTGCTGGAAGCCTTTGGGTTACCATTTCAAGAGGGCCAACCCTTGGGAATTCATATGAGAGCATTGACGGGCCTGTTCGATAGCATTCGCAGGGATGTTCAATTCAAAGTACTGATGGACGGGATGCAGGTATTGATGAACAAGGGGTATCGCTTTACCGATGCCGATCAAACGGCATTGAATCAGGAGCTTAATTGATTGTCAGATAAGGGTGAAGGTCTCCTACCGTATGCGTTCCAACGCTTCTTGTGAGCGGCTGCGCACCGTCTGGTCCCAGTCTTCTTTCATCTTTTCTTCCAATTTCGCTTTCGCCTCCTGGGCTCGCATGCGGCCCAGGGCCAATGCGGCACAGGCTCGCACATGGGCATGGTCATCTTCCAACGCCCGAATCAATAACGGGATCGAGGGTTGATGTTTCAAGATTCCTAAGTAACTCGCAGACATGCCTCGTATGCGATGCTGCTTGTCACCGAGTGAAGTCTTCAAGGTCCACGTAAACAGTTCTGCCATCGGTTCGGTGACGGCGTCCAATCCTTCTGCTTCAAATTGGTTGACTTCAATAAGCGTAAAGGCAAGATCCCGCCGTTTTTGGGGTGAGGGTTCTTTTTGAAAGCGTTGGAGGAGCCGATCACGGAGTTGAAGGCGTTCTTTCCGGGTGCGCCATTTTTTTATGCCGATCCACAGGCCTATTCCCACCACGAGCATGCCTCCGAGTATGGGGATAATCTCCTCGGTGATGTAATCCTGAGTGTCGAAGGTCAGATGATTCCATATCCAAATGCCTGCTACGATCAGACCAAGCCCCAGCAATCCGACAAATGGATTAATCGCGCGATTGGTTTCCTCCGGTTTTGTTTGGGTAGGGCTTGGCATCAATTTAATGGGCTAATATATTAGATTTGTGAGTGATGTGAGGCGAGCATTCTCATGCAGGTTACCATCTTAGGCTCAGGCACCAATATCCATCCAACCCGGGCAGCTGCCGGGTACCTTTTTCAGACGGACCGGCCCATTCTACTTGATTTTGGTCCACGAACGCTCTCTAATTTACTGAAAACCGGTGTGGATCGCCATACGATCCAACACCTAATCTTTACCCATTACCATGCGGACCATTTCTCGGATTTTCTCACATTTTTCTTCGATGCCGTTTGCCATTCTAAGTTCGCGCATGTTCGACCAGCCCTCAATATTTATGGTCCACCTGGGACTAAGCGCCTCTTTCGGACGATATTTCGGACCTTCCCTAATTTTAGGGATGCGCCGTTTCGGGTAATTCTTAAAGAGGTCAACGATCAGCCGTTTTCGATTGGCGGCACCCTAGTGGCGCCGTTGCCGATGACCCATTCTGATCAACAAGTTTGTCTTGGCTATCGTCTTGAGTATCAGGGTCGGTCGGCAGCCTTTTCGGGAGATGCGATGGTCTCACCGAATTTGGTGAGTCTATGCCAGGATGTTGATGTGGCTATTTTGGATTGCTCCTTTTCGTCCCATGCGCCAGGTGGCTCGCATATGCATGCCGAGGAATGTGGAAAAGTGGCGAAAAAGGCCAATATCAAAAAACTGGTTCTTTCGCATTTTTATGAGACGGCGGATCGGTCGAACGTCGTGGCTCAAGCCCGCCGATTTTTCTCGGGACCAGTGGTCAAAGGAAAAGATCTTCTAACCTTGCAAGTCGGGAAGGCATCCCAGGTGGTTTAGATTTGAAGGCGATCCTATGACCCACCGCCTGCAGGTCGGCCAACCGGGCTGACGCTCAAGCCAAGGGCGGACCTTGCCTGAGCCCTGCGAGTTGGGCCGCCCCTCCCTTGCCTGCGTCAGCACGATTGAATGTGGGCGACCTGGGTGGAAATGGTTTTGGGTCCTTTTCCCAAAAGAAAAGGCCTGTCCTGAGCCACGCTGAAGGAACCTCGGCAGCCGAGCCGAAACCCGACTCTTCCAAGCAAGGTCAAACCCCATCACAACGGTAAAGTAAGAAATGCATGGCTAAGTGAAGCCTTCGCTTGCAGGAGATCGTTGAAGATTACACCTCAGCGGACCGGGCATTCCGGGGAGACTCTATTTGAAGGATATACCCTATGAACCGGACCCCTAGCTTGAATCGTAGGTTGACTACGAGTAGGATAATATCATGTTAGATTGGTCCTTGTGTCCAGTAGTCGAACGTGATCCTCAACGTGTGAGTGGAGGGTGGGTGTTTCGGGGCACCCGTGTCCCAGTCGCTGCACTTTTTGAGAATCTAGAAGACGGGGTAGAGATCACGGAGTTTGTCGCCTTGTTCCCTGGTGTTACCCTTGAGCAAGTTCGCGTGGTTCTGGATCATGCCGCCAAAAGTCTGGCTTCCCCACAAGTTGTCTGAGTGCGAATTCTTTTCGATCAAGGGACCCCTGTCCCTCTGCGCAGATTCCTAAATACCCATCAAGTAGAAACGGTTTTTGAGCGCGGTTGGAGTACGTTAAAAAACGGAGAATTGTTAGCAAGGGGTGAGGAAGAAGGCTTTGAAGTGTTTGTCACGACGGACAAAAATCTCTCTAAGCAACAAAACCTCTCTAGTCGGAAAATGGCTATTGTTGTATTATCTTCAACCAGTTGGCCTCGAATTCAAGTGGCTGTAGTATCTATTAATCAGGCTATCGAGACCACCTTGTCTGGAAGTTTGCATGAAGTACGCATCCCATAATTAGCGAATACGTCATAGGCCGGATCGGTAGAATGTCATAGCTCAAGCCCGCCGATTTTTCTCGGGACCCATTATCAAAGGAAAAGACCTCCTGACCTCGCAAGTTGGGAAAACATTGACAACAACCGTAGCCAAATAAAGTAAACCAGGCCGATGGCCTAAGGTTTAAAAAATGGGTGGAACAGGTGGAGTAGTTAATTCGTTTACAAAAAAAATGCCTCTGTCGTCATCTCTCCGTATATTTATTTCGCAGACCACAGCTTACACGAGATATTCATTGTTGCCGGGGTTCGTCCCGGCAGCCGAGCCACTTTTGTTCCGGCAAAAGTAGCCAAAACCATTGACGCCCCGTCCGGTCTCATCGGATGGGACGAACGCAAAGGAATGGGGGACGGACCAACTCGCTACGCTCAGACAAGGCCCGTCCAGCGATACGAGTGTCCGTCCCGTGGGGCCAGACGGAAGGCGTCAAAAATTTCGAAGAGGAGGTAATGAAACTGAATATGCTATGTTTTGTGGTCTCTTGTGCATCCTGATCGCAATTGTGGGCCTGCGCGCTGGTTCGGGCGAAACACAATCGCTGATTCAGGCTTTCGGAATCGGGTGGAACAGTTAATTAGTCAATAAAAGGTTAGACCCCGATTCGATCTGACAATTGCAGAGCCTTCACATGAAAGCCTCTAATAACTCACCACCTGCAAGTTGGCTAATCGGGCTGACGCTCAAATCAAGGAGCGGACCTTATCTGAGCCCGGCGAGTTGGTCCGCCCTTCCATGGCTTGCGTCAGCACGATTTAATGTGCCGACTTGGGTGGAAATGGTTTTGGGTCCTTTTGCCGAAACAAAAGGACCTCGGCTGCCGCGCCGAAACCAGGCCCTTTCAGGTGCCAAGGGCAAAACACATGGGGAGAAGAAAATGTTAGGAAAACGAAACTTTCAATAAAAGATCAGACGCCTATTTTTTTTCGATTGCCGGAATAAAGGGAAGAAGTTTATGCACCTTCTCGGTATTACATTTCTTCCATCCCTCAGAAAAATTCATAAACGTTTGCCATGTATCTCCTGGTACAATTAAAGGTGCAAGAAATTCCAATTGATTTTTTGGAAAATAGCCATCTTGGTCCTTAACCCAAGGTACTGCATCCTTGGCAAGTTTATAGAGTTTTAATTCTGTCAGTTGGTATTCTTTTTCCCATTCCTCTAACCGTTTGATTTTACGTTCAAGTGTTATTTTTGCATTTTCTGCATCCTCTGTATCTTCAGAGAGAATGTCATAAAGCGCTTGATAAAAGACTAGCCTCAAATCCCCAGCGGAATTTGCTAGCTCCGTTAGAATGGTGTTCTTGTCTTTGGCTGGCTTTTTTAAAATGTTTGAAAATTCCTCATAGGTCAGAGAAAAATTACAGGAGATAGCTCCGCTTCTAATCAAAAATTCATCCGCATCTGAGTGCTCTGCGGGCTTATTGAAAATTTGTTTCCGAAACTCACTTAGCTCGATATCTGGGCGGTATAGCAATGTAAATAGCTGGTTTGATGTGAGTTGCTCTAGAACGGCTTGCGGAATCCCTTCATTTAATCCTACCTGCTCAGGTAAGTGTGTAAGAAGAACATAAGAAGTTTTTTCAGGCACCTTCGGGACAAGATTCCATAATGCATTTATTTCATTGCCAGCCCGATACGCAGCATAGCCATCGTGCTGGAGGTAATCCTGCTCATATCGTTTTTTGAATGCAGGCCTAACCAGATAATCCGTTAGAATTTCTTCCACTTCGATTTCAGAAACTTCCCCATGCTTTATTAGATTTTCCATGGCATAGGTAATGAGGGATGCTATCTTTTCACCATTGCCAATTCCAAGTTGACGAACCTGGGCTAATCGGGCCTCCTGGGGAAGATTAAAGAAAGATTGAGGGTTGTCAATATGATCGCTTTCCGAAACACAATATTTAACAAGCGGGTCCACGTCAGCTTTTAGTCGCTCTTTTAGAATCTTTTCTTCTTCATCGCCAATCATGAGCCACGGTATTTTGGTAGCTGCAAGGTACCTGATATACGCATTTGGGCTATCTAATGCTTTGTCTAAGACTTTTTTAATAAGATAATCTTGATGTTCTGTCTCATCTAGCGAAATAAGTACTTGCATCTGTGATTCCATTGCCAAGCCATCCCACGCCGCAAGTAGCTTGGCGGTTCCACTTGGAGTAGGATTCAACAGATCCCTCAAGTGAGATGGCAATTCTCTCATATAGTCTTCGGACATATAAAACTCTTAGAACGCGGAGATGAGTGATAATAAAATCTTGGGTATGGTAGCCAAGGCCGTGTGCAACATCAAGAAAGGGTAAAAGTCTTTTGTTGAGAATTTTGAAGTTGGTGCGAGTTAGGGTACAGGGAATGCGTTAGCGGAGTGCTTTTTGATCCGAGTTCTCGTTTTCCAAAAGCTTAAGGAATGTTCCGACGCAGGGGACAATTTGTTCCTCAGACTCCTGTTCATAAATGCTCAATAGATTTCTGAGCATGTGCGCTAAAATGGTCGGGGTTGAACTGTTTCCCAACAATGTGGAGTCATAGGCCGAGTCCGAAACGGCCACTTATCAAGAAGGATAGCTTTATCTTTGCGAGGACTTTTGTACTGGTTGGAGTGATTGCTTTTTGAGGTGCGACTTGTGACGTTTTTTCTCAGTGGTCATAAGTCTTTATGGTAATCAGCACACTTTTATGGCCACGTTTTTTGACCTGGGCCATATTGGCTTTCAGGTTTCCCGAAAACGTGGTCGTTCGACCTGCGATTGCATCTTGATACCCTTCTAGAAGGCCGGCGCGTAGCTTATCGGCCTCAAGGCGATCATTTTTTCGCACAAGACATCCCGCATAAATTCTTTCGGCGTGGCGGGAAAATTTCTAAAGAGTAGGATCCTCATCTGTGGAAGATTCCTCCAGGACTTGAAGCAGAGTCTGTATCCGCTCTGTCATGGGATTCTGTTCTTCCCGCTCATAAATACTCAACAGGTTTCGGAGCATGCGGGCAAGAATCAGTCTGGTCGGACTCTTTTCCAAAAATTGAGGAGAATAGTCCAAACCGGATGCCGTAATAAATTGCTCACAGTCTTGTTCCCGCAAGAATGCTCCCCCGTTGAAACAATCCACAAATTGCGGTGGCGGCTCGCCTTCAATCTTCACCAGGAAATGTCCTGGCATTCCGACCCCGGTCAGCGGTAACTCCAACCGGTTCCCTACAAACACATAGAGGGCCGAGAGCGAGATGGGAATCCCTTGCCGGGATTCGATGACCCGATGCAGGTAGCTATTGTCGGGATCGTGGTAATGGATGCGGTTGCCTGAGAATCCCTTGTCTTTAAAGAGGAATGCACTGAGGAGTCTGGCAGCTTTCCCTGGCGGAGTCTCTTCGGAATGCCACTTCGTTCGAAATTCTTCAGCCAAGTGATCGAGACACTGCTCGTAATGGAAAACGTCTAGATCCGGGTAGGCGATTTTAGCGATGAGGAAGGCGCCGCGTTCCCAATCCATCTGGCGAGAGCCCTGAGCAACAAATTGGTTGAATTCTCCTTTGAGTTGCTCAAAGCGAATTTCATCTTTGACAAAGGCGACCCGTGCCTCCAGGGCGGTATCTTCCGCGCTGGCCTTCTCCAGAAACGGGAGGGCGGACGGCCCGATACGGACGAATTCGTGTTGGATTGTTTTGGCGACCTGTTCGTTGGGGTCGGACAGCAAACGAAGTAGGGCGTGAATGGTTGTCTCAGAAGGTGAGTGCAAGAAGGTTAGTCCCGGGTAGAGATAATAATGCCTCCCCAAAGAGAAAGAGGCGTCTCATCGAGGAGTTTATAATTTTGCAAATGCCGTTAGCCGACCGAGCGTTTGAACGCACGCGCTCCCCCATAGAGGCACAGGGCATCGAATACGGCGAGAACTCCTAAGGCGATGGCCACTTGAGGGAGAGCCTCACTCCAACCGGAAAGAATCAACGGTCGGATGGCATCAATGACCCAAGTCATGGGGTTAAAGAAGGCCAGGGTTTTCATCCAGCCTGGCATTGCTGCTAATGGGACGAGCGCCGAGCTGAGAAAGATCATGGGGAGGGAGAGGAAGCCCAGCACCGAGAAAAAATCTCCGTGACTTTTCACGGAAAACGCCATGGCCATGGAAATGGCGGTGAGTCCGATACCAAACAGCATGCCGAGGACCAAGATGAGGGCGATCCCTAAAATCCCGGTTTCCGCACTCACGCCAAACAAAAAGGCCACTCCCAGGATGACCAGAATCTGCATGGCCGTGATGGCCATCACAAAGAGAAAGCGACTAAGGATGACGGACGATCTTCGGATGGGAGTCGCCATCAGTCGTTCCAGAAACCCGTTTTCTTTATCAAACAGTAAGTCTACGCCACCGGCCAGGCCGTTATTGAGCACGGTCATCACGACGACCCCGGCTGCGAGAAAGCTCATGTAATTCGGGGCTTGGACGACCTGGACATCGGTTGCCCGCTGAAACAGATTGCCGAAAAAGATGAGCCAAAACAGCATGGGCTGGATCAGGGTAAACAGCATACTGAACTTTTCCCGGCTCAATCGCTTGACCCATCGATTGGTCAGGGCAAGCACCTCTTGAATTTGCTCATTCATGGAGAAACCTTTCCAGGACAGTGAAATTCTACAGGAGATGATCTTAGGTCGTGGGTTCAGGGGGTTGGTCTTTGAGGGACCGGCCTGTGTGAGCCACAAACACGTCGTCTAGTCGCGGCCGATGATATTCGATTCCATCGAGTCGACATCCTACTCGATTTGTGGCCTCGAGAATAGCAGGCAATGCCTTTTCGGGAGCATCTACGCGGATATCAAGCCCTTGTGGAGTGGGACGAATGGCACGCACGAAGGGTAAGGCTTTCAGGGCGGTCGAGAGGGATTCGACTAATTGAGGAGAAGGATCTCCAAGAGTTAGCCAGACGCCATCTCCACCCAAACTGGCCTTTAAATCCCTTGGAGAGCCAATGGCGCGGATTTCTCCCCGGTCGATGATGGCGATTCGATCACAAAGCTGGTCGGCTTCATCCAGGTAATTTGTGGTCATCACGATAGTCATGCCCTGCTCGCGCAATTGCCGGAGGTATTGCCAAATATTGAGGCGGCTTTGGACGTCGAGCCCAAGGGTGGGTTCGTCCAAAAAGAGTACCTTCGGATTCGGCAATAGGCCGCAGGCAATATCCAATTTGCGTTTCATCCCACCGGAATACCCTTTGGCCACGCGATCGGCATGTTCTTCCAGATCGACCAGCTTCAAGAGCGAGGCAATCCTGGTGAGGGCTTCATGCTTGGGAAGATGATAGAGATCCGCGAGCAACAACAGATGCTCCCGACCGGTGAGAAAGCGGTCGATGGCCCGTTCTTGGGGCACGTACCCGATGAGTCGTCGAATGGTATCGGCTTCTTTGACGACATCATGTCCGAAGATGGTGGCGGTCCCGGACGTGGGGGTGAGGGTCGTAATTAAAATTCGAAGGGTGGTACTTTTCCCTGCCCCGTTGGGTCCCAGGAGGCCAAAAATTTCTCCTTGCATGACGGACAAGGAGAGATTCTTTACGGCGGTCACGGTGTCGTAGGTTTTCCCCAGCCCTTTAACCTCAATGGCAACGGCATCAGACATGGTGTGTTATCCTTGTGCCGTTCGAAGATCGGCAAGTTTAAAGCGGATCAGATCAATCAGGCGGCGAGCTTGCTGGATGAGATGGCCGGATTCAAGTAAAAATTGTTTTTCCACGGGTGACAAATCAAGACCGGCTGAAAGGTTATGGACAAGAATGGAATCCGTGAGTTTGCCAGAAGCGATCACCTGACACAACTCATGAGCTTTTTTCCAGGTCAGATATTCTTGGGTGATGTGCTCCAGATTGATGCGGGTCTCGGTATCAAGGGAGGCCGCTCCATCTTGAGCATGCGGAAGAATTCGTGCCTGCCGATAGGGCGTCGAGACCTCTCGTTCTTCAAAGGTACATCGGTGAAGCCCTTGCAGAACAATGTTCAACCGACCGTCAGCGAGTCTGTGTGAGCTGATGATTCGCCCCACACACCCGATGGGATAAATCGGGGGAGCCTCCTCATACTCGTCTTCCCAACCGTCCTTGAGCAAGGCCATGCCAATGCAATGTCCCTGAGCGGATGCCTTGTGGACCATTTCCCGGTATCGGGGTTCAAAGATGTGCAGTGGCAAATAGGTTTCAGGGAAAAAAACGACGGTGGGCAGTGGAAAAATTGGCACGATGTTCGGTATCGGAAATGTGTCGGATTCGGCTGATGGGAACTCAGAAGACATGCATTACGATAGCCGAGAATTTTCGAGAAAGTCAACGTAAGGAAGTAGCGCGAACGCTTTCGGCAAAACGAGAAATTCCTTGTTGGGCAAGGGATTTGTACGCTATGAAAGGTCGTGGTATAAACGGAAGCATGAGTCGGACGATGCCCTTTACCCACATGACGGTCATGCAGGTCTGGAGGTGAGAGCGAGATCCTGGTGGTGCGAGATCTCGCTCCTGATCATGTTTTCCCTACTTGGAACTTCGGCGGTCTCTGCAGAGATCTCCAGCGTTGCACTCCACGAATTTGCTCCTGCCCGCCCTGGATACGTGTATGTCTTTCCTCGCGATCATGGCAGTCATGAGCAATTTCAGACAGAGTGGTGGTATTTTACCGGGCACCTGTCGAGCACAAATGGCCGACGGTTTGGTTACGAATTGACGTTTTTTCGTCGCGGAATTGACTCCCCTGAGGCCTGGAGCAATCCTTCTGCATGGGCGATACGACATCTGTACTTGGCCCATTTCGCGTTGACCGACGAAGCGAATGAGCAATTTCAGTTTTCAGAGAAACTCAGTCGTGCAGGAATCAACAAGGCCGGAGCCGAAGTGGATCGGTTGAATCTGTGGATCGATCGGTGGTTGGTGAAGACGGTGGCCCCCGATCATCGACAATTTCATCTTCAGGCGCAGGCAGAGGGTTTTTCCATTGATTTGACGCTCGAATCGAGTAAACCCCCCGTTATTCATGGCACACACGGTGTGAGCCGGAAAGGCCAGCACCCGGAGGACACCTCCCATTATTATTCAATGACCCGTCTTCAGACCACTGGATCGGTGGTGGTACAGGGGATGCCGCTGGCGGTCAACGGCGTGAGTTGGATGGATCACGAGTTCGGATCCGCTGACCTTGCGGACGATCTCGTCGGATGGGACTGGTTGAGTCTGCAACTTGAGAATGAGTATGACATTATGGCCTATGGGCTTCGCCGTGCGGATGGCACGTTTGATCCCGCGTCTAGTGGAACGCTGGTGAGGCCAAACGGATCGTCAACATCCCTTTCCCTTGAAGAGATACGCGTGAAGGTGCAAGGCCATTGGACCAGCCCGGTGAGTGGTGCGCGATATCCTAACCAGTGGACTGTGTCCATTCCGTCTGAGGAGGTCGAGTTAAAGATCTCTCCCACAATGGCCAATCAAGAACTTGTGACCAGGAGAAGTACCGATGTGACGTACTGGGAGGGAGCTGTGGATGTCACTGGACTTTGGAAGGGTCAGGATATTCATGGCCGGGGCTATGTCGAACTGACTGGATATGCCGAACCGTACCGCCCATCACGATAAGGTGTGACCTTTTGTCATTTAGCAATGAAAGCAGGTTCTAAGATGTTCCGCGCGCTCTGGATCCCCGCCGTCGTCTTGATGCTTGGATTGACGGCCTGTGGTCAACGAAGCGATACCATTGTGTCCATTGCCTTACATCCCACCAAACCCAACATTCTGTATGTGGCCACGGATGAAGCGGTGTATAAGTCTTCGGATACCGGGGCTACATGGACTCGATTTGCGGGCGAATTAGCCCGGACGCGAGTGATTAGTCTGGCCCTTGATCCTCAGCTGTCCGCCACCGTGTTTGCCGGAACGATGGGCGATGGGACCTATAAAAGCCCGGATGGGGGAAGAACGTGGCACCCATACAACGCAGGGATTCAGAAGGGCACGATCTCGGCGATTGTCAATCAGATTGTATTTAATCCTTTGGGAACGGAAATGGTCTATGCGGCGACGACCGTTGGGGTCTTTCGAAGTTTGGATGGCGGGCGACATTGGACTGAACGGATGCAGGGGATGACGGAGGTGAGTTTTGTGGTGACCCTGGCAATCGATCCTCAGCGCCCAAACGTCTTGTATGCGGGGACTACGGGAGGCGTCTATCGCACTATCAATGCCACGGAGAGTTGGGAAAAAGCATCCACGGGCATGGTGGCCTCAGACGCCAAAATGGCCTCGATGGCGTTGGGAGTGAATGGACTCGTGGTCGATCCCACCAATAGTGAAGTGGTGTATGCAGGGACCACGAATGGTTTATATAAATCAACTGATCAAGCAGAACATTGGACAAAGATCGGAGGAAGTATTCAACACGCGTATGTTAGTGCCATCCAACTGGATCCCACCAACCCTTCAACCCTGTATTTGGCAACGAGTGATCGGGTTCAAAAAAGTGAGGACGGGGGAGAGACCTGGCAACCAAAAATACATGGATTGGAGGCAGCCAGTATCCGCAGTCTTCAGATGAGTTCCCTGGATCCACGCACCCTGTACGTCGGCACCAATGGAGGAGGGCTGTATCGAAGCACGGATGCTGGAGAGTCTTGGAGCCGGTTACCCCTTGTTCCCGCATCAAGTGACTAGGAGCCTGTCGTACTTGGGGGATCGAGAGCGAAAAAGCGGATGAGCGAGGCCGGATTTTGACGATTTCGCCGGCTCATAGTGGGACTATGGTCCAAGGAAGCGGCGAAATATGGACCGCTTAGACAAGTTTGCAGCCGATTCATCCTAAGTCCGACAGGCTCCAGGCAAAAATGCATGTAGACGCTTTTTGTACAGGTGGGGCGTCAGAGGTTCATAAAATACTGCTCCTGGATACCCCCCAGCTTGCTGGGGGGAGGAAAGGAGCAAGCCCGCGGAGCGGGCTGAATTTGGTATTCTTCGATGTATGAGTCTCAAGCGGACCCGAGGT
>Ga0224497_10000084_pt1 | contig 77551 bp, 67 predicted proteins | sample SF_Jul11_sed_USG_4_FD_167970 | JGI IMG/M metagenome (GOLD analysis project Ga0224497, IMG submission 167970) | Sediment microbial communities from San Francisco Bay, California, United States - SF_Jul11_sed_USGS_13 | ecosystem: Environmental > Aquatic > Marine > Sediment | place: USA...
CCGGGTCAGTTCGGTCTGCTCCGGCGTCTGTGCCCCTTTCCCCGGAAACGCGACAGCCGTATCCCGAGCCAATTCACGTTTCCACCGACGGAGCATATCGCGGTTGATGCCCAAATTCCTGGCTGCCTCAACAAGCGTGTATCCTTGTGTCGTGACAAGGCCCACCGCCTCCCGTTTGAACTCTGCTGTGTACTGCTTTCTCCCTGCTACTCCCATCAATCACCTCCGGCCAAAAGTATGCCTCGGGCGTTTCGAGGTGTCCATTTCCATTAGACCACAACAATGCCCCTCACCCTGCTGCAAACCCTGACCAGTGAGGCAGTACTGGAGGAAGCCTATGCCTGGCTATGTCGCCAGCGGACGGGCTGGCCGGATTCGGCGAATGTGTGGAACTTTCGCCGCCACTGGGCTACCGAGAAAGCGAGGCTCCAACGAGAACTGCGGAACGGCACCTATCAGCTCGGGTTGCTTAGCCGGACCACATTGAGCAATGGGGAGGACGTGGATCTCTGGTCGGCGCGTGATGCTTGGTCATGAAAGCCTTGACTCTCGTGCTGCACCCCGTGTTGCCAGTTTCGCCCCACTGCACCCACCTCAAAGGGCATGGGGGACTCAAAGGCACCCTCCGAGCCGTCCTGGCCCACCGCAGCTCTCATCCCTTTGTCTTTAAGACGGATGTGCAAGTCTATTATGCCTCGATTGACCATCATCGCCTCTTGGCGTGCCTTACCCCGCATCTCCCCGATCCAGGCATCTTCAATCTTGTTGGCCAATACTTGAAACGGCGAGCCGAACGTGGCGGGCTCGTGTGGGAATATCAGCAAGGCCTTCCGTTGGGGTGTCCACTGAGCCCCTTGCTCGGGGCTGTGCTGCTCACCCCGTTGGATGAACAGCTGGCGCAATCTGGCGTGTTCTACGTGCGGTATATGGATGACATTCTGGTCATGGCTTCCACTCGCTGGAAACTGCGGCGAACCATCCGGATGGTGAAGCAGGGCCTCTCACGTTTGGGACTGGCGACACATCCTGAAAAAACTTGGGTAGGGAAGAGCGAGCGGGGATTTGATTTTCTCGGGTATCATGTCAGTCAAGAAGGGTTCACCGTGGCAGAAGCCACGGTGACGCGATGTGTGACACGCATACGCCAGCTTTATGAGCAAGAGCGACGAAGACCAACACAGTCTTCGCCGTTTGGGGTGTACGTGTCCCGGTGGTGGCGATGGGCCGAAGGGGGCTTACCCGACTTGGGCCCGCTCACGTCGGCGTTGCAACCACTGATTGCCGGCTAGGCCGAGGAGGCCGCTGGCGAATAACAACATGGTAGTTGGTTCCGGGCGGTGAGCTACCATCTTGGTTAAATGAAATTACATTAGGTAACATGTGTGCGTTTCCTCACCGCTCGGCATTAATTAGGACATTTGTTGCGCCCCCTTCATTTTGTAGCAGCGTGATGCCCTCACTCACGCGAAATCCTTACCCTGATGCGCCCGTTGTTATTGGCATGCCACGCTAATACATTGAACTAGCCAAAGTGGAACACCATAGGTGCTGTCAGGAGATAAACCCGGGTGTATAAAGATAAAAAACTTTATAATAGGTTTAACGGACCTGTGACCACGATAAAATCATAACACTCCAACAACAAGGAAGTGCCATTGGGTGCGACGATATTATGGCTCCTAACACCGTCCCCCGGAGGGCCATGCGCAAAACTCACCTTCGTGGTCCATGCCATACGTATGTCCTCCTTGTTTGGCCAAAATTCTCAAGACGCCGCGCTGATTGGTTTCAAAATCCTGGCCTGCCAATGTCCTTTTACCATTTTTGGCAAATCCGGCCTTTTCCGGTGTCAACGAATTAATTGCAATCGAATCCACTCGCTCTCCATCGGGGGGGAAAGCGGAACCCGAACCGCACTGACCGTCGTCTTACGAATCTGGTCGTCTGTGGCATGCTCAATAAAAATAGCCTTTCGGGGATGCGTCCACGAAAGAAATTTTTGAAGTTCCGATCGTTCAGTGTTTTAAATATTCGGCCTATTCTCTAACTGGGGGGCAAAAAGTCAACCCCGCTCCACAGATCTCGCCGGTCGAACCCGGGACCGCATTCCCTCTTACCGTCAAAGGAGTATGTTGGCTCTTGGCAGGTTCACATCTGGCTCATTGCCTTTCCTTAACCCATGTCCACTGCAACGAACCATGCGATGAAGCCCCGCCGATAAAGAGGCATGAGCGCACTGAATGACCCACTGCCCGCTGCTGGGCGGCTGCTTAATTCTATTTGTCTGATTCTGGAACGTGGTTCGCTGCCCCCTTTACAGTCATTGCAAAGAAAAAACCCGAGACAGTATCGCAGAGGCAGCCGGCCCGTTCTGGCTTCACGCGTCATCTTCCTCTGATCTCGGGCCTTAACCTCGTAGGACAACCATACCTGTTTAGAATGAAAGGCACATACGAGCATTGAATAGGCTGGTTCACACACTGTTCGTGCTGAAGGAATGCCAAAACTGACCTCACCCTTCAACACTCATCATTAGGCTTCCTTTCCTTAAAAGACCACTTTTTTGTATGTTGAAATGATTGCAGACAGGACAGTTTCTCGGTTCTCGCGACTACTGTCGCCACGTCCCCATCCATTGTCGCGTAGACCCTGAGGCTGGCTTTCCTGGGTTCAGACGAGGACAAGAGGAAGAAGGAGATTCCATGCGAGTCGGGAGAGTATTCGCGAACCGTTGGGATTGTCCCCGTGGAAAAGTCATGTGAGTAGGGCGAGTATGGGCCAATATCGGATTGAGGGAAGAGGCTTCCTTAAGGCCTCATTCTAAGACCAGGCTTGTTGACCAGTTTAGTCAATCCTTTTTCTTTTTGGTCGCTCATAAGCCCACCAGGTCTACAAAGAGGGGGGTAGGGTCGGATATTTAAAGAACCTGGCGGATCGCTTCTGACCAACTGTCCGCTTTTTGCCCAGGCTGTGTGAACACTCCGCAGCCGACGGATGGTAGAGGTCGACTTCAAACGCAGCATGATCCGCTATTAATCAGCCGTGAAGGCGATAACGTCTTTCAGTAGGTGACTTGGCTTCATCTGAAAATGTGGAAGGCTTACAAACGATTGTAGACGGCCATTTTTTAGTTTTCACACAGCCTGGGCCGAACCCGAACACCATTGGTGTAATTATCATGTTGCCTAACTCGTCGATGCAGCGGGACCCCAGAAAGTGTCCCCTGACCTCGAATGTTAGAGACAAATGTAACCGAATACCCCCGTTCCGTTACATGGCTTGGTAATTGGATTCTTTCTTGTCCACTTTTAAACCTAAAAGCGGCAGTTGAGCGCGGAAAAGCTGTGCAAGCAATTGATGGGCATAGGGAATGAAAAAATTGTGTGGTCACCTTTTGGGTGATGAGTCAATTTTTTCATTCCCTAGGTGCGCCAAGGGGTTGTGCAGACTTTCGGGCTCCAACTGCTGTTTTTAGGTTTAAGCAAAAAAAGGAACTCCCCATTTGTTCCGCGTCTTCGGTACAAAGCATGTCAGCCACTGTTTCCATGGTGTGATGGTCATTCGTTGCCGACGCCTGCTCGCTGGTCCCTGGGTCGGACACTCGTATCGTTGTGCGGGCCTTGTTTGAGTCCTTCGACAAGGACGGGCTCCGCGAGTTGGTCTGCGCTCCTTGAGTTGTCGTCCGTCCTATGTAATATGGCCAGACTGGGCGTCAATTTGCATGATGCGTCTCGAAGAGCGCGACACTTGTTGGCGACTTTTCCCTCAACAACAACGGTGGCGCCCAGCCACTTTTGCAGCCGATTCCTCCTAACTCCGACAGACTCCTAGGCAACAAGATCGGCTGCCGGGCCGAGACCCGGCAACATCGAATATAGGTTGAACATTATTGTGTAGAGGAATAAGGAAGAAATTTCTCTGCTCATTTAAAGTGGTGATGAACATTCACAAAACTTAAGGCATTCACAAAAATTAAGATGGATTTTCCATAAATACAACAAGATTAGTGGGAGGGCGTTTATCGGTTTATACATGAGTCCATACACCAAAAAGTGTGACGTTATACACCATATTGTGGTACAGTTGCAGACATCAAAAGGAGGTGCAGAGGATGAGTCGAACGAATATCGAATTGGAGGACAAGTTGGTCAAGGAGGGGATGCGTGTCTTTAAGTGCAAGACGAAAAAGGAACTCGTCCATTTAGCCCTTCAGGAGTTGTTGAAAAAAGAAAAACGGAAAGAAATCCTCAAGCTTCAGGGGACAAAACAATGGGAGGGTGATATAGACGAGATGCGCAGGGCTCGGATGTGATTGTTGTCGATACAACGGTCTGGATTGATTTTTTTAATGGAGTCCAAAGTCCAGAGCATCTTCATCTTCAACAGCTCATTCTCCAAGACCGTTCGCTGGCCCTAACAGATTTGATCTTTTGCGAAATCTTACAGGGTATTCGGAATGATGCGGTCTATACCCAAACCCGTAGTATCTTACTTGCCTACCCCATTCTTCGGATGGATACGCTTGCGATCTTTGAGCAGAGTGCAAATATCTATCGGACCTGCCGACGGCAAGGAATAACCGTTCGAAAAACTATCGACTGCCTTATTGCTGCCGTGTGCCTCACCAATCAAGTTGAATTGTTCCATAAAGATGCAGATTTTTCAGGTATCGCTCGTGTCACGCCGCTCCGCATTCATGAAGTGCCGAATTTGCCTGTCTGATCTCATATTGGGCAGGTTCTTTAGCCGTGAAGCACGTATTTGAATATTACGGTCATTCCATCGGATATGGCCAGATGAGGAATCCTCATTGACCTTTTAGGCGGGGACTTTTAAATAGGGGATGCCTTCCTTTACTTGGTTACGTGTCTCATTCCCTCCCTCTTCTCATTTTTCGACGCCCGCAGTCCGGGCAAGGGGATGGAGGCCCTCATTCATCTGGCGGGCCTTCTCTTCTCTGAGCCCTTCGACAAGAATCTCAGGACAGGCTCCGCGAGTTGGCGCGCCCTTCTAAGGCCCGGCGTCCATCTCTAATGCGGTCGGACAGGACGTCACTTTGCATGGTGCATCTCGTAGAGTGCGACGGTTATTGGTTACTTTTGCCTCCACAACAAAGGTTGCGCCTTCTAGGACGCATCAGGCAAAGCCTTGCCTGCCGGGGCGAAACCCGGCAAGGCCAAACACGGTTTGGAGATTGGATGGGATAAACGGGGAAGAGATTTTCCAGCTATCAACGGGATGTTGGGCATTCCCAAAACTTAAGATGGATTCCCGATAAAAAATGTCGAGAATGACAGAATTTTTACATGCCGAGGTTTTAACGTGTTTAGAAAACAGAGCACATCTGAAGAAGGTTATCCCCGTTGATCTTTGATGCGGGTGGTATTTTGTGTAATGCTATTGGTCGCGGTTGACCATGTAGCAGGACACAATGGTCAGGGGTCGTTTGGCGAGGCTATCTTTTTGAGCAATTATTGCATGAAATACATATTACTTGTATAATACACAAAAATGAAAGGGAAGTTTTGATGCCAACGACTCTGACTATTAAGGCGACAGATTTAGTTCGCAATCTCTCAAGTACGATCGATCAAGTACGAATATCCGGGCGGCCATTGTTAATCACCAAAGGGACAAAAGCTGTGGCTGAACTCCGACCACCTCCAAGGGTTGGGTTTCCAGTCATACGGCTGAAGGAATTATTTGAATCATTACCAAAGTTGGGTAAGGAACAGAAGGTCATGTTGCGGGATGTTGGGAAAGTACGTAAGAAGTCTGGCTTACCTAAAGATCCATGGGCCTGATCATTGACACCAATGTTTTTATTGATGCTGAGCATCACCGATTGGTGCTTAAAGAGCTTACCGTATTGAGTGAGTATGGCGAGGCTTACATTGCGGCAATCACGGTATCAGAACTCCTTGCGGGTGTGCATCTGGCGAAAACTCTTGAAGCGAGGATCCAGCGATCAGCTTTTGTTGAAGGAGTTCTCAGTGCTATTCCGTGCCTACCTTTTGAAGAAGCTGTGGCACGGACATATGCTGAGCTTTATGCGCATTTTCTTAAGTCCAGTCCTCGTATTCAACGTATACCCAATGTCCATGATCTGCAAATTGCGGCCACGGCTATTACCAATGGCTTTGCCGTTCTTACGAACAACATTCAGGATTTTGGGAAAGTCCCCGGTCTGAAAATAGAAACGCCCCGTTAGCCGATACTTTCTCCGGGATCGGTTGAAGGTTAAAGTAATGAAAATTTAGGGTCAGGCTCGATGTAATTGGAAGCCTCATTTTAATTGGGGTGAAAGCCGTAAGTATTTTTGAGGGTTTTTGGGGTGAGGTTATTGGTCGCGGTTGACCATGTAGCAGGACACAATAGCCAGGGATCGTTTGGCTGGGTTATCGGGAAATTGGACTAAGTCTAACGCTGAGGCTTCCACATACTCTCTGGCCCGCATGGTGGCATACCCTAACGAGCCTTGTTTCCTCATCATGCCGAGAATACGTTCTAGTTCTTGGTCATCTACCGAATGAGACAAGATTTTTTCTTTTAACCAGGCTTGTTCTGTTGTTGAACAGGTTTGGAGGAGATGAATGAGCGGGAGGGTAATCATGCCCTGCCGAATATCCTGCCCCAAGGATTTTCCCAGCCGTTCATGGTTAGCCGAATAATCCAACCGATCATCCGCTAATTGAAAGGCCATGCCCAGATTGAATCCGAATCGATAGAGGGCCATCTGCTCTTCTACGGACGCTCCTCCAATGATGGCTCCGACCTTACAAGAGGCCGCGACAAGGATGGCGGTCTTATATTCAACAATCTTGAGATGATCGGTTTCGGTGAGGTCGGGCTGGCTATTTGCGCAAAGTTGTAACACTTCACCTTCCGCCATCTTTCGGCAGGCGTCGGCCATAATCTCATTAATGTCATGGTTGTGAAAGGAGGCTATCAGCGCCATGGCTTGGGAATACAGATAGTCTCCAACCAGGATACTGGCGTGGTTCCCCCAGATTCGTCTGGCGGTTTTTTCCCCTCGACGGATATCGGCTTCATCTAAGACATCATCGTGCAGTAAGGTCGCGGTATGGATGAATTCAACCAGGCTGCCAAGAAGAAGGTCTGCTTTCTCCGGATAACCAAACAGGCGGGCTGATAAAATGAGCAGGAGGGGTCGAATTCGTTTCCCTCCACTGGAGAGAATATGATGGGCCACGGTATTGATGAGTGGAGCATGAGAATCCAAATGTTTCTGAATCTGGGCCTCAACCTCCTGTAACTCTGGCCGGAAGGCTTCCCACACATCTTCCATGGAGTCCAGGGCTTTAACGGCAGGATCGTTTGCCATGGCGGCGATACTATGGAGTCTCCTGTGGATTGTCAAGGTTCAGAATGAGGGGCAATTCTATATAATTCTAAGGAATTAAAGTCAGTCGACCGTCCGTGCAAATCCTGGAATTTCAATCAGTTGTCTTGACAGAATTTTTTACTTTGGATTACTGTGGGCGGAGACATTTCCGACCCGTTCTTTCCTTTTTTGTCGAAAATCTCCGGGACCAGTCCAACATTTCTGAGACTCCCCGAATGGTAAGAGGGGAATCGGGTCCTTTATCTCTTAATTATTATGGACAATTTGGGATTTTCTGAATTGAAATCTTGGAAAGAATATGAATGAAAGTGGGGATGATTGTTCTACCATGAATATTCCTGGTTTACCTGCTGCTCAAGGCCTTTATACCCCTCAGCATGAACATGATGCGTGTGGAATTGGTTTTGTCGCCCATATCAAAGGCCACAAATCGCACGATCTTATCGAAAAAGGGCTGTTGGTTTTAGAAAATCTTCTCCATCGCGGGGCTCAGGGGAGCGACCCATGTACGGGTGATGGTGCCGGCATTCTGTCTCAAATTCCACACCAATTTTTTCAACGAGTGGCTGGGGAAATCGGCATTTCATTGCCATTGGCCGGGGGCTATGGGGTAGGGATGGTGTTTATGCCCCAGGATCGAAAAGCCCGTGAACAATGCGAAACGTTATTTGAATCGATTGTACGAGAAGAAGGACAAGAATTTTTAGGCTGGCGAGATGTGCCAGTCAAAGAGGATCAAATTGGCGTTCAGGCTCGAGGGACCATGCCGGCCATTCGGCAATTCTTCATTGCCCGGGCATCTCTCAATCCGACTCAATTCGAACGTAAATTGTATGTCATTCGAAAGTGCATCACTCGGGCCGTGCGGGAATCCGCCGTCATCGGGAAGGAGTGGGTGTACGTCTCCAGTTTGTCCTGTAATACGATTGTGTATAAAGGCATGTTACTGCCTGAACAAGTGTCGTTATTCTATCCCGACTTAGCCGATCCAACCTTTGTCTCCGCGCTGGCTCTTGTCCATTCGCGGTTTAGTACCAATACCTTTCCAACCTGGTCACTCGCGCATCCGTATCGGTATTCCGTGCACAACGGTGAAATCAACACGTTGAAAGGTAATGTAAATTGGATGCGAGCAAGGCAGGGGCGGTTGGCTTCCGATCTTTTTGGCGATGATCTTAAGAAGCTCTTCCCCATCGTTGATGATACGACGCAAAGTGATTCCGCCTGTTTAGATAACGCCATTGAATTTTTGGTGATGGCTGGGCGGTCATTGCCCCATGCCATGATGATGTTGATCCCTGAGCCATGGGTTGGAAATCCGCAAATGGATTTTGATCGCCGTGGGTTTTATGAATACCACGCAGCGGTGATGGAGCCCTGGGATGGCCCGGCTGCCGTCTGTTTTACCGATGGTAAGTTGGTCGGCGCGACATTGGATCGTAATGGGCTACGGCCCTGTCGGTATCAGGTTACGAAAGATGATTTAGTGGTGTTGGCCTCAGAAGCCGGGGTGTTGCCCACAGATCCGCAGAATATTCGTATGAAGGGGCGCCTGCAGCCTGGTCGGATGTTTGTGGTGGATACGGTGGAAGGGCGCATTATTGATGATGAGGAAATCAAAACCGAAATCACCAAACGCAAACCCTACCGGCAGTGGCTGACCCAGCATCGCGTGTCTTTGGATGAACTGCCGGAACCCATGAATGTCCCTCAGCCGGATCATGCCACGCTTCGGCAACGTCAACAGGCTTTTGGCTACACGGTTGAAGAACTGAAAATGGTGTTATTCCCGATGGGAATGAATGGCGAGGAACCGATTTCTTCCATGGGAACGGATACCCCGTTAGCCGTGCTGTCGCAGCGGCCGCAACTCCTTTTTAAATATTTCAAACAGCTCTTCGCACAGGTGACCAACCCGCCCATCGATCCGATTCGAGAACATCTCGTGATGTCTCTGGTGACGAATATCGGACCCAAGCCTAATGTGATTGCCGAAATTCCTGAAGCGTGTCGACGGATCAAATTGCAACAGCCAATTTTGAGTAATGTGGATCTGCAAAAGATCCGCATGATTGGGGACCCTAATTTCAAAAGCAAGACATTGCCCTTGCTCTATAAGGTCTCAGAGGGTCCTGATGGTCTGGCATCAGCCGTTGAGCAATTATGTCAGCAAGCTTCCAAAGCGATTAAGGACGGGGAAAAGTTTTTAATATTGAGTGATCGAGGTGTCAACACGGAGTGGGCGCCCATCCCGAGTTTATTAGGTGTCGCTGCCGTGCATCATCATCTGGTGCGGGAGGAGACGCGAACTGAAGTCGGGTTGATTTTGGAAACGGGTGAACCACGAGATGTCCATCATTTTGCCTGCTTAATTGGGTATGGTGCTGGAGCGATTAACCCCTATTTGGTCGTGGAATCGCTTGTAGACATGGAGCGGGAAGGGTTTTTCCCTGAAACGGTCGATGCGGCGACGGCTGAATCGCGATTTATTAAAGCGGTGAATAAAGGTCTCTTGAAGATCTTTTCCAAGATGGGCATTTCGACCTTGCAATCGTATTGTGGCGCGCAAATTTTCGAGGCCATTGGCCTCCGTTCTGATTTGATCGACAGATATTTTACAGGGACGGCTTCTCGAATTGAGGGAATTGGTATCAGGGAGTTGGGTGATGAAACCTTACGTCGTCATGCGTTAGCCTACCAACCAGTTCCCATTCGACAATTGGATTTCGGCGGTGAAATCCATTATCGCATTCAGGGGGAACATCATAATTGGAATCCCGAAACAATTTTTAAGCTGCAACATGCCACCCATACGAACAATCCCAAAATATATGCGGAATATGCGGCTTTGGTGAATGATGAACATAAACAGCGATCGACCATTCGTGGGCTCTTCAATTTTAAATTTCTTCCTGAACCCATTCCTTTAGATGAAGTCGAACCGGTTAGCGAAATTGTGAAGCGATTTACGACAGGGGCCATGTCGTTTGGAGCGATCAGCCAGGAAGCCCACGAAACCTTAGCAATTGCAATGAATCGTCTGGGGGCAAAGAGCAATACGGGTGAGGGCGGTGAAGACCCTGAACGCTTTATTCCTTTACCCAATGGCGATTCAAAGAATTCTTACATTAAACAAGTGGCGTCCGGACGCTTTGGGGTTACTGCACATTACCTGGTCAATGCTAAGGAATTGCAAATTAAAATGGCTCAGGGCGCAAAGCCCGGAGAAGGGGGCCAATTGCCGGGTCATAAGGTTGATGAAGGCATTGCTAAGCTTCGGTACTCTACTCCAGGCGTACAACTTATTTCGCCTCCTCCCCATCATGATATTTACTCGATTGAAGACTTGGCTCAGTTGATTTTTGACTTAAAAAATTCCAATCCAGAGGCTGCCGTTTCGGTCAAATTGGTAGCGGAAGTGGGGGTTGGTACAGTGGCCGCAGGAGTCTCCAAAGCCCACGCCGACAAAGTGTTGATTAGTGGAGATTCCGGGGGGACGGGTGCGTCTCCGCTTTCTTCTATCAAGTATGCGGGCATTCCTTGGGAATTAGGTTTGGCCGAAACTCACCAAACGCTCGTGGTGAATGATTTGCGTGGACGGATTCGTGTAGAAACCGATGGGCAAATGAAGACCGGGCGAGATGTGGTCATTGCTACGCTTTTAGGTGCCGAGGAATTTGGTTTTTCCACCGCCCCGTTGATTGTGGAAGGGTGCATCATGATGCGAAAGTGTCATTTGAACACTTGCCCCGTCGGCGTGGCCACTCAAGACCCCGAATTGCGTAAACGGTTTGCCGGCAACCCTGATCATGTGGTGAATTTTTTCCTGTTTATCGCGGAAGAGATTCGAGGGTTAATGGCTCAATTAGGATTTCGTACGATGCGGGAAATGATCGGTCGTGTGGACAAGCTTAAAGTTCAAGATGCAGTAGATCATTGGAAGGCTAAAGGACTCGATCTATCGCTCTTGTTAACGAAACCAGAGGTTCGTCCTGAAGTCGCCACATCCTGTGTTCAGGCACAAGATCATGGTCTTTCAAATATCTTAGACAATCAATTAGTAGAGCTTTGTGAGCCTGCGATTGAAAGAGGGGAATCCGTTTCTTTGGAATTTCCCATCCGAAACCTGAATCGCACCACCGGAACCGTGTTATCAAGCCACATTGCCAGGCGATACGGAACGGAAGGACTCCCACCAGATACGATTCGCATAAAATTTACTGGTTCGGCTGGACAATCCTTTGGAGCATTTTTATCGAAAGGGATTACCCTGACCCTTGAAGGGGAATCAAATGACTATTTGGGCAAGGGGCTGTCAGGTGGGAAAATAATTGTCGTGCCACCTCCTCATGTGACCTATTCTCCGGAGGAGACGATTCTCATTGGGAATACCTCGCTGTATGGGGCCACAGGTGGAGAGGGCTATTTCTATGGTACGGCCGGCGAGCGTTTTGCTGTTCGTAATAGTGGGGCTAAAGTCGTTATTGATGGGACGGGTGATCATGGGTGTGAATACATGACGGGGGGAGTTGTGGTGGTCTTAGGAAAAACTGGGCGTAATTTTGCGGCTGGAATGTCCGGGGGTGAGGCCTATGTTCTGGACGAAGACGGAACATTTTCCGAGCGATGCAATATGGGTATGGTAGAGCGAGAAGTCGTTGAGGCACCCGAAGATATTCATACCCTTCGTAATATGATTGAGGCACATTCCCGATATACCAAAAGTATTAATGCTAAGCGAGTGTTAGATGCGTGGGATGCCATGTTGCCAAAATTTGTCAAAGTCATGCCTAGAGATTACAAACGAGTGCTTCAAGAGCGGAAAGCGGCGTTAGCCAAAGAGCATGCGCAACGTGAACGTGAGGTGGTGAGCCGTGGCTGACCCTCGTGGATTTTTGAAGTTTGCCAGGGAAGGACCGAAACGTCGGCCCGTAGAGCTTCGGGTCAAAGACTACAAAGAACTCTATAATCCTTTTGAAGAGGAAAAGCTTAAAGTACAAGGCGCTCGGTGTATGGACTGTGGTGTGCCGTTTTGCCAAAGTTCGACCGGTTGTCCCGTGGTTAATTTAATTCCGGAATGGAATGATTTGGTTCATCGCGGGCGATGGAAAGATGCTCTCAAAGCCCTTCACACCACGAATAACTTTCCAGAGTTTACGGGTCGCTTATGTCCTGCGCCCTGTGAGTCGGCTTGCGTCTTAGGTATTAATAGTGATCCCGTTTCAATCCGGGTCATTGAATGGAATATCATTGACAAGGGATTTGAAGAAGGCTGGGTTGAACCGGTATTGCCGGTCCTTTCGACTGGGAAAAGAGTGGCTGTTGTGGGTTCCGGTCCGGCTGGGTTAGCCGCGGCCCAACAATTGGCTCGTGCGGGCCATCAGGTGACGGTTTTGGAAAAAGCCGACCGAATTGGGGGCTTGCTTCGCTATGGCATCCCAGATTTCAAAATGGAAAAGTGGGTCTTGGATCGGCGATTGGAGCAAATGCGCAAAGAAGGGGTGACTTTTGAAACGAGTGTGTGCGTAGGTGTGGATACGAATTTAGAAAAATTGCGTCGGGATTTTGATGCGGTCTTGCTGGCCATGGGTGCGGAGCAGCCACGAGAGCTCCCCGTTCCTGGCCGTGATCTTAAAGGGGTTCATTTGGCGATGGATTATCTTACGCAACAAAATAAGCGAGTAGCGGGGGATACGATTCAAGGTGCAGAAATTACTGCCAAAGGCAAACGGGTGGTTGTTATAGGGGGAGGTGACACAGGCTCCGATTGTTTGGGAACGGCGCATCGTCAGGGGTGTGTTGAAGCGCATCAATTTGAGTTGTTGCCCGAACCGCCGCCGACTCGGGCCGATTCTACTCCCTGGCCTTTATGGCCTATGAGAATGCGGACCTCTCATGCACACGAAGAAGGCTGTGACCGTGAGTGGAGCATCTCCACCACCAAATTCACTGGTGAAAAAGGACACGTCAAAAAGCTCCATGCGAATCGGGTAGAATTTAAGGAAGGAAAGATTAATCCGATTCCTGGTTCTGAAATGGAGATGGAGGCTGACCTGGTGTTGTTGGCGATGGGCTTTGTGGGTCCAGTGAAAAATGGCCTTTTGGATTCTATAGGTGTGAACTATGATGCTAGGGGAAATGTGGCGGTCGACGAACACTTTATGACGAATGTCGATGGGGTGTTTGCCTCAGGTGATACGAAACGAGGGGCGTCGCTCATTGTGTGGGCGATAGCAGAAGGTCGGAAAGCCGCCCGGGGCGTTCATCGTTTTCTTCAATCAGGGCAATCCCTTCGAACTCATTAATCCTTCCTTGCTTTTATTTCCCGGGTCTACTCAAGATCTTCTCTCTCGCCAAAACATTTGAAATGGTTCATTGGACAGGTTGAGGAATCTCAATCTAGAAATTCCTGGCATGGGCAGCACTACCTCTGACCAGTGTTTGATGGATTTCTTGAATCAGGCGTAATTCTATGTCCGCCAGCTCAGCTTGGGGCGCGGCAAAGATATGCCCATTTCTGGAAAGCTTTTCAAATTCTGCACGTACCCAAATGGTAGTGTGGTCAGCTGGTCCTTTCTCGATCATCGTTAAATATTGATTGCGAAATCCCGAGAGTTCTAACGACGGAGGGAGAGAGGTCTTGCGATCTGTAATATAAATAGCTTTTTGGTCTGTTTGCATGGTGGTTAATACAGTATATCCATTTTTCGTTAAGGCATCTTCCATGATGGTGGAGACGGTAGAAAAGGCAAAAGGCAATTCATGGGATTGCCCACCGATTTGTTGAATGGTCAGAGACTTCCGCATCTGGTCTCGTTGGCTTCGTAACCATTGGGCGTCTTTGTTAAGTTTCGCAATTTTCTTTTCCAAAGATTGGATGGTGGCCACATCTTTTTTAGGAGTATCGGCCAATTGCGAAATTTGGGTTTGCGCCTCTTGTAATTTGGCTTCATATGAAGCTTCAGTTTCCCGGGCTTCCTGGTTCAATCGATCAATTTGCTGTTGTAAAACTTTATTGCCTTCCTGGAGAGATTGAATCACCGATTCTAATTTTGAGGCTTGCTTTTTTAACTGAAGGGTTTCGCCTTGAAGGGCGGTTTGATCTTGAGGACATGCCGTGAGCATGAGAAGGCAAAAGACCGTGTTAAAAGCTAGTGCTATCCGAATCAACAAAGGCTGCAAGGTGGAAATCTGTGGTGAGGGTGTTTGGCGCCGTAATCCTGGCATATTTAGCGGCTCAGCGCTGTGAGCAAAGATTCAATGAATAAAAAAAAGTTGCAAATGGGTACCTTTTATTAGGTAGTCTATGCTTAATTGTGGGTTATTTCAATTGGTATAGTGGCCGGGAGTGAAAAGTAAAAAGTGCGGAGCAAGAGGTAAGGCAAATTTTTCCTTGTCGTTTCTTATACTGTTTACTGGTTCAGTGAGACTCCTCGAGAGGTTTTCCCCTTGGGTTGAAATAAAATGGACAAAAGAGGAAAACGGTTTAGGGATAAGACCGATAATCCATTGGAAAGCATTCTGATAAGGCATGGTATGCTCGTTTATCCAAAATAAGAATAAAAATTAAGGAGTGATTCATGCCATCATTGATCCGAAAAACGTTTCCCGTTCCGCCCCTTTCCTGCAATTGCTCGATTGTGGGAGATCTTGATACGAAACAGGCCGTAGTGGTTGATCCCGGAGGAAACCCAGAACGCATTCTTAAAGAAATTGCTACATTGGATCTCACGGTATGCGCTATTTTGCATACCCACGCCCATTTAGACCACATTTTAGCGTCTGGGCATATCCAACGAGCGACTGGAGCGCCCCTCTGTTTACATCCTCATGATAAAGATCTTTGGAATATGCTGGAGATCCAATGTCAAATGTTTGGTGTTTCCTATGCACCTGTTCCACCGCCTGATCAATGGATTCAAGATGAAGAAGAGGTGCCGATTGGACCGTATATGGCAACGGTTCTTCATACCCCTGGGCATACTCCCGGTTCAGCTTGTTTTTATTTTCCAAGCCAAGATCTAATCTTTTCCGGAGACACTTTGTTTCGAGGAGGAATTGGTCGGACAGACTTATGGGGCGGAGATGGTCGAGCGATTGTTCGGTCCATTCGTGAGCGGTTGTATTCCCTAAAGGAAGAAACCCTCGTCATTCCTGGCCATGGCGGGGAATCGTCAATTGGATGGGAGAGGGAACACAACATGTTTGTGCATGGTTGATGATTAATCCTAAAAACAATAGTTAGATCACAAACGTCTGCATAATCTCTTTTCGCACTCTGCAAATGATTACGATCTCTTATCACTCGTCAGGTGACCACGCGTTGAAAAAATTTCCTATGCACATACATGAGCATGCACAGCTTTTTTGCACCCAACTGCCGTTTCTAGGTTAAAGTATTCAGGCAATCGCGATGGAATGAGGCGAGGGAACTATAATGAAAAATCATGTATCCAATGTTTTGATTGTTTTGTGTCTACTGGTTGGGGCAACCCATTGGGGAGAGCAGCCAATTGGGGCTTGGGCTCTTTCCCAAGAAGTGCAGATTGAAAAAATAGAGGTGAAGAGTTCACCAAATGGGCCTGTCGTCCTCCTTAAAGTTGGGGATCGAGCCATTCCGATCTTTGTCGATCCAATTGTGGCTCGTTCCATTCAAGGTGCTCTTTCCGGGGAAAAATTTTCCAGGCCTCTCTCTCATGAATTGATGAGCTCCATTCTGAGGTCATATGACATTCGAGTTCAACAAGTATTCGTGACCCTTCGACAGGGGGTGTATTATGGGACTTTGTCCTTATTACACAATGGGAAGGTCCAAGTGTTTGATAGTCGCTCGTCTGATGCCATCGGGTTGGCGGTTCATTTTCATAGCCCAGTTTATGTGGAACAATCACTGTTAGATTCGGCTGGAATACAATGGGATCAGGAGGATTTTGAGGGAAAAAGAAGGGAAATAAATTTTATTGATGTACGCAGTCAAATGTAGTGAGGAAAACCTAGGTTAGCCTCTCTTCTGTGCGGCCAAATTGGCAAAATATATAGGGAATAGAGAGATTTTTATGGGCTTAAGAGGTATTCATCAAAAATCATTCTTGCGTCACAGATTGTCATATGCTATAACCAACTCCTCTTTTGAATGGAACTTGTGCTATCAATAAGAAAATTGTCTTGCGTTCTTAAGTAAATCCTTTATTATCAACATGCTTCTCATGAGGAGGTGGGCGATGCACAAAGTGCTTCTATCCGTCCTTTTAAGTGCGGTGTTAATTGCGGCAGGTTCTTCAGCTGCCTTGGCTTTACAGTCAGGTGGTGTGGCTTATGGTGATCTTGAAACAGGTAATGTTTCTGGTATTGCATTTAACAGTTTAGATGTTGATCTTGAGTACAACATTTTGGAAGTCGGCGGAAAGAAAATTATTTATCCTCCGACTTCAATTTTGAATCTCGTTGCCGGTGGAACGGGTGGTCGTGCGTTCCGTCCCGTGCTTATTAAGGTTACCAATAATACACAGGCGGACCATGGGTTTGATTTATCCGCTGATTCAGCCTACGCTGCGCCGACGTCTATGCATATCCAAACTGTTGTGAAGCCAGGTGAGACCAAATACATTGGTATTCCTATCAGCGACCTCACCTATGTCACCGCCAACAGTGTTTTGAAATATAAATGTCAGTTGCATGGAGCGCATTTAGGCGGTACGCTCTTGATCCTGACAAAGTAGATTGTAATAAAGTATATAATTATTGCCTACAATGTCTTGTGGGTGGTACGAAAAAGCCCCGTTCCTTTAAACAGGAACGGGGCTTTTTTTTTGAATTTTATTTTGGTTGCTTGTGGTGTAGATTATGAGTGTAAGACTTCTTAGATTTCCTTCTCCTCACTGTGGCAATCAATTTTAGCCCCTAAGGATATTTGTTGAGCTCCAACCAGTTTTCCTTTGACCAGGAGCAGTAAGAAGCGCCGTGGCTGAGTATCCTCTTCTGCATTGATCTGAAGTTGGGTGTTAATATCCACGATGATTTCATTCGAAACATCTGACGTTGTATCATTGATCACCCAAAAATACCGGCTGCCTTTTGGGTAAACCTGTGCCACAAATTGATCGATGGCCAATGACACTTCAGGATAGGCCGATTCACTTACAGAAGGGGTGAAAATAAACGCCAGGACGAGAGCGGTAATTGGGAGGTAGCGCATGTGAGGCCTCCATGGTAAGAAGTACAAGTTAGAATGTTATTTTAACCTCTCATTTCCTATTTATCTATTTTCGGGTAAAACGAGCCAAAACTATAATGACAGCTTACCTTTAATTGTCTCTCAGGTAAATTGAGGTTTAGGGGCTGAATTAATAAAAATCTTAACGGGTTGCCCTCCTCTATAAGTCTGGAACCTAGTGGAAGGGAATAGTGAAAGAGCGCTATGCTATCGTTTTTGAAATTACAAGATGGAACCAACAAAAAACGTATATTTTTCTTGGTGATAATGGCCTTACTCCTTATTTCGGGAGCCCTATTATTTAATTCACCCGGTCAAACGCAACTTATCACCGTGAAATTCCCAAATGGGTCTCTTCTTAAATCGGAAGTGGCAGATACGCCGGAGAAACTGTTATTTGGATTAGCCTTTAGGCCGAGTCTTCCGGATGATGAGGCGATGCTCTATATCTTTGGGGAATCTGGTCCCCATCGAGTATGGACGAAGGAATTTCAATTTCCTGTGGATGTCATTTGGGTAGATGAAAGTAAAATTATTGTGCATCTGGAAAAAGATGTTCCTCCCTGTTCTCAAAATCCGTGTACGTGGTATGGTCCACCACCGAAAGACGCACGATATATCCTTGAAACCAATGCCGGATTTATTGGCCGAGAGAAGGTTGCTATTGGCAATCAAGTGAAATTTGCCTTGTCTATACCTTAAGGGAATATTGAGTCTGCGTCAGTCTCCGAATGATGGATGTGAAACCATGTGAGCCGTTGAGCCCTAAAGAGGGATATGTGTTTGTAGCTAACCTTGAAGATCTTCCCCAAGGAAAGGGCCGGGTCTTTAAAATACAAGGTAAGAATGTTGCGGTCTTTCGTATGGAGGATCGGTGCTTCGCGATTAACGATATTTGCCCTCATCAGGGGGCTTCCTTGGGGAAAGGCAGGCTCAAAGGGTTTGTGGTCTCTTGCCCCTGGCATCATCAACAGTTTGATATTCGCACAGGCTTTGGTCCAGATGGTGGGGGCTACTGTGTGGTCAATTACGATGTCCTTGTCTCCAAGGGCCAAGTGTTTGTCTGTCTTAAGAAGCGTGATTGGCTCACCGGTGAATAAACATTCTTCTCATTAGCGCAACATCTGTTGGGAATAGGGAAAAGGATATGGATACCAGTCAAATTGCCATTAAACCTATCCGGACCTCACAGTCCGATACCTTTCGTATTCATTTATGGGAAGACCGTACGCGTGGAGAACAATGGGTTCCAACGTATGATCCCAAGGTTTTGGGTTTAATTGAGGATGATTTCCTCCGCACCGTGAGTAATAATGCCGTAGATTCCGGGCGCAGGTCGTTTGAGTTTCAGGCTTTGGTACCAGGAACTCATCGTGTAGAATTTAGCAAGCGGATGGCCTGGAAATTCACTGCGGAAGATCGGCGGTTATTCGAGGTCACCGTACTCGACCCTTTCGCAAAGTAAGGTCCCATGCCCGATATCGGATATCTTAATGGTCAGTTCTCACCGTTGGAAGAGATTGCTATTTCACCAGATGACCGCGGGTTCCTGTTTGGGGATGGCATATATGAAGTGATCCGCGCTTACCATGGCGTTCCTGCTTTTTGGGAGGAGCACCTTACCCGTCTTCTTCGCAGTGCCAAAGAGATTCAGCTACCCTTTCATATTGAACCAATGGATTTCCATCGGCTGCTTCTGACAGGGCTTCAGAAGAGTGGATATGTCGAGGGCAAAATATATATTCAATTAACCAGAGGTGTGGCCCCTCGGGATCATTCGTTTCCTGTCAATGCCGAACCTACTGTTTTCTTGTCATTTCGAGAAATGCGTGCTCTTCCTATTGAGATGACGAGACAAGGTGTGAAGGTCATCACGGTTCCTGATATTCGTTGGAATCGGTGTGATGTTAAAAGTTTGAACCTTCTTCCCAATGTGCTGGCCAGGCAACAAGCCCAAGAAGCAAAAGTATTCGAAGCCATTTTTGTAAGGGATGGGTTGGTGATCGAAGGGGCGACCAGCAATATTTTTATCGTGAAAGATGGGCAGCTTCGAACCCCAGAACGAAATCGGTTTGTGCTATCGGGGGTCACTCAACAACAGGTCATTAACTTGGCTCAAGAACAGGGTCAGGACGTCCAATTTGACCGAATAACTCTTAACGCCCTCAGTGAAGCCGATGAGGTTTTTTTGGTTGGGACTACCATTGATGTTCTTCCAGTTGTAAATATTGATGGGCAAGCGGTTCACAATGGAACCCCTGGACCGGTGACTTCTTCTCTCCAGCAAGGCTTTGCCGATCTAGTGGCAAATCTTTAGGGAAGTGAGGAGTGAGAAGAAAAATGTGAGTAGCAAGAAAAAAATCATTCAATTCAAGCTTTTCCCCCGTCTCATCATTATTTATTATTCCCTGACATCTTTCTCCTCACAGCCCCAATTTCCTCAATTCCCTGTTCCTGAACAAATTCTAATGACATAAAACCAATGGGATAGCACGTGGACTTGACAGGCTGAATCGTTTTGGATACCGTTTCAGGCTTCCTGATTCATGGGGTATGTTCCAATTTGTCCGAATAATTCTAAAAAAATACGGGTGATAATGATTGGGTTATTTATTTTTAAGGAGGCCGGTCCATGTTTTATGTGAAAACTCGGAATGCCGTCAGATCTCTCTCCCTCGGCTTATTGGTGAGCGGGATTTCGTTGATTTCGGCTGGGGTGCTCTTAGCCGGAGAATCTCACGACACCATGATCCACAAGGCTGGGATGAACGCACAATCCCCTGGTTGGGCAGAAAAGCTTAAGGGCCAGACTATTGTAGAGGATGCTATCGAGGGGAGGGCCGAGCGTGCGGCGCTCGTGGAGCAACAACACGAACGCATGATGCAGCAAATGCAACAAGACATGGAACATAATGAGAAGAACACGGGGGTGTTTAATTCCATGTCGATGATTCATCAATATGGTGGTGGCCCAGGTAATGGGCTGCTCTCTAGTAGTATGGGTTTAGAGCCAGTTTCAATGAATGGGGGTCTCTGCCCAAAAACGGCGGCGGTGCGCAACTATGATATTTCGGCCATCAATGTTGAGATTACACTGAATCAATGGTTGGATTACTACCCAGGATACATGTACACCTTGACGGAAAATATTGAAAAAGTCAGAGAAGAAGAAGCCAAAAATGCTGAGGCTCGAGAGTCTGAAGGTCACGCGGATCCGGGTGCCGTTAAAAATGGTATTCAGGGTCAGTGGATTCAGCCCTTGGTCATCCGGGGCAACCAAGGTGATTGTGTAAAAATCACACTTCGCAATGTTTTGGAATTTGGTGAAGAAGTCAGTTTGCACATTAATGGGTCGGATATGGTGATGAGTGAAACGGGGCAGCCAGCGACGACCTCAAATCCTGCTTCGGTTGCTGGGGAAGGTGAAGAAATAACTATGGAATGGTACATCCATCCTGATACGCAAGAGGGTGGTAGACAATTTCATACGTTCAGCAATGATCGGGAATTGACCGTCATGGGAATGTTTGGGGTGTTTGTGGTCGAACCTCATGGTTCGAATTATTATGAGCCCCTAGGTACAGGGCCAGCCACCGAAGCCACCAGTGGTTGGCAAGTCATGATTGATAATGGGGATGGCCCGGATTTCAGGGAATTTGTCCTCATTTATCATGAAGTCGGTGATGAAGCATTCCGTCCCGTGAATAAACATGGGGACTTCTTGCCACAGCGTGATCCGTTGACGGATGCCTATCGACCAGGTGCCCGGGCTATTAATTATCGTAGTGAACCCTTCGGCATCAATAACATGCATGTGCAACATGAATACTTTGGATTTGAAGATGAGTCGATGGCCTATAGCTCTTACACCTTTGGTGATGCAGGTCCCACGATCCCTCGAAGTTACTTGGGTGATCCCGCCAAATTTCGACTTGTTCATGGCGGTTCTGAAGTGTTCCATTCCCACCATCCTCATGGTGGGTCTATCAGATGGCAACGGAATCCAAGGGCTACGCAAATGCCCGTATGGAATACAGGACAAAATGGGCCTGTGAAATATCCCGTGATTCGAACCAAGTCCGACCGGGTTGACGTGGAAGTCATTGGGCCTGCAGAAGCCTTAGATCTTGAAACCGAATGTGGCTCCGGCTTGTGCCAATGGTTAGCCGGGGATTTTCTCTTCCATTGCCATGTGGCGCATCACTATGTGGCTGGCATGTGGGGCTATTGGCGGGTATATAACACGATGCAAGAACCTGGGATTCAAAATGATGTGATGGCTCCTTTACGAGAGTTGCCGGATCGTTTAGGGCGCATTCATAAGCCTGTGACATCCGATCAATTGGTGGGAAAATCCGTCAATTGGTTTGGGAAAAAGTTTAAGATTGTGGGCGAAGGCAAAAGCAATTGGAAGGCCGAACCTGCTGTGGTCAATATTAAAGACTGGGTTGAAATGCAGTTAGTGAACCAGGGACAACCTGGAAATACAGATAGTGAAGAAGGGCAGCTTAAGGCTTATGATGCCAGTGTGATGGATTGGGTATGGCAGGGTAATAAAGCGATGAGTGAGAAGGAAGCTACAATTGGAGAAAACCCAAAATACCATCCGGAATGGCAGGGGTATAAGGCTGGTGAGCGACGAGCCATTTGGTTTGAGCCTACGACCGGAAAAGTGGCGTGGCCATGGTTAACCCCGCATTTTGGCAAACGGGTACCGTTTTCGAACGATCATAATCCGGCTCCCTGGTTGGAAATGATTCGATTAAATCCAGATGGGACACGTTCGGTTGAGCCAGCTAAGCCAGGAGAGAACGGGCCATGGAGTTTATGTCCGGTCCGGGCAGGCTCACAGGACTACAATGTTCATTTCATAAAGTTGCCGATTGAATTGTCGGCTGCCGAAGGTGATGAACCAGCGATTGTCGATCCTAATGGGTTGTTATATGTTGTGCATGAGGAAGAGGAAGCAGTGCGAGCAGATAACGATAAGAAATTCCCGTTGGTCGTGCGAGCCAATGTGTATGATTGTATTGATTGGACGCTGACCAGCGAATGGTTGGATGATGATATCACTAACTTCCAATCCTCAAAAATCAATACGCATTTCCATTTTTTCCAGTTTGATAACCAAGCGTCAGATGGGGTGATCTCTGGATTTTCTTATGATCAATCCATGCGGCCATTCACGCAATTTGAAAAGAAGACAAAAAAGGGCTTGCCTGTACCGATGAATGCGAAAGTTACAAAGGCATCCAAAAAGGGAGATAGGACGCTCCAGGTAACGAATGCCAAGCAATATCATGTGGGCATTCCTATCCTCATTGGTGCAGATAATGTGGAAGGACAAGAAGTCCGGCGGATTGTGGCCATTGGGGGAAGTGGTGGGGCTCTAGCATCTACGTCTGGTGCTTCCAACTACACCGTGGTATCTGGCGATACTTTGGGGAAAATCGCCAGTTCATTTGGGACATCCGTCAGTTCATTAGTAAGTCTGAATGGGTTACAGAATAAAGACATGATTAGGGTGGGACAAATACTGAAAGTTCCAGGGCTAGGGGCAGGCGATTCGACTCCCGCTACTTCAGATGAAAATACTCTTACGTTTGATCAACCGTTAAAAAATGATCACCCGGTGGGTGATATCGTGACAGTAGAATATGTACGTCAACGGTTTTGGGTTGATGCCGATGTGGGCAGTGTGTTCTGGCATGATCACGCCTTTGGTGGAACGACATGGCCTCATGGGGCTGTAGGGACCATGATTGCCGAACCGTTCAACTCCACGTGGCATGATCCAAAAACTGGAGAACCCATTCGTACAGGTCCTGTTGCAGATATCCATGCTGTGGAACGTGTTGGACATGATGTGGCAGGCAGTTTCCGTGAACTCATGGTCCATGTCATGGATACGGTGCCTCACACAGTTAATGTGGTGACAGCTGGAAATCCTCCAGGGCAACCAATCGATGTAGCCCTTGAGGCAGGTCGCACCGTATCGTTCATTATGCCTCCAAATGAAAAGATTAAAATGACCCCCATGCCATTCTTAAACGGGGGTACACATACAACCGGCGGAGCGTTGAACTTCCGGGCGGAACCCTTTGCGCAACGCCTGAACAACAACCCTGAGCCATCACAGCTTTTCAGCAGCACGGTTCATGGGGATCCAAGTACCGCCATGTTAAGGGCCTATCTAGGTGATGCCATTGTGTTTCGGTTGATTGACGTGACCATGAATGAAAGCAATGTGTTTACGGTTTCTGGACATACCTTCTGGACTGAACGGTATGCGCAAGAAGCCAACAGAAAAAATTCCATCCATGTAGGGATTGCTGAACGCTACGATCTGGTGGTTCCTGAAGCTGGTGGTCCTCGCCATCAACCGGGTGATTACATGTTCTTTAATGGACGGAGTTCAAAGTTCTCTGAGGGAGCTTGGGGAATCATCCGGGTGTTAGATAAAGAAATTGATGACTTAAAGCCTTTGCCAACGAAGGCTTATGGGAAGCCAGGAATGCCTGAGAAGTTGCCGGTATGTCCAAGTGATGCACCTGTGAAATCTTTTAATGTCGTTGCGATTGATCATCCTGGGATGAGCTTTAATTCGAATGCTGAAGAATCCATCGAAGTGGATTTTGAGCGGACCATTGAATTGCGAAATCCTGAGGCCAAAATTTTTGTCTTAGAGGATGAAGTGCAGAAAGTGTCTGAAGAGTTCCAGCCCATGCCCTTAACCCTTCGAGCAAATGTGGGGGATTGTCTCAAAATCAACTTGACCAATAAACTCAAAGAAGGTCGGGCTTCCTTTTCAGCCTTTGGCCTAGTGTTTGATCCCACTGATTCCCAAGGTGTCAATCTAGGGAATAACCCCGGAGACCAAACGGTGGCTTCCGGTGAATCGCGCACCTATACCTACTATGCCGATCCATTTAATGGTGAAACACAGTCGCTGGTATGGGACTTTGGTAATGCGGCCATGAATCCTCGTAATGGATTATTCGGCGGCATTGTGATTGGACCAAAGGGTTCGACATATCGCGACCCAAAAACAGGGGAAGATATTTCTCTTAAAAATAGCTGGAATGCGGATGTGATCATCGATCATTCGCTCCAAGGAAATGAAGAGCGGGCCAATTATCGAGATGTAGCATTGTACTTCCAAGACGAAGACAACATCATCGGGACTAGCTTTATGCCATATGTACAAAATGTGGCTGGCCTGATTGGCGTGAACTATCGTGCTGAGCCTTATCTGTACCGGGAAGAAGCTGGCTGCTCATTAGGACGGATGTTCCAACCGTGTGAGGTTGATAATCCACAGGACCCCGTCACTCCAACTATTGAAGCCCATGCCGGCGACAAAGTACGGATTCACGTCTTTGGTGCCAGTAGCGAGCAGAATGGTATGTTCACGGTTGAAAAACATGAATGGCCGATTGAACCGTTCTTGCCTGGTGCTGATATGATTAGCACCGTTGAGTTCTCGGGTTCTGAAGGCTTGGATGTGTTCCTACCATCTGCTGGAGGGAAATGGGCAATGGCTGGAGATTATGTCTGGAGCAATGGCCGGTTGCCCTATTCTCAATCGGGACAATGGGGCTACCTTCGGGTATTACCGAATACGGATCAACGTATTCTGCCCTTATCTGGTTCCGTATCTTCGAATAAGCAGGCCAGTCTTGAGAATGAGTTGGGCGAAGCCCGAATCATTCCGACTGTAGTGAAGTAAGCTTTAGAATTAAGGAAGAGAACAAAGCGGGGGAGTCGAAAGGCTTCCCCGCTTTTTTTTTACGGGGGATAACATGATATCGTATAATAGTGTCTTGTGTATGATATTTCTAATTAACTCTTTATGGGAATGTTGAATATTGAATGATCGCCAAGAGAAAAAAGGCTCAGAGGATTGCGGCAAGCGGCCTCGGGTCGGTTGAATAGTCCATCCAGCAAGGACACGAAAGGCTTAGCGTATCTCGAAGTGAAAACCTCCTGTCTCTACAGGGAAGGATACTTTCAGAAGGTGAGCGACGGGAAGTGGCGGTCTGTCAGGGCCAACCCACTCCCGCCCTTCGTAGCCTCAGCTACTTCGGTGGAGTAGTCTGGTGAAGGAAAGGAAAGCGGATGGGGACTTTTTTTTCACAGGTCATTTTTTGATCAAATACTATGTCAATGTAAGGAGGATGGGAACATGTTTGTTTGGGTTCTAGTTGTTGTTATTTGTGGGGTGGTGCTCACAGGGACCCCAGTATGGTCTTATACTGAAATTTCAGTGAAAAACGGAGGCACGTTGAAGGGAAAAGTAACCTTGTTGGGGAAAAAACCCCGGCCTATGGCCATGAATTTGGTTACGATTCCTGATGCGGTCTATTGTGGGAGAATTTCAACGGGAACGGGGTGGCGAATTGTTGAGGATTTCATCATTGGCCAAGGCGGAACGTTAAAGGATGCGGTGGTGATGTTAAAGAATATCACAAAAGGAAAAGCCTTTAACCTTAACAAAGTTGAAATTGAAGCAATTGACTGTGATTTTTTGCCTTTTGTGAATGTGATTAAAGATCAGGATGAACTGACAGTGATCAATATGGACCCGATCGAACATGATATTCAAGGCTATGAAACAGCTCGGGAACGAGGCGCGAGAATCCTCTTTAATAGACCCCTGCCTATGAACCCCTTCCATAAGGTTGTGCAGTTATTCGGAGAAAATGCTCATACCCATATGCCGGGTAAGCCAATGGTGGAAAAAATTCATCTTCGAAAAAACCGGAATATTTTCGTGATGCAATGTGGTTTTCATCCGTATATGTTTTCCTGGGGGGTGGTCCTGGATAATCCTTACTATTTCATCACAAAAGAGGATGGGGTGTTTGAAATTCCAGATATTCCGGCTGGAGAGTATGAAGCGGTCGTCTGGCATCCTGGCATGAAGACCTATTTGAAGCAAACTGTCCAGATTAAAGCAGGGAAAACATCGAATGTGAATTTTCAATATAAATCTCCAAAAGGGCGGCGTAGTGCTCATGAAATGCATGAGAATCCTCGTTTTGGGGAGGAATTACTAGAAGAGGGTGAAAAAATCATCCCATCTCTTCGTCGCCAAATTCCGTAATTTCTATGAATTTTCTGTCTTTAATCATTTTCTTGGTGGTGCTTCTAACTGGTGAACGTCCCTTAGCGTTAGCCTATGAGGTGATGAATGTAGAGGCCGGAGGAACGATCAGGGGGACCGTGACTCTCAAAGGGGTTGCTCCCTTACCCAAAGCCTATAATCTTATTACCTTTCCCGATCCTGAATATTGCGGGCGTATTTCTGATGGAAATGGGTGGCGATTGTTGAAAGACTTTGACGTGAATCATCGCAATGAAATGGAAGGGGTGGTGATGGTCTTGGAGGGAGTTGCTGCGGGAAAACCCTTTACGCTGTCTATCCCAAAGGTCGAAGCGAGAGATTGCCAATTTATCCCGTTTACCACCGTCGTTCGAAGTGAACATGGGATTGAAGTCGTGAATATGGATCCTGTCATGCACGATATTCAGGCCTATGAAACCTCGATTGCCCACGGTACCCGTGTTTTGTTTAATTCCCCACTTCCCTTTAATCACAAGCACAAGCGAGGAGACATCTACGCAACCCATGAACATGTGCCAGGTAAATCCATGGTTCACCAATTTCGACTCAGTAAAGGCCGAAAAACCTTTGTGATGCAATGTGGGTTCCATGCCTATATGGAAAGTTGGGCGATTGCCGTTGAAAATCCCTATTTTACGCGTACAAGTGAAACAGGGAGTTATGAAATTGTAGGCATTCCTCCAGGAACGTATCGTCTTCGGGCTTGGCATCCCAGTGTGAAACAGGAACAGATTCGAATGGTGACTGTCGAGTCGTCAGAATCCATTCAGGTTGATTTTGCTCTTGACTCTCCAGTCAGACGGTGGACAGCCTATACCCGCCAAAAGCCACCTCGGTTTACTCAAGAGGCATTGGGGCGCCCCATCAACATTGAGCCTCTGGTTGAACATCAACGGCCATGAGATGGCTCGTTGTCTCTTCTATTCCGGCATTTATTTCTAAGGGCCTGATTGGGCCTTTTTTGATCTCTGGCCTTGCGCTTGTTGCACTCTTATTCCCAAGAACAGGAGGATGGGCTCAGTCGGTGGAACTGGGTACAAGCTCTACGGAATTTTCGGCCAGACTGGTATGGAAACATGATGGGCGTAAGGCCAAAGCCCAATTGTTTGTCAAGGATGATCGTTATCGTATAGAACATTTTGGTGGGGTCAAAACAGAGTTGGGGTATGCCGGCGTAACGATTGTGCGCTTAGATGAGCAAAAGGTTTGGTATGTCTTATCTGAGCGTCGAATGGTCGTAAGCGTTCCGTTAACATCTGAGTATTTGTTACCATTCTCTGTGAGATTGGAAGGCGAAACCAATCGGACCTTGATTGGCGACTCCATGGTAAATAACCAATTTGCCGTGCTCTATGATGTCGAGGTACAGGATCGATTTGGCAAAGCGGAACGATTTTTTGAGTGGGTGGATCCTGAGAGAAACGTGTTGTTGAAACTCGTCAGTCAAGATCGAGATTGGTTTGTGGAGTATGAGCATGTGGTTGTATCCACCCAGCCAGAGTTTTATTTTGAAACGCCTTTAGGGTATAGGGTAATTGAAGCTCAGGAGGCTCAAAGCCCTAAAGGTTAAAAGGGGAGAGCGAGTGAATCTACGTATGTATCTTCGTCATATTCTTTTGCAGAAGATTGTGTGTGTCTTTGTGTTGGTTGTTGGGGGGGTACTTCCAGGCCAGGTCTGGGCGGATATATCCCAAAGTACGATCCTTGAACAAGCGAACGCTGCCTTTAATAAAGGGGACTTTACAAAAGTTGTGGATCTTATAGGACCTGTTCTCAAAAAGGCGAATCCCTCACCTCAAATTCATCGGCTCCATATTCTGGCCTTGGCTAGTATGGGGAAGGCACCAGACGCCATGGATTCGTATGAAAAACTGGTTCAATCCACGAAACGTGAAGATGAAAGTCTCTTACGACAGACTGCCATTGCGATCATCCTGTCCAAGCGGGCGGATATGCGGGAACAAATACGAGGGGCAGTCTATACGGCCTTAAATGAAATTGATTCCGATGAGATGATTGGCTATTTGGAAGATGGCTTGACTGATGGATCTGGGATGATTCGTGCTTTGGCTGCCGAAGCCTTGGGAAAACGCAAGGCCGGACAGCATTCCAAGCGATTGCGGGAGGCCTTGAAAGATTCGGCTGGGCTCGTTCGTGCCACGGCAGTAAAAAGTATTGGGAAATCCGGGGATAAGAAGGTGGTCCCTTTGCTCGAAAAATCACTTCAAGACGAACAAGCCTTAGTGCAAATTGCCGCGGCTCGTGTTCTCTTTGGATTGGGGCAGAAACAGTTGTGGTCACGATTGGAGCAAGGGGCAAAAAGCGAGGAAGGCTATGAACGGGGAGGAGCGATCCGTGCCTTTGGAGAATTGAAGGATTCTCGCGCTTTTCCCATATTAGAAAAAACAGCGCGGGATACGCAGCCCTCAATACGAGCGGCGGCCATCGTTTCTTTGGGGAAATTGCAAATGCCGGAAACTCTTTCCATTGTCAAATCGGCCTTGTTTGATCCAGTCCCGGCTGTTCGAAGTGTGGCCGCGTATAGTATGGGGTATTTTCAACTCCATGAAGTGTTATCCCCGTTAACCAGAGCGCTGGCAGATAAGAATCCTGGTGTTCAAGCCGCAGCCATTGCGTCGTTGTTACGCGTAGGTGCGTCGTTTTCACTGGTGGAAGAAACTCTTCATAAGTTGTTGCAGGATCAAAATCCTGCCATTCGGTCTGGGGCTGCTAAGGCTTTGGGTAAGGGGAAGGGTCAGAAAGTTATCGCCACGTTGAAGCTTATATTGAATGACCCCATTCCGCGCCCGCGCATTGTTGCGGTAAGGGCATTGGGGAGGGTGGGAGGACATGATCTGCGCTCTGTCTTAACGCGTACTCTCCGAGATTCGGATGATGCCGTGAAGGTAACGGCGGCCGCAGCAATCGTGAGAATTCTCGATGCCAAGATTGGCATCTAACCGACTCTTCGTATGGCCGTTGGTCCATAGCAGGCTTCTCAAGTATTATGGATTCGCGATTCCTTTTTGATTTTCTTCCCTTTCGTCTACCGTTTCTTCGCGTTGTAATCAAGATCGCCATTATTTACTGCCTGACTCTTTCCTTCTTGGTTCCTTTGCAGCAAACGGCCTTATCCCATCAGCTTGAATCGAATCATCATTCTGGCTTTCAGTGGCATGAATGGGGAGAGGAGGCCTTTGATCGAGCTCAGGCCGAGGATAAACTCATCCTTCTGGATCTGACAGCTGTGTGGTGTCATGCCTGCCATGTCATGGATCAAACAACGTATGTCGACCCACGGGTGCTCACATTATTACAGGCTAACTTTGTTGCTGTTCGAGTCGATACCGATCAACGACCAGATCTCGAAGCCCGCTATCGAACAGGCGGATGGCCAACAACCAGTCTGCTTTTGCCAACAGGAGAAATTCTCTTTCAAGCCAATTCCCTTGAACCAGAGGTGATGGTCGAGCTTCTCCAAGAGGCCAAGGTGTTGTATGACTCGGAAAAAGAAGATTTACACCAACAAGCTGCCCAATTATGGGATCGGGTGAAGAACAATGTGGAAACGAATCAATCTCCAAATGGAGGACTTCGTCCGTCTATGGCCCGTCATAGCGTGGATATGATGAAAAACGAATTTGATTCGGTGCATGGAGGATTTCGAGATCACCCGAAATTTTTTGAGCCTGAAGCTATTCAGATGGCGCTGGCCTATGGGTTCTTTGAGAATGACGAGGAATTGATCAACATGGGACTAACCACATTGGATAAACAAGTTGCTCTGCTTGATCCGGTGTGGGGTGGGTTTTATCGCTATGCTGAACAAGCGGATTGGAGTCAGCCGCATTTTGAAAAGATGCTGACGGTTCAAGCCCAGAACCTTCACAATTATGTCAGGGCCTACCAGTTTACTGGTGATGCAGAATACAAATACATTGCGATGCGCATCATTGGTTTTGTGGAGGAATTTTTAACGGATCCGTCTACAGGACAGTTTTATGAGAGCCAGGATGCGGATGTACGGGATCCGAATGGTATGACGCTGGTTTCTGGAACAGACTATTTTTCTCTGGGGGTGATCCATCGTAAGGCGAAGGGCATGCCTGCCGTGGATGACAGAATGTATACCGGTAGCAATGCCGATATGGCATGGGCTTATCTTCATGCGGCACAGGTGCTAGGAATGCCTGAGTTGAGCAAAAGGGCTACCCATGTCCTTAAGCGGATCGTGACTGAGCGGTTTGATCAAGAGAAAGGGGTGGTTCATGGAGCAGGTGATGCTTCGGTCAATCTTCAGGGAATGTTGTCTGATCAAATTCGATTGGGTGTGGCCTTAGTGGAGGCCTTTCGAGCAACTGAAAGGTCTTGGTTTCTAGACCAAGCCGAAACTCTTGTGGGGACGACTCAAAAATTGTTGGAGGATGCCAAGGGCGGGGGATTTTTTGATCGCCCATCTTCCTCCAATGATTTTGGTCTATTAAACATTTCCACAAAACCGGCGCGTGAGAATATTCAAGCTGTTAGGTTGTATCTGGATCTTTTCTATCTCACGAATAGGGATGAATATCGTTCAACGGCTGAACGTACGTTAGAGTCCGTTGTGGGGACTCCTCAACCGCTTCCCATTGCTTTAATTGGATTGGCTGTTGATGAGTGGTTTCGTCCGCCAGTGCATATTGCCGTTGTTGGAAAGCCAGATGATGTGAGGACCAAGGCTTTCTGGAAAGAAGCCCGTCAACTGTTCTGTCCAAGAAAGATGGTCAAACTATTTGATCCACAGCAAGGGCCCCTGAAATGGGGAGAGATTTCATTTCCCTATGATGGGAAGCCCGCAGCATTTATCTGCACGGAGCAGATGTGTTTGCCTCCCGTGAATCAAGCGGAGGAGATGCCCGAACGGTTGAATGAGTTATTGGGTGACCTCCGAAAATCCGTTCTTTAGCAAGTTATGCCTATTCCCAGGGTTCAGTCTTTTTGCTGGGATTAGGGGATTGCATAACAGTTTTTAACAAACAGCAACTCAAGTTAACTAAAAGGCCTAAGGCATGGTCCAAATGGCCTAAAAGGCGCATATTTTCTTGACAGGTTTTTTTTATTCCTGATATATACGGAAGTGGTTGCTATCACTCAATCATACCAAGGTTGTCTATCTGAATCTGGCCGGGATAACAGAGACAATCTGTTTTCACCTAATTCTTATTTGTTCATTTACCCTCGTCAACGGAACGAATTTTCTTAACTTTAGGAGGAAGAATCATGAGGAAACGTCAGTCTCTAACTTTGTCTTTGTTAGTAGGTGGCCTGCTTATCGCTGCCCCGCTCGTTGCCCAGGCGGGTGGCACGATTAAAGGAAAAGTCACCTTTACGGGAACAGTGCCTCCCCCAAAAGAGTTTGCCTTTTCAAAATTCCCAAACGTGGAATTTTGTAAAAAGAACACGAACAAAAGCGCCGACGGTGAAACACGGCTTTTGAAGGAAGTTCAGGTCGATGGTAGCAAAGGGTTAAAAGATGCCGTTGTGGCTGTAACCAGCATTACGGACAAAGCTTGGATGAAGGGCTTTGACAAAGAGCCAGCACAAAAGGTAACCGCGGACCTTTGTGAATTCTCACCCTTTACGGGAGTGGCCGTGAGCAAAGGCCAATTTTATGTGGAAAATAATGATGCGGATCCAAGTGATCCGAAGTCTGCAGAAGGAGTGTTGCACAACCCACATAGCTTTGATCAATTAGGGGCCAAGTCTAGCACGGAATTCAACATTGGGTTGGCCAAGAAGGGTTCTTCGTTGCAAAAAAATGTCAAGTTGAAAATGGCCAAAAAGGGTTCAGTCCTGCGGTTACAATGTGACCAACATGAATTCATGCAGGGGTGGTATTTGCCTGTGACAAATCCTCATTATGGTACTTCCGGAGCTGATGGGACTTTTGAAATTAAAGATGTGCCAGCCGGGAAACATACAGTTGCAGTGTTTCATCCCGCTGTGGCCCAAGACCCCCGTGGGAAAAAAGCTATCACCGTGGAAGTCGAAGTGGCTGATGGCGGAACAGCCGAAGCCAATTTCGAGATTAAATAAGAGCTGTATATCTTAGAGAAATCTTGGAACTCGAGGGCAACTAGCGATTTGCTAGTTGCCCTCTTTTTTTTGCGTTCCTTCGACGAGGTTCCTTGCCATTGAACAATTGTCCCCGTTAAGATCGACCTCGAATGTCAATATCTATGCACCATTTTGAGTTTGAGGCCCCGTGTGCCACGTGAGCTGTCCCTCGCCGATATTTTCCAGATAGGCTACTACTGGGAAACCAAAATTCTTCTCACTGCTGTTCAGCTCGATTTGTTTTCCACTCTTAAAGAGTGTTCTTTGTCTAGTAATCAGATCGCTGAAATGCGAGGATTGAGTTCCCGTGCTCTAGAATTGGTCATGAATGCCCTAGTGGCCATGCGAGTGGTATCTAAAAAAGAGAAGTTATTCTCCAATACTGCTGTCGCGGAAAGATATCTGGTACAATCCTCCCCCGATTATGTCGGACATTTACTCACCTTACATAATGCTGAATGGAATCACTGGGGATTATTAGAACGGGCGGTGCAAACTGGAGAGTCTCCTGTTAGACAGCATGTCTTTGAGACAAACCCTGATCTAGGAGCACAGGTGCTAACGGTCTTGGATCGGATTGGTCGTGGAAGCGGTCCTGCCTTGGCACAACGCTTGAAACTTAATGGAGCGAATCGGATGTTGGATATTGGAGGTGGCGCTGGTACCAATGCGATTGCGTTTTGTCGGGAATATCCAGAACTGACCGCAACGGTATTTGACCTTCCAGAAACCTTAAAAGTGACGAAGCAATGTATTGACCAGGCAGGGTTAAGCGATCGTATTCAATTACAGGCAGGCAATTTCCATGAAGATGCGTTCCGGGGTTCCTATGATGTCGCCCTCATGTCCGATGTTTTGCATTATCAAGATGGGAAGACGAATGCGGCGCTCGTCGAGAAAGTGTACGAGTGTTTAAAAGACCAAGGACGATTGATCATTAAAGACCGGTTTTTGGATCCTTCTCGAACCAGCCCGGCATGGACTACTGCTTTTGCGGTTCATATTTTGGTGAATACCGAAAAGGGTGAATGTTTTACAATTGAAGAGAGCCGACAGTGGATGGAACAGGCCGGGTTCCAACGTATCGAAGAATTAGAACCCTGCGCCATGGTTCAAGGCACCAAATGACGAAGGGATGGGCACGGGGATATGTATGAACTCGCGGCATGGCTTCGGGAGCCAGGGTTTCTTGGGACTCATGCGACCATGGGGGCGGATGTCAGTCAATTCATGGCGACATTCTTTACTCTGTTGTTTATTGTGGGATGGGTGCAGGCTCGAAAGAAGAAAGCGGATCATCATCACTGGCTCATGCTGGGCGGGATGATTGCCATGTTGGCCTTTTTTACGAGTTATTACCTTTTTCGAAATTTAGGCGTCTTAGCCTTTGAAGGGAAAGAAGGGTTCGGGGGATCACAGGCTCTGTATGACAATGTGTTCATCCCTCTGTTGACCGTCCACATCCTATTAGTCGTGATCGGCTTGATCATGGCTATTTATATGATGGTCTTAGGGTTTCGCTCGCAAGCTTTCATGGAGGGGCGCCGGGTCTTGAAAGATGCACTCTTGCTGACATCAGGCCGCCGGATTGTGACGATCTTGGGAGGCATTACGACCTTAGTGATGCTGTTCTTTTTGTCTCGTGTCATGACGTCAGGATTTTCACTTGGGAAGTTGAGTGTCTATATCGGGTTGGCTCTCATCATTGCGATGGTGTTTGGTATTGAAATTGCGATTCAACGGATTTGGCCGAATGGCGCACGGCGTCATCGTGTATTGGGAAAATTCACGATGATGATTTATTGCGTGCTCTTTGTGACCGGAACGGTGACATACGGCATGTTGTATATACTCTATCCTGGGAAAATCGGGTAATCCACAGTGCGATGTGCCTGTCAACAGTTTTTTGATCTTGAACGTATTGACGAACTGGAATCTGACGAAGTCCTTGCGCGATTTTATTGCCAGGGTTGTGGGTGGGCTGTAGGCGCTGAAGGGCCGCTCAAAGAAATTGATCCTCTAGTTCCATCGATGACATGGAGTGATGAGGCGCAGTATTACATTTCCCGACTGCCACCATACTTAGCTCCTTTAGTCATTGATGAAGTCGAGGATTTTGCACGTAATCAGCGCTATCAAGTATTGACGTATTCTCGGTTGTTGGCGGGACGAAACAAGGGAATGGTGGAATGGAGTCCCGATGCGGAGCGTCGTTTGGCCAATGTTCCTTCTGGTATCCGCACCATGGCTAAAACCGAATTGGAGCGCACAGCTCTTGATCGTGGCATGCGGGAAGTCACGGTCGCCCTGATGGAAGAAGTGAAAACTCGATATTTTGGTATGGGCGCAGGACGTTCATAACTCACGAAGGCCTTTGTCTCCTAATATATGGTTGGATGAAAGACTCTACTAAACATCTCCAGCAATGTTACATCGATTATCTTTACGTGTTCTCCCGCAATTAAATCTCCTCGTGACGGACCAGCCTGTGCGCAAACGCAAGCGGCTGGTGATGTTGGTTCCAGGGCTGGTGGCGTTTGGGATTTATCGACTTCTCAAAGATGTCCTGCCGTTATCTGACCCATTGGTGTTGTTGGCCTTAAGTGGATGTGTGTCGGCTCTGGCGGCAATTTGGTCGTATCGGCAAGGTCGTGGGCTTTCTCTGGCAGAATCCTTTCGGCAGGATGGGCTAAAACAGTGGGTCTGGATCGTGGGTTGGATTGGTGTTGCGTATGGGATGCAGCTTTCACTTTTAGTTTTAGCCATTCTGCAAGTGTTTGTAGGATATGACTTTCTTCTCCATCCTGAAGGTCCGGCGATGATGGCAATGATCATCCCTTGTACGTCAGTCACCCGAGATGCCTTTGAGATCGGGGTTGTGCAACGCCTGATTCGCGAAGGTACCGTGGTACCTACCTTCCCGAACGGCGATGCTTTGTGGGAATGGATTCCGCAACAGGTTTCTATGGTGATGAAATGGGGCGGGCTGGCGATTGGTGGAGGGATTCTCAGTTCCTGGATTTTAGCGAGTGTCAGCGCGGGTGCTTGGCAGCCTATTCTGCAATCGATAGTCGTTCCTATAATAGTTGCCTCCTTTAGTTTGTTGGCATTTTTTGCCGGAGAGGCCGTATATGAACAAGGAAAAAACAAGAGGAAAACGCATACTTGGCTGTCATGTTTGTGGTTTTGGATGTGGCCAAGTTTCACGTTTGCTTTGACCTATTTCCTCGTATTGATCGGGGTGGCATCCTACGTGTTTCGAGTTGGAGAGATTTCGCCTATAGGGTTTGTCACTATGGCTGCCGGTACTGGGTTTGTGATGACGGTGTATTCCCTCTTTTTAGGATGGCGGAAATCTTATGAAGAACAGCTGGTCACGATCCCGGAAAATATTCAACGATGTCCGTTCGTGATGGGGATGCTTCAGCAAGCCAAAACCCCGGAATCAGTCACTTCTTTGCCTCCGCATGGCGATTTGGCGAAATAATTTATGTCGAAACGTCTGCCATTCATCATTCTCTTTGTACTGTTCCTCTTTTCTGTCGGGCCATCTTGGGCTTCAGATTCGAATCACCAAAGTCTGGTGGGAGAAGGGCAGGACATCTTTTACCAAACTCCTGGGACCATTGAAGGCCCGGCCGCGGCAGACAGTCCTCGGAGTTACTCCAGCCTTCCTTTTGTGAACAACCGATTAATTGTTTGGTTTGTGACCCAACAACATACTTATTTTGGAGGTTTTGTCTTAGCCCTCCCGTTATTTAGCCTTCTTCTAGAGTTCTTAGGGGTCACTCGGAAACAGGAAAAAGCCCGGCAACAATATGATGGGTTAGCTCATGACATTTTACGCGTGGGATTGCTGTCGCTTTCCATTACGGCGGTGTTGGGTTCTGTGATGCTTGGTCTTTTCGTGACCTTGTACCCGGGATTCATGAATTATATGGGTTCAACTTTTAAGTCTCTCATGCCGGTGTATGCGGCGGTATTTGTTGGAGAAGCCTTCTTGCTTTCGCTGTATTACTACACTTGGGATTGTTTGAAGTCTCAGTCGGGGAAGTGGATGCATATGTCTATTGGGGTATTAGTGAATGCGACCGGTGTCATTCTGTTATTGTCCGCTAATGCCTGGGCGTCATTTATGATGGCCCCGTCAGGTGTGGATGCGGAAGGGCATTTCTTAGGAAACATCTGGCATTTGTTGCACTCGCCTCTCTGGAACCCCCTCAATGCGCATCGATTTTTGGCAGATATTATGTCGGGCGGTGCGGTCGTGGTCGCTTACGCGGTCTATCGATTTTTTAAGTCCAAAACATTTGAAGATCGGGCGTATTATGACTGGGTAGGATATGTATTTATGGTCGTGATGGTCTGTGCCCTTTTGCCTATGCCAATTGCAGGTTATTGGCTGATGCGAGCCGTATTTGAATTTCGACAGCATATGGGTGTGACCATGATGGGCGGAATGTTGTCGTGGTTATTTGTCCTTCAGGCTATTACCGTTGGGGTGTTATTTCTCGGAATAAATTATTATATTTGGCAGTCCTTGTCTCGGGTACATGGAGGTGAACGCTTCCACCCCTATTTTAAGGGCATTGTCTTTGCCCTGATGGCATGTTTTCTTGTGTGGTTTACTCCTCATACCTTAGCGACGAGTGCCAGCGAGATGAAGGCGATGGGGGCTGCGCAGCATCCGGTTATCGGACAATTTGGGGTCATGTCGGCCAAAAATGGGGCTATTAATGTCATGATATGTTTGACGGCTTTGAGTTTCATCCTTTATCGGCGCGCCAATAGAATCGTCACGGTGTCATGGGCCTCGTGGGGAAATATTCTTCTTGGTTTGCTGTTTGTCTTAGGTATTGGCAACATTGTGTGGTTGGCCATTTATGGGTTTTATATTCCGGCGAATGTCCGGGTCGGTCTTTCTACCCCTCAAGGGGTGACGACGGCGACTGTGGTGGTAGGAGGCCTTCTCTTGAATCGCCTATTGCTTCGTGGCTCCAAAATCATCGGACCTGTTCAATGGGGGAAGATTACCCCACGCGGAATGGTGGCGTTACTTGTTGTTGCGGCCGCATTTTCTTGGGTCATGGGTTTAATGGGATATATTCGGTCAGCCGGTCGATTGGAATGGCATGTGAATGAATTGATGCAGGATCAGTCTCCATGGGCGTTTACCCCTTCGTTAGGGTTTGCAGCGAAAATGGTCACGATAAATATGATTACATTTTGGTCGGCGGTGTTTTTCGTTTTTTGGCTCAGCCGTTGGGATCATCGAGTGAGCGAGCAACGAACGGCGCAGTCAGTTCGGTCTACACCTGTTGTTCAAGTTCTTTCACAAGAGGAATCAGCATGATCCAAGTATTTCAGCAAACCAAATCTTGTCGCATGAAATCATTGATGCGAACCTGGGGCCTTTCTCTGTGGTGCCTCGTGATGATCGTGGGTGTTAATGCCCTGAGTTTGGTATGGGTGGAAATGTCGTTTGGCCAAGGTTCTTCAGGAGATTCCATTCTCATCGAAGATTTCCGCAAACCGGATGAAAGAGGATTTCCCCAAGGATGGGGAGCGCAACGAAGTGTGGTGACGGCTCATGAAACCTACATGATCCAGGAAGAAGAAGGTGTTTCGTTTCTCAGAGCTCAAAAGGCCAGCCAGCGTGTGTATACGAAGCAAATGAAATGGGATCCCAAAACGCATCCGGTATTGGTTTGGCGTTGGAGGCTTCAGGCGATTCCTGAAGGGGAAGAATTTATTGCGGCTGTGTATCCGTCCTTAGATACGGATTTGATGTTTATTCCAGTAAATACCAAATATGTGTGGAGCGCCACATTGCCGGTAGGTTCGATCAAAGAAGGCGGGATGTTTAGTTCAACAGAAATTGTCATTCGGAGTGGGGCAGGGCCGCTTGGCGAATGGGTGGAAGAGCGAGTCAATGTCTACGAAGATTTTTTGAAGATTCATAATCACGAGCCAGCCCCTTTAGCTTGGGGAATTTCGTTGCTAGGAGGTTCAGCCGTAGAAATTGATTTCGGTTCAATCCGAGTTGAGGCTCAATAACGTGTTGAAAGCGTTATTTGTACATTGAGAGAAGCTGATGCCCGGGTCAAAAATATTTGATGTGATTTTTGGAGCCGTCGTGTTAGGAACGGTTGGGGTGTTGACCGGTTTGTCCATGGGGGTGGGGTTTCTCCCGGCAGCTCTATTAATTGGGATGTGTTTGGGGGCAGGCGTTGGGTTTTTTGGGGGGCGACGATTTTTTTTGAGTATCTTTGTGGGAACCGTTTTGGGGGGATTGTTAGCGTGGTATTTAGGTGGTGTTGATGCTATTACCGTGGGGGCTTCTTCAGGTGCGGCAATGGGTGGATTTTTGGGAGTATGGATTTCCATGTTGCTCGATCTCTTGCAACAACGAAGGGAGCCTGTGCCGACTTCGTCTGTTGAACAACCGAGTCATCCACCATCATGACAGACAAAATTGATTTTCATTCATCTTAGAAGGGATAAGCAAGGTTGATGGAAGGCCGTGGGGTCCTCATAGGGGCGATTATTTTTGTCTTTGCCTCGTTTATTGGGATGATGGTGCTGTTCGTGTATGAAACCGCAAAAAGTAAACGTGAGTTGGAGGCCTTTTCGGCGGGTCGTCCTGCCAAGGCGCGCGTTCTTCAACCTATGCCGACACAAGATTTTTCAATGTATAAAACCCTTGTTGGCGATGATAACCGGGAGATGATAGAAATTCCCGAAGGCCCTTTTACTATGGGTATTAATGATGGAGATCCAGATGAAGGTCCAGCTCATCCCGTCTATCTTCAAACGTTTTATATGGACCTAAGGGAAGTGACTCAAGCGGATTATCAAAAATTCGTGAAAATGACGAAACGCGAAAAACCCAAAGTGCCGGTGTTTGAAGATAAGATCGAAAAACTCATTGATCCGGATTTTCCGGTGGTGGGGCTAACCTGGAATGATGCGTTTGGCTATTGTCGTTGGGCAGGAAAACGGTTGCCGACCGAGGCTGAATGGGAAAAGGCGGCACGGGGCGAAGGGAAGCGCCGCTACCCTTGGGGGAACAAATTTGAATATACCTTTGCGAATGTGGATGGATTAGACGATGGGTTTCAATATTTGGCGCCGGTAGGGTCCTATGAGGTGGGACGGAGCCCTTTCGGACTGTATGATGCCACTGGCAATGTTGCGGAATGGGTGGCGGATGACTATACGGCAGATTACTATCAGAATGCCCCCTACCGCGATCCTCCAGGCCCTAAAACGGATGATGTCTTTAAGGTGATTCGCGGAGGGTCTTGGCGCGAATCTCGGTTAGGTGCGCGTGTGACCAAGCGATTTTCCGCGAAGATGTGGCGAACGGATGCGACGGTAGGATTTCGTTGCGCAAAAGATCCTCCAACTGACAATGCGCCTTCGACCTAGTCTGGGGCTTCCGCTTTCCCATTGCGGTTGCTGCGTATATGGCATTGGTAAAGGTTGTGGGGTTAGGTAAAGACATCATATGGATACTCGCTTTAAAGTCATTTTTCTGATTGCCGTGTTGGTAATGTGTAGTTTACCTATTGCTGGAATTTTGAAGGGGCCACCCCTTCCAGTCGAAGAGCCTGACCCGCCATTTTCTCCTTCTCAAAGAAAGTCCACACTGACCAAGAGCAACATTCAACATTTAGAAGATGCCATGGTTGAAATTCCATCTGGGGAGTTTATTCTTGGGAGCAATCAAGGTGGATATAATGAAAAACCCCAGCATGTTTCAAGGTTAGATACCTATTGGATCGATCAGTTTGAGGTCACCTATAAGCAATATATGGTATTTGTTGAAGCGACGGGACATCGACTGCCTGGGCCGCCATCTCGATATGCGAGGAAGCTGGAAGCTCTGCGTGGACCCAATCAACCCGTGACGTATGTTTCTTGGAATGATGCCTCAGCATATTGCGAATGGAAAGGGAAGCGCCTTCCTACAGAGAAGGAATGGGAGAAAGCTATTCGAGGTTCGGATGGTCGAACGTGGCCATGGGGTGAAGGACGCGAAGGTTTTCCTGCAAACTTTGCTGGAGAGGACGATGGGTTTGAAGTCACATCTCCTGTTGGCACCTTTTCCCAAGATCAAAGTATGTATGGTGTGTATGATGGGGCCGGGAATGTCATGGAATGGGTGGATGATTGGTACATAGAGGATACCTATAGCAGGGCTGTCAAGCCAGACGTCGACCGCCCTCAACCTGTTTCAACATACAAAACCATGCGTGGAGGAGGGTATACCAGTCAGGGAAAAGATTTGCGGATTACGAATAGAAGTTTTATCGTTCCGGACTTCCGCGATGAGACGATTGGGTTTAGATGTGCAAGGTCAAAACGGGGGAAGAGATCGACCGTCGAGGCTTCTGAATCGGGAGATGTTACCCAAGAAAATCAAAATAATAGAGGATGAGAAACACGGCGAGTAGAATATTGACAACCATTCCGGCCAAAACTATAATGTCGAACACTTTTGCATTACTGCGCATGGGTTATTCCTCTTGTGACGTTGGCAATAGTCTTTGGAATACCATGAAATTTAAGATTCTGTCAATGAATTATTTTAGGTGGATATATCTAAATAAAAACCTGTATACATGATGAGGTGATTGAAAATGGCTGAAGCTGGACCAGTGCGAGAAGCAACGCGGTTAGAGACCCAAATTGGCAAAGCAATATTTTATCTGACTTCTGCTGTGAGCCTGTGGTTTTTTTATTGGTTTGCTGGCATTCAATGTCCCTGCTAAGTTTTATGTCTTACTACCAAAAAGAAATTTCCATTAAATTTTCTATAAGCGAAGGAGGCGTTCAATGACTGTTGTCTATGTCATAGTTTCCCTTTTAATTTGTTTTGGGTATTTTCAATTTTTGGATTGGGTCCTCATGGACGCTCAAGGATTGGATTATTTTTATATGTTCCGGTAAGCCGATAGGTTTTTTAGATTTGAATCAGGGGTTAAAAATTTAAAGCTGTCAAAGAAAATTGATTGGTTATACAAACAACACGTTTTCAAAGGAGGTAGGTCCATGGGTCGCCTGTTCACTCCAATGACCCGAGGTAAAAAGAAGTTCTTTGCCGTTACGGCGCTATTGATGGCTGGAGTGTTTTTAACGCTCCCCATCTTTTTGTCGGTCACGGCATTAGCTGGTGGTGGTGGTGGCTCAGCTGGTGGTCCACCTCCTGAAGTTTTAGAGCAGCGGAAAGCTGCAGCAGCTGCGGCAGCAGAAGCAGGTGAAGGAGTAGAGGGTGAAGAAGCGAAAGTGGAAGTGGGCCGTGATGTGTATTACAAAATCGAAGGTCCGGCTGTCGGAATGCCCGCTCCTGTTACGGCGGATACCGAAGAATTTTATCCGCGGTATAACTTTGAGAGCAGAGTTCTCCTCTGGGTGGCCAATCAGCAGCATCTCTATTATGGAAGTTTTGTGTTGGCGGTCCCTATCTTTTGTATGTGTATCGAATTTGCCGGAATGGTGAGTAAAGACAAAGCCATGGCCAAGAAGTACGATCAATTGGCCTATGACTTCATCAAGATTAGTTTGACGGCATATTCTCTCACTGCAATCCTTGGTGGAATTCTCATCTTTACCTTTCTGACTCTTTATCCTGCTTTCTTTGGGTATTTATCTAGCATTTTTCGCCCGGTTATGCACATCTATGCCTTAACGTTCGTGGCAGAAAGTGCAACACTCTATATCTATTATTATGGCTGGGACAAAATGCGAGAGGGTGTAATGAAGTGGGTCCATTTAAGTATGTCTGTCATATTAAATGTGATCGGGACCGTCTTGATGTTCTTGGCGAATTCCTGGATTGCCTTCATGATGTCCCCTGCTGGTGTCGATGAGCAGGGTCGTTATTTGGGGAACATTTGGCATGTCTTGCATACCGCTCTTTGGAATCCATTGAATGTCCATAGAATTTTAGGAAATATGGCTTTTGGTGGTGGTGTGGTTGCAGCCTATGCGGCCTATCGTTTTCTTTCATCTAAAACTGATGAAGAGCGTGCTCATTATGATTGGATGGGGTACATCGCCATGAGTTTGGGGGTGGCGTTCCTCATTCCGCTACCATTTGCTGGTTATTGGTTGATGCGAGAGGTGTATGCTTATAGACAGCAAATGGGTATCACGTTGATGGGTGGTTTGTTGGCCTGGTTGTTCATCATTCAGGCTACTATGATTGGAATTTTGTTCCTCACGACCAATTACTATCTCTGGCAAGCTCTTGGGAGGATGACGGGTGGAGAGCGGTTCCAGAAATATATTAAATACTTGGTGTTTATTTTGGTATGTGGACTATTGGTATTTATTACACCGCATACTATCGTGATGACTCCAGCTGAATTAAAAGCCATGGGTGGTCAACAGCATCCGGTGTTAGGGAACTACGGTGTGATGTCTGCAAAAAATGGTGGAATTAACGCCATTATTATGACCACGATTTTGAGCTTTATTTGGTATCAGCGTGGGAATAAAGTCCCCACTGTGAGTTGGTCGAAATTCGGTAATATTTTTATGGGTTGTTTTTTCGTGATCGCCCAACTGAATAATATATGGTTGGCGTGTTATGGATATTTCATCCCTGCAAACGTCAGGATTGGGTTGTCTGTGCCTCAGGTGGCAGGGACATTGTCTTGTTTGCTCCTGATGACGCCTCTGAATTTGGCTATGTTGAAAGGTGGGAGGCAATTGGGGCCAATTCGATGGGGGCAAATTCCTCCGCGTTCCCAATATGCCATTATTATGTTGGCAACCGCATTCACATGGATGATGGGGTTGATGGGCTATATCCGATCATCGGTACGGTTGTTCTGGCATGTGAACGAAGTCATGCGTGATAATTCACCTTGGGCTTATACTCACACAATTGGTTTCGCCGCCAATGTCATTTCTTTTAACGTGTTATTTTTCTGGATTAGTATAATGTTTGTATTCTGGCTGGGAACGTTAGGGGCCAAAAAGGTCAAAATTACCGGTCCTGTGACGGAGCAAGTACCAGGAGGAGTATCTCCGCAGCCTGCAACTGGTCATTAATGGAAAAAGGTCTTAACTAATAATTATATGGCCTCTAAGAGTGGCCAAAAGTTGGAGGAGTGAACTGTGGTTGATTTAATAGGAAGAGCATGGGATTTGGGTTGGCCCATTATGCTTGCGCTTGTCGGTCTCCTGATTTATTTTCAGGCGACCATTAAAGATCCAGCCCAAAAGAAACGCGCATCATTCCAGACGCTCATTGGAATTTTGTGTATGTTTTTGGTGTTGATTGCCATTTCGAATTATACCCATAACTTTGAAAATAACCCAGGAATGCTACCGGTATCATTGGTCATGATCACGGCCATGGCATTTATCATGGGTTTATATTTTCTAAATATTAGCGCTCTGATGAAAATCGGGGGGTTTATGTTTTTCGTGGCGGCTGCCCTTTCAGGTTATGGAAATTGGCTACCGCAAGTGGAGGGTGGTTTCCCTCCTCCTGTTGTGAAGCTGGATTTCCAAAGTATGTCTCCTCAGCAATTAGGCGATGAAGGGGAAAAGATTATTTTTGGTGGAATAGGGCAAAGTAAAACTCAGGGAGCCATTGGAAAAGGGCAATGTCCATTATGCCACGGATTCCAGAAAGGTTTTTTGAGTGAGCGTGCACCAAATTTGTTTGGAATTCCTGCGCGTGCCTCAGAAAGATTGAAAGAACCAAATTATCATATGAATGATCCAGCCTCTCGGCCTTCTGTTCAAAAGGAAGCGTTTGAGGGGTCAGGGACGGCAATTAATGGACAGGAGTACATTGCCGAATCGCATGCTTGTCCGAATTGTTATGTAGTGCCTGGATTTGGTGTAAAGGGTTCGAATGATACTGAGAGTCCGATGCCCAGAATTCATAAGCCACCGATTTCACTCACTATTGGGGAGTTGGCGGCTGTTGATACATGGATGTATACCCGAGAGGGTGCAGAAGCTCCATCATATGATGAAATACAAGCGTCCTATGAAAAGTTCATTCCAGAGGCTGATCGTCCAAAAGCAAGCGAAGAGGGAGAAGATGGAGGAAAAGGTGGCGGAATGTTGGTTGATGGGAGCGAATCGCATGATGATCTCTTTATGGGCGCAGGGTGCCCCGCCTGTCATACGATTCCTGGAATTGAAGGAGCGACGGGGAAGGTTGGCCCAGAGTTATGGGAAGGGTCCAATGCTCCAAAGAGAATAAAAGATGCTGGTTATGCAGGAAAAGCTAAAACCACAAAAGAATACATTACCGAGTCAATTTTAAATCCAAGTGTATATGTGGTGGCAGATTACCCAGACAATCAAATGCCAAAAGACTTTGGGTTAAAGTTGACGGGTGGTGCTCTGAGTAAAATTGTAGACTATTTGGCTCAATTAGAAGAAGGCAAACCGTTGCCCGCAAAAGAATAGAATTTGATCTACAGGTGTAAACCTCGAATATAGGAGTACGGAAGAATGACGTGGCTAAAATTAGTAGAGGGCTACATGCCGATGCAGATGATTTCGGAGTTGGCCATCTGCATTCTGTTCTTTTCGCTTTGTAACTACCTGCTCAAACGGGCGGGGATCGGGGTGCCAAAGTTTTGGGCGGGCATCCTCGTTTGGTGTTTTATTAACTTGTTCTACTTGAAGTATCGGATTTATCCTCCTATTCCATTCAGCGTACGGGCCATTTACGGCACGGTCTCAGCTTGCGGAATTTTCATGTGGGTGTCTGGTTCGCAAGAAGAATGGATGGAGTTTAAGCGGCCAATCATAAGTGTGTTGGACGCCAATAACGCCTTTACCAAAATCTTGCGCACGGCATTGTTGTTGCTATTACCCATTGGGTTAGGAGCATTTGCCTATAACTCACTATTGCCAAGTTTTGAAGAACCGATTGAGCTCCGCACGGTGCATCCAGCTCCGCCGGCTACGACTAAGGTTCATGGGAAAACCTATGTCCTACAAACGGCACAACAGCCGTATCGAATTGATACGACGGGGAAATATGACCCGGCTTATTCAAATGCCCATATTGTGGAGCAATCCATGGGGCGGCTCATGAAGGATGTCAATAGCTCCGAAGATAACCCGTGGGATCCCAATGCGAAGGGTTACATAAAACACGTACGAGAAGGTGGCGAAATATTCTTCCAAAATTGCCATTTTTGCCATGGGGATAATTTAAACGGGCGTGGTCTATGGGCATTTGCCTTCAATCCAATTCCGGCGAATTTCACTGATGCAGGGACCATTGCTCAGCTTCAAGAGACCTTCGTGTTCTGGCGGGTGGCAAAAGGCGGTATTGGTTTACCGGGAGAAGGGTTCCCGTGGGCTTCAGTGATGCCACCTTGGGAGCAACATCTCACGGTTGATGAAATCTGGAAAGTGATCATGTTTGAATATTGGCATACGGGTTACTACCCTCGTACTTGGGATTAAAGGGGATTAGCCAATGAACATGGAGCCAAATTATCAAGAAAACTCAGGAATAATGAGGGAACCAATGAACAGACAGCAACTGGAAAGCCGATGGCGTGTTGGAGCACAGGCGAGCCTCCTCGCGCTCGGGGTCCTCACAATAGGGTTGGGCATGAGCACTCCCACGTTTGCACAAGAGGCAGAAGGGTTTGTTGCAAAAAAACTTCCTTCTCCACCGCCTGCCGAACAAATAGAAGCTGGGAAACGAGTGTATTTCACCAAATGTGTCTGGTGTCATGGTGTCAATGGTTCTGGAGATGGTCCCGGGGCTGACCGACTATGGCCACGTCCCAGGAACTTTAACGCTGGAACATTCAAGATTCGGCACACGGCCAGCGGTCAATTGCCGTTAATTGAAGAAGACTTGCTCAAGACGGTGACTCATGGTCTTCCAGGGTCTGCGATGCCATCATGGGAAGGCATCCTAACCGAACAACAAATGAAGGATGTCTTGGCGTTTGTCACCACCGAATTGGTGCAAGATCGGTCATGGCAGGATGAAGAATTTGAAGAATTACATGTTCTCGAACTAGAAAAATTAGCAGCCGGAGCTGTCCCGCCGTCAGCTGAATCAATCAAGCGAGGCGCAGAGCTGGTTGTGGAGAATAAATGTATCGAATGTCACGGAATTGAAGGTCGTGGTGATGGCAATGCATTTAATTTGAAGGATGACTGGGGCTTTTCTATCCAACCGGCTGACTGGCATAAATGCTGGAATTTTCGAGGCAGCCGTCAAGATGCCTATAACGTGAAGAATATTTTTCGGACATTTTCGACGGGGATTAATGGGACGCCAATGCCGTCCTTTGCTGACAACACCACAGTTGAGGCCCGTTGGCATATTGCCAACTATGTCAATCATCTTTGTGAGCGTGACAAAGATGTAGATATTGCCGGGGGAAAAGTTACGGATGAAATAGCGACAGCGCTCTTAGGGGCTAAACCTCGTGGGATTGATCCACTAACTGACAAGCCAAAAGTAGATTTCGTCATCCCCTCCGTGTATGTTGAAGGGGAGTTACCCACTGATGAACATGATCCTCGGTGGTATGATGAACGGTGGAAAAAAGAAGGACGTCGAATTGTGGCAATCGGCGGGCAGATTACCCATAAACCGCGGAACTTCGTGAACCGCATTGACGATATTTGGGTGCAATCCGTATACAACGATACCCATGTGACGTTGATGTTCAGGTGGGATGATCGGACGAAGAGTATTCAAGTTGATGACGTTGATTGGGAGCCGTACGAAGTGAATCTCGAGGATTACGGAATTGTTGAACAAGAGCCAGGAGGCAGTAAGTTTGACGATGACGGGACTCATCCAGATTCCATCGCTGCAAAACAAACCAGCTATCAGGTGTTTAATGACGGTGTGGCGTTTCAAATGCCCATTAAATTTCAAGAGCTCCCTGCTCCAAGGAAACCCCGGTATTTCTGGGGGGATGAGGGTTTTCCTGTCGATATTGCCAAATGGACGGCTGATGGGGAATTAAAAGCCTATATGGGCAGTGGCTGGGATGTAGATCTGGAAGACCGGGATGATTTCACTGAACAGTTGAAATTAGTCAAGGCGGAGTGGAAGGATGGTCGCTGGACGGTTATTATCTCGCGGCCTCTCAAGGCGGATTACGAAGAGGACACCTATATTGAGTTGGGCAAATATATCCCCATCAACTTTTTTGTATGGGATGGCCACAACGGAGATGTGGGTCGGAAAATGGGAGTCTCAGCTTTCTATTATCTCGTTTTGCAACCACCGGTACCAGCTGAGGCTAAATGGTATGCCGGTTTAGCTGCAGTGGGTTTAGTGATTGTCGAAGGTTGGATCCTGACACGGCGCTCCAATCGACGGAAAGAACAGGGCAACAGTTAAGATTCCTTGCCCGCTAGGGTTTAGATACAAATAGGAGAAGGGGGTGGGTGTTCCCACCCCCTTTTTTTATGCCTAGACAAGCTAAATTTCCCAACATCACAGGCATTGTTCTTGGTGGAGGCCAAAGTCGTCGAATGGGGCGTGATAAACGAGGTCTCCAATGGGAAGGTGAACCTTTTCTTAATCGAGTGTGCCGATTGATGAATGGCCTCTTTGAAGAAATTCTCGTCGTGATGGCTCAGGATGATTATGATTGTTCACATCTACCTGTGCGTTTAGTGACCGATAAAATTCCAGAAAAAGGTTCTTTGGGAGGTCTGTATACCGGTTTGATAGAGGCGAGAAATTTTCTTTCTTTTGCGGTGGCTTGCGATATGCCTTTTCTCCTGAAAGAGAGTATTGCTCGGATATGTATTGGGTCGACGAGCGATGTCACAGTGGTAAAACTTTCCAACGGCCTGCAACCATTACATGCTTGTTACTCCAAGCGGTGTGTTCCGGTTATTGAACAAATGATTCAGGAAGGAGATCTAAAGATTCAAAATTTGTTTTCTCGTTCAGGCCTGACTATGCATATCATTGAAGAATCCTTGTTTGACGATATCGATCCATTCAGGTTGTCATTTAACAATATTAATACGCCTGCCGATTTGGAATTTGCTCGAAAAAGAGCTTCTCAGTCTTCGCAAGAGAAATGATAAATCCTTTCAGAGTTTTTGATAATGAGGTTGTTGAATAATTGCGTTGATTTCCAATTAATCGTCGTCAGAAGAAAAGCATTATCAACGGGCGGGAATGGTCAAAAAAGTCCATCCAGCAAGGCCGCAGCGATTTTGGTGCTCGGAGCGTACGTTGAGTACGTGAGCACAGCAAAATGGCGAGAACGCAGCTGGCGGCTTTTTTCAACATTCCCATAATAGATATAAATGAAACCACAACATTTTATTGAGCTCCTTTGACATCCTTGCCTTGCCAAAAAACCTATGCTACATTCGCCGCGGGTAAAAACCCTTATATTTTGCATAGATAGGAAAGTTTTGCGTGGAGACATTACTCCAAAATCAAGTTATTGAGGCCATTACCGCCACATTGGAAAAGGTGAATGATTCTGGGCAATTACCTATTGGTACCATTCCCCAACCCATTGTGGAACCTCCTAAACGTGCGGAATGGGGAGATTTTTCTTGTAACGTGGCCATGACGCTGGCTTCGACCGTCCGGCAACCCCCTTTGAAAGTAGCAGGAGTTTTGGCCACTAGCCTTGGTGAACAATTTCCGGAACTATTTCAACGAATTGAGGTTGCTCCTCCAGGGTTTTTGAATCTCACACTTCATCCTTTGCGTTGGATAGAAGTCTTACGAACGGTCGAGACACAAGGATCTTCTTATGGGAGGAGTCCTATTGGAAACGGGAGGCGCATTCTTCTGGAATTCGTGAGTGCAAACCCAACTGGACCATTACATGTCGGACATGGACGTGGAGCAGCCTTAGGCCAGGCAATGGCCTCGCTGTTGGTAACGACAGGATTCGAAGTTTCGCGTGAGTTTTACATTAATGACGCTGGTCGACAGCTCCAGTTATTAGGACGGTCTGTGTATGCACGGTATCGTGAATTATTCGGGAAAGATTCCGCGTTTCCTGAAGATGGGTACCATGGGGACTATATCAAAACCTTGGCAGAATCCGTTGCTCATACCCATGGGGAGACCTTATTAGAGAGTCCCACAGGCCAGGCCGAATCTGTGTGTGCCCAGGTGACGAGTCACATACTGTTGGATCGTATTAAAGAAGATTTAAGAACATTTGGCGTGAGCTTTGAGACATGGTTTTCAGAAACAACTCTCCATTCCAAGGGAGCGGTTCAGTTGACGTTAGATGAATTGCAGGACCGAGGTCTTGTGAAGGAGGAAGATGGAGCTTTGTGGTTTCGTTCTTCAGAATTTGGCGACGAAAAAGATCGGGTCGTGAAGAAGCAGGATGGAAGCTATACCTATTTGGCAGCCGACATGGCCTATCATCGTGACAAGCTAACCCGTGGGTTCGATACTCTCATCAATATTTGGGGTGCTGACCATCATGGATATATCCCACGAATGACCGCAACGGTACAGGCTTTTGGCCACCCCAAAGAGTCGTTGCGGGTTGTGTTGGTGCAAATGGTGAGTCTACGACGAGGGAACCAGAAGATTGAAATGTCCAAACGTTCAGGAGAATTTGTGACGCTTCGAGAAGTGGTGGATGAGGTCGGGTCGGATGCGGCCAAATTTTTCTTTCTGATGCGCCGGGCGGATACTCATTTGGATTTTGATCTTGAATTGGCGAAACAACAGTCTTCGGATAACCCAGTGTATTACGTGCAGTATGCCCATGCTCGTTTAGCCAGTGTATTCCGGGTTGCCCAGGAACGACATGTCCCTCTTCCGAACTTTCAAGATGTGGATTCTTCCTTGTTGCTTCATGAGGAGGAGTTGGGATTGATCAAAACACTTGCGCAGTATCCCTCCATCGTCGAAGGGAGTGCTCTGGCATTAGAACCCCATCGTGTGACGTTTTATCTTCAAGAACTGGCGGCACAACTTCATTCGTATTACAACAAACACCGGGTTCTCCCACCATTGGGCAATTCCGAGAATTCTGAAGATCCGTCTCAACTAGAGCCATTAGGAGAAAACGGAGACCAACTTGGTTTAGGAAAAGCGGCTATTGATGGTTCTCTTACGCCGGCTGTAACCGCCGCGCGTTTGGCTCTTTTACGTCAGGTGCAAACGGTTCTTCGGAATGGTCTCACCTTACTCGGAATTTCTTCTCCCGAAAAAATGTAAAGAAAAGCCTGATTACCGCAGAATGGCCCTTTCCGAAATGCAATCCATCGCCTCTTCAGGCACCAATAGTTTTCAAGTCCATCATACTTCCGTCTCTGGGGCTCGGGTCGGCCTGCTGTCCACCTCACATGGAAAAATCGAAACTCCTGCCTTTATGCCGGTGGGCTCTCAAGGGACGGTCAAAGGCCTGGATCCTCACGAAATCCACGATTGTGGATTTCAGATGATACTGTCCAATGCATATCATTTATTTCTTCGGCCCGGTCATGAGTTGATTGAATCGCATGGTGGGTTGCATGAATTTATGCAATGGCCTGGCGCTATCTTAACCGATAGTGGGGGCTACCAAATGGTCAGTCTGGCCGATCTTTGCAAGATTTCTGAGGAAGGCGTGAAATTCCGTTCCCATATCAACGGAGAATGGCATATGCTCTCCCCGGAGAAAAGCATGGGCATTCAAGTGGCGCTTGGTTCAGATATCATGATGGTGTTGGATCATTGTCCTACCTTCCCCTGTACCAAACCGCAAGCCCTGGAAGCGATGAAGCGCACGACCCGCTGGGCAAAACGTTGTGTGGATGTCCCCAAGAAGGCCTATCAATGGACATTTGGAATTATTCAGGGAGGGGTGTATCCGGAGTTGAGGAAGGAGTCCACCCAAGAATTGGTGGCTTTGGACATGGATGGCTACGCTTTGGGCGGGTTATCGTTAGGTGAAGAAAAGCCTGCCATGTTTGAGATGATAGAAACCGTGGTAGGAATCCTTCCACCCGCCCGTCCTCGATATCTCATGGGGGTTGGGCTCCCTGAAGACCTGGTTGAAGGGGTGGCTCGAGGGTTGGATTTATTTGATTGCGTCATCCCGACCCGGCACGGGCGAACGGGGTGGCTTTTTACATCCACTGGTCGGATTCTAATCAAACAAGCTCGCTATACCAAAGACCCCAATCCTATCGATAACGACTGTGCGTGCCCTGTGTGCCAACGATTTTCCCGGGCTTATTTGCGCCATTTATTTATTTCTCGTGAAATGTTAGGGGTTCGACTGAATACTGTCCATAATCTTTGGTATTATGGACGGCTTATGGCCGAGTTGCGGCGTGCCATCAGGGATGATCGATTCGAAGAGTATCGAAAAGATTTTTATCGACGTCGTGAATCGGTGGCGGTTGAGCCGGTAGACCCTGACGCCGCGATTTGATTGCGCCAAATTAATACACATTGTCATGTTGAGGTAGATATGGACTTTGTTTCGCAAGCATGGGCTCAAGCTGAAGGGCCTGCACCCGATACATCAGCCGGGTTGTTGTCTCTCATTCCCTTTGTTTTGATTTTTATCGTGTTTTATTTTTTATTGATCCTGCCTCAACAACGGCGCCAAAAAAAACAACGAGAACTGTTAGAGGGCTTGAAAAAAGGGGATAAGGTCATTACCTCTTCGGGGATTTGGGGAACGGTGACAAATTTGGATAAAGAAACCGTTACTCTTCAAATAGCGGATAATACGAAAATACGGTTGCAACGGGATCATATTTCCACCATTCGTACATCGAGTGAATCATGATAGATCAAGAGGTTACTGCATGAAAAAGCTTCGTGGGAGATTTCTCCTCCTCCTTACTGTCACCGTCGTGTCTTGTATTTTGGCGCTGCCTTCCATTCCAAGTCTCTACCAAGCCTTACCCGAAGGCGTGAAAAGTCTCTTGAGTCATCAGGGGCTGTCGTTGGGATTGGATCTTCAAGGGGGGATTCATCTGGTACTGGAAGTAGAAGAAGAGCGAGCAGTGGAGATTGCTGTGGATCGTTTGCGAAAGGCTGTTGAAGATCTTTTGGCCGAAAAAACAATTGCGGTTGATAGCGTAAGTCGAGAAGGGTCGAATGGACTTTCCATCGTTTTGCAAAACGAATCAGAGGCGGATGAGGTGCAGACACTTGTCAGTGATTCCTTTCCGAGGTTTTTCTCGCAAAAAAAATCGGGCACTCGGTTAGAATATGAACTCAGTTCCGATGATGTGGAGCGGATCAAAACCTCGGCCATTAATCAGGCACTTGAGACAATCAGGAATCGAATTGACCAATTTGGCGTAGCTGAACCGCTCATTCAGCGATTAGGGCTCAATCAAATTGCGATTCAATTGCCTGGCGTTCAAGATCCACAACGGGCCAAGGACCTTATCCAAAAAACGGCCTTACTCGAATTCAAAATGCTACATGAATCAAAAGTGGCATTGGATCTTCCTCCGCAAGTGGAAAGAGGACAGGAAGAAAAAGTTCGACAAGAATTTTCCGTGAAGGTACCGGAGGAGGCCGAAATATTATTTGAAACGGTCGAAGCCGAGCTAGATGATTCCACCTATAGTATCCCCTATTTGGTAAAAAAAGATGCCGCTTTAGTTGGTGATCTACTTCAAGATGCCCGGGTGACTATCGGGGATTTTAACGAACCCATCGTGGGCGTGACGTTTGATAGCAAAGGGGCGCATGAATTTGATCTGGTGACTGCGGCCAATGTGGGCAAAAGAATGGCGATTGTGTTGGATGGGAAGGTGTACTCCGCGCCCACAATCAATGAACGCATTAGTGGTGGGCGTGCTGTGATTAGTGGCACGTTTACCACAAACGAAGCCAACGATTTGGCAGTGGTGCTTCGTGCTGGAGCTCTGCCGGCTCCGCTCAAGACCCTACAAGATTTAACTGTAGGGCCCTCCCTAGGAAAAGATTCCATTGAAAAAGGGTTACGCACCACGCTTATTGCGGGCTCATTAGTGTTGATTTTTATGATCGTGTATTACCGTCTTTCTGGGCTGATCGCTAATATGGCCTTGGCGTTGAATTTGATCGGGTTATTGGGGGCTCTGTCAGGGCTCAATGCCACCTTAACCCTGCCTGGTATTGCGGGGATAATTTTAACGATAGGAATGGGTGTCGATTCCAATGTGTTGATCTTCGAGCGTATCCGGGAAGAATTGCGGGCCGGCCGGCCGGTTCGGCTGGCTGTGGATGCTGGGTTTGAAAAAGCTTTTTTGACCATTGTCGATGCGCATGTGACAACCTTAATTACTGGATTGGCGTTGTTTTTATTTGGAACTGGCCCAATAAAAGGGTTTGCAGTCACGCTATGTCTGGGAATAGGGATTAACTTATTTACCGCATTTGTCGGGACTAAAGTGGTCTTTGATTTTATGAATCGTCGAAAATTAGAAACTTTGAGCATTTAGGTGTGTAGAATATTGCATAGGAGCATGATTCAGCCATGATGGAAATTGTCGGACAAACCTCGGTTGATTTTATGGGGAAGCGGAATATTGCCTTTACGATATCGAGCGTTCTGATTTTTCTCGGGATTTTGGCTGTAGTCGGCATCATGGCCGGGTGGGCCAATTTGGGAATTGATTTCGCTGGAGGAACGGCGGTGCAGCTAAAATTTGATCAAGCCTTAGGTATTGAGGATGCGAGAAAGGCATTACAGAAACATGGGCTCGGGGAGGCCGAGTTGCAAGAATTTCCTCAAGACCAAAAGTTACTTATTCGGGTAAAAACAGAAACGACGATTGAAGATGAAATCAGCAAGCAGATTATTGGCGCCTTCCAGGAGGAATTTCCGAACCATACCTTCGTGGTTGATTCCAGTACATCTATCGGCCCGACGATAGGACAAAAGCTTCAGGAGGATGCCTTGATCGCGATCGTGCTTTCATTGATAGGTATTATTCTCTATATCGCCGTTCGGTTCGAGTTTCGCTTTGGCGTGGCCGCGGCCATTGCGACATTTCATGACGTGTTGGTGGTGTTGGGAATTTATTTTCTGTTGAATAAGGAAATTACACTGCTTGTCGTTACGGCATTACTCACTCTGGCCGGTTATTCATTGACGGATACTGTCGTCGTCTTTGACCGGATCAGGGAGAATCTTCGGCGGCGGCGGCGGGAAACGGTCTCCGATATCATTAACAATGGAATTAATCAGGTTCTGAGCAGAACCTTAGTCACCACCTTAACGGTGGTGTTGGTGCTCGTTCCCTTAACCGTATGGGGTGGTGAAGTCCTCCATGATTTTTCTTTGGCCTTGCTCTTAGGTGTGGTTGTCGGTACCTATTCGTCCATCTTTGTGGCGAGCCCACTTCTCATGTTGTGGCCTGGCGCTGAAGGGAAATTATTAAGCCGGGGCAAATAAAGGGCTTGTTGAATAATTTTATAAATAGCCTATAGATCTCTTAGACAGAACCGACATCAGTGCCTCTCGTGGGAATGATCAAAAAAGTCCGTCCAGCAAGGCCGCAGCCCCCTTTGGCGCGCGGAGCGTACTCCCAGTACGTGAGCACGGTAAAGGGGCGAGAACGCCGGTGGCGGCTTTTTTCAACATTCCCATAAATCCTCTCGTGCTGTTTCTTGACAGTCAAGAGAAAGGATTATCAAAATGTAAATGATTCTAGGGAGTTGAATCTTTTTATGGTAATAGTGATTTGACCAAAGTGAAACACTTTGGGTTTCCCCTCCAATTAAAGGGAAAGACTATTCTGGCTGTTGTGCTGGTGGGTCTTCTGCCCCTTGTCCTGTCTCTCCTCCTCACGTATTTCGAAGAAAAACGAGCCCTTCGAGAAGCTGCTGGGATCACCATGAAGGGGATCGCCGTTGAAGTGGCGCGCAAAGTCGAGACCCAAATTATTCGAAGTATTAATGAAGCCCAACAATTGGCCACCATCCCCTTCATTCGAAGTGCAGTTATAAACTCGAATCAGAGCTATGTGTACAAAAGCGCAGAGGAAATTCAGGCTCTTATTCAGGAATGGCAGGACAGTTGGCGAGCTCAATCCAGTCCCGATGAGTTCCCTGTCTTCATTAATAAATATGCGACAGATTACCTTACGCAATGGCATGCCATTCGAAAGTCAGATTATTTAGCGATTGTGGTCGTGGATAATAAGGGAGCGTTAGTTATGAGCTCCTTTCCTCAAGTAGGGTTTTTTCATGGGAACAGTCTTTGGTGGCAATCGGTCATGCAACCGGGAGAGGCGCAAGCCTTTGTCAGCAACTTATCCTTTGATCCAGGATTTGGGACGCATGTCCTCAATGTCGGTGTGCCTATTTGGGATGATGCTCGCGAGAAAATCGTGGGAGCCATAAGTATTCTATTACGAAGGGATTCCTTGTTTCGTTCTATTTCAGAAGTCGCAGCTGGGAAAACCGGTCATGCCATGCTGGTGACCACCGATGGGATTCCCATTCTGTGTCCCACGCTTTCTTTGGAGGAGCATGCTATTTCTGAAAGAATGGTGGGGGCTTTACAGCAAAATTTTCCTGGGTGGCTTGTGGCGGATCCCGACTCGCATGGTGCGCACCATGCGATTGTTGGATATGCTCCCCTGCATTTAGGGGTGCCCTTAGCAAACCAAAGTTTTGGCGGAAAGTCTTGGCAAATGTTAGCCAGTCAAGACCCATCGGAGACTTACGCACCGTTAGATCAATTGTTGATAAAAGTGTTGTCCTATGGAGGGGCCGTCTTTGTGATTTTGTGGGTGGCAGGAATAGTTGTGGCTGGACGGATCGTTAAGCCCATCCAGGCCCTCTCTGAAGGAGTTGAACAATTCGCGAGCGGAAATCTGGTTGAACATATTGATATTCGAACGGGAGACGAAATTGAACGGTTAGCTGAAACGTTTAATGGTATGGCGGGAAATCTCCAACGTTCATTCTCGCAATTAAACCAAAAAGTGGATGAAATTGGGCGATTGGAGGAGAAGTATCGTGATCTGATTGAAAATGCTCCGGAAATGATTCATCAATTAGATCCTGCCGGGCGATTTGTGCATGTGAATAGTACCGAATTGAATAAACTGGGATATTCTTTATCTGAGATGCTGAGCTTGTCCTTATGGGATATCGTTCCAACTGAACATCAAGAGACCGTGAAGGCCTATGTCCATGGGCTGGCCCTGGACGGAGCTCGAACCATTGAAACCGTGTTTCGAACCCATTCTCAAAAACTCATTGAGGTAGAAATTCATTCGACGACCATGGTGGATCCTGGCACGCAATCCATTGTGTTCTCCCGAGGGTTTGTGCGGGATATTACAGATAGGAAAGCTTTGCAGGGGGAAGTGGCCCGCTATACCAATCAACTCGAAGAATTAGTCACGGAGCGGACGCAACAGTTGTCAGATTCTGAAGCCGGCTATAAAGCCCTTTTTAATTTGGCTGCGGATTCTATTTTTGTCGTGGATCTTGAAGGACGAGTGGTGGACGGTAATGCGCGGGCACGGGATATTTTAGGATATACCCCCTTGGATTTTGCGGGTGAATCTTTCGAAAAAGTTGTCACGCCAGCCTATCAAGAGGTGAGTCGAAATTTATTAGAGCGGGTGAGGCATGGGGAACTCACTGTCCCCACCACAGAAATTGAAACAGTTGACCGGCATGGCGCCATCAAGTCCATGGAAATGGATTTGGTGAGAATTGATATGGGCCCTCGATCATCCATCATGGTACAGCTGCGAGATATTACGGAACACAAAAAGCTGGAGGTGGCTCTTCAACAATATAACGAAGCTTTGGAAGGAAAAGTGCTTGAGCGGACGCGAGAGATCGAGCAAGCCAAGGTGTATATAGAGAGTTTGTTAGAAAATGCCAATGACGTCATTTATACCTTGGATGTGGATTTGCGGTTTACCTATGTGAATGGCAAGGTTGAGGCTTGGGGGTATCGCAAGGAAGACTTAATTGGGAAACCCTATTTGTCCCTACTATCTAAACGATTTCGAAGCCGGTATTTACAGGAAACACTAGATATGAGTGCCAAGCAAGTGTATGAAGTGGAAATCATAAGCGGACACGGGGAATTGCGGTCCGTCCTCGTGAGTGTGGCACCTCTGATGAATGATGCCGGGGGGCAACAAGGTGTGTTAGGTATTGCTCGAGACATTACCGAACGCAAGCAGTTGGAGCAGCAGGTACAAAATTCTGAACGTCTTGCTTCGATTGGCCAGTTGGCGGCTGGTGTGGCGCACGAAATTAATAATCCCTTAGGTGGGATTTTGAACTGTCTCTATAATATTCGAAAAGGCACCTTGAAACCGGAGCGTGTTCAAGAATATTTGCATTTTATGGAGGATGGGCTACAACGGGTGCAACGGATCGTTCGGCAGCTTTTGGATTTTTCTCAACAACGGGAACTCGAGTTGGCTTTGGCGAATCTTCACCCCATCCTGGATCGTGTTGCGGTGTTAACGGAGCATGTGTTTCATGAACGTCAGGCTGTTCTGAAAAAACAGTATGACCAGACGCTCCCTGCGTTACTGGTTGATGGTGCGATGCTGGAGCAGGTGATTATGAATCTGGTCCTCAATGCGGTGCAGTCGGTTCAAAAGGGGGGATATGTGAGTCTTGAGACTCGGAAACATGAAGATATCTGTGAAATTGTCGTTGAGGATAATGGCTGTGGCATTGCCTCACATGTGCGTCCCCATATCTTCGATCCGTTTTTTACGACAAAGGGAACGGGAGAAGGGACGGGGTTGGGGTTATCGGTAAGTTTGGGGATTGTGCAACGCCATGGAGGTGAAATGGTGGTAGAGAGTGAGGAGGGGAAAGGGACGCGTTTTATCGTTCGTTTACCATTGGTTCGATCGCGGATGCCCTCGATGGTGAAGGTGGGTTCATGAAGAAGGGTTCGATTCTCATTATTGATGATGAGCCGCTTATGCGTGTGTCCATGGTAGATGCCCTCACGGCTGTCGGGTATGACGTTGAGGAGGCTAGTACGGGTTCTGAAGGATTGGAGCGGTTGGAGGGCTCTGAATTTAATTTGGTCATTACCGATTTACGATTGCCGGGAGCAGATGGACTTCAAATTGTTTCCAAATGTAAAGAGCAATGGCCAAATACTGAAGTCATTGTGATTACAGCGCATGGCTCGGTGGATACCGCTGTTCATGCCATGAAAGGTGGAGCATACGACTATATTACGAAACCCTTTTCCATGGATGAATTATTACTGAGCGTTGACCGTGTCTGTGGATTGGTGGCCTTGCGAGAAGAAAACCGTGTGTTACGTGAGGAATTAGAACATAAATTTAGTTTTCAAGGGATCGTGGGGAAAAACGAACGCATGCATCAAGTGCTGGAAAAGATCAAACTTGTCTCGAATACCGACTCCACCGTGTTGATCGTCGGAGAAAGTGGGACAGGCAAGGAGTTGATCGCGAATGCCATTCATGCTAATAGCGCCAGGTCCAAACATGCCTTAGTAAAAGTGAGCTGTGCTGCTCTCCCTGAAACGCTGCTCGAAGCCGAATTATTCGGGCATGAAAAAGGGGCGTTTACCGGAGCCCTGCGGCAACGCTGCGGACGATTTGAATTGGCCCACCAGGGCACGTTGTTCTTGGATGAAATTGGAGAAATATCTCCCGTTGTTCAAATTAAACTGCTTCGGGTGTTGCAAGAACGCCAGTTTGAAAGAGTGGGTGGAAATGACACCATTGAAGTTGATGTGCGTCTGGTCTGTGCCACCCAAAAGGATCTGAAGAAAGAAGTTGAGCAGGGACGGTTTCGTGAGGATCTGTATTACCGTTTGAATGTTGTCCCAGTTCAGCTTCCGCCGCTTCGGGAGAGGCGGGAGGATATTTTAACGTTGGCGCAACATTTTCTTGAGACGATGGCTGCCCGCAATCAACACAAACCGCAGACCTTGTCGCGTCAAGCTCGTGAAGTCCTCTTTCGATATGGGTTTCCTGGAAATGTGCGCGAATTAGAAAATACCATCGAGCGGGGGGTGGCCCTCGCTCAGCAGTCTCAAGAAATCCAAGTCATGGATTTGTGCGGTCAAAGCAGCTGTCCGTATTCAGGAGGAGAGCCGCAAAAGGATTGTGGGTTTTGTGGGGATCAGGACCGAAAAACGCACATGAAGACAGGGACGATGGAAACCTTAGCGATGGCTCGAGAACAATTTGAGCGAACCCACATTCTCGAAATACTTCAGCGAACCGGGTGGAGTCGAACAACAGCGGCGCAAGTACTGGGATTGTCTCGAAAGGGGCTTTGGGAAAAGTGTAAACGCTATGACATCGTCCGGTCGGGAGAAGACGCTAATGCCGATCGGGACAATGGGCCCGAATAAAAAATGAGTGTGAAAGATGTTCGCTCCCGGCGTACGAAATTAATCCCCACCTTCCCAAAGGGTAATAATTCGGTCGTTACCCGCTGTGGCTAGGTATTTCCCGTCAGCAGAGAGTGCAATACCTCGCACGGGGCCTTTGTGCGACTTGATCGTGCGAAACTGGCGGCCTTTCTCAATATCCCACATTTTTACCGTACCATCATCACTCGCACTCACCAAGACCTTTCCATCCTGGCTAACGAGAAGATTTCTGACCCATTCAGAATGGCCTTTCAGCGTGCGGCGTTCTTCGAGGTTTGGCATGTCCCAAAATTTAATCGTGCAATCCCTGCTTCCCGAAATCATGGTTAAACCATCTGGGGTAAATGTGAGGGCTCCAATCCAATATTCCATGGGTTTTTGAAATCCTCCATGGTCATCCACATAAAATCCGCGATTTTCGGTCTCTTCATCGTCCGCGTCATCTCGCCAATGGCCGTTGTGAGAAATTTTTTCTTCTCCGCTGGGCAAGACTTCGTATAACTTGATCTTGCCCACGTCACTGCCGGCTACCAAATGGAGGCCGTCAGGAGAAAAGGCCGTGCAGACACTCCAATTATGGTCGAATTGATCTTTCCCCAAGAGGGACATGAGTTCGGTCCCTGTGGTGACCTCCCAGATTTTAATATCTTTATTTTGGCCGCAACGGGCGAGCATTAAGCCATCGGGCGAAAAGGAAAGACTAGTGACGGCATGATCATATCGGGTAAAGAGCAAGCGAAGCGATTCACCAGTTTGAGGATTCCATAACCGAATGGTTCGATCCTCACTGCCTGTAGCTAAAACCTGGCCATCGGGGCTGTATTGAACTTGTCGAACGGCAGCGGTATGGCCGCGAAGTGAACGAATGAGCCGACCGGTTTCAATATCCCACATCCGGACATAACGGTCATTACCTCCACTGGCAAGCGTGAGCCCGTCCGGGGAAAAAGCCACAGACCAAATTTCTTGTGAATGTCCACGAAACGATTTCACCTCCTTCAGTCCACTTTTCCAATAGGGGAGGGAATCCAGAAGAGGCGCCGGTTCCAAACCAGGTTGTGATTCCCCCATATGAGGGGTCAAGGTATCGGAGCTAGTTGTCTGTGTCATAAAATTCCTCGCTTGGTAGGCAATAGGCAACGTATAATAGGGTGAACCACAGTCCTTAAGAATACCGATTCAGGTGTTTCCCTTGCCAAATAGGAAAACCCATTTCTATAATCCATTCATCTTGATACTAATCGCCGCTTTTAAAGGGAGTCAAGATGTACCGGTTGGGGGTTATTCAACTTTTGTTAAGGATTCATCATCAAAGATAGTTTTTAGGTGATGAGAACGTACACGGAGGCTAGTTCATGGAAATCCGCTTTCAGCCCGCCCTTCTTCAGGAAGTGATCGACTCGTTTGCCGAGAAGACTGAACGTGAGGGCGATCCAACCTACTATAATGAGTTTCATGAATTGGCTGATCCGATTTATGAGAAGTTTGCCCTTGATGATCGTGAGCCAGAATTTAAACGGCTCTATCAACATCTATTCGCTAAATGGGGATTTGCCGATATTCTTCGGGATGGATTCGATGATTTTCCAGCTCTTCGTGATAAGACGGGTATCGTGCTTGTACGCGGAGTTTTGAAAGAAGATCAAGAGGGAGTGGATGTGCTTCGCAAATGGGGTGTGGTGGAAGAAAAGTTGGCCCGCCAGTTCGAAGAGGCTGGCAAAAAAGGGGTAGGGATTAAACTCATTCCCCGGCGATTTTACGACCCGGCGATACCGCGATATTTGCGTCATGAGCTCACGCATATTTCAGACATGCTTGATGATGATTTCGGGTACGATCCTGATACGAAGGTGGGGTTAAACCCTGGCGAAGAACATTTGATTTTAAATCGCTATCGAGTGTTATGGAGTATGCATGTTGATAGTCGTATTGCTCGATCGGGGAAAGAACCGATGTTCTCAAGAGAATATCGATTTCGAGAATTTCGTTCCTGGTATCGAAAAATTCCACCCGGTCAAGTGGAGTCGGTGTTTGAAGGCATCTGGCAAACCGATTATCTTACTCATGCCGAACTCGTTGAAATGGCTTCGGATACGACGCGAGTCATTGAACGTGCCGTAGAAATTGAAGAAAGTGAAGTGCCTGATGTGCCGACGAAGCCCATGTTGCTTCCCGGCTTTCCTTGTCCCCTTTGCCGATTCCCGACCTATACGTGGGTCGAGGATATGGAAGAAACCTTAGAAGGTTTTGTCTTAGACTTTATTCGTGAAAATCATCCGGGCTGGGATGTAGAGTATGGTGCGTGTGACCGGTGCGTTGAAGTGTATAAATTGCGGGCTTCTGGCGTTGTGTAGGTTTCTTTGATGGCCGCCTCTGAATCACCTTCTGATAACATTGTCAATGATCCGGCGTTGGGGCGCAGGACTTTCCTTCGACATTCCATGGTGTCGCTTGGGGCAACAGTCCAAGAGTTTGTGAAGCATCGTGATGCTCCCACAGTGGAGAAGGCCCAGGAATCCAAGGTCCTCGAAAGGACTGGCTGGCTTCGTCCCCCCGGTGCCGTGGACGAGGATCTTTTTCTGGAGCGTTGTACGAAATGCGAGGATTGCATCGACGCCTGTCCTCATGATGCCATTGAGTCGTTATTGATCCAGGGAACCCCGGCGATTTTCCCGGGAGATACTCCTTGTCAATTGTGTGAGGACTTCCCCTGCATCGAGGCGTGTGAAACGGAGGCATTGATGCCCCTCAATAATAAGTCTGAAGTCCGTATGGGGCTAGCCAGAGTTTCCCGGAATATTTGTACGGCCGGGAACGGCTGTAATGCCTGTGTGTCCAAGTGTCCGACTGACGCTATTTCGATGGACTTTGGGGCTTTTCTCGTTTCGGTGGATGAGAGTCTTTGCGTGGGTTGTGGAATTTGTCAATATATTTGTGGGACCGTCAATGACCGTTCGGCCATTCGAGTTATTCCCCCTACGGTGCTGAGGTAACGGAATTACCATCTTTAAAAGCGTCTCTCGTGAGCCGATGGCCATCATTAATAAGTTTTTATACGTAAGATTATTTGCTTGTGCTGTGGTAAGGCTTTGGATTAAAAAGAATTAATCCATTAGATTTATCAGAGGGTTCAAATGGAAAACCGGTTGTCAAATGTCTTGTAAATGTATAGATGGAGAAAGGCCATCTTGGAGGGTTTCACGTCTTGACTTCATGGGCCTGTTGTCCTATGATCTGGTCCCCTTTTCGTGAACTTGTATTGCATTGTTGATCGGAATTTAAAAAGCAAATATTCAGATAATTTATTCTTTAAGTTAGGTGATATATGGCGACAGTGGTGAAGGAACAGAAAAAAATAAATACAAATGGTTCGTCAGTTTCTGATGAACAAAAGGCTGTAAAAATTTCTCCAAAAGACGCCCCAGCTGTTGATCGTGCACTGTGCCGAAGCAAACTCTATTTACTCGTTTCTTGGGGGTATCTGTATCCCGAAGATGATGAATTCCTTGATTATCTCCAAAGTGGCGAGTTTGTAGAAGATGGGCGGGCAGCATTAGAAGGATTAAGAAAAGAACTTAAGAACCTCGGAGGCCAAGAAGCCGAAGATCGTCTGAAAGCCGTAGCCGCCCATTTTGATTCCATTGAAGAATGGATTTCATCAGAAGGAGAAAATTGGAACATTCAAGACCTGCGTGATGAACATCGCCGGGTCTTCAGTAATGTGATTGCTCTTGATTGCCCACCTTACGAAACCCTGTTTGGAAACGATCATGTGTTTGGCCAATCATATGTGATGGGTGATATTGCCGGTTTCTATAGTGCTTTTGGACTTCAGCTTTCTCCTGATATTCATGAGCGCTTGGATCATTTGAGTGTCGAACTAGAATTCATGCATTATTTGTCCTATAAAGAGTCATATGCCATTCTTCATGATGGTGCGGAAAAACTGAAAACGGTTATCGAGGCAGAAAAGAAATTTGTCAAAGAACATATTGGACGATGGGTTCCACTGTTTTCTGGAATGCTAAAGCGCAAAGCTGATTATGGTTTCTATAAAATTCTCGCGGATTTTACAACGGATTGGATGGCGTTTGACATTGCATTTTTAGGTGTCACGCCTCAGCCGTATTCAGAAACTGATTATCGCCCTGCATCCTACATGAACCCTGAAGGCCAAACCTTTGAATGTGGAGCACAAGATCAAGGCAACGAGTTAAGCATGCTCATGAATGAAGTCGGAGCGGATGCGTATTTAGATAAAGAAAGTGGAACAACTGGGCAATCAGGTAATGCCTAGAGGTTCTGATTTGAATACTTTGATTTGGTTAATAGGTTTTAAGAGACAGGTTGTTAGCAGTCCTTTCGGTTTTAATCTTTTATCAAAGGAGGATGCGTCATTATGAGATTGGTGCAGACGCGTAACAAACGACTGGTGTTTGGCGTTCTTCTATCTGTCCTTGTAGTTTGCGTAGGGTTGACTATGGGGCAGATTCCGCTGGCCGTCTCCCAACCGGTGACAATCCCGGTCGGCAAAATTTCTGGCCCAATTCCAATGGATGCGGCCAATCCTGTGTGGGAGTCCGTTCCTGGTATCGTAGCTCCGTTAAGTGGGCAAACGATCACCACTCCTATGCACCCTAACATTTCGGTCAAAACCGTCATGATCAAAATGGCCACCAATGGCAAAGAGATTGGCGTGTGGGCGAACTGGGGAGATCAAACCTTGAATAACACCACCATTGGTCCACAAGATTTTAGGGATCAAGTGGCGGTGCAATTCCCGGTGCAAACAGCTGGAGCGCCACCGTTCCAATGTATGGGCCAATCTGGCGGAACCGTGAATATTTGGCGGTGGAACGCAGAATGGCAAAAAGACTTGGGTCGTGGCGTTGCTGGTATGTGGGATGTGGATAACCAATATCCTTCAATTGCCTGGGATTACTACTATGAAGAACCAGCTGGTGGTGTGACCTACCCAGACCGGATTGGACGAAGCTTAGGCCCATTCAATCCTGGGATTTGGTCTGGTAACATCATGTCTGACCCGAACATGCGGGTAGGTTCTGTGGAAGATTTAAATGCCAATGGATTCAGCACCTTAACTACCCAAGCGTCGCAAGATGTTGTGGGTAACGGGTTATGGGAACCATATGGTGCGTTAAAGGGTGGTTGCTGTAGCGGTCCAACCTGGCGCGTGGTGATGAAAAGGAGCTTGGCAACGAATGATCCTAACGATGTGCAGTTCAAGGCCGGTTCAAGCTTCCCAGTGGCATTTGCCGTATGGGATGGCTCGAATGTGGAACGGAACGGCATGAAGGGTATTTCGACCTGGTTCACTGCTCAAATGCCATAAGCTGAGTAGTATACTGTTTCCAGAGCTTTAGGTAACGAAAGCTCTGAAGAATAAGAAAACCTCCGGTGATTCACCTCAGTGAAATGAGGGGGATTTACCGGAGGTTTTTTTTTAATTTCTGGGAGTTCTGAAGGTGTGGTGAGTAAATCAATAATGAGAAAGAGGAGTAAAAAGGCTTACAAACTCTTTGTATGTCAACGGCCTCTGGTGGATAAAAAAGTCTGAGGACGTTCGTGAGGTATGAGGAGATGAGAAAAAATGCGAAAGAACAACTGATGAAGAGGTTTTTCCCCTTTTGCTCCTTATTCTTAACTTTTGAGAGTGTTGAATAATAACGATCATCAAGAGCAAAAATGCTCAGGGACATGTTGCCTATCAGAGGCTTCAGGTCGGTTCAAGTCCGTCCAGCAAGGCCGCAGTCCTTTTTGCGCGCGGAGCGTACTCCCAGTACGTGAGCACGGAAAAATGGCGAGAACGCCGCTGGCGGCTTTTTTCAACTGACCCATTTTCACTCCTTACTGATTCAGGGAATCCTGCCCTGCTTATACTATCCTGAAAGATGGGCCATGTGTTTTCAACAGATCTTATATTGTAATTGCCAGTAAATTGGACGGGATGAATAGTCAGGATATATATCAGAATGTCAAGAGTTTGCTCATTTTTCCTTGTCAAACTTCTGGTTCTAGTTGCATTGGGAAGAAGTTGCCGTGTATAAATTTAAGGTATTCTGCAAAATTTTGTCTTTTTAACTTCCCTAATTGATTGGGAGCATCGCTGTGAACATTTCTCTTCTGTTTCCTCCAAGTTGGCATCCCTCTCAGCCCTATCTCAGTATTCCTTGTCTTTCTGCATTTCTTGAGCAGGCGGGTGTTCCGGTTCAAGAGCAACGAGATCTGAATATTGAGTTATTAGATAGGATGTTAACCAAAAGTTTCGGACTGGATATCCATCAACAACTTATTGATCTTGTAACAAAACTTGAACGGTCGGTTGATGGCGAAACAGGGCCAGGAAGTAAAGAGCATTATGCAAAAGCTGTGGAGTCACTTGATCGATTCCCTCATCTCATTGATGAAGTGGAACGCGCCAAATCATCCTTGCGAGGCCAAGAATTTTTTGACGAAGACCGGTATCGAGAATCGCTCTTTGTGATTGATCGATGGTTGGATGTTGTGTCTTCTCTCTATTTTCCGACACGAATGACTGTGGTTGATAATCAACTGTCTTATTCGATCTATTCTTCACGAGATATCATTAAAGCCATTCATGATGAAGCACAGAATCCCTATCTTGATCTGTACCGGAGATTCTTTTTGCCTGGCTTTTTTCAAAACACGCCAGATTTTGTGGGTGTTTCTATTACCGCGACTTCACAGATTATTCCGGGTCTCACCCTTTGCCGGTTGATTAAAGAGCAATTTCCTCAAGTTCATGTCACCGTTGGGGGGAGTATCTTTACTCGACTGGTTGATAACCTTAGGCGTTGTGATCGTTTGTTTGAGGTCACAGATGATTTCATTGTTTTTGAAGGGGAAACGGCTCTTCTGGAAATGATTCATCAATTAGAAGGCAGGAGGGACTTTAGTAAAGTTCCTAATCTTATTTGGCGGAATGAGGGGAAAATCACCGTCAATCAACCTTTTTATTCTGAAAATCTCTCTGAACATCCTGCCCCAAATTATAAAGGGTTTCCGCTAGATCAATATTTAGCACCCTATACCGTATTGCCTGTCCAATTTTCACGGGGCTGTTATTACAAAGATTGTGCATTTTGCGCCTTGACGTTGGATCATCAAAATTTCCGACAAAAGGATCCGATCAAAGTCGTGGATGAATTAGAGGCCTTGTCGAAATTGCATGACACGCCCTATTTCTTTTTTACCGACGAGTGTCTGGCTCTTTCTCCCACGAAACGGCTGTGTAAAGAATTGATAAATCGGAAGTTGGATTTACAGTGGACGGCCGAGCTTCGATTCGAAAAAAATCTCTCTCGTGAACTCTTGAGTTCTATGCGTGAAGCGGGGTGCCAAAAAATTGTCTTTGGATTAGAGACCTATAACGCCAGGCTTATGGACTTTATGGTCAAGGGAATTACACAAGAAAACGTGAGGCGGATCTGTTCTGATTGCGTGGACCTTGGGATCGCGGTCCATTGCTACGTTATTGTGGGATTCCCGACTGAAACGGAAGAAGAATCGTTGGAGACCATGAATTTTATCGTGGAAAACACCAAGCTCAACACCTCCTATGGATTCTCTTGTCAGCCATGCTTGTTTGATTTGGAAAAAGAGGCGCCGATTATGAGTGATCCTGGAGCCTACGGAGTGCAGCGCATTATGCGTCCGGCCTCCGAGGACCTGAGTCTTGGGTTCTTTTATGAGGTGAAAACAGGCATGACCCCGGATCAGGCTGAAAAAGTTTATCAATATGTCTATGAGAAGATTAGCGAAGTCGTCTGTGAACTCCCATTCAATTATTCCATGGCCGACGGGTTGCTCTATATCGCCCGTCACAACAAAGAACGAGAAGCCCAGCTCTCAGGGGTATAATGTCTAAATTTTATTGAATTTCTGGACTAGGATTCTGTTCCAAAAAGGACGGGATATTTAAGGGTTAATATATGATCGCCGCGACAGAAAAACTCTCAGAAAAAATAGAAAACCCTGGCTTGCTCTTTGAGTGGGGCTTAAAGAGTCTGCTGTTTGCGGCCTTTTTTGAGTTAGTGCTCTATCGATTAGTTTCTCGTTTGGGGATGCATCTCGGGAAACTAGCCGAAAAATATGAAGCAGTTCGAATTGGATTTCGGACGCTCTCCTCCCTGGGGTTTGTGTTGTTAAATATGACCGCTATTCTCGTATTCCTAATCCTAGGGATTTTGCTTATCCAAAAAATGCGGACCAAGCTGTGGGTGGGCCAGTGGGATAAAGTGGTCATTCCTTTGGCAGGACTCTTGGTGGCCTGTACCGTAGGGTATTTGTTTTTTCCCCCGGCAATGTTGGGGTCGGTGGTCTACAACATCTTGGCTTTTGGCATTTTGGTGTTTCTTCTGGTGGAATTTTGGGGGACCCATCGTTTGTTGAGTCAACGGCTGATGGTCGGGACTTTTTTCCTGGGAATTACCGGGTGGCTCTATTATCAAACGATGTCCACAACCTATGGGCTGCTCAATATCCTGGATGCCCCACCTCTGGTTCATGAAGTGAACCGTTTAGGGGAGGCGCTGATGGTGCTGTCCAGTATTTTGGTGTTCTGGGCTTATGGGAGCACCTCATTTGTGACTAAAAACAAATCACAACGCAAATGGGGCCTCACACTCCTAATCAGTGGAGGAAGCGTTTTCCTCATCCTTTTATTTATGGACTATTTTCTTACGCTGTGGAGCCCAGAAAAGGCCTTGGAAGTCAGGAAGGCTGGCGAAGGTATTGGCTGGATCTTCCAAATGGGGATGGGGTATACCTTTTATCTCCCATTTGCCTTTTATGTGGCAGGGTTTACGTGTTGGGCCTATACCGTCATAAAATTGGTGCTTATCGGCCGATTGGCGGGGTATGGTCTGGGGTTGATGTTTATGGCCGGATATGCCCTTCAATTGTCACATTTGACCTTGATGGTAGTGCTTGGGTTAATGTTATTAAATATCGATAAACGAGGGACCTTAGGGCGCCTTCGCAATAAAAATCATTCTGGAATTCTCTATCAACCAATCCGTCCCGTATACGGGGAACACACACCGTAGTTAGGATACCGCAATGGAAGAACAATCTGCTGGAAGTCAAACGATGGAAGCTCAAACAGGTGAGGTTTCGACCGAAGAACGCCCATTAACCGTTGATGAGGAAATTGCCGAGCTCGAAAAACTCTTGGGTGAGGAGCCGGATGATTTCCAAGCGCGCTGCCGGTTGGGGGAATTATATTTTAATAAAGGCCGGATGGATGAGGCCTTATCCGAGGTCAAAAAATCTATTGAAATGGCCGAAGGCCTACGGGTTGAAATGGATCGGTCTCTGGCGATGTATTACTCGAATCTGGGGACGATTTATGGCACTAAGGGAATGCTGGATGATGCGATCGCCCAATTTAAACGAGCGTTGGAATTAAATGCGTATGATGTGTTAGCGCTGTTCAACGTGGGACGATTGTATAACGAGAGGGCCGAGTATATGCAAGCCAGAGAATACTTTGAACGGCTCATCGAAATTTCACCAGAAGATCCTATTGCCTGGTATAACTTAGCGGGTGTGTATGAAAAACTCGATGACCCGCAAATTTCTGATTTCAATACCTTAGATATGGCGATGCAAGCCTATTTGAAAGTCTTAGAGTTTGACCCCAACCATTTGGAGTCGAGTTTTAAACTCATGGAAATTGCCCTCAATCTGAAGAAGCCTGACATGGCCGTCAAGGTCATGGAGGATGCAGTGGACAGTAATCCTGATGAACCCCTAGCGTATTACAATCTAATCAATACCTATGAAAAGTGTAAGATGTTTGAACAGGCGGAGGAGACGCGTAATCGTTTGAAAGAGCGATTTAGTAAACGTTCTCGAGAAACGGCAAAAAAGTAATATCCTAGCAAGGAGGATGAACGATGTTTGGAAGTTTAGGGTTTACAGAACTGATTCTTATCTTGGTGATCGTCCTCATTATTTTTGGTGCAGGGAAATTGCCGCAATTGGGTGAAGGAGTTGGCAAGGCGATTAAAGGATTTAAAAAGTCCGTGCATGAAGCTGAGGCGTATGATCTTGACCCTCAAGCACAAGCTGAAGAGGGTGTGGCCGCTTCAACAGCTGCCCCTCAGCAAATTCCTCAACCGGTTCAGGCGGCATCAGTGGAAACCTCTTCACAGCCACAATCCGAAAATCTACAGGCGGTGTCTCCCGAACCTGTCGCTACGCCAGCGAAGGCTTAGGGAAGAAACGTTGGGGTCGTAGAGGTTTGGGGCGACGGTCAGATGAAAAGTTTGTGTTCTTTTAGTTAAACAGAAAAGGTTCTATTCATATGGAAACAGCAGAGACGCCTGTAGCAATTGATGTGATTGAAACGTTTGCGGGAAATGGCAAGTCTCGCAGCACCGGTGATGGGAAGCGAGCCATAAAAGCCGGAATTCCTCTCCCCAACCAGGTCACTCTGGATCGAGAAGAGCGGTATGTCTACATTGCAGAATGTGGCTCTGATCGTGTGCGGCGGGTCGATTTGGAAACTGGCCGCCTCCATAATTTCGCGGGAACGGGTGAAACCTGTTACAGCGGTGATTATGGCCCCTGTGGAGAAGCGGGCTTATACCTCCCTCTCGATGTCGCCTGCGATTCCAAGAATAATATCTATGTCTGTGATTCAGGAAGTAATCGTATACGAAAAATTGATGCGGAAACTGGAATTATTACCACTGTGGTTGGGACGGGACAGTGGGGGTTCAATGGTGATGGAGCGGGGCTGGATGTTAATTTGACCTATCCTGCGGCCATCGTTTTTGACCAACATGACCGATTATTTATTGCTGATACCCAAGCCCATCGTATTCGACAATATGATCCGGAGACCGGGTTAGTCACCACCATTGGGGGGTGTTGGTCAGAGGAGGATGATGAGCGCATCAGCCCACTGACCGCACAAAATCTCATCGTACTATCGGGTGATGCGATCGGAATCGATTTTAGTAATGATGAGGGATTGTTGCGGCCTAAATGTTCTGATGGCCTGGATCTGAGTTTGTATTTAGACGATGGAAAGCCTGCCATGGAATGTAAGTTCTATGATGTGGTGGATATTGATGTCGATCGCCATGGGGATCTCTATGTCACCGATAAGGGGACGAATCGTATTCGAAAGATTGATATGAAGACCGGCATTGTATCGACGATTGCAGGAGTGTGTCGGTTTGGGTTTGATGGTGATGGGAAGCTGGCGGTCCAATCCATGCTCAATGTGCCGGAAAGTGCGGTCGTGGATGAGGAAGGAAATGTGTATATTTCCGATTCCATGAATCATCGGATACGAAAGGTCGATGCCAAGACCGGTATCATTTCCACCATCGTGGGTAATGGAGACAGTGGGTATGATGATAAAAATATGGGTGGGTGTGGAGCCGCTCGCTTTGTGGCGAAAGAAGATGCTGGCATGCTAAAGCACGGGGATGGGCTGGTTGCCACTGAAGCCATTGTGAATACCCCGGCTGGGCTGACCCTGGACTCGCAAGGAAATTTGTATATCTGTGAGCGTAATGAAAATAAAATTCGACGGGTGAAGTTAGGGTAAGTCCCTTCACCCATTGCATGGCTACATCGTCCAACTCTTTTGGTTGGTGTCATCATAAACTGACTCACCCATCGTGTCCGTGAAATCCTATCTCCCAAATCATCGTTGTGCTCTCTCCCTCTCACTGGCCGACGCTTCTTTCGTGTCGACGTCCTGTCACTCAAAAATGTTAAGATGGAATAACGATTTTGCAACTGCGAAATCCTGTAGTTGCCATTGATCCTTGAGCGGTGATTACTTTTTTTCAAAATAATACGTTGGCAATATAGCTGGTGGAGGTTATTGAGTTTGGATCCGGGACTCAAAAAGATTGACAGAATGTTGAGACAACCGCTCTGGTTGTGGGGAATCATGGGTCTGGCGCTGCTCTTTGGCTTGACCTGGTATGAAGTGCCGTTAGTCAGTTCTCAGGGCATGGTGGTTCGTGCTCATTATCAAGAAGGGCAGGTGCCGTCCCATCCTTCCGATCCGGCTTGGGAAACGGTCTCTCCCCTTCCGCTTCCATTAAGTGGACAAATCATTACCCGCCCGGTCTGGCCAGAGCCGAGTGTTCGTGCGTTATCGATTCGGTCTATTCACAATGGACAAGAAGTGGCATTTTTAATGGAATGGCAAGATGCCACCGTCAATGAATCGTTGACTCCGGGGGTGTTCCGGGATGGAGCTGCTGTGGCGCTTCCCGTCGGCGATGCGCCAGCGTTTTTCTGTATGGGACAGTTGGACCATTATGTGAACATTTGGCATTGGAAGGCCGACTGGCAAAGCGATGTGGATCGTCGGGCTGCCCGTGCCAAGGAATCGAAACGAAAAAGAAAAGGGCCGCGTCGCTTTGAAGTTATCCCACGTCGACCTTCATCCGTAGAGGATTTGATCGGAGGCGGGTTTAGTACGTTGACGAGTAAAGAGCGCCAGGGGCGCATTAAGGGACAAGCGGAATGGAAACGAGGGCTTTGGCGAGTTGTCATGAAACGACCCCTCACCGTTGAGGGTGATGATCTTGAGAATGAAGCCAAACTCATTCCCGGTCGGTTACAAGCAGTGGCGTTTGCCGTGTGGAATGGGGAAAACAAAGAACGGAACGGGCAGAAAGCCGTGGCATCATGGATGCAATTACAAATTGATCCTGTCGTAAAAAGTTCGAGTCACTCTAAAGGATAAAACACCGAGTCGTAGAAATGTTGAAACATTCATTAAGAAAACGATTCATGCCAGAGGGAATACTCATTCTTCTATTGCTGTGTTCCTGGTCTTCGGGTCTAGAGACACTCTCAGCATCCACCACGGCGCAGTTGTCCAATGGGCAAATGACGGAAGAAAAAGCGCTGGCCCTGGCCGAGCAATTTGGCGTTGATGTTGGGGAAGTGGATGAAGAGGTGAAAAATATTCTTGGGTTGACGAAAGCCGAAGGAGTGGTGGTCTACGAGGTCATTGGGGGCTCACCAGCAGAACTTGCGGGCATTAAAGTCAAAGCCGTCATTAAAGAAGTCGATATCTTTGAAATTCGAACGTTGTTGGATTTAGGAAACGCGTTAGAAAAGACATTACAAACACAAAATTTTACGGTTGCGACCTATGAACCGATGACCGGGGTAGGAGTCACCGGGGGATTGAATTTCCACTTTGTGCGTATCTTGCAAGACTAGTTGTCCGTCATGATGAACGTCTGTAGCTCTAGGGGAATATTGGGTTGGGTTCTTGCAATATCTCTACTAGTGGGCCTTGTGGTTGCCCTGGTTGGCAGGGTGGCAGCCCAAGAACAGCCAGCGGTGGCTGAAGCCGAACAAACCTGGATAGAAGAAATTGAACAGACCTTTATTCCATCTGAACAATGCAAACAATGCCATGACCGCCATTATGAAGAATGGAAAGGCATGCGTGAGCAGACCATGGACCTTAAAACCTTTGGTCGTGTAGACGGGGCCCTGTTGCATGGGACGGCGTTGACTTCTCCGGTCTTTCAAACCGTTCTAGGGTTGTGGTTACAAACCAAGCCCGACGCCAGTCAACGAAATCGTTGCCTGTCGTGCCACGCTCCTTCGGTGACGGTGTTTCCTCAGCATACGGATCGTATTATTGAGCAAGTCATGCAGGGGGGAAAACACGTCAAGGTGGAAGGGATTAGTTGTAGTGCCTGCCATTTAATTTCCGGAACACAGGAAAATCCCAATGGCCATCCGACCTTTAAAATTTCCGCTGGTGCGACGATCTTTGGTCCCTATGCCGAACCGGATGAAAATTTGGTTCATCCCTCAAAACAGGCCGAAGTCTATAAGGGTGCCCACTACTGTTCTTCCTGCCACTTTGGAAAAGTCAAAGATGTGATGCGCGCGGACATTCCGGGCCAAATTCTGAAAGGCACGATTTGTCAGGATTGTCATATGGAACAATCAACCGGCAGTTCGACCTCTCAACGGGGGGCATTAACCCGGCCGATTGGACGGCATTGGTTTCAAGGAATCGTGATTCCTGGAATCATGCTCAGCAATCGCAATCTTCAGGCCGAATGGTTCTCCCGGGTAGATATTGAAGCGAAAGCTGCCCAAGGAGTCATTGAAGGCGAGGTCCTCGTAAAAAATGGAGCGCTTCCCCATACCTTCCCTGGCGGAGACCCAGTCCTAAAACAATTTTTTGTGACCGTCACCCTCAAATCTAAAGACGGCCAAGTCATTGATCAATATGAGGAGCGATTTGGGAAGACGTTTGAAGAATTATTACGTGGACCCATCCCGCGGCCTTTGGTGAATGGTGGAACGACGCGTCATATCCCCTTTTCGTTAAAAACTCCTTCAGATGCGAAAGGCTTGAGACTGGAAGCTGCGCTGAGTTATGCCTTAATTCCTGAACCAACAGCAGGGTTGAAGGAGGCGTACCTGTCGACATTACCGACGGATAAAGATCGTGAAAAAGCTGAATCAATCATTCAGGACTACGCAACGCCACGCTTACTCACCTTTCGCACTATGAGTTTATAAGAATGCCTTCTTCAGCATGTTGTATGAATAAGTATAAGGTTTTGTTTCATTCAACTCGTCAGGGGTTGAGTGGCCTCCCCTTTGTAAGAAAGGCGTTGCACCCAGCGGGATGCGTGAAGCAAGAACCAAGGTGGGGTAGAGTTGTGCCAATGGCGACTATTGCGATAGTGCTTGTAGGAATGATGGTGGCGTTGTTTGTCCCCTCAGTTCATGCCGCGAAAAAGCCGATGGAAAAGGCCTTCCCGAGTTCAGAAAAATGTAAGCGCTGCCACCTCCGTGTCTTTGAAGAATGGGAAGCCTCAGCGCAATCTCGCTCCATCGTCTCCGCCCCGTTTCGACTCACTTTAGAGAGATACATTGCGCAAGCTGACAAAAAAGACCAGGCCATGTGTTTCCAATGCCATGCTCCACATATTAAGGAATATGGCGAACTCTTACCCCAATTCATCAAAGAAGTGCAATCCAAAGATCCGCACATGGATGGCGTCGGATGTTCGCAATGCCATTTGATTCATGAAGTGGATGGGACCGCGCATCCTCCAATCCCGACCTTTCAGATAGGGAAGACTATATTCGGGGGTTATGACAAAGCAGTCGAAAACTTAGCGCATCAATCCGAAAAACTTGAATTGTTTAGGAATTCGCAATTTTGTGTGACATGCCATGATTCGTTGCCCAAGACCCCGCAAACAGCCAAAGACCTCCCAGGTTGGTTGGGGGAGTGGAAAACGTCAAAAGCTGAAACGAGTGGAAAGCCCTGCCAAGCCTGTCATATGCCGGAAGCCATTGATGAGTCCGCCAATGGGGAAAAAATCCGAAAAGTCGCCAATCATAGTTTTCCTGGACGATTTGGCAAAGTCCGGGCGGAGGCCGTCGAGCTTGATTTTGCCACGACAGTGAAAGAGAAGACCTCTCAAGTCGAGGTCACCATCAACAGTCTCGTCCCCCATAACCTTCCCTTACCCCACCCGGGGTGGTCCCGAATTGTCGTCGACCTCACGATTAAAGGCAAAAATCTGAAAATCGTCTATAATGAACAGCGGTATTATCAACGAGTGTTTGGGGGTGGAGACGGCAAAGAAACGGTCTTTGATTTCGAAGCCCAAAAGGTTTTACAAGATACCCTCCTCAAACCGGAAGAAACCCGCAAAGAATTGTTTACCTTCCCCACACCCAAAGATGCGCCGTCCATGGATGTCATCGTCACCCTCACCTATGCACCGGTGCATGGCCCACAAGATTTCCTCAAGGCCATTGAACAAGATGCTCCCCTCGGCCAAAAAGACCGCGCCTTCCAAACGGTCGAAATCGCCCAAAAAAAGACCAACGTCCTTCTGAAAAAATAGAGAGAATTCGTTCCTGAACCGAACTCTTCTGTGGTGTAGTACAGTTGTTTGTACCCCTCTCCTTCCATTTTTTTACTTTCATTTCAGCATGAACGGGTCTAGATGTGTGTTCTTGGAATGGACGCCATTTATTCAAAAAAGGCCCCTAAATTAGTTTGGGGTTTTTGACACGTAGCAAAGCTATGTGGAATCTCTCCCCTCTTTTTAGGGGATTGAAGTTACCCATCCTTTATGATGTAGTAGCTTCGTTCTTTACTTTTTTGTTTATTATAACGAGGGTTATTAGGAGTCCGTTTCCCTGTATTCTTCTTCCGGTTCCCCCCAACCGAAAGTTTTCCCTTCAATCATACGGAGGCAAACGTTGTCGCCTTCTATGGTTGAACTTTCCTACCAACAGGGTGACACCTCCTGGCAGGAAAGAGCACCCCATAAAATATTTGTGTGGGATCCTAACGGGGTTTATCTAGATTGTTGTTTTCCTAATCCGCCTTATGGGCACTTCCTCAATCCCCAGACTCTCAAAGGGGCACATGTCCTGGATCTATTTTCACGAGCAGTTGGTCGGCGTCTAAAGAACACTATCCATGAGGTATGGAAAACGCAAGAAGAGCTGAGCACCCGACTTTTTTTTGAGCGCGATGCGCAGCGCTACGAAGCGGCCGTCACCTGTGTGCCGACCCAAGAAGGGAAGGTCATTGGATTCGTGAGGGACCGGCTCGTGAGCCCTCCGGTGTCAGTCATTGATTCGCCAAGGTTTGTGTCACCCTTTAATGGGTCTTTTACGGACACCTCCTCCCCGAGATGGTCCAAGGAACAGATTTCCTTTCTCACGCCCCAAGAGCTAAAGGTATTGGCCATCATGGGCTTCCAACCTTCAAATCAGGAAAGAACCCCGGTAACCGGGAAGGTGGAGGTGTTGGAGAGAAATGGCATGTCTAGGGTCACCAACGAAGACATTGCCGGGCAATTGCACATTTCCGTTCGTACAGTGAAATATCATTTTACAAATATATATCGCAAACTTCAGATCACCTCGCGCCATCAAATACTCCCTTTTTAACGTTTGAGCTTCAAACAGGCCAAAGTCAATTAGGGACTTCTCTTTCGGACAGACTGGAGAGTTCTTTTTCGGGATCGTTGTGGAAAAGTTTTTTCTTTGGCCACGGATAATGGTACGTACTTACCCGACCTGTACCTCGTACAGGTTTCTTTTCTCATGAGCTTTGATATCGTTCCTAATCAGTTTGACTAACCACTTTTCACGGATTTTCACGGACAAGAAATGGAAAGGTTGATTAGGTAGCGCAACCTTTCTGGTTAGATATAAGAGATTGGGTAGTGGGATAACGATGGCCTTTAGTAAGCAATCTGGTATGAATAATTTTTGGGGCTGGCGTAGGAAATTATGACTGATGAGCCAGTTGTATCCAACGGCGCAACGTTGTTTTCAATTGCTTGGGAGAACCATAATTAAATCGCCACTCGCATTCTTTT
>Ga0224497_10000088_pt1 | contig 76032 bp, 65 predicted proteins | sample SF_Jul11_sed_USG_4_FD_167970 | JGI IMG/M metagenome (GOLD analysis project Ga0224497, IMG submission 167970) | Sediment microbial communities from San Francisco Bay, California, United States - SF_Jul11_sed_USGS_13 | ecosystem: Environmental > Aquatic > Marine > Sediment | place: USA...
CTCGTGAGCGAGCTGGAAGCACCGGGCATTCGCGGCATCCATCGGACCACCCACCGGCTCTCCCCCGCACCCCGGTGGACACTGATCTGGCTCACCATCACCGATCCGGTGGCGCTCGAGCGCCGTCTCGACGAGCTCCCGATGTTGAACCAGGCCGTGCTCGCCACCTTGTGGCGCGAAGCCGGCGTGACCGTGAACCCGCTGCCATCCATTGCGGGTCTTGCGACGCTGGACCATGTCGAGTTTCTCCGCCTGGGAGGCGTTGGCCGAAACCTCGAGCGGCGGATCGGTATTCACACGAGTCCGGTGGCACTCGTGGATGTGCCGGACCGAGTGCCGCCCACGGCCGCGATGGCCCTTGCGGGATCCGGGGTGCGCCACGTCATCCGCCGGGAGCCGGCTGACGGGGTGGCCCGGTGGTGGGAGAGCCCCGACGGCACCCGACTCGTGACTACCATGTTCCCGACCGGCGCGGACCCGCAGGCGCTGGCCTTCACCGACTCCCAGGACGTCATGGCCCGACGGGTCGAGACGTTCCTGTCGTGGTCGCCGTCGGCAGTGCCGGTTGCGGGCGGGAGTGGACCGATGACGTTCGTGCTTGGCACGGAGACCGACGACACGCTGGCGGCCATGCTGCTCAACGTGCGGGAGTGGAACCGCCGGTTTGCGTACCCGCATATCGTGATCGGAGGCTCCGACGATCTGCACGCGATGCTCCCCACCGAGGCGGTCCAGCCATTCGAAGCCGCGGTCCAAGCAGGCACCGAGGCGCTCCCGTCCTCTCGCGAGCTGACGGCACTCGTCGACGAACGCCGAGCGGCCTATGCGCGACGGGTCGAGTCCATGCTGCTCCCGATCGCCTCCGTCGTGAGTGGCCATCGGGTGAGTGACCCGCTCGGCACGCTGGCGGAGGCGATCGACACGACGTTCCCCGGCCACATCGTCGTGAATCCCGCGCCGCATCGACGCACGGACGTCGTCACATTAGCTGGGGGACGAACGGTGATCGTCACCGACGTCCCTCCAATGGGCCATGCGTTTATCCTCGAGCCGCCGGGATCACCTGCTGATGATCCGGCCGCCGCTCCGCTGATCTCCCGTAGCCTCAGGGGAGCGGTGCTGCGCTTGGACCTCGACGACCGAACCGGCGCCATCAGTTCACTCCGGGACCGACGAACCGGTCGGGAGTGGGCCCGCGTCGCGGGACTCAACACAGTGGATGGCTCGATCCTCCAAGACCACCTGGTCGAGACCGTCGCCGGGGTCGGCACCCGTCTCACCGCGTGGCGCCGCTCGCCACGGTTGGGCGCCTTCACCAGCGTGATCACCGTGTACGACGCCCTGCCCTGGATCGACATTGAGAACGTCGCCGCGGAGGCCATCGGTCTCGCGCGGTACGAGTTCGGGTTCGCTCTACCGTATCCTCTCACCCGGTGGGAGATACCCGCCGGGCACCGCGACACCTCATCGCCCGTCGAGGGGGCAGTGCACCTGCGGTGGGTCGCCCTCCAGTCAGGCGACGGGGTGGCGCTGTTCCGGGGATTCGATGCGCCGCACTTCGATGTGGATGAGGACGGGAGGGTGACGAGCCACGCCCCCACCGACCGCGCCCGGTACCGCATTGCCACGGCCGACGCACCGCTCTCCGTAGCGGAGTGCGCTCGGTTCGGATGGGACAGCGAGCCGCTCGTGGCAGCGCTGGTTCTCGGGAGTCCCACGGGCCGAGTTCCCCGGTTTGGGAGTCCGTTTGTGCTGGATCAGGAGGACGCGGCGGTGGTTGGTATCGAGCCGGAAGACGACGGCAAGAGCATGATCGTGTACCTCCAAGATCTGTCCGGAACCGCTCGGTCCCTCACGCTCGGGTATGGGTTGTTGGCGTTCGACGAGGCTCGCCGGGTGGACCTGCTGGGCCGGGACATGGCGGAGCCGGCGACGCCCGTTCCCGGAGGGATCGCCGTGTCGGTCCGTGGCTGGGGTGTGATTGCCGTGCGGCTCTCGGGGCTGCGGCTGCGGTGACCGCGAATCGAGGGACGCTCCTGCTCTCGCGCCGGTCCCGCACCGCCGTGGGCCTCGCGTTGGTCGTTATCATTACTACATGACCAAGCCTTCGACCCTTGCCGACCTGATACAGACCGAGTGGGCCGATCCCCGCGTGCACGGGCGGTCCGTCAAGGACGAAATGCGCCAGAACCTGGTTCGCATGCTCGACGCGGACCAGGAACTCTTCCCCGGCATCGTGGGGTTCGAGGACTCCGTCGTGCCGCAGGCCGTGAACGCGGTGCTCGCCCGCCACAATTTCATCCTGCTGGGCCTTCGGGGACAGGCCAAGAGCCGCATCCTCCGCCAGCTCGTGGACCTGCTGGACGAGGAGATCCCGATCATTGCCGGGAGCGAGGTGAACGACAACCCGTTCGGTCCGATTTCGAAGTTCGGCCGGCAGCTCCTCGACGAGCGCGGTGACCGGACGCCGATCGAGTGGATTCCGCGCCACCGCCGCTACGTGGAGAAGCTCGCGACCCCCGACGTCACGATCGCCGACATCATCGGCGACGTCGACCCGATCAAGGCCGCCCGCGGCGGGCATCTGCTGTCGGACGAACTGACCATCCACTACGGTTTGCTGCCGCGGAGCAACCGCGGGATCTTCGCGATCAACGAGCTGCCTGACTTGGCAGGGAAGATCCAGGTGGGGCTGTTCAACATCATGCAGGAAGGTGACGTCCAGATCAAAGGCTATCCCATCCGACTGCCACTCGACGTGCTGCTCGTGTTCTCGGCCAACCCGGAGGACTACACCGCTCGGGGCAAGATCATCACGCCGCTGAAGGACCGGATTGGCAGCGAGATTCTCACGCACTATCCCGTCACGATCGACCACGGGATGGAGATCACCGAGCAGGAGGCGTGGGTGGCGCGGGACGGCATTCCCGTCGAGGTCCCCGATTTCATTCGAGAGTTGGTGGAGCGCATCGCCTTCGAGGCCAGGGACGACAAGCGCATCGACCGCCGATCGGGCGTGAGCCAGCGGCTACCCATCGCCGTGCTGGAAAACGTCGTGTCCAGCGCCGAACAGCGGGCCATCATGAAGAAGGAAGCACGGATCGTTCCCCGGATTGCCGATCTCTACCGCGCGCTCCCGGCCATCACCGGGAAGATCGAGCTGGAGTACGAGGGTGAGCTGCAGGGTGCCGAGATCATCGCGCGCGATCTCGTCCGACGGGCCGCCGGCAAGACGTTCGAGAACCGCTGCGGCGGACTGGACTGCGACAGCATCGTCGAGTGGTTCGATCAGGGTGGCGCCCTCAAGCTCTCCCAACACGAAGCCGCCAAGCTCTGCCTCAAGGGATTCGCCACCGTGCCGGGCCTGCTGGACGCTGTCGACCTGGTCGGACTCGCTCCCGGAAAGGAGCCGGGCTCCGTTGTGGCGGCGTGTGAGCTGATTCTCGAAGGGCTCGTCGCGCACAAGCGGATCTCCCGGTCCGACGAACTCGGCTACGTCCGCAGTCGCATGCGAGGCCCCGGTGGCCCCGGCGGGCCGGGCGGTCAGCAGATCTTCGGCTGAGCGGCCAAAATGCCGGTCATCACGATCTCGCGACAGTACGCCTCCGGTGGGTCGGACATCGCCAGGCGCATCGCGGAACGGTTGGGCTGGCCACTCATCGACAACGAGTTTGTGGACCGGGTGGCCCGGGAGACCGGCGTGCCGCCTCTGGAGGTCGAGGAGCGCGAGGAGCGGGTGCCGTCGCTAGTGGAGCGGTTGGCCCGCGCACTCGCCGTCTCGTCACCGGAGGTGTTCGTCACGGCGGCCGAACCACCAGCGGGCCGCCTGGCCGACGAGGCCGAACTGGTGCGCGCCACCGAAATCGTCATCCAGCAGGCCGTACGCGAAGCGCCGTATCTCATCATGGTGGGACGGGGAGCACAGGCATGCCTCGCTCAACGGGACGACGCGTTGCATGTGTTCATCGTCGCGCCGCGTGAGGCGCGTGTGCAGGCGGCCGTGCGCCGCCTCAACTTGGGCAGGGACAAAGCCGAAGAAACGGTCAATCGCACCGATGCGGGGCGCCGGCGGTACGTCGAGACCTACTACGACCGCGACTGGGACAACGCCGACAACTATCACCTGGTGATCAACACCGGCGTCTTCAACTACGACGACGCGGCGGGCCTCGTGATCGAGGCTGCGCGGCTGCGCGGATGGGTAGGCGGTTAGGCGGTTAGGCGGTTAGGCGGTTAGGCGGTTAGGCGGTTAGGCGGACCGAGGGGTACCACATCGCGATGCATGACACCAGTCCGTCCGGCCAACGCCTTCCTCCCCCCTCACTCCCTGACATTCGGGCCCGTCGTCGGCCCCCTCTCTTTCCCGCCCTTCAGCACCGCGACTTTCGGCTGTTCTACGCCGGCTTCGTGGTCTCGCTCCTCGGCGTGTGGATGCAACGCGTCGCCCAGTCGTGGCTGGTCCTCGAGCTCACGGACTCCGCGTTCTGGGTCGGACTCGTCGATGCGCTCGGCTCACTCCCCGTACTCGTGTTCACCCTATACGCGGGCGTCGTGGCCGACCGCGTGTCGCGCCGGCCCATGGTGATCGTGACGCAGACCTTCGCTATGGTGTTCGCACTGGCGCTGGCCATCCTCGTGCTCGCCGACACCATCGCCCTGTGGCACATCGTGGTGCTCGGTGCGCTTCTGGGCACGGCAAACGCCTTCGATATCCCCGCGCGCCACGCCCTCATGGTCGACATGGTCGGGAAGCGAGACCTGACCAATGCCATCGCACTCAACTCCTCGGCCTTCAACGCCACCCGCATCGTAGGTCCAGCAATCGCCGGCATTGTCATCGCGGCCGTGGGTGTGGGTCTCTGCTTCCTCCTCAATGCCGTGTCCTACTTGGCCGTGATCGGAGCGCTCTTCGCCGTGCGGGTGTCGGCCATGACGGGGCGAACCAGCGCCGCGGAGTCGGCGTGGGTGCGACTGGGCCGTGGGTTCAGGCACGTGATCGACGAGCGGCGGACCCGGATCCTCATCCTCAACATCGCCGTCATCAGCGTGTTCGGGCTCCCCGCTCTCGTGCTGCTGCCGGTGGTGGCCCGGGACGTCCTCGGACGCGGTGCACAGGAGTACGGCTGGATGATGTCGGCCATGGGCGTGGGTGCGCTCGTCGGCGCGCTCACCATCGCGGTGTTCGGCCACAAGCTTCCGCGCGGTCGCCTGCTTGGCTGGAGTACCACGGCCCTCGGCGTCTCGGTGATCCTGTTCGGGCTTTCGCGTTCGCTGGCCGTGTCGCTGGTGCTCTTGGCGTGCCTGGGCTGCTCGATGATCGTGACGACGGCGATCACCAATACGCTGGTCCAAACCCTCGCCCCAGACGAGTTGCGCTCACGCGTGGTGGCGTTCTACGCCTGGGCCTTTGTGGGACTGAGCCCGTTCGGGGCGCTCCAGGCCGGATCCATGGCCGAGTGGCTGGGGGCCGGGAACGCCATCGCGATTGGCGGGACCGTGACGGCGGCGGTAGCGATTGGGCTTGTGCTCCGGTCGGAGGAGGTTCGGGCGACACGCTAGCGCTGGATGTCAAATGCCACGGTGAGGTTCCCTTTTCACCTTTCACCCTTCACGTTTCAGAAGACCCACGCCGGTGTGCTGCACGCTGCACGCGAGAAGGTACAAGCCATGCGCTACACGACGTACGCCAAGTACATCCCCGAGCTGCTCGATGCGGTCAACCTCGAAGACCTGCTCGACCAGCTGAGCGACTTCTTGCTGCAGTCGGGGTTCGCCGGCGGGTCGATGTATCACCCGTTTTTGGGAGAGTTCGGCGAGCACGACGACGGCGACCGATCGTTGGAGGCCCTCAAGGCGGCGATCATCCAGGCCCTCGTGGATTCGGGCAAGCTCACGCCGGAGATGCTTCAGGTGCTGCGGGGTGAGTCTTCGGGTGACGAAGCACGCGACGCCAAGATCCAGCAGCAGCTCGCCGACTTGATCGACCAGATCGTGCAGAAGCTCATCGAGCAGGGCTACCTCAACGTGCAGGAAGCACCGCAGATGCCCGAGGGACACCAGCCCATGTTCGGCCCTGGCGGGCAGGCCCAGTCGGCGGCCCAGCAGGTGCAGTTCAGCCTCACCGGCAAGGGCTTGGACTTCCTCGGCTACCGGGCATTACGCGGACTGCTGGGCAGTATCGGCAAGTCGAGCTTCGGAGCGCACGACACCCCACACCTTGCCACCGGGGTCGAAGCCGAAGCGGCCTCCAAGCCATACGAGTTCGGCGACACGATGAACATCGATGTGCCGGAGACGTTGAAGAAGGCGGTCGCGCGGTCCAGCGGTCGGGCGGCCGGGAACACCACACCGCTCGACCGCTCAACCGCCGAACCGCCTTTCCTCGATCTCGACTACCCCGACCTCATGGTCCACCAGAGCGAGTACCGCTCGAGCGCGGCCACCGTGCTCATGCTCGACTGCTCGCACTCGATGATCCTCTACGGAGAGGACCGCTTCACCCCTGCCAAGAAGGTTGCCCTCGCGCTGTCGCACCTCATCCGTACGCAGTTCCCTGGCGACTCGATCCGCGTCGTGCTGTTTCACGACACCGCCGAAGAGATCCCGCTCGGGCGGCTCGCCGAAGCGCAGGTGGGCCCGTACCACACCAACACGGCCGAGGGACTGAAGCTGGCCCGTCGCATCCTCTTGTCGCAGAAGAAGGACATGCGACAGATCATCATGATCACCGACGGCAAGCCGTCGGCATTGACGCTCCCCGATGGTCGTGTCTACGTGAACTCCGTGGGCCTCGATCCTCGGATCCTGCGGGAGACGTTTCGCGAGGTGTCCGCCTGCAAGCGGGCGGGCATCATGATCAACACCTTCATGCTCGCGCGCGAGCGAATGCTGGTGGAGTTCGTCAAAGAGGTGTGCGAGATCAGCCGCGGGAAGGCCTACTTCACCAACACGATGACGCTGGGTCAGTACATCCTCATGGACTTCATGAAGCGGAAGACGAGGAGAGTAGGCGGTTGAGCGGTTCTACGGTTAGGCGGTTGAGCGGTTAGGCGGTTAGATGGTACGGCGGGCGCGAATTCGCATGACACCCGTCAAGCACTGTCGGTCATGTTTCAGTCATGGCGCCCTACGAGCGGTTCGAAGCCTTCCGCCTCTGTCATGAGCTTGCACTGACGGTCTATAGGGAGACGGCATTCTTTCCGAAAGCCGAGCAGTATGGCCTGACGTCACAAGCTCGAAGAGCCGCATTCTCGGCCGCCGCCAATATCGTCGAGGGCTCGGTGAAACGAGGGGCAGCAGAATTCCGGCGCTATCTGGACATCTCTCTCGCGTCCTTGGCTGAGTTGGGCTACGTCATTCGCCTCGCGCACGAGCTCAGCCTGCTGGATGGGGATCAGTTTGCTCAAATCGGGGCAGCCCACACCGATGCGAGCAAGGCAACCTGGGGTCTCTACGCGTCGATGCGCCGGCAGACAACAAAGCAGCCAACCGCCTAACCGCTCAACCGCCTAACCGCCTATCCGTAGAACCGCCTGATTTCCAGCAACGCCTCCAGCTCCGGCAGTTGATCGCGGTCCTTCTGGCGGTTCGCCGCACGCTTGGCCTTGATCAGCGCCGGAAGGTCCAGAATCCGGAATCGCGTATCACCAACGAATGTCTCGACCGAATTCGCGAGCACAGCCGCGAAGTCACCTACCCCTTCCACGTGGTCCAGGATATCGAGATCACCCAAAGAGGTGGTGAGCGTCATCACCGGCGAGATCTCGAGTTGCCGGGCATCCAGGACGAAGGGCAAGCCAGCTTCCACACTGCGGAGATAGGCGTCCCCCTCTGAGAGAATTGCCGCAAGGCGCTCGCGATTGTCGGGTGCCGGGTCATAGCAGATATCGAGGTCGAACGTCGCGCGCCCCATGCCGTGCAGTCCTGCCGCCACCCCTCCGATCACGACGAACCGGACGTCTGCCCGCACCAACGCATCGATCTGGGATTGAAAGAGCGTCATCGGATCATGCGCGCCTTGCGGAAGAACTCCGCCGCCTCATCCAATCGCCTGAGCCGCTGCTCGGGCGTCAACCGTAACGACGCCTCGAGAAGCGAAATGTCCACGCCGTACCACTTGGCCCACGCGATGCCGCGCCGGCGCGTCTTCGGTGGCCGCCCCCGGCGCTTCTCCGCGTACCTACAGCGCGCGAGCGACAGGCGTACGCTGCAATCGGACAGGAACCGCTCGAGATCGAGCGTCATGCGGACAACGCCATCCGGGCCCGCCAGCTCCCACGTGCGATGCCGTGGCCACCGGGCCAGTGCTTCCTCCGCCAGCGGAAACGCCTGTCGCAGCGGCATCCCGCACGCCGTCTTCACCGTGCGGGCAAAGCTCAGGCGCCGGGCGAGATCCTCCGTGTAGCGCGCGGGCAGGCCCAGCGCCTGAAACGCGTTCTGGACCCAGCGCGCTGGTGCGCCGACTGCGACGGCAAACTGACCGAGTGTCATGAATAAAATATATATGATTATCATATATATTTTCAATCCCTCACCCGGTGCGCCGCCTTCCCCCAGTCCAATCTCCCGGCCGGCCCCCAACCGGCGCGAAACGCCGTAACCGATAGACCCTATTACATTTCAGGCACCTCGCTGCAGCACCGGGTGGGGATGAGGGGGGCTTGGGACTTCAAGAAAGGAAAGGCTCGCACTTCGACCATCGGGTCGGCCGAGCTCTGCAGATGACCAGATCGTACAATTCTTTCGACATCGCCCAGGCGCAGTTCGATGGGGTCGCCGAACTGCTGAATCTCGATCCGTCTGCGCGCGATCTCCTGCGCTACCCCATGCGGGAGTTCACATTCGCCATCACCGCACGGATGGACGACGGGCGCATCCGCATCTTTCGGGGATTCCGCGTCCAGCACAACGACGCCAAGGGACCGTGCAAGGGCGGTATCCGATTCCATCCACTGGAGACCCTCGACACGGTCCGGGCGCTCGCGATGTGGATGACCTGGAAATGCGCCGTCGTCGACATCCCGCTCGGTGGGTCCAAGGGCGGTGTCGTGTGCGACCCACACAACCTGAGCGCCAGGGAGCAGGAGACGGTTTGTCGCGGCTACGTTCGCTGCATGGGCCGCAACATGGGCCCGCACCTCGACGTGCCCGCCCCGGACGTGATGACCTCCGCACAACACATGCTCTGGATGCTGGACGAGTTTGAGGCAATCCACGGATCCAAGCAGCCCGGCTTCATCACGGGAAAACCGGTCGGGGTGGGTGGCTCGCAGGGCCGGGCGGAGGCCACGGGATTCGGTCTGGTGTTCACGCTGCGCGAAGCGCTCAAGGAACTCAACATCCGGCCGGGCGATACCACCGCCAGTGTCCAGGGATTCGGGAACGTCGCGCAGAACGCCATTCGGCTTTACAGCCAGATCGGTGGCCGTACGGTCTGCGTCTCGTGCTGGGATCAGACCGACCAGGCCAGCTACTCCTTCCGTCGGAAGGACGGCATCGATCTGGACGAGTTGCTCGGCATTACGGACCGGTTCGGCGGAATCGACAAGCGCAAGGTGCGGGACCTGGGCTACGAGATACTTCCGGGCGAGGCGTGGCTCGAGCAGGATGTCGACATCCTGATCCCGGCGGCGCTAGAAAACCAGATCACCGAAGACAACGTGTCCCGGATTGGCAAACGGGTCAGGATCATAGCCGAAGGCGCCAACGGACCGACCACGCCAGCTGCCGACTCGGCACTCGAACACCGCGGGATCTTCGTCATACCCGATCTGCTCGCCAATGCGGGCGGGGTGACGTGCAGCTACTTCGAGCAAGTGCAGAGCAACACCAACTACTATTGGGACAAAGACGAGGTGCTGAGCAAGCTCGACATCAAAATGACAGCAGCGTTCATCGCCGTCAGTGAGCTCGCCCGCAAGCGGAAACTCTTCACGCGTACGGCCGCGTACGTCATCGCGGTCGATCGCGTTGCCCGAGCGTGCCGGGACCGCGGCTGGATCTAGAGATGCGGGCCCTCTGGCTGCCGCCATGAACCGATACGATCGGAATAGACATGACCTCTCCCCGTTCGATCGGGATGCCTTCGGATCCGAGAGCACTCCGGAACGCATTGGACACGGGGAGATCGGTGGAAAGGCCCGGGGCCTCGTTTCGGTCCGGAAGATGCTGCACGCGGCGTTCGGGCCGCGCGCCGACGCGCAGATCGAGGTCGGCATTCCCAAGTTTGCCGTGGTGGCAACGGACGTATTCGATGCGTTCCTGGAACGGAACCACCTCGGCGAGATCGCCTCCTCCGACCTCCCCGACGAGCGCATCGCCCACGCGTTCCAGCAGGGGGACCTTCCGACGGAGGTACTCGGCGATCTGCGGACACTGGCGGATCTGATCCGCGCGCCACTCGCAGTGCGCTCTTCCAGCCTACTCGAAGATGCATTGCTCCACCCCTTCGCCGGCGTGTACGAGACGAAGATGACGCCGAACAACCAGCCAGACGGCACCACCAGATTCCGGCGGCTGGTCGAGGCACTGAAGTTCGTCTATGCCTCGACCTTCTTCAAATCGGCCCGCGACTATCGCCGATCGTCCCGAACGTCCGACGGCGAGGAGAAGATGGCCGTAATCCTCCAGGAGGTGGTGGGCCAGCGGCACGGCGACCGGTACTACCCCGATGTTTCCGGGGTCGCGCGCTCGTTCAATTTCTATCCTACGGGCGGCGCCGATCGAGATGAGGGCGTAGTCGATCTGGCCCTGGGTCTCGGCAAGACCATCGTCGACGGTGGTCTCTGCTATTCCTACTCGCCCGCCAGACCCAAATCTCCACCGCCCTACAGCTCCCCGAGGGACCTCCTCGCCGTGACCCAGAGAGAGTTCTGGGCGGTCAATGTCGGGAAGGCGCCGCCGTACGATCCGATCGCTGAAACGGAGTATCTGGCCCGAGCGGGCCTCCGTGAGGCGGAGTACGACGGCACCCTGCGCTACTCGGCGTCGACATACGTCGCCGACTCCGACCGTGTGTCGCCGGGCATCGGGCCGGCAGGACCACGGATCCTCAACTTCGCCCCGTTGCTGGTGCTCGAGCAGTACCCGCTCAACTCGGTGGTCCGCTCGCTGCTCGACTCCTGCGAGCGCGCCACGGGGCGCGACGTCGAAATCGAATTCGCGATGACCTTCCCCGAAGGCGCGGGGTCCAAGCCACACCTCGGTTTTCTGCAGATCCGCCCGATGGTGGTTTCCGACGAAGAGGTCCACGTCGACGAGGGCGAGCTCGATTCCCCCAACCTGTTGCTCAGTTCGCGCCACGTGATGGGCAACGGCGTCGTCGAGACCATCGAGGACGTGGTCTACGTGAAGCCTGCGGTGTTCGAGACCCGTCACACGCGCACGGTGGGCGAGCAGCTGGAAAAGATGAATGCGCGACTGTTGGATCAGGACCGCCCCTACCTGCTGATCGGTTTTGGCCGATGGGGAAGCTCAGATCCCTGGCTCGGTATCCCGGTGAAATGGGGGCAGATCTGCGGGGCCAAGGCCATCGTGGAGGCCACCCGGCCCGACATGATGATCGAAGCCAGCCAGGGCTCGCATTTCTTCCACAACATCTCGAGCTTCCAGGTGAGCTACTTCTCGGTGCCCTACGACGCATCGCCGGGAATCGACTGGCGTTGGCTCGACAGGAACGAGGTAGTGGCCGAAACAGAGTTCGTCCGACACATCCGCACCGCATGCCCGCTGCTGGTAAAGGTGGACGGCCGATCCGGCCGCGGTGCAGTATGGTACCGGACGTGAGAACTCACCGACGAGGACGGCACCCGTGACCGACCCCGACCGCTCCGCCGACCATCTGCTAGAAGACCTGCAGGAGCGGGCCAAGGAGCTCAACTGCCTCTACCGGATCGACGAGATCCTGGGCGGGCACCCCGCGCATGAAGAAACGGATGTCTTTGGTCAGCTGATCCTGGTCATGCCGGCCGGTTGGAAGTACCCACAGATCTGTCAGGCCAAGATCACGATGGGCCGGAACACGTATCAGCCGGACGATCACGTTTCGACCCCTTGGACCTTGGAGTCAGACATCCGGGTGCATGGAGAGATCACCGGGACCGTCGCCGTGTCCTATCTGGAGGAACGACCGACGCTCTACGAGGGACCGTTCCTCAAGGAGGAACGGCGACTCATCGATGCCATTGCGGAGCGTATCGCCCTCTGGGTCATGCAGCGGGGGCTTCGCCAGGACCGAGAGAGCTGGGAACGGGTCGTGGCCAAGCTCACCAGTCGCGATCGCCGATCGTGGCGCGTGCTGGTCGAGTTTCTGATGCGGACCGACCAGGAGCTCCTGAAGCGCATCACGCGCAGGATGGTCCGCCACCTCTGCTGGAATGGCATCGAAGAGGCGGGCGAGCTGCTGCACGAGGAATTGCCGGCCGCACGGGGCGTGCACGCCGAATGGGACGAGAACCGACCACAACGGCGTCAAGCATTGCGCGCCACGCCAAGTCTTGTGGAGCGGACGTTTGAACTGGCCGGCCGCCACCTGAGTGAGATGGCAATCGTCTCGATGATTCAGTCGTGGATCAATGAGGACAAGTGCGTCTTCCTGCTCCAGGCGCTCGAGAACCAGTCGACCACCATGAACGAAATCGGCGATGCTGTGCTCCGCTACCGGAATGCAGCAGTCGACGAGTCGCAGCTCTCGCTCGCGTTTCGCACCAGCATCGAGGTAGGGCTCCTGCGGCGGGTGTTCCTCGATCAGCTCGACTTCATCAACGTGGCCAAGAAACACGTGACGGTCCGGGATTTCTACGATCTGATGCCCCGGATCGTCTATCCGCCTCGAAGCCAGGGGAAACTCGGCGGCAAGGCTGCCGGGCTGTTCCAGGCGGAGCAGATCGTGAGATCCGCCACCGAGTACACCGACCTCTTCCGGAACGTCAAGTTTCCCCGCAGCTGGTACGTGGCGTCGGATGGCATACTGGACTTCATCCAATCGAACGGCCTGAACGAAGTCTATGACCGCAAGTACATGCCGATCGATCGGGTGCGCCGCGACTATCCGTTCGTCATCCAGTTCTTCAAGAACTCACGGTTCACTTCGGAGATCACCAAAGGCCTGTCCGCCGTGCTCGACGATTTCGACGACCGGCCACTCATCGTGCGCAGCTCGTCCATGCTCGAGGATCGAGCGGGGTCGTCGTTCTCGGGAAAATACAAGAGCCTGTTTCTGGCCAACCAGGGCACCAAGCAACAGCGCCTCGAGGCACTCCAGGATGCCGTGGCCGAAATCTGGGCCTCCGTGTTCGGGCCGGACCCCATCGAGTATCGGACCGAACGGGGACTGCTGGACTTCCGCGAGGAGATGGGCATCCTGATCCAGGAGGTCGTCGGTACGCGGATCGGAAAGTACTTCCTCCCGGCGTTTTCGGGGGTCGCCTTCAGCAACGCGGAAATGCGCTGGTCGCCGCGCATACGGCGTGAGGACGGACTCGTACGAATGGTCGCCGGGCTGGGCACGCGGGCCGTCGATCGTGTGAGTGACGACTACCCCATCCTGGTCAGTCCCGGACAACCGGGGCTCCGCGTGAACGTCACCACCGACGAGGCCGAGCGGTATTCACCGAAGCGCGCCGATGTGATCGACCTCGAGACCAACACATTCGAGACGATCGATCTGCACGATCTCCTTCGCGCGCACGGAGAGAAGTACCGGCTCGCGCGACGACTGGTCTCCGTCATGCAGGGTGACGAACTGCGTGAGCCGATGGGACTCGAGCCAGACTGGGGCGCCGACCACTTCGTGGTCACGTTCGAGGGCCTGATCGGCAAGACGCCGTTCCTGCGGCAGATCCGGACGCTGTTCACCCTGCTCAGCGAGCAGCTGGGCATGCCGGTAGACGTGGAGTTCGCGAGCGACGGATCGGACCTGTACATCCTGCAATGTCGGGCCCAGAGCCGCTCCGAGGAGCACGCACCCGATCCGATTCCCCGGGATCTCCCGAAGAGTAAGATCCTGTTCTCGGCCCGCCGGTACGTTGCCAACGGACGCGTGCCGCCCATCTCTCACATCGTGTACGTCGATCCCGACGGATACGGAAGGCTATCCAGCCACGAGGACCTCACGGACGTCGCGCGCGCGGTCGGCAAGCTCAACGCGATGCTCCCCAAGCGACGATTCGTGCTCATCGGACCTGGTCGGTGGGGGAGCCGTGGCGACATCAAGCTCGGGGTCAACGTCACGTACTCGGATATCAACAACACCGCGATGCTGGTGGAGGTGGCCCGCAAGAAAGGGAACTACGTCCCCGAACTGTCATTCGGCACCCATTTCTTCCAAGACCTGGTGGAAGCAGGCATCCGTTACCTGCCCTTGTATCCGGACGAGCCCGACACGGTCTTCCAGGAGTGCTTCTTCACGCGGTCCACCAACGTGTTGCCAGAAATGCTTCCCGAGTTTGCACACTTGGCCGAAACGCTGAAAGTGATCGACGTGCCCCGGGAGAGCGACGGCGAAGTGTTGCGGGTGCTCATGAACGCCGATCTCGAGCAAGCGGTAGGCTTCCTGGCGACGCCACCGCCTGAGAAACCCTAGGGGTAGGGGTATCGCGTAGCTCCCGCGACCGGTCGCGCTACCAAGCGCTCCACAATCCCCGTATCTTCCCTCTCCCCATAGACGGTACACGAAACCAGCGGGCTCCGGTGTTCGAAAACATCTTCGAGACGGTCAATTCGGCCTTCGCACAGGCGCTATACGAGGACTACCTGCGGGATCCGGCGTCGGTCCCGGAGGAATGGCGGCGGCTGTTCGACAACGGGATGAAGGGTGAGGAGCCGGTGCCAGGAACTCCTGCTCTCGATACGGAGACAGCACCTGCGACAGGTGCCCCGTCCGCCCCGGTGCCGGCCGACGGACCAACCGCCCAACCGCCCAACCGCCTCACCGCTCCGATCTCCGGCCCCGCGTTGCGTCTCGTCAAGAACATGGAGGACTCGCTCGAGATCCCCACGGCGACGTCGTTCCGCGAGGTCGACGTCTCGCGACTGTGGGCGGTCCGGTCATCGTTCAACCGGCAGCTGCAAGAACGGGGTCTCAAGCTCTCGTTCACCCACTTCGTCGGCTGGGCGATCGTGGCGGCCGCCCGGCAGTACCCGCCGATGGTGCACGCGCTGGTGCGGGATGGGGACCAATACTTCAGGGTCGATCCCGAGGGGGTGCACCTGGGGCTGGCGGTCGACACGGTGGGCAAGCACGGTGAGCGCAAGCTGATGGTGCCCGTCATCAAGCAGGCCGACGGCTTGAGCTTTGCCGAGTTTCACGCGGAGTACGAGCGTCTCGTCGCCGGCGCGCGAGACAGCAAGCTCCTCCCGGACGCCTACATGGGCGCGACGATCACCCTGACCAACCCCGGGACGATCGGCACGGTCGCGTCCGTGCCGCGCCTCATGAAGGGCCAGGGCTCGATCATCGCCACGGGTGCCATCCGGACGGTTGCCGGCATTCGGCTGATGACCATCACCAGCACCTACGACCATCGGATCATCCAAGGCGCCGAGTCAGGGATGTTCCTGCAGACGCTCGACGAGCTCCTGCAGGGCAAGAGCGACTTCTACCAAGTAATCGGCCGGGCAATGGGGTTGGACGAGATGGCGCTGGACTCCACCCTCCGGACTGCCATGGCCGCCGGAGCGGGTACGGCGCCGGCTCGGGCGTCGTCGACCGCCGAAGCCGTGGCGGTGCCCGAACTGCTGTACCACGTCGCGGCCGCCATGTCGCTGGTGGGGAACTTCCGCACGCACGGGTATCTCGCGGCTCAACTCGACCCGCTCGGCACCCCGCCCCGAGGCGATCCGGCACTCGAGCCGCACAACCTGGGGCTCACCCCCGAGATCATGCGCCAGATCCCGGCGGATGTCCTGCAAACGTACGTCGGCGGCGAAACGCTCGAGGACCAGCTCCCACGATTGCGCGACACCTATTGCGGGACGATTGCGTACGAGATCGAGCACATCGCTAACCAGGAGGAGCGCGTATGGCTGCGCCGCGTCATCGAATCCGGCGAGCATCGCTACCCGCTCCGAGACGACGTCAAGCTCCGTCTGCTGACAGAGCTGACGAAGGTGGACACGCTCGAGCGGTTCCTGCATCGGAACTACCTGGGCCACAAGCGCTTCGGGATCGAGGGCCTCGACATGCTGGTGCCCATCGTGCACCAAGCGCTCGCGTTGGCCGTTGCCCAGGGCGCGCGCGAAGCGGTGATGGGCATGGCCCACCGCGGACGGCTCAACGTCCTGGCACACATCCTCGGACTCCCGTACGAGACGCTGTTGGCCGAATTCGAGGGCGGCCGCGAGGTCGAGGAGACCCTGACACCCGCGGGCGGCACGGGCGACGTCAAGTATCACCATGGCCTGGACGGGACGTTCGTCACCAGCCGCGGGCTGGAGATCGGTGTCTCGCTCCTGCCGAACCCCAGCCATCTCGAGGCGGTCGACCCCGTGGTGGTGGGCAACGCCCGGGCCCGGCAGTCGGAGCGTTCGGCGCGCGAGTTGCGGCACGACGGCAGTCACGTGCTGCCGCTCTTGATCCACGGGGACGCGGCGTTCGCCGCCCAGGGAGTCGTGGCGGAAACGCTCAACCTCGCGCGCCTCGACGGGTACGGCACCGGAGGGACGTTGCACCTCATCGCCAACAACCAGATCGGATTCACGACCCCGCAGCGGGAGGCAAGCTCTACGGACTATGCAAGCGATCTGGCAAAGGGATTCGACGTACCCATCGTGCATGTGAATGCCGACGACCCGGAGGCATGCCTATCGGCAGTGCGGCTCGCGATGATGTACCGGGAGAAGTTTCACGGCGATGTCGTCGTCAACCTCGTGGGCTACCGGCGCCACGGCCACAACGAGGGTGACGAGCCTCGATACACACAGCCTACCATGTACAAGCTCATCGACGACCACCCGACGGTTCGCGAGCTGTACGCCAAGGTGCTCGTGGATCAGGGGATCATCGATGCGGACAGCGCAGAGCGGATGGTCGAGACCGTGTACGGGGAGCTCACGGACACGCAGACGCGTTTGCGGCAGGACCTCAAGCAGGGCGCGCTGATAGGGGAAGAGCCGGTACGCATTTCCGGCATGTGGACCAGCGTCGATGAGCCGAACACGGCGCTCGAACCCGAGCGCCTGCGGGCGCTCAACGACGAACTGTATCGCGTTCCCGACGGGTTCGGCATCAACCGCAAGCTCAAACGGGTCATCGACCGACAGCGTGCTGCCATTGCCGAGGGGAAACCGATCGATTGGGCCCACGCCGAGACCCTGGCATACGCGTCGCTGCTGACCGAGGGCGTCCCGGTCCGCCTCATCGGGCAGGACACCGTGCGAGGGACCTTCAGCCAACGACACCTCACGTGGTTCGACGCCGAAACCGGCGCGCCCTACACGCCGATTCAGAGCCTCGTCGATGCTCGAGCCCCCATGGAGCTCCACAACTCCCCGCTCTCGGAGTACGCCGCGCTCGGGTTCGAGTACGGCTACAGCGTGGCCGCGACGGAGGCGCTCGTGCTGTGGGAGGCGCAGTTCGGCGATTTCGCAAACAGCGCGGAAGTCGTGATCGACCAGTTCATCATCGCCGGTCTCGCGAAGTGGGGACAGACCACTCGGCTCACGATGCTGCTACCCCACGGGTACGAGGGGCAGGGGCCCGAGCACTCGAGCGCCCGTCTCGAGCGGTACCTGGCTCTCGGGGCGGAGGGAAACATCCGCGTCGCCAACTGCTCCACCCCGGCACAATACTTCCACCTGCTCCGGCGCCAGGCGAAACACTCGGAGATCCGGCCTCTCGTCATGATGACGCCGAAGAGCCTGCTTCGTCTGCCCCAGGCAACGTCGCATCCCGACGAGCTGGTCTCCGGCCGGTTCCATCCGGTCCTCGATGACACGACCCTCCCCGGCACGCGGGATGATGTCACGCGCCTGGTGTTGTGCTCCGGAAAGGTGTACTACGATGTCATCAGCTCCGACCGTCGCGCGGAGGCGAAACACGTCGCCGTCGCGCGATTGGAGTTGCTCTACCCGTTCCCCGCGGGTCACGTGGCCGCCCTCGTCAACGCGTTCCCGAATCTGCGTGAGGTCGTCTGGCTCCAGGAAGAGCCGATGAACATGGGGGCGCGAAAGTGGGCGATCCCGGCAATCGGCGCCGCATTGCCGAAACCGGTCGACCTGCGGTACGTCTCTCGGCCGGAACACTCGAGTCCGGCGGAAGGGTACCCCGCGGCGCACGCCGCGGAGCAGTTGCGCCTGGTGACCGAAGCGCTGGCGTGAGACCCGGGTCCTATCTCCGCAACCTGAACGAGACCCGCGACCGGACCCGGTCGACCTCCTCACGGTAGGGGCGACCGGCCACGATCGCCCGCAGCCTGTCGCTGACCGGCAGGACCATGGGTCGGGGTTCCCACCGCACGGAATCACCCGTTGCCTCGTCGATCACATCCCCGGCATTGAGCGCCCGATTGGCACCCGCGAACCCGAGTGTGCGGATCGCGGCGTGTAGCGCCTCGAATCGGCCTTGACGGGCCGGATCGACAAACTTGAGATGCCGAGCCCCGACGCCTGCCATGTAGTACTGCGACGGCACAAACGCAATGCCGTCGAGCCGCAACCGCTCACACACCACGATAAGCCAACCTGCCACTTCCCGTAACAGGCCGAGTCCGGGATGCGCTTGCCCGGGGAGTTGCGGACGGTTGGTCGTGAAGGCCGCGCGGGGGTTCTGGAGCAGCAGCCAGCCGATCTCGATCACCTCGGCATCCGGTACGATGCTCCGGCTGCGGGAGGCCTTGAGCTCCATGAGCAGGTCGGTGCGGTCCGGTTTGCCGTAGAGCCGGAGAACCTGATCGAGTCCCCGAGGGGCGTCGAGCACGAGTGTCGGTGAGTTGAACCCGAAGTCTCTGACCTTGTCCAGCATGCCCAACTGCTCGAGTTGCAGCTCGACCGCGTATCGGGAGAAGGTCCCGAGAAACCGTGTCTCCTGTTGCGTGACGAGCCCGAGCAGGTCCTCTTCCGTGAGACCCCAATCGTCCTCGTCCTTGGTCGCCGGACTCTCGGTGTCCCAGCCTCGGGATATTGCCCGAAAGCGTCGGAGCACCATCTCGGCATCATCGGGAGGCTCGACCACCTCACCCCTGACAAGCCACCCGAAGAAGCGGGCCGAATACCGCCATGCCGACGATCCGTATCCTCCGGCCAGCACGATGGCGAGCGGGATAGCTTTGGTCTCATTCCGGAGCAGCCCGACCACGAATCGATCCCGCTCGAGCAAGCCCTCGGCGGTCAGCTGCCAGTCACCAAGCGCATCGTCCGCCGCACCATCGACGCCGGCGACGTAGACTACCAGTCCCGGCCGGTGACGATCGACGATCGGGGGCAACAGCTCGGTCAGGGTCGCAAGAAACCTCTCATCGGTCACGTCGCTTCCCAACGCCATGCTGGTCGATGCTACTGCCGCGTGCTCGTCCCAGTGGATGTTGTGAATCGAGAAGGTGTAGACGGTCGGATCGGTGGCAAACGCCGCACGCGTGCCGTTTCCATCGTGGAGATCGAGGTCCACGACCAGGATGGGCTCGTCAAAACCCCGGGCGCGGAGACGGGCAATGGCAGTCGCCACGTCGTTGTAGACGCAGAATCCCATTCCTTCATCAGGTTTGGCGTGGTGAAACCCGCCACTCAAGTGGACTGCCACCTTCCCCGTGCGGAGCGCCAGACGAGTGGCTTGAATGGTACCGCCGACAGCGAGACGAAACAGGTCCAGGGCCTCCTGCACCTGCTTCTCGCCGACGGGTACGCCGAGGATCGCTGCGACGACGCTCGGATCAGCCAGCGACTCGACATAGCCCGGGCCATGCACGCGCAAGATGTTCTCGAGCGACGAGGGGCGTGGCAGACTGACGTCCTGGCGACGCACCAGATCCCGATCCGTGAGGAAGGCCAAGATCTTGTCGGCCCGCGCCGAGTCGAACAGCCTCCCCATCTTCAGCGCCGCATACCGGGGATGATGTACGATCACGAGTTCCGGCGGTCTGAGGCCGTACCGGATCCATCGTCCGATCTTGATTGGGAAATCGAGTAGGCCCAACGTTCCCCCCACCACGCTGCGGCAGACGCGCCCTCGTGGACTACAAGATGTATACGTCCCCACACGGAAGCCAACCATACCTTCGCACTCCACCCTCCCTTGACGGGGGGCCCGGCATCACGAGACCTTGCGGTGCATTGCCGCCATGCAGGAGTGGACGCGGTCGAGCCGAAGCCGTCTGAGGACGAGGGAGCCAAGGGCCAACGCACGTGCTATTCGATCTGATCCGGTACACCGTCTTCGGAGTTTTCGTGTTCAGCGGCGCGGTTGCCGCCGGCACGTGGGCCGTCCGGACCCGGCGCATCAACCCGTTCGGTCGGACGGGCCAATTGGTTCGCAAGGTTTCGGACCCCGTGCTCCAACCGCTGGAGTCGTATCTCCTCAAGCGCGGCGGTAACCCGCAGCAGGCAGGGTGGTGGCTACTCGGCATCAGCGTGGTCGGCGGGATCCTGGTCATCACGGCCATGGACTGGGTCGCGATGACGGTCCGCCGGACGGCCCGCGCCGCGGAACAAGGCGTGAGCGGCCTGATTGGACTCGTGGTCTACTACGGGTCTGGGGTCCTGCTGATCGCCCTCATCGTTCGGGTCGTTGGTTCGTGGTTGGGGCTCGGACCGTTCAACCGCTGGATGCGTCCGTTCTACGTACTCACCGACTGGATCGTGAAACCGCTGCAGCGAATCGTGCCGCCGCTGGGCATGATCGACATCACACCCATCATTGCGTGGTTCCTGATCCTCCTGCTGCGGGGCATGATCCTCGGGCTCCTGTGACATTGAGCCCGGAGGGGACAGCGACCGTGCGCGATGATGCGGCCGACAGCAAGACCACAGCTGACGACGTGGACCAGACAACGCTCAACCTCCACGTGCAGCCTCGTGCCCGCGAGACGGAGGTGAGTGGCTGGCACGGTGAAGCCATCAAGGTCAGGCTTTCGGCCCCGCCGGTGGACGGAGCGGCGAACCAGGCGCTCATCGACTTCCTGGCGCAGCGCCTTGGTGTGCCGCGAGCGGCGGTGCAGATCGTCGCAGGCCACCGAAGCCGGCGCAAGCGGGTCACCATTGCGGGCATCCGGCGGGCGGAGGTGCTGCGCCGTCTCGGTCTCGTGTGAGCGGTGATTCACCCCCCAGATAGCGCCGGGGACCAGGCCGTAGTAAATTGAGGACACAATCGAATACCGTGGTGATTTGCGGCATATTGCGGCCACGTTAAACAAGTCGCTAAAAAGCCCGTCCTCCGGCGCTTTTTGGCGACGGGGGTTTTTCTTGACGAATGTTGATCGACTGCGCGGCGTGACAGGGACGGTCATCGGATGACCCCCGCATCGCGAGTCCAACGGCTGCGCGAAGTCGCCCGCGAACGCATCCTCGTGCTCGACGGCGCCATGGGCACCATGATCCAGGCGCATCGCTTGGATGAAGCGGATTTCCGTGGCGACGCGTTCCGCGCACATCCCGTCCCGCTGTCCGGCAACAACGACCTGCTGAGTCTCACCCGACCCGACGTGGTCGAGTCCATCCACCGGGCCTTTCTCGAGGGCGGGGCGGACATCGTCGAGACCAACACCTTCAACGCCAACGCGATCTCCCAGACCGATTATCAGCTCGAAAGCGCGGTGCGGGACATCAATCTCGCGGCAGCCCGTCTCGCGCGGCGCGAGGCAGACAGCTTCACCGAACGGGATCCATCGCGTCCGCGCTTCGTGGCGGGCATCCTGGGACCCACCAACCGCACGGCCTCGATGTCGCCATCGGTGGCGGATCCGGGGGCACGGGCGGTCACGTTCGACGATCTGGCTCGGGCGTACCGCGAGCAGGCTGTTGCGCTCCTCGACGGCGGAGCGGACCTCCTCATGGTCGAGACGGTGTTCGACACGCTGAACGCCAAGGCAGCGCTCTTCGCAATCCGAGAGCTGCTGGATGAGCGGGCGGAGGACGTGCCGATCATGGTGTCCGGCACCATCACCGATCGGAGCGGCCGCACGCTGTCGGGGCAGACCCCGGAGGCGTTCTGGATCTCGGTGAGCCACGCCGACCTGTTCAGCGTCGGACTCAACTGCGCGCTGGGCGCTGCTGACCTCAGGCCGCACATCGCCGAGCTGGCCTCGGTGGCCGACACCTTGATCAGCTGCCACCCCAATGCCGGATTGCCGAACGAGTTCGGTGAATACGATCAGTCGGCCGACGAGATGGCAAGCATCGTAGCGGAGTTCGCCGAGAGCGGCCTGGTGAACATCGTGGGCGGCTGCTGCGGCACCACCCCGGACCACATCGCCGCCATCGCTCACGCGGTGCAGACACTCCCCCCACGTCCCCTCCCGACGCTCGAGCCGTATACGCGCTTGTCGGGCATCGACCCGTTGGTGATCCGTCCCGATACCCTGTTCGTCAACGTCGGGGAGCGAACCAACGTCACTGGATCCTCCCGCTTCGCTCGGCTGATTCGCGATGGAGACTACGCAACGGCCCTGGAAGTCGCGCGGGAGCAGGTCGCAGGCGGCGCGCAGATGATCGACGTGAACATGGACGAAGGGCTGCTCGACTCCGCCCAGGCCATGGTCAGGTACCTCAACCTACTCGCGGCCGAACCCGACATCGCCCGGGTTCCGATCGTCGTCGACAGCTCCAAATGGGAGGTGATCGAGGCGGGTTTGAAGTGCCTCCAGGGAAAAGGGGTCGTGAACTCGATCAGCCTCAAGGAAGGCGAAGACGCTTTCCTCGCGCAGGCACGGGCCGTGCGCCGCTACGGTGCCGCCGTGATCGTGATGGCGTTCGACGAAGAGGGACAGGCAGACACGGTGGACCGAAAGGTGGAGATTTGCAGCCGGGCTTACCGTCTCCTCACCGAGACGGTCGGCTTCCCGCCGCACGACATCATTTTCGATCCCAACATCTTCGCGGTCGCCACCGGCATTGCCGAGCACAACGACTATGCACAGGCTTACCTTCGCGCGTGCCGCACGATCAAGGAGACCCATCCCAGCGCACTCGTGAGCGGTGGAGTGAGCAACCTCTCGTTCTCGTTTCGCGGCAACAACGGCCTGCGCGAAGCAATGCATGCAATCTTCCTCTACCACGCGATCCATGCCGGTATGGACATGGGGATCGTCAATGCGGGCGCACTCCCCGTCTATGATGACGTGCCCGATGAGATCCGGACGGCCATCGAGGACGTCCTGTTCAATCGACGGCCAGATGCCACGGACCGGCTCACGGCACTTGCCGGAACCGTGGAGGGGGCGGTACAGCGCCGCACGCAAGACCTCTCTTGGCGCCAGATGCCGGTCGGAGAGCGCCTCACGCATGCGCTGGTGGAAGGCATCCTCGACTACATCGAGGAAGACGCAGAGGAAGCGCGGCGAGAAGCCGATCACCCCCTCGACGTGATCGAAGGCTCGTTGATGGACGGCATGAACGTGGTGGGCGACCTGTTCGGGAGCGGACGGATGTTCCTCCCGCAGGTCGTGAAGAGCGCCCGCGTCATGAAGAAGGCGGTCGCGTATCTCGTTCCATTCATCGAGCAGGCGAACGCCGGCAGCGGTCGAACGCGGTCGGCTGCCGGGACCGTCGTGCTCGCCACCGTCAAGGGCGACGTCCACGACATCGGCAAGAACATCGTGGGTGTGGTGCTCCAGTGTAACAACTACGAGGTCATCGATCTGGGCGTGATGGTTCCCGCCGCGAAGGTCCTCGAGACGGCTCGCACGGTCAATGCCGACGTCATCGGGCTCAGCGGCCTCATCACCCCGTCACTGGATGAGATGGTACATGTTGCCAAAGAGATGGAGCGACAGGGCTTCGACACGCCGCTCCTCATTGGAGGCGCGACCACCTCGAAGGTGCACACCGCGGTCAAGATCGCACCCGGCTATTCTGGTCCCACGATTCACGTTGCCGATGCATCACGGGGCGTCACCGTCGTGAGCAGCCTGCTCAACCCGGAACGGAGGGAGGTGCTCACTCGAGATGTCCGGGCCGAGTATGAGCGGGCGAGGAAAGCCCACGCCGATCGTACGGCCGGCACCCGCCTTCTCCCGCTTACCGAGGCTCGGCGGCGGGGGCTCGCCATTGACTGGGAGGCGTACCAGCCGGTTGCTCCGCTTCGGCCCGGGATCACCGTGCTGGCCCCCTATCCCATTCACGAGCTGACGCCGTACATCGATTGGTCCCCGTTCTTTGCCACGTGGGAGTTGAAGGGTCGTTTCCCGGCCATCTTCGACGACCCGACGGTGGGGGAGCACGCCCGATTGCTTCACGCCGATGCCGAGAAGCTCCTGGCAGAGATCGTCGCCTATGGCTTGTTGACGGCGCGAGCCGTAGTCGGACTATTTCCCGCCAACAGCCGAGGTGACGACATCGCCGTGTATGCCGACGCAGAACGCACTACGGTCCGGTCGACCATCTACCACCTGCGCCAACAGATGGACAAGCCCCCCGGCCGACCCAATTTCTGCCTGGCCGACTTCGTCGCCCCGGAGGACACCGGGATTGCCGATCATATCGGCGCGTTCGCCGTCAGCACCGGGTTCCAGAGCGCCGAGCTCGCGCAACGGTTCGAACGCGACGACGACGACTACCACGCGATCATGGCCAAAGCCTTGGCCGATCGCCTGGCCGAGGCCCTCGCGGAGCGGATGCACGAGCGCGTGCGGCGGGAGCTGTGGGGGTACGCGACTGACGAGACACTGGACGGCAGCGATCTGATCCGGGAGCGATACGTGGGGATCCGCCCCGCACCGGGGTACCCAGCATGTCCCGATCACACTCAGAAGCAGGAGCTGTTCGAGCTGCTGAACGCCACGGCCACGACAGGCATCACGTTGAGCGAGAGCTTCGCGATCCATCCCGCAGCCTCGGTCTGCGGATGGTACATCGCGAATCCGGAATCCTTCTACTTCGGTGTGGGCAACATCGGGCGCGATCAGGTAGAGGACTTTGCGAATCGTAAGGGTGTCCCAGTCGAAACCGCGGAGCGATGGCTCGCGCCCAACCTCGGGTACATGCCCGCCGATCGGGAGAACCGGTCATGACTCCCACGCTCCGCGAGCGGATCGCCGACGACCGCGTGCACGTGATGGACGGTGCGATGGGCACCGCGCTCTACGCAAAGGGCATGTTCGTCAACGTGTGCTACGACGAGCTCAACCTGAGCCACCCCGATGTGGTTCGGGAGGTACACGAGATGTACTTCCGAGCGGGGGCCGAGCTGCTCGAGACGAACACGTTCGGCGCGAACCCGGTGAAGCTCTCGGGATACGGGCTCGACGGAAAGACCGAGGAGATCAACCGCGCCGCCGCAACGCTGGCCCGCGACGCCGCCGGTCCTCATGCCAACGTACTGGGGAGCGTCGGCCCGCTCGGCATCCGCATCGAGCCGTTCGGTCCCACGGCGCGTGACGAGGCGGTGGCGTTCTTTGCTCGCCAGATCAGGGGTCTGCTCGAGGGCGGCGTGGACGGAATCATCCTCGAGACCTTCAGCGACCTCGAGGAGTTGCACGCGGCCCTCGTGGCCGCTCGCTCGCTGTCAGACCTCCCCATCTTCGCCATGATGACCGTCGACGAAAGCGGAAGCACGGCCTACGGAACGTCCGCCGAGAGGATCGCGCGCGCCCTGACCGAATGGGAGGCCGACGTCGTCGGTCTCAATTGCTCGGTTGGTCCGGCCGTCATGCTCGACGCGATCGAACGAATGGCAGAGGTGACCGACACACCGCTCGCGGCAATGCCCAATGCCGGCCTACCCCGCCTGGTGGGCGATCGCAAGATCTACCTGTCGAGTCCCGAGTACATGGCCAACTACGCGGCGCGCCTCATTCGAGCCGGGGCCCGATTTGTTGGAGGGTGCTGCGGCACGACCGACGAGCACATCAAGAAGATCCGTAACCTCGTCGCGACGATGCAGCCCCGTCAGTCCCCCGTCGTGATCACCAGCGGAGCCGTGGCCGGTCCGCCCGGAATCGAGGAAGTGCCGCTTGCCAAGCGATCGACTTTCGGAGCGAAACTCGCCCGTGGCGAGTTCGTCATCAATGCCGAACTGCCCCCGTCCAAAGGGTGGAGGCCTGACAGTTTTGTAGAGCAGGCCCGAGCACTCAAGGAGCTTGGAGTCGACTCGGTGAGCCTGCTCGACGGGGCACGGGCACGAAGTTCCGTGGCCGCGATTCCCGCCGCCACCGTGATAGAGCGCTCCGCCGGGATCGAGACGATCGTGCACTACACGTGCCGCGACCGGAACATGCTTGGCATGGTCAGCGACATGCTGGGCGCGGCGGCGGCGGGTCTTCGCAACGTGCTCCTCGTGACCGGCGACCCGCCACGCCTGGGTCCCTATCCGGACGCGACAGCGGTCTTTGACATCGACAGCATCGGGCTCACCAACGTCGTGCATCGCCTCAACCACGGCCTCGACCCCGGCGGCAACCCGCTCGGGGATCCCACGCAATTCGTCATCGGCGTCGCGGCAAACCAGAGCGCCGTCGACATGGAGCGCGAGCTGAAACGGCTCTACTGGAAAGTCGATGCAGGCGCCGACTTCGTTGTGACCCAGCCGGTATTCGAGCCAAAGGCGCTCGAGACGTTCTTGCGGCAAATCGAGGGATTTCGACTCCCGGTGATTGTCGGGGTCTGGCCTCTCACTTCGCTCCGCAACGCCGAATTCCTCGCCAACGAGGTCCCGGGACAGCGGGTGCCGGCAGGGGTGATCAAGAGAATGCGCCAAGCGCAGGAGCGCGGGGCCGACGCTGCACTAGCCGAAGGAGTGGCCATCGCGCGTGAGATGCTGCATACGGTTCGGGACGCCGTTCAGGGCGTCCACCTGAGCCTGCCAGGAGGCCGCGTCGATGTGGCGGAACAGGTGCTGGCCGACTCCTGATCCCGCCGCTCACCCAATCAGGCGTCGGGGATCAGGTCCATCAGCTTCCGAAAACGTTCTTCCGGACGCCGGAACCCGAGGTTACTGACGTACACCCGATTGATCCCGATCCGGCGCAGCTCGAGGATCGTTCGGGCACAGATCTCCTCGGCGGTGAGCCCCGAGGCGAAGTCCCGGAGCACACCCTCAACCGGGACCGGGAAGAACTCCGCCAGCCGCCGAAGGGTCGCCTCGGTGGCCGACCGATAAAGGAACACGCCGAACACGCCAGGGATGGCGAGGCCACGCCGCTCGGCCTCTGCCAAGAATCGCTCCATAGAATCGAGCTGGTGGTGGGAAACGATCTGTGAGAGATAGAACTCCGCGGTGAACGCCTCGTCGAGCAGGAATCCCACCTGCTCACCCGGATCGCGGTGCGGGTTCGTCCAACCGCCGAGCGCCAACGCCGGATGCCGACCGCGTAGCCGACTCCGCAACTGATAGGCGTAGTCCACACACCGCGGCGGGCCCACCGCGCGGTCGCCCCCCAACACGGTCAGGGCCGGAAAGCCATGGGACGCGGCTCGATCCGCGTACATGAGGCAGTAGTCCATCGTGTGCTTGCACGTGAGGAACGGGACGACCTTGGCTGTGCTTACATCTCCCGCGAGGTTGGTCACCAAGTGCCGGAGGTTCTCTTCCTCCGACACCCCCACAGCGTTGTCGGTCAGGAAGATCATCGTATCCCGGCGGCCCAACCGCTGGACCGAGTGATACATGTCGATCCAGACATCCATCCCCTCGGCCGACGGGAGTCCGGCCTTGGGCGGGCGAAGCTCCACGGCCACAAGCGGCCGAGGATCACCGAGTCGCGCGAGGACGGGATTGGCTGAAAAGGGCTGTAGACTCGACATCGGGGAGGATCAAGCTACCATTTTCTGGCCCCGGAATCCAATGGTCCTCCCACTCCAGCTCCCCGCCCATACCACGGTCCCCACACACCCTTCGGATGAGTTGACTTTGTATCATAAAGTACTTTATACTTGTGAATGGAGCACGTTTCTCGGGAGGCCCCATGAACGTTCTCGCGTTTCTCGCCCTGCCGCTGCAACTCCTTACCGGGTTTATGGTTGCCATTGTGGCGACCTACCTCGTGTACAATCTGTATCGGGGGCGCCGGACGCGGGCCCTCATCGGCACGGCGGCCGTCGGCGGCTGGCTCGCCGCCTACGTCGCCACCGTCGTGATCGTCTCGCTGTCAAGCGAGGAGCGTGTACTCGGGTTCGGCGAGCCCAACCGGTTCTGCGGCTTCTACCTCGATTGCCACGCGATGGTCATGGTGCGGGCGGTCGAGCGAACTCCGACACTGGGAGACGGAGACCGCCAAATCAGGGCTGCAGGAGAGTTCTACGTGATCACCGTCGCGCGAAGCTCGGACGCAGACAGAGTCCCCATCGGGCTCGCCCAGCCGGAGGCCATCGTGGTCGATGCCGAGGGCCGACGCTACCGTCGCTCCACTCTCGGCGAAGCGGCCCTCGCGCGCATGGTCGGCGAGCAGCCTCCACTCGGCCGAGCCGTCAGAACGGGTGAGGCCTACTCCACGCGTCTGGTCTTCGATCTGCCGGCAGACGTCCATGACCCCAAACTGCATGTGACCGAGCGTGATCTCCTGGCCCGCCTGTCCGAACTGTTCCTGATCGGCGACGAGGACAGCCTCTTCCATCGGCCCACGCTGTTCCGCTTGGCGAGCTGATCGGTGACCGAGCGAGACGCGGCACCGCCAGAAGTGCTGCCATGGCTTCTCGCGACTGCCGTAGCACTTGGGGTGCTGGGAGACGTGCTGCTTCGGGGTGTTCCCTGGGGCGTCAACGCCGTGCTCTGGACCGCGGCCGTCGCCGTAGCCACTGCCGGGGTCCTCGCGAGCGTGCGACCGGATGCGGTCCGTTCCACCCTTCCGTTGCTGCTTGCGGCCATCTTCTTCTCCGGGTGCATTGCCTGGCGCGACGCGGGCGTGCTCGCCACCTGGAATGGGCTCGCCACCGTGCTCGCCCTCGGGCTGGGACTCCTCCGAGGTCGGCGATTCTCACTGGCAGGATCCACGATCGGCGAGTACGTGCGGGACGGTGTTGCGGCAGGTGTGCGGCTCATCGCAGCACCGCTCTCGCTGCTGGGTAGCGGTTGGGGAACTGCGCCCGCCAGTCCCCGTCGGAGATCGCTCATCCGCAGGACTGCCGTGGGTCTCCTGCTGGCGCTACCCGTTATGCTCGTGTTCGGCGCGCTCCTCGCCTCGGCCGACCCCATCTTCGAACGTGCCGTTCGCTGGTTGATCGATTGGGACTTCGAGCAGCTGGTATCACACCTGGTACTCACTGCCGTGCTCTCATGGCTTGCCGGCGGACTTCTGCTCACGATCGCCGCATCCGGACCGCTGTGGCCCTTTGCCGACAAACTCCCGCGCAGACCAGGACTCGGGCTCGTCGAGGTGGGAATTCCCTTGGCGGCGCTGGCTGTACTGTTCGCGCTCTTCGTGGTGGTGCAGTTCCGCTATCTGTTCGGTGGCGAAGACCTCGTCCGCGCCACTATCGGGCTCACCTACGCCGACTACGCGCGGCGGGGGTTCTTCGAGTTGGTAACGGCCACCGCGCTAGTCATTCCGCTCCTGGTGGCCGGTGACTGGTTTCTCGATGACAGTGACGGGACGATCCGTCGCCGATTCCGATGGCTCGCCGCGCTGCTGCTCGCGCTCGTGGCGTTGATCATGGTATCGGCGGCCGAGCGCCTGCGCCTGTATGTCGGCACCTACGGTCTCACCGACACACGTGTGTATGCGGCCGCCGTGATGCTTTGGGTGGGGACGGTGCTCGCGTGGTTCGGCGCGACGGTGCTGCGTGGGCACCGGGAGCGGTTCGTGGTGGGCAGCGTCGTCGCCGGGTTCGTGATGCTGGCGATGCTCAATGGCGCGAACCCCGATGCGCTCGTGGCGCGGACGAACCTCGGCCGCGCAGCGGCCGGAGCGGAGCTCGACCTCACCTACGTCGCGAGGCTTGGGGCCGACGCGGTGCCTGTGCTGCTCGAGCAGTCGTCTGAACTCCCCGACGACACGCGGTGTGCAATCGTCGCACTCCTCGCCGCGAAGTGGAACGAGGTGGAAGACCGGGACTGGCGCACCTGGAACGTGGCCCGCTATCGGGCCGCCCGGATCGTTGGCGAGTCTCCGATCCGCCTTAGCCCTTGGCGATCGGAATTGCCACCTGCGTGTGCTCCCATTCGATGAAGATCGTCGCGCCAGCGTCCGTGGGCTCCGCCCTGATCGTAAACATCTCTACGTGGTCGTCCATTGGCGTGCTCGACACCTTCCCGCGCCCTACTTCCTGGGCCTTCACCTCGTCGGTGTACCGCGACTCGTGTCCCCACTGAGTGATCGACCGATTGACGATCACCTCCCATTCCTGCTCGCCCGGCACCGTGTACAGCGAATAGGAACCAGGCTCCACGCGAATCCCAGCGACAGTCACCGGAACCGTGGTGTGGATCATCGTGGGTTCGTTGGCGCCGGTCCGCCACAGCTTGCCATAGGGAACCGCGGAGGCGCCGATCATCGTCCGGCCGCGTGCCGAGGGACGGCTGTAGCAGATCTTCACGGCACCGTCGTCGATCGCCAGCGTCAAGGAATCCAGCGGGCTGGGCCGGCGAGCGAGGGGCGTCCGCTCGGTGTTCATGGTGATGCAGGACACATCCGCCTGGGGCTGCGGGCCCAAAGGTTGCGGGGTTGGGAGTGAGACGAGCGCACCACCGAGCGTGAGCGCGAAGATGCCGGCCAAGGGGGTCATGAAGGCTCCTGGGGTTGGGGAACGGTGGTTACGGATGGGCCGATTTCCCTTAAGTTCTAGGTCTATGGCGACTTACGGTGGCCGGCGCGGTCCTGACCGCGTCCGGTTGGGCTCCGGACTCGTACCCCCCAGATGGGTCGGGGGGTTCAGTGTGATTGAGATGGCCGTGGCGCTGTCTATCGCCGGAATCCTCCTGACGCTGGCGGTCTGGCGCTTCGGGCCGGCCCTGCAGCGGGCTCGGACTCGGCAGGCTGTGGCCAGCGTGGCCGCTGACCTGCAATATGCACAGATGGTGGCAGCCCGACAGCGTGAACCAGTAGTGGTGATCGTCAACTCGTCGCTCCAGTTGCTGCTGGTGCGGAGTCGGGGAGGGACCATCTTCCGACAGCGGTTCGTGGGCCCAGACACCGAGTTCGGCCTCGATGCGCTGACCGCCGCGCCGGTCACCTCGGTCGAGGTTTTCCCCAATGGGGTGAGCACGAGCCCGATCACGTTGACGGCGACTCTCGACACGTATACCAAGCAGGTTCGGCTTTCACGTGCCGGTCAAATCCGTGTGCTGCCGTAGTCGGCTCCGCAGTGAGGCGGGGCTGTCGCTCATCGAGGTGTTGATCGCCCTCGGGATCTTGAGCGGCGTCCTGATTGCGCTCGGCGGGCTCATGTTCCAGGTCGCCAGCAACACGCGTCTGTCCGCGGCTGCGGGCTACAGAAGCGCGGCAGTCACGAGCGCCGAGGCGTGGGCGGCGGGGCTCCCCTGGGACAGCATCGACGGTCAGTCGGGCTGCGTGACCGACACAACCGGCCTGCTCGAGTACACGCGCTGCACGTCCGTCCAGACGCCGGAGCCGAGCCTCAAGCAGCTCACGGTGGTGATCAGCCCGTTCGGACAGTTGGTCGTGGCCCCCGAGACCGTCGTGGTGCGACATACGAAACCCAAACTGGCCTCACCGTTCGTCACATGACCCGGCGCGGGTTCACCCTCATCGAATTGCTCGTCGCTATCGTCGTGGCTGGCATCCTTGGCGTCGCCCTGACTCGGCTCCTGGTCAACGACTCGCGGTTCGTGGAACGCCAGGACGCCATGCTGAGCTCCCGTCACACGTCTCGCACGGCAATGAACTGGGTCGTCACGGAGCTGCGGATGGTCTCGAACGACGGCCTCGTGGCGGCGGCATCGGATTCGGTCACGGTGCAGGTCCCCTTCGCGTTCGTCATGACCTGCGGCCGGGTCGGCGGTCTGCAGATCATGTCCCGGCTGCCCGTCGACTCGCTGAGCTATGCCTCGGTCACGAGCCCCGGCTTGGCGTGGCGGCGGTTGGACGGGTCCTTCAGATTCGTGCCGAACGTGGGGATCGCGTCGTCCACCGATTCGAGCACCTGCCTGGCAGACAGCATCAGGGTCATCCCCGGCGGGGCGCTCCTGGCTATCAGCGGTGTGTCCTCTGGTTGGCCGACCGAGCCACCGTCCGCCCGTGTGGGTTACCTCTATCAGACCGTCACCTATCGGTTCGCGGCCTCAGTCGATTTGCCCGGACGGGTCGGCCTGTGGCGCCGCGCCGGAACCGCGGCGGCAGAGGAGTTGGTCGCGCCGTTCGACGCCGGAGCGGGGTTCGGGTTCCTCGTCGGTTCCGGCTTCGCCGTTCAGAGCACGCCTCCCGGTAACCTGGCCACCGTGAGGGGGCTCGAGGTGCGGTTCCTCGGAGCCAGCGAGCAGACTCCCCGGAATGCTTCCGGGGCCCAGATCTTCGACCTGACCACGCAAGTGCGCTTCCGCAACCGGCCGAGCTGACCATGCGACGACGTCCCGAAACCGGCTTCGCGCTCCCGCTCACGATTTTCGTGCTCACGCTCGTCACGGTCATGCTGTCGGCGATCATGGTTCGGGTGCAAACCGATCGGCGCATTGCCGAGAGCAGCAGCGACGTGGTGTCGGCGCTCTCGGTGGCTCAAAGCGGTCTCGAGCGCTACCTCTCACACTACGACTCGCTCACGGGCCGTCCACCCACCGGCGACTCGCTTCGCATCAACGTGACCGGGGGCTATGCCGACGTGGTGGCGCGCGTGATTCGGAAGCCGGCCGATACCCTGAGCGGCATCATGTATGTCGTGCGCTCTCGCGGACGCGTGATCAGGCCGACGCAGGGATCCGACCCGCAGGCCGTCCGGACCGTGGCGCAGTTCGCCGAGTGGGAGTACGGCACCATGAAGGTCATCGGCGCCTACACGGCCATCAATCATTACACCAAGCCGTGCAATCCTCCGGGCTGCGACGGAACGTTCACCCTCATCGGACACGACCAGTGCGCTGCCCGACCCCCGGTGCCGGGGCTTCGAGTCCCGGGCGGCGGGACGCCTCCTCTCGGGCCGCCGCAGGTCGATCCGGCCGTCCTGGAATTGGACAACACGTGGGCCGTTGCCGGCGAGACCGGTGTCAACTTCGCCGCGGTGCTTGGCGGCCAGTTCATTCCCGACTACACCTCGCTCACCGACCTGTTCAGCTGGTCGTCATACTACCTGACGGGCAACCGGAATTTCATCAGCATTCAGGGGACCGGCCTCTTGGTCGTGGAAGAGGACCTCACCCTGTCGGGATCGTATTTCAAGTGGGAGGGCGTCGTGCTCGTGGGCGGAGCCGTCAATTTCAACGCGGACTCCGTACGGATCGAGGGCGCCTTCGTGTCGGGCCTCGAGGAGCAAACGAGCCCATCACCGGGCACAGGCAAGTGGCCCCTGGCCCCTCGCGACCTAAAGATCCTCTACAATTCCTGTTATGTGGAGAAAGCGTTTTCAGGGTATTCCGGCTTCTCGCCGGTCGCCAACGGGTGGATGGATCACTGGTCGGAGTATTGACAGGCGGTTAGGCGGTTAGGCGGTTGAGCGGTTGAGCGGTTGGGCGGTTGGGTAGGGGGGGACATACGGTAGATTCCTCACCATGACCAATACGAGCTGCATCCCGTCGTGGGCACCCCGTTGGGTGACCGGGATTCGGGGATCGCGGCTTCTGCTCCTGACCTCGCTGCTTCTGGTTGGTGTGGCGTGTCGCGCGCCAGAAGGCGGGGGGCCGTTGCGCGGCACCCCTCTCGGCGTGCTGACGCCCAAGCCCGACATCCTTCTCACCACTACCGACGGTGCGGCGTTCGATTTCCCGCGAGCGACGGCAGGCTACGTGACCCTGCTGTTCTTCGGATACACGCACTGCCCGGATATCTGCCCCGTCCATATGGCCAATCTCGCCGCCGTGCTGCACAAGCTGCCGAGCACGGTGGCCGGTCGTGTGAAAGTGATCATGGTGACGGTCGATCCCGAGCGCGACACGCCGGAGCGGCTCCGCGCCTGGCTCGACAACTTCGATCGGGATTTCATTGGGCTCACGGGATCGGTTGCCGACATCACCGCCATGCAGCAGGCGGTGCGCCTCCCGCCGGCGGTGAAGGAAGGGGAGGGAGACACGTACCTCGTGGGCCATGCGGCGTACGTCCTCGCATTCACGACCGACGACCAGCCACCCGTCGCCTACCCGTCGGGGACCCGTCAGTCGGACTGGGCACACGACCTGCCGCAGCTGGCGCGGAGAATGGAGCGGGCGCGATGAGATGTCGTGTCGGCTTCGTGGCGAGTCTCGCCCTTGGGCTCATCGGGTGCACCGGTGACGCACCGCCACCAGCCATCGCCGAGCATGACGGCATCGCGGTCAGCGATGCCTACGCGACGGTCTCCGCCGCCCCGGAGACATCGGCGTTCTATTGCACGATCAGCAACGCCGATGCGCGGCCGGACACCCTTCTCGGCGTCGAATCGTCGGCCGGCATGGCAATGCTCCACTCCGTGGTCACCGTGGACGGTCGGTCGTCCATGCAATCCGTGCCACGGCTCGAGATCCCCAGCCGCGGTGACGTTCGTCTGCGCCCTGGCGGCTACCACGTGATGCTCGCCGATCTCCCGGCACCGCTCCGCGACGGCGACACCGTCGAGATCGGCCTGTCCCTCGTGCGGGCGGGCACGCTCCGGTTCCGCGCACCGGTCGTGACCTACACCGACCTCGCGCAGCGGCTCGAGCAGACCGATCGAGAACACCGGTGAGCTGGTGGTGCTCCGCTCGGGGAACGCCATGGGATTGGTCGTGGCAGCCCTATCCGGGCGTGTGGCTCTGTGTGCTGCTTCTCGTGGCGGGCTACGCGGCGTCCGTGCGCCATGCGAAGCGGAGCGGGGCGCCCGAGGACGCTCACCCCTGGTCGTTCGCCGCCGGCGTCATTGCCTTCTGGCTCGCAGCCGACTGGCCCGTCGGACCGCTCGGTACGGGATACCTCGCCAGCGTTCACACGGTGCAGTACATCGTGTTCTCGATGCTCGTGCCGCCACTCTTGTTGTACGGCCTGCCAACGGCGCTATTTCGCTCACTGGCGGGCAACCCGTGGTTTGCGCCGCTCGTCCAACTGCTGACACGGCCGCTGATGGCGTTCGTGATATTCAACACCGTCCTCGTGGCTACCCATCTGCCGGCAGTGGTCGATGGCCTCAAGGTGACCCAAGTGGGGGCCTTCGCCGTCGACATGGCGTGGCTTGGAGCGGGGCTCCTCTTCTGGTGGCAGGTACTTGGGCGGGTGGCTGAACTCGATCCCCTTCCCATTCCCGGCCGCATCGTCTTCGTCCTGCTCAACGTGTTCATTCCTACGGTACCAGCTGCCTTCCTCACGTTCGCGGACTACCCGATCTACGCGGTCTACGAGCTGGCGCCCCGCATGAGCCACCTCTCGGCGGCGGAGGATCAGCAGCTCGCCGGACTGATCATGAAGATCGTGGGTGGGTTCACGCTCTTCGGAACGGCCTCGGTGCTGTTCTTTCGATGGTATGCGAAGGAAGAAGGCGAGATCTTCTGAGGAGGAACGGGATGGCCGATCGCTTCGTCGTTCAGTCTCTGTCGACACCGGGGTAGGCGACGAACTCCTCGCGGCGAAATACCTGGATCAACTTCCCCACCCGCTCCTCCGCTGGCTCGACCACGTCGCCGTACTCCTCGCGCAGCGCCGCAGCGATGTCGGCAACAGTTCGCTTCCCGTCGACATACCGCCAGACGCAACTGCCATACTCATCGAGGCGGATCCGTCTGGCCGAGAGCTGATACAGCAGCCGATCCAGCAGTAGCCGCGCACCGCTCGTGGTGGGCTCGGGACGGATAACCACAATTCGGGATCCCGCCTCCTCCCACTCGGCGCGCCGTGTGGGCGCAATCTCCAGCAAGTTGACCCCTGCCAGCGGATCCTGTTTTCCGCGACGTCTCATGGCACCGCCACCGGCGTCAACACCCCGAAACACAGGGGCCGCCTCCCTGGCGGAAGGCGGCCCCACGGTCACATCGCGACAACGCTACTCGCCGACCTTCATGGCGGGTAGCGAGCCTTCCCGCATCTTGCTGATCGTGAACCAGGCCAACAGGAACAGCACGACCGGGTAGGCGATCAGGCTCAGCAGGAATGACGGCTCCGCTCCACCGATGAGCCTTTGGAAGCCTAACAGCCATGGAACGAAGTCCCCGCCGATCACCAAGAGTGCGAGCGCTACGGCCATCAACGACTCTCCGGCGATGAAGCCGGATGAGATCAGGACGCCGAGGTTCTCGGCCCGTTGCCGCTCCTGGTCGGTCGCCCCTTGTCTCTTGAGCCGCAATTCGAACACCAACTTGATCAGTCCACCCACGAAGATCGCCGCCGTCGCCTGGAACGGCAGGTACATCCCCACCGCCACCAGCATTGGTGCGGGGGCCTTGATGAGGATGAGGGCGAGCGCGAAGAACATGCCCACGATGACCAGCGGCCAGGCCATGTCGCCCGCGACGATCCCGTTGGCCATGAGCGCCATGAGTCCGGCCTGCGGCGCGGGCAGCTCGGCCGATCCGATCTCGTAGACACGGTCCAGCGCCATCAACGGCAGTGCGAGCACAAACGCGGCGAAGATGACCCCGATGATCTCGCCGACCTGCATCTTCCACGGCGTGCCACCGAGAATGTGACCGACCTTCAGATCCTGCATCATGTCACCCGCAACGCCGGCCGCACAGCAGACCACACCTGCGACGCCGAGGACGCCAGCCACGCCGTGAACATCCGTCACGCCCAGGAACACCATCAGGACGGCGGCGATCAGAAGTGCCGTCAGCGTGAGTCCCGAGATCGGATTGTTCGAGCTTCCGATGAGCGCCACCAGGTACCCGGCCACGGCGGCGAACAGGAAACCCAAGATCACCATCGAGGCCGTGAGCACCAACGCCCCCGTGACGGCCTGGGCGAAGTGGAGATAGAGGAAGAACGTGGCGATGGCCACGAACCCGACCGCGACCAGGACCTTCTTCAAGTTCAGATCGACATCCGTCCGATCGGCCTCGGCACCGGGGACCGACAGGTTGAACTGCCTGATGGCCTTTCCGATCCCAGTGATCAGGGAGCTGCGCAGGTTGTACAGCGTGTAGAACGCCGCGACGATCATGGCGCCGACCGCCAGCGGGCGGATCTGCCTCAGCCAGATCTGATTGGAGAGATCCGACATGCTCTGGCCCGACGACAGGATGTCGGGAAGCGCCGGATTGAGGAACAGCGCGAGCGGCACCAAGAGAAGCCATCCCGTCACGGCACCACTGAACAGAATCGCAGAGATGCGCGTTCCGACGATGTATCCGACGCCCATGAGCATCGGCGAGGCGTGGGGTGAGTTGAGCAACAGCCCACCGCTGTACTCCACGCGGGTCTGGAACAGCTCGACGGTCGACGCCTTGAACGCGTAGAATCTGCTGGCGGCGTCCTGGACGAATGGGATGCCATTGGGGTTTTTGAGCAATTCCCAGAACGCGGCCAGGCCGAGCGATCCGAACAGGTACTTCGCTCCGGTCTGACCGCCCTGTCCGGCTTTGACGATCTCCGCCGCCGCCACGGCTTCAGGAAACGGCAGATCTGCCTCGACCACCAGGGTGCGCCGGAGCACGATGACGAACAGCACACCCAGCGTACCACCGATCAACATGATCGCCGTGGATTCGAGATAGCGCAGCTCGTCCCAGGCACCGCTGATCACGAAGGCGGGGATCGTGAAGATCGCGCCGGCCACGAGCGCCTCACCGACCGAGGCCGTCGTGCGGGCGATGTTCTCCTCGAGGATGGTGCCGCGGAAGCCGCGCAGCACCGCCATGGCCACGACAGCCGCCGGGAACGTGGCAGCGACGGTCAGGCCGGCCCGCATGCCCACGTAGGCATTTGCCGCCCCGAGCGCCACGGCCATGATCGCGCCCAGGAAGATGGCCTTGAACGTCATCTCCGGCATCGTTTCCGACGCCGAGACGAACGGGACGAACGGTTTCCTGTCCATGGATGCCCCTGATGGTGGCGTAATGGATGCGCGCATTTTAGCTGACCGGGCGAAGGACTGTCAAACGCTTAGCACGGGCCTCGTGCCCGCCGGTCCGTCACGCTAGTTTGGGCGACAAGGAGGAGGACCCAATGACATTTGTCGCCACACTCGAGCCGAAGGCGCTCTGGAAGCACTTCGATCGCATCCTCACCATCCCCCGCGGATCCAAGGACGAGGGCAGGATGCGGGACTTCGTGATCGGGATCGCGAAGGCGAAGGGCCTGAAGGCCGAGACGGACGCCACCGGCAACATCGTGGTGCGCAAGCCGGCCACTGCCGCCCGGTCTTCGGCTCCGATCACAATCCTGCAGAGTCACCTCGACATGGTCAACGAGAAGAACTCGGGCGTCAGCCACGACTTCTCCACCGATCCCATCAAGCCCAACCGCGATGGCGCGTACCTGACCGCCACCGGAACGACGCTCGGATCGGATAACGGGATCGGGGTGGCTGCGATGCTTGCGGTCATGGAGGCCGACGACATCGCCCATGGGCCCCTGGAGCTGCTGTTTACCGTAGATGAGGAAACTGGGCTCACCGGGGCGTCGAACTTAGACGGGAAGCTGCTCCGCGGGAGACAACTGCTCAATCTGGACTCGGAGGAGGAGGGCGCGCTGTACGTGGGGTGTGCGGGAGGTGCGGACAGTAACCTCCTCGTCCCATTGACCGCCGCCAAACCCCCTCGCGGGAGCGTGGCCGTGGAGGTGAAGCTGCACGGCCTCAAGGGGGGGCATTCGGGCATCGACATCATTCTCCAGCGCGGCAACGCCGTCCAACTGCTCGCCCGTGTTCTGTACGCTGCACGTGGGGAAATTCCGTTTCGCCTCGCACGTCTCGAGGGGGGCAACAAACACAATGCCATCCCACGTGAGGCGGTCGCGACGGTGATTCTGAAGGGTTCCGATCGGACCGCATTCGACGGCATCCTCGAGCGCGAGTTCGCGGCCGTCCAAGCGGAATATCGTGCGTCGGATCCGGGCATCGGGTTCGAGCTCGCCGACCTGAAGCTTCCACCGAGTGGCTGGGACGATGCCACCACGGGCGGGGTCCTCCGGCTCCTCACCAGCCTTCCCCACGGTGTGTTGGGGATGAGTCCCGATATCGAAGGATTGGTGGAGACCAGCACCAACCTGGCGACGGTCGTCGAACGGAACGGTGCCCTAGTGATCGGGACGAGCAGCCGGTCATCGGTGAGTAGCGCACTCCAAGCCGTGCAGCATCGGATTCGGGCAATCGGCGAGCTTGCCGGTGCCGCCGTCGAGGAGGGGAACGGGTACCCAGGATGGGCACCGAATCTGGACTCGCACCTCCTCGACGTGCTGAAGCGGGTTTCCGCCGAGCAGCACGGCACGGAGCCGGACATCAAGGCGATTCACGCCGGCCTCGAATGCGGGATCATCGGCGAGAAGGTACCCGGCATGGACATGATCTCCTTCGGGCCACAGATCGAGCATCCGCATTCCCCGGATGAGCGGGTCCACGTCGAGTCGGTGGGACGGTTCTACCAGCTCCTGATCACTACCCTTGCCACCCTGTCGCGCCCATGAGACAGCAATCGCTCGCATTCCTCAAGCAGCTGTTGGACAGCCCCGGTCCGTCCGGGTTCGAAGCACATCCGGCACGAGCGTGGCGAAGAGAAGCCGAGTCGTTTGCCGATCGGGTCACGACCGACATCGCCGGCAACTCGATCGCGGTGGTCAATCCCGACGGCAAGGTGCGCGTGATGCTCGCGGGGCACATCGACGAGATCGGGTTGATGATCGTCCACGTCGACGACGACGGATACGTCTATTTCTCGACGATCGGCGGTTGGGATCCGCAAGTGCTGGTGGGACAGCGGGTGCGCATCCTCACGAGGAAGGGGATCATCGACGGACTGATTGGGAAACGCGCGATCCATCTGATGAAGACGGAAGAGCGCGACAAGGTGAGCAAGCCCACCGACCTCTGGATCGATATCGGCGCCAAGAGCAAGGCCGATGCGCTCAAACGCATCCGAATCGGCGACCCAGCCGTGCTCGCGGCGCCGGCCCTGGAGCTGCCGAACCGCAGATTGGCCTCACGCAGCATCGACAACCGGATCGGCGCCTTCGTGGTGCTCGAGGCCCTGCGCCTGCTCGCACGACGCCCGCCCCGGAGTAGTGTGTATGCCGTAGCGACCACCCAGGAGGAGATCGCGCTGACGGGCGGCGGCGCCCGGACGAGCGCCACGGGCCTCGAGCCGAACGTCGCCATCGTGGTGGACGTGACCCACGCGACCGATCATCCGAGTGTGGAGAAGAAGGAGCACGGCGACATCACGCTGGGGGGAGGGCCCGTGCTGTCTCGGGGATCCGCGGTCAATCCGGTGGTCTTCGACCTCCTGGTCGAGACGGCGGAGGCCGAGGACATTCCCTACGCGGTCGCGGCAGCACCCCGCGATACCGGCACCGATGCCGACGCCATTCACACCACGCTACGGGGGATTCCAACCGGTCTTGTATCAGTGCCGAACCGCTACATGCACAGTCCGAATGAGATGATCGACCTTGCGGATCTCGATCGGGCAGCGAAGCTTCTGGCCGGATTCGCGAGACGGGTGACGGCGAAGAGCGACTTCACGCCGCGCTAGCGTTCCAGAGCCGCCTTGGCAGCTTCTCGGACCTCCCGGTCCCGGTCCGAGGCGAGTTCATGGAGCGCGGCCCGGGCAGTCTCGCCGCCTGCTAAGCCGAGGCCCTCGGTGGCCGCACGTCGGCGGGGAGCCCCCTTACGCGCGAGGAACCCCTTCCCCGACTGCGCCGCTTCCACCAGCGCCGTGATCGCCTCGGGCGTGCCAATCCGGCCGAGCGCACGGTAGCACTCGGCGAGCACCTCTGAGTCCTCTTCCTCCTCGGCTGCGCTCACGAGAACCATGGACAGCGCGCCGAGTCCCTTCCCCCCGATGGCCCGTGCGACGGCGAGCCGCACTTTAGGATCGGGATCTCGCAGTGGCGCTCGGAGATACCGGACCGTCTCCGGCGTGCCGATCTTCGCCAGCGCCAGCGCCACAGACAAGCGCACCCGCTCGTCTTCGTGGTCGACGACCCGACCGAGGAGCGGCACCGCGTCGACGATTTTGAGCTCGGCCACTAGATCTGCCGCGTTCCGGACGACGTACCACTCGCCGTGACTCAGCATGCCCGCCACGATGTCGGTGCCTTCCTCGATCGTGCGAAGCGCCGCGAGGTACGCCTTTCGCTCGGCGAAGCTCTGCGCCTGGGTCAGGTGCTGCAGCATTGCGCGCGTACCGTCCGCACCCGCCCGCCGCGTGATTTGCAGGACGTCTTCGGTGTACAGCTCGTCCAGCATGAACGGAACCAGTCGGCGCAGGGTATCGGCCGTGAGTGAGCGGCGCACTGCGATGCCATATACCCGCTTCGCTTCATCCGAGCTCGCCGCAGCTTCTTCCTTGATGACGGCGAGAATGCCCTCGAACGCGCGACTCAGATTGTCCTCACGAAGCGCCTTCTCGATCTCTTTCTGCACGGCATCGAGTTGGGCCGTGAGTTGGGGGCCGGCACCGACTTCGTGCAAGCCTCCCACGCTCGCGCTCAGCGAAACTGGCGCCGCGGGTGGCCCGTCCGGTCGTTTCACGATGTCGTCGAAGGTGGTGCCGTCGCGGGCTCCGGTGACCTGGCGTTCGCGGGACGACGGGCCCCCGCCAAAGGAGAGACCGCCGCTGGCGATGGCGTCACTCACCCGCACCGCCCGCCGTTCCGCGGCGGCCCGGGCACCCGCCCCCGTGATGAGCGCGATCGACACCGCGGCGGACTCCCGGACACGTGTCCCGGCATCCGGGCCGCTCGCAGGATCCGTCGGATCGGAGGCAATGGCGCGCACCAGATGGAGCATCTCGATCGCCGGAGCGCCGTACGCCACCACGACCGCAGCGATCCCGTGAGCGGTGAGTTGCTGCACCAGCAACGAGCCGAAGGGCGTGTCCGGGGGAATCGGGGTGCCCTCGACATACAGGTTGCCGTCGGAGAGCCGCAGCGAGAGGCTGCGGTGGCCGGTGATCTCGGCCAGGGTACGCAGCGCAACCTTCTGGTCGTCCGTGGCATTGGGATTGGCCCGGTACAGATCGACCAGACGGCCGAACAGGAGCGCGAAACGGACCTCTTCATTCATACGTGTTCCAAGATACGGGCCGCCAGGAGGGGCGGCAACACAACCGGCCGTGAAACAGCGTCAGGTACGGTTGGCGTCGAGGTCCTGCGCCAGTGCTGCCGCGACCTCGGCCGCGCGGAGTGGGCGATGCGGAAGGCCCAGCGCTGCCGACAGCTGAGCCGCTGGTGGAACGTCGAGCCCCAAGTCCGAGGCGCGGCCCTCGTCACCCACCAAGTCTGCCGCCGGACCATCGAACGCAATCCGCCCGTCAGCCAGCACCAGCGCGCGCTCCAACGCCTCGGCCATGAAGGTGACGTCGTGCGTCACGGCGAGCACCGCGACACGTTCGTCCTTGATCCGGCGGACAATGTCCGCCACGCGACGGGCACCCGCGCGATCTAAGCCCTGCGTGGGTTCGTCGAGCACCAACACCCTGGGTCGCTGGGCAATGGCGGCGGCCAGCGTCACGAGCTTCCGCTGGGCAGATGGGAGATCGTACGGGTGCTCGTCGCGCATCGCATCCAATCCCACCCGCTCGAGCGCCTCGCCGACAGCCCGCTCCACACCCGGCGAATCACGATGAAGTTGCTTCGGCGCGTACGCGACCTCGGCCCATACCGTGCGGGCAAAGAGTTGCTGGTCCGGATGTTGGAACACATACGCGACCTGGTGGGCCATTTGCTCTGGCACGCGACCTTCGGTGGTGCGATCACCGACCCTGACGTACCCGCGCTCCGGATGCAACAGGGCCACGACGAGCTTGGTCAGGGTGGTCTTGCCTGCCCCATTCCGCCCGAGCAGCGCCACCGCCTCGCCCGCGCGGATGTCGAACGACAGGTCCCGCAACACGGGGTTTCCCCCGTATCGGAACCAGACTCGCTCGAACCGGAGCGCGCTCACCGAGCGAACCGTCGTACCGCAGCACGAACCGTCAGCGGAAACGGCGCGGCGTGCCCCGCTACCCGAACGATCTCGGCAATGGTGGTGCTGCATCCCAGCGCCACCGCTCTGTCGGTCCCCAATACATCGTCCGGCGTGCCATCGGCCGTCACCGATCCCCGATCGAGGAGCACCACGCGGGTCACCACCTCCACGGCCCGGTCGACGTCGGTAGTGGCCAGGACCACCGTCTTCTCTCGCGCCAGCGCGGGAAGCAGTCGGTACACCATGCGAGCCCCCTCGGGATCCAGCTCGAGGGTCGGCTCGTCCAACAACAGCACCTCGGGATCCATGGCCGTGATCCCGGCAAGCATGACGCGCTGCAACTCGCCGCCGGAGAGGGTGCGCGGATCCCGATCGGCCAAGTGTTCGATCCCGACGAGCGCCATCGCTCCACTTACCGCCCGCCCGATCCGGTCGCGAGGCCACCCCAGATTGGCCGGCCCGAAGGCGACTTCTTCTCTCACCGTGTAAGACATGCCCGAGAGCTGGGTCCACGGTGTCGGCAGGAGGAGCCCGATGCGACCAGCGACCTTCCGACGACCTTTGTCGGATGCCGGATCCACGCCCAGAGTCGTGACCGACCCGCTACGAGCGCCACCGGTGACGTGGGGAGCGAGCCCCGCTGCCACAAGCAGGAGAGTGCTGCATCCGGCCCCGAGCCGTCCGGTGACGAGCGTGACCTCCCCCGCCCCGAATGCCAGCGTCACGTCACGCAGCGCGTCGCTATCGCCGGCCGGGTACCGGTATCGCACCCCGTCCAACGCAACGGTCATGCGACGATCCGCCAGGCGATGGTCCCCAACACGGAGCCGAGCAGGGCCCACCGTGTCACTCGTTCGGCCAGCCGGTCGTGGGGCGGGTCGAGCGGGGTGCGCCGGAGGCCCGAGGCCGCGCCTCGCGCCTCCAAGGCGAGCGCACGATCGTCGACTTCGCCGAGCGCCCCCAACACCAGGGGGACGGCCAACGGCACCACCGATCGAACACGTCCCCACACCGATCCCCGCACCCGCAGTCCGCGACACCGCTGGGCATCGAGTATCGCCGAGGCCCGTCGCTGGAGCTCCGGCACCGACTGGAGCGTGGCAACCAGCAGATACGCCACGTGAAACGGCACGCCACGCTCGAGCAACGCATCCACCAATCGGCCGGGATGGACTGCCGCCAAGGTCATGAGGAACACGACGAGCACCGCCGAAATCTGACTTCCAACCGTCACCGCTCTATCGGGGCTATCACCGAAGACGACATGGATCAAGACGAGAAAGACCCAAAACGGAGCGGCAAACGCCAGCGCGGTGAGGAGGGTTCTTGACACGCGGGCGGCCACGGCAATCGCGACCAAGCCCGCGGTGAGCAGCATCGGCCCGAGTGGTGCCGAAAGGGTGAACGCCAGCACGGCAACGGTGCCGGCCAGCGCCAGAACGGTGAACGGATGTGCGCGGTGGAGAACGCCCGTACCGGGACGGTACCCGAGGGTCATGCGCGGCCGCGTGCCAGGTCGGCGGCAGGGAATCGGGCCGACAGGCGCTTGGGAAGCGAGATCAACACCACGTGCACCAACAGAAACGTGACGCACTTGTCCAGGAGGTCATTGCTCAGACTGGCCCCGTACACTGCCCACTTGAGCGGGACCCCAAGCGCGGTGAGCAGCGTCGTCACCACGGTCACCCCACCGGCCGTAACTCCACCGAACAGGAGGAACGCAATGGGCCACGAGAGCGTGGCCGCGATGAGACCCAACACCAGTCCGGCCGTGGCCGCTCGCCACGGCGAGGCGAAGGCCCCCCGTCGGGCCGCCAGCCCGGCGTAGAGCGCCACGCCGAGCTGGACGGGCAAAAAGGCCATCCACATCAGCTTCCCGTCGAGGACCGTGAAGGCGACCTGCGAGACGACGCCGGTCGCGACCGCCGCCCAAGGACCCGCGAGCGTGGCCACGAGAACCGTACCAACGGTATCGAGGAAGAGCGGCAGCGAGAGCGCGGCAGCGAACTTCCCCATCGCCAGATTGATGCCCACGGCGAGTGGGATGAGTGCGAGAAGGCGAGACGACAGTGGGATCATCCTGTTAGTATTGGGGTCGCAGAATAATACCGTCGTGGCCGGGTGCGGGAGGGCGGTGGATCCTGGGATCGCCGAGAATTCTCAGAACACGCGGAAGCCATCAATGACAAGATTCAGAGCCATCGCTGTTGCGGTAGTCGTGGGACTCCCCCTGGTGGCGTGCGGGACAACGGCGCAGACGGCCGTCAGTCCCGAGCGCGACGCCGCTGCCAGAATCAGCGCCGACCTCCAGTTTCTCGCCGACGACGCTCGGGAGGGACGCGGGGTTGGCACCCAGGGCCTCGAGCAGGCGGCGGCCTACATCGCCCGAGCGTTCCAGGACATCGGGCTTCGGCCGGGTGGGACCGACGGCTATTTCCAGCCGTTCGAGTTGGACCCGCGCTCTCCAGCCCTCGCCCACACTCAACTGGGTGGCGAGCGCGTGAAGAACGTGATCGGGGTTCTCCCGGGCCGTGGTCATCTGGCGAGCCAAGTCGTGGTGATCGGCGCCCACTACGATCATCTGGGGCTCGGGACGAGGGGGTATATCGGTTTCAGCCGTGACACGACCGGCATCAACGTCGTTCACAACGGGGCTGACGACAACGCCTCCGGCACGACCGCCCTGCTCGAGACGGCCCGCAACCTCGCTCGGCGGCAGACCCCTACCCACCGGACCGTCGTGTTCGTGGCATTCACTGCGGAAGAGCTCGGGACGATCGGCGCGATGTACTACGTCGAGCACCCCACGCTGCCCACCGACTCCGCCATTGCGATGGTGAACTTCGACATGGTAGGGCGGATGAGCGGGGACAGCGTCATCGTGGGCGGTACCGGGTCGGCGCCCGAGTTGGTGCCGCTGTTGGAGTCCACGAATGCCCGCTACCGTCTCAATCTCGTGAAACAGGACGACCCCTGGGGCAGCAGCGACCATGCCGTGTTCTACGGCAAGGAGACGCCGGTCCTCCACTTCTACACCAATCTGCATGCCGACTACCACACACCGGCGGACGATTGGGAGAAGATCAACGTCGACGGCATAGTCGAAATCGTGGCCCTTGCCTCCGACCTCGTCTGGGCGATGGCGACCCAGACGGAGCGGATGACCTACGTTGCCGTCTCACGGCCGGAGCGAACGGCAGGACCTCGCGCGTCGCTGGGAACGGTGCCGGACATGGTCACCCCCGGGGAAGGCATGCGGGTTCAGGCGGTGCGCGCCGGCACGGCGGCCGACGAGGCCGGGCTCAAAGCCGGCGATGTGGTTCTGCGCATCGGCGATGTCGAGGTCAAGGACATCTACGGGCTCCAAAAGGCCCTGACGACGTACAAGACCGGCGATACCGTGACCATCGTCTTCCTGCGCGACGGTGAGCGCAAGGAGACGATCGCAACGCTGAAGTAGCGTGTCGGAGCCCGTCCTCAAACCGGAACCGATCGTTCGCGCATTGCAGGGCGCGTTCTGCAGAGATGCCTCCCGGCAGGAACTGCTGCGGCTCGTGGCGACCGCAATGCACGAGGCGGGCTCCCCGTACACCGGCGTTTACCTCTATATGGTGCACGGCGACATGCTCGAGCTCGAGGCCTTCGAGGGTCGTCCCACCGAGCATAGGAGCATTCCGGTCGGCGTCGGGATCTGCGGCAAGGCCGTCGCCGAGATGCGCGACCTCAATGTTCCTGACGTGAGTCAGGCAGCCGGGTATCTCGCGTGCAGTGTCGAGACGAAGTCCGAGCTGGTGGTGCTCATCCGGCGGCATCAGGAGATCCTGGGACAAATCGACATCGACAGTGACGTGCCGCAGGGCTTCTCCCAAGCGGAAGAAAGCGCTGTTCGGGAGGTCGCTGACGCGCTTGCGGTTCTCCTGTGACGGACGCGCCGCCACTTCCCATCGAAGAACGGATCTCCGTCAACGGCGTGACCCTCTACGCCCGGATCATCGGGAACGGTCCGGACGTGGTCGTCTTGCACGGCGGACCCGGCGCACACCACGACTACCTACTCCCGCAATTTGACGCCTTGGCTCGCGGCCGGCGCCTCCGCTATTACGACCAGCGCGGCGGCGGCCGGTCACCCATCAGCCGGGACGTACCCGCAGGCTGGCGCGAGCACGTGGAAGACCTGAACGCCCTCATCGATCACTGGTCGCTCGGGCCCGCGACGCTGCTCGGATACTCGTGGGGAGGGGCCCTGGCCTTGCTCTACGCGGCCACCTACCCCGAGCAGGTGGGTCGGCTGGCGCTGGTGGCACCGGCACCCCTCGACGCCGAGCAACGGCGAGAGTTCCAGGCTCGGTTTGCGGAACGGCAGGCCCAGCCGGTGGTCATGCAACGCCGCGAGGAGCTGCGGCGATCCGGCTTGCGCCATCGCGATCCGGCCGCCTATCAGAAACGGGCGTTCGAGTTGGCCGTGGCAGGATACTTCAAGGATCCGGAGCGTGCCCGGGATCTCACACCGTTTCGAGTGACCGGCCGGACCCAGGAGGCAGTGTGGGACAGCATCGCGAACTCCGATCTCCGCGCAGAACTCGACGAGCTGGCAGAGCTCTGTATCCCGGCCCTGATCATTCACGGGCGTCATGATCCCATTCCACTGGAGGCAGCGGAACGGGTCGCGACCTTGCTGTGCGACGCGCGGATCGAAGTGCTGGAGGATTCGGGCCACGTGCCACATGTGGAAGAATTCGAGACGTTCCTTCGAACGCTCGATGACTTCCTCCCGCGAGACCGGTGAACCGACTCGACGCCTTCACGCACGCGTTCGGCCTTCTCTCAGCCGATCGCTTTCCCGAGATCCACAGCGACGCCAAGGCCGAGGTGCGCGATACTACGGATCGATCTCAGTTCGTAGCGCTGCGGTCCGTACAGCACCTGCTCGGCGAGGTGGAGCATCCGGCGCTCATCGAGCGGGATCCGGAAGCGGCAGCCGAGTACCTCAATGCACTGTTCGTCACCTATCGATTCTGGGATGTCGGGAGTCATGTGATCCAGATCGCGCGTGACGCGCTCAGCGCGGTGCTCAGCAGCCCGCCCAGCGATATGCCAGAGGTGCCCCACGGCGCCTGCTACCTCCTATTCCCCGAGCGCTGGTTCTGGGCACGCATCGGTCCTGACGAGCCGCATGAGCCGCTCGACGGCATATTCATGGCCACCGGGGACAATGGTCGGGAGATCTCTGTGCTCGCGGTTCTCGGCCTTCGAGCCGACCGGCCGGGATTCAGCCAGGTCACCATATCGGTCTCTACCGAGGAATTCGTGACGGTCCACCCCGAAGTGAACACATCGCCGTTCGCGCCGACCCTGGACGGGGGCGAGGCTGCCGGCCTCAAGTCCGTGAGTACGATGGGTGAGCTGTTGTACCTCACGAGACTCGCGCTCGCGACCTGCTGATGCCCAGGACCCGGCCCCGCCTGACACTGGCCACCGCCAAGGATCGCATCCGGCCGATCATCCGGAAACTGTCACAGCGGTACCCCAAGGCGGCCACGGCGCTCGAGCACACCGATCCGCTGGAGCTCCTGGTCGCCACGATCTTGAGTGCGCAGTGTACGGACGCGCGCGTGAACATGGTGACGAAGGATCTGTTCAAGAAGTACCGGACTGCCGATGACTACGCGAACGCCAACCCCGCGGAGTTCGAGCAGGAGGTCAAGTCCACGGGCTTCTTCCGGAACAAGACCAAGTCGATTCTCGGCATGGCCCAGGCGCTCGTCGAGCGCCACGGCGGCAAAGTCCCAACCTCGATGGCAGAGCTCACCGCGCTACCCGGCGTAGGGCGCAAGACGGCCAACGTCGTTCTCGGAAACGCCTTCGGGATCGACGAGGGTGTGGTCGTGGACACGCACGTCAAGAGGATCTCAAATCGGCTCAAGCTCACCAACAAGGCCGATCCGGTGAAGATCGAGCACGACCTCATGAAGATCGTCCCCAAAGCGCAGTGGACGCTCTTCCCGCATCTCCTGATCCATCACGGACGGCAGATCTGCACGGCCAGGAGCCCCAAGTGCGAGATCTGTCCCGTCAGTGACCTCTGCCCATCGGGACAATGACGGAATCTTCACTGCCGCCAATCGATCTCGAGCGGCTGGTTGCCGATCGACGACACTTCCACCGCTACCCCGAGCTCGGATACCAGGAGGAGCGAACGGCGGCATACATCGCTGACCGTCTCGTGCAGCTCGGCTACACCGTCCGGACCGGGGTTGGTCGCACTGGCGTGGTGGGAATCCGGGAATCCGGAGACGGTGGTCGCGCCGTACTGATCCGGGCCGACATGGATGCGCTGCCCGTCAACGAGGAGACGGACCTCCCGTTTCGATCCACCGCGCCTGGGGTGATGCACGCGTGCGGACACGATGGGCACATGGCTGTTGGGCTCGCCGTGGCCGAACGCCTCGCTCGGGCGTCCCCCGCCGGCTCGGTCAAGCTGGTGTTCCAGCCTGCCGAGGAGGGCGGAGCCGGCGCGGCGGCGATGATCCGTGACGGGGCCCTGGAGAACCCCGCGGTCGATGCCGCAATCGGCATTCACCTGTGGAGCGATCTGCCGACGGGAACCGTGGCGATCACGCCAGGTCCCGTCTTCGCATCGGTCGACAACTTCACGATCGAGATCACCGGTCGCGGTGGGCATGCGGCAGCACCGCACCAGACCGTCGACCCGATCGTCGTCGCGGCGGAGACCGTGACGGCGCTGCAGACGATCGTGTCCCGCCGACGCGACCCGGCGGATCCGGCGGTCGTCACCGTCACGGGAATCCATGCCGGGACCACGCACAACGTGATCCCCGAGACCGCCACGCTGGTCGGGACGGTACGGACGTACGGCACGGAGTTCCGCGATCGGGTCCCTCGGCTGATCGAGGAGATGGTGACCGGCATCGCCACCGCCTCCGGCGCGTCGGCCGCGGTCCGCTACGAGCGCCTGTATCCGGCGACCGTGAACGACGCGGCCGTCGCCGCACGGATGACCGAGGTCGCGGCCACGTTCCTCGGACGCGACTTGATTCGATCGGGCTATCGTACGATGGCGGCCGAAGACATGGCTTTCTTCCTGGAACGGGTTCCCGGGTGCTTTGCGTTCGTGGGGTGTGGCAATGCCGACAAGGGAACCGATCGACCGCATCACTCGCCTCGATTCGATCTGGACGAGGATGCCTTGCCGGTAGCGGTCGAGCTGCTGAGTCGCACGGCCGTGGCGCTCCTCAGCGCCGTTTGACCAGGACCGGCCCCGCACCCCCTCAGAGGACACCGATGCCCAATCGCCTCGCCGATCAGCAGTCCGCCTACCTCCGCTCCGCCAAGGATCAGCCGGTCGAGTGGCACCCATGGAACGACGAGGCATTCGAGCGGGCCCGGAACGAAGACAAGCCGATCCTACTCGATATCGGAGCGGTGTGGTGTCATTGGTGTCATGTGATGGATCATGAGTCGTACGAAGATCCCGCGGTCGCACGGGTGCTCAACAGCGACTGGATCTGCGTCAAGGTGGACCGGGACGAGCGGCCCGATGTCGATGTCCGTTACCAACGCGCGGTTCAGCTCATGACGGGTCAGGGTGGCTGGCCACTCACGGCGTTCCTGACACCGGATGGCTCGGTGTTCTACGGAGGCACCTATTTCCCTCCCGACGGTCGGCATGGACGTCCGGGGTTCCGGGCCCTTTTGACCAGTCTGGCGCGGCTCTACCGAGAGCGTCCGGAGGACGCTCGGCAGCAAGCGGCTGAGATCACGCGGCATCTCGCGCACCAGCCGGAGACCCTCCCGGGCACCGTCAGCCCCACGATCCTCTCGACGGCCGCCGACGGCATGGCGCGCCTCGCCGATGCGCGAAACGGCGGGTTCGGCTCGCAGCCCAAGTTTCCTCATCCAGCTGCATGCGATTTCCTCCTGGCCCGCTGGTTCGATACCCGCGAGCCCTCGCTCGCGACGATCGTGCTGGGAACGCTCGACGGGATGGCTCGAGGCGGTATGCGCGACCATCTCGGCGGCGGCTTCCATCGGTACTCCGTGGATGCAGAGTGGATCGTGCCGCACTTCGAGAAGATGCTGTACGACAACGCGGAACTGCTGAAGGCCTACGTGCACGCCGCCAACACGCCGACCATCGATCCCCTACATCCGCTCGCCGAACGGTATCGCGACGTGATCGAGGGCGTGGTCGGGTGGGTCATGGACACGATGGCCGACCCGTCGGGAGGCTATTACGCCTCGCAGGACGCTGATGTGGGCCTCGAGGACGACGGCGACTATTTCACCTGGACCATCGACGAAGCACGAGCCGTGCTCGACGCCGACGAGTTCGAGGTGCTGAGGCGCCACTACGACATCGAGGAGTCGGGTGAAATGCGCCACGATCCACGGCGCAATGTGCTGTGGGCCCCCCGGACCATCGAGGAGATCGCCGACGATCTCGCCAAGCCGGCAAGCGACACGCAACAGCTGCTGGACTCCGGGCGCCGGACGCTGCGGCGTGCGCGCGACGATCGGCCCACGCCGTTCGTCGACCGGACGGTCTACACGGCATGGAACGCCATGATGATCTCAGCCATGCTCGAGGCATCGGCCACTCTGAAGCGGCCCCAGCTGGAACGGCATGCGTTGACGACGCTCGAGCGGCTGTTCCGAGAAGCGCAGCACGGCGCTGGACCGGCACTGCTGCATGCGCTGGGAAGCGAGTTGGGCGGCATACTCGACGATCAGGTGCAGGCGGCCGCGGCGGCCATCGATGCCTTTGAGGTCACTGGAGAGCGCCGCTGGCTCACGCGGGCCGAGGACCTCATGACCCACGTGTGGGAAGCCTATCGCTCCGAATCGGGTGGGCTCTGCGATACACCGCGAGAGCGGACCGGCGAGGGATTCCTCGTGCAGGAGGTCCGGCCCATCCAGGACACGCCGACACCGTCGCCCAACGGGGTCGCCGGAATCGTCCTCGCACGGCTCCACGCACACACCGACGACGACGCCTGGCGCGCACGCCGCGACGAGCTGCTCGGCACCTTCGCGGGGTCAGCCGCCGAGCTGTCGATCTTTGGTGCCACCTTGCTCAGAGCGATCGACTGGGCGGTTATGCCCAGTACGCACGTGGTGGTGGTCGGTCCGGACGATCCGGAGACGCGCGAGTTGCTGCGCATGGCCCGCAGCAGCTATCGCCCGCGCATGGTGTTGCGCTGGTTCGCCCCGGACGGAGCCGAGGACAGCCTCCCCGTTCCGATCCAGGCCATGCTCGACGGGTCATTCCCCCGAGCCTACGTTTGTTCGGGGGTGCAGTGCGCGGCGCCTGCCGCCACGCCCGAAGAGCTGGCGACGGCGCTCCAGACGTTCGCCGTGGGCTGAGCACAAATCCCCGACCGACACGACGGTGACGTCGGTTGGAACGTGGGTGAGGAGGACGGGATGCAGATCGACCTCGCGACGGTGTGCGACTACGCCATCATCGACCAGTACGGCAAGCTCTCCATCCTGGGCATCTTCTCTCATATCTGGGTGGGCCAGTTCCCCGCGGTGCACCCGCGGCTGCACCTGGTGATGCACCTAAAGGGACGCCGCACCGAGATCGGGGAGCACCCCGTGCGCATCCGGTTGGTGGACGAGCAGGGCAACGAGATCCTCAACGGCGATGGCATGGTGACCTTCAACGAACCTCCGGCCGGCGTGGTCGATATCGCCGCGGGCACCGTGCTGGTGTTCGACGTGCCGTTTCCCCGCGCCGGGAAGTACCGCTTCGACATCCTGGTCGACAGCGATGTTCGGACGGAGATACCGATCACCGTGGCGCAGAGCCCCAACGCTCAGGTGTCGAAAGCACCGCCGTCGCCTTGAGCGTGCCTCCGGCTCACCGACTGTGGGGAGGCTGGATCCTCACCTCCAGCTTGGTGGTGCTCGCCGGATTCTTGTTTCAGATCGACGGCTACGCCTTGCTCGACCCGGACGAAGGTCGCAATGCCGAGGTCGCGCGCGAGATGACACTCACGCACGACTGGGCGCTCCCGCGACTGAATGGCATTCCCTACGTCGACAAGCCACCGTTGTTCTTCGTGGCCAACGCCGTCGCGATGACGATCTTGGGAGAAACCCCGCTCGCCGCCCGAATCCCAGCGCTGCTCTTCACGATCGCGACGCTGATCGTCGTGGCGTTATTCGCGAAGCGCCTCTACGACCGTGAGTGCGCGTGGATCGCCGCCGTTGCGACAGGAGCGATGCCACTCACACTGGCGTACGCTCGGACCGTCATTTTCGACAGCGCGCTCACCTTTTGGGTCGTGCTGGCCCTGTTCGGATTCCACCGCGCCGTCGAGTCAGCGAATCGCGAATCCGATGGCGGCCGTGAACGACCACCCTCATCCACCTGGTGGCCAACGCTCGCGTGGGGTGCCATCGGTCTCGGTATCCTCACCAAGGGGCCGAGCGCGCTCGCCCTCCCGCTGATGATCGCCCTGCCGTACGCGGTGTGGCGTCGCGCGGTTCGCGCGGTGGTGGAACCGCTCGCGCTGCTACTCTGTGTGGCGCTGGTGCTCCCTTGGGCATTTCTCGTCTCGCGCGAAGTGCCGGGCTTCCTTCACTACGCGCTCGTGATCGAGACGGCGGGTCGACTGGCCACACCCGAACTTGGCCGAACCGGACCCATCTGGTACTTCCTCGTAATCCTGCCGGCGGCCGCGCTTCCGTGGATCGTGACCGCACTTGCGGGCTTGAGAGGAAAGGTGCGCACAGGTGTGGGCCCGCCCGATCCGCGCCTCGTGTTCCTCGGGCTTTGGATCGTGGTCCCACTCGTGTTCTTCACGCTCTCTCAGTCGAAGCGGCCGCAGTACGTCTTGCCGCTTCTCCCAGCCATCGGGATCCTCGTGGGCGCCGGATGGCACCGCGCCACCGGCCGACTCCCGGGCGTGCGCCCCACGGCGGTGGTGCTGTGCGCGATCGGTGCCGTGCTTCTCGCGACGAGCGGCACCATCGCCTCCTGGATACCGGCAGCCTCGGCACAGGTCGCTGCTCACATACCGCACACGGCCGTCGTACTCGGCGTCGTGTGCTGTGGAGCGGCGGGGCTCGCCTGGGTGGCCGCCGCCCACCGAGGTGCAGTGCTACTCGCCCTGAGCCTGCCTGTCGCTGCCATCCCGTTCGCCAGTACGGCATTGATGGGAGCGATCGGGGACGATCGCTCCGCCCGAGCGTTGGCATCTGCGATTGCGCGCGCCGGAGACGACGGGACCGAAGTCGTTGGCGTCGAGGCCTTCCCGCCGTCGCTGCCATTCTACCTCCGTCGCACCATCACGCTCGCCACACGCGATGGGTCGGAGCTCACGAGTAATTACGTGATCAGGCACCTCGAATCACTGCGGCGGATGCGTGGCACGACGCTGCGAGACGTCAACTGGTGGCGCGAAGCGCTCACCACGTGCACTCGCTCCAGGATCTTCGTGGTGCGGGCGGACGCCGCAGTCCGGTCACTGCTCACCGAGCAGCTGCCATTGATCGCCGAGACGCGCAAGTACGCGGCGTACGGACCATGTGGTGCCGAACTCCTCGCGAGTGAGCCTCATACCGTCGCCGCGGGCCGCGAGCCTCCGGTGCAGTCGACAATCCGCTAGGCTCTTCCTCATATGTGCGGCATCTACGGCATGGTGGCGTTGGGCGGCGCGCCGCTCGTCAACCCCGGGGCCATGGAAACCATGGGACACCTGCTGCGCCATCGCGGTCCCCATGACCACGGCCTCCAGCGCTCCGACCGAGCCGCCCTCGGTACCGAACGCCTGCGCATCACCGACCCCCGTCCGGAGGCCGCGCAACCCTTCACGGACCCCGAAGGAAAACTCTGGGTGAGCTGCAACGGCGCGATCTACAACGCAGCCGAGCTGCGCGCACGATTCGCCGATTACCCCTATCGCTCCCGCTCCGATGTCGAGCCGCTGGTTCCGCTCCTGCTCGCTCACGGCATCGACGCCATCGCCGAATTGGATGGCATGTTTGCGATCGCGATCTGGGACGACCGCCGCAACCAATTGACACTGGCCCGCGATCGGTCCGGCGAGAAGCCGCTCTTCTATGCTCGGGTGCAAAGCGAGTTGTGGTTTGCGTCGGAGCTTCGACCCTTGCTGACGACGCGAACCGAACGGCCCACCGTCGACCGCGAGGCTCTCCACGACTACATACGCCTGGGATACGCGTGCGCTCCGCGAACACTCATCGCGGGCATCACCTCACTCGAACCAGGTACGACCATGACTGTCGGCCGAGAGGGGTTGGCCGTTCGAAAATACTGGAACCCCGAGGCGGTGGTCACGATGCCGCTGTCCGTGGACGAAGCGGAACGCCGGCTGCAAGAACTGCTGGAATCCGCCGTGTGCCGCCAGGTATCGGCCGATGTTCCTGTCGGCGTGTTCACGAGCGGTGGCGTCGACTCGGCCCTGCTCGCAGCCCTCGCCGCACGCGCTACCCCCACACGGCAATTGCACTCTTTCACCGTCGGGTTTGCAGATGCGTCGTTCGACGAGCGCGCCCCCGCTGCAAACGTCGCTGCCCTCGTGCGGAGCCGGCATCACACCATCGTGGTGGACGAGGCGACGCTCGCCCGGGCATTCGACGCACTGATCGAGCGACTGGCGGAGCCGATCGCCGACCCGGCATTCCTCCCGACCTACCTCCTGGCCCGTGCCGCCCGCCAGCATGTCGGCGTCGTGCTCAGTGGGGAAGGCGCGGACGAGTTGTTCGGTGGATACCCGACCTACCTCGGCCACCGGTTCGCGGATCGCTACGCCGCGCTCCCGAGGCCGCTTCGCCGCCTCGCAACGTTCGCGGTGGACGCGCTCCCCACGTCGCCCCGCAAGGTCACGTTGGAATTCCTCCTCAAGCGGTTCGTCCATCATGCGGCCGCCGAACCGCACGACCGACACAGTGCATGGTTCGGCACCGGGCTCCCATCGGCGATCTTCCCGGGGGCGGACCGCGCCGATCGGCCGCCCGCATGGGATGCGGGGACGGACGTGCTCCGAGGGGTCATGCTCCGCGATTACCTGACGTATCTTCCGGACAATCTGCTGACGAAGGTCGATCGGGCGACCATGCAGTGGGGGCTGGAGGCGCGCTCACCCTACCTGGATCGTGATCTGGTGTGGTTCGCGCTCGGACTGTCCACGGAGTTGAAGGTGCGCGGCCTCGAGACCAAATGGCTCCTGAAGCGCGTGGCCGACCGGTTTCTCCCAACGAGCCTGGTCCGACGGCGGAAGCGGGGGCTCAGCGTGCCGATCGCCGGCTGGATCAACCGGGGGCTGCGCGTCGAGACGGATCGCGTGCTCCAGCGCGATCGACTCGAGGCCGCGGGATTGTTCGACGGGTCGTTGGTGGCACGTCTGTTGGCCGAGCATCGCACCGGACAGGCCGATCACGGGCGAGCGCTGTGGCCGCTGATCGTCTTCGAGCGCTGGCGAGAACGATGGCTGGGAGAGACATGATGAATCGCGACGAAGCTCTGGCACTGATGCACGAGTACACCGAGTCGGACGCCCTCCGGAAACACATGTACGCCGTCGAGGCCGCCCTGCGCGCCTATGCACGCAAGTTCGGGGAGGACGAAGAGACGTGGGGGATCGTGGGCATCCTTCACGACTTCGATTACGAACGGTACCCCAATGATGCGCACTCGCCCACCGAGGAGCATCCCTCGTTTGGTGTCGCGCTCCTGCGGGACCGGGGGATTCCCGAGCCGATGCTCGACGCCATCCTGGGCCATGCCTCGTATACCGGGGTGCCTCGGACTTCCCGCATGGCCAAGACGTTGTTCGCGGTAGACGAGCTGTGCGGCTTCCTCACGGCGTGCGCGCTGGTACGGCCGTCGAAGAGCCTCGGCGACCTCGAGGTGAAGAGCGTGAAGAAGAAGCTCAAAGACAAGGCCTTTGCACGAGGCGTGAACCGCGACGAGGTGCGGCAGGGAGCCGAGGAGCTGGGCGTGCCGTTTGAGGAGCACGTCCAGTTTGTGATCGAGGCCCTGCGGCCGATCGAGGATCGCCTTGGCCTCGGCGGGGGCTGAACCGGCCGTCCTGTGACGCTCAACGGGTGACCTGGGCCGCGCGTATGAATCATATGAGGGACGCCGAGCTGGCGGCGCTGGCCCACGCCGGCGATCGCCGGGCCTTCGGGGAGTTGGTGAGCCGCTACACGCCCCAAGCCCGACGCCTGGCTCGGACGATCCTGGGTGATCCGGACGACGCGGACGATGCCGCCCAGGACGGGTTTCTCGCCGCGCTGCGCCACCTGGGCCGGTACGACCCAACGCGACCGTTCGGGCCGTGGCTGCTGCGGATCGTGGCCAACGCGGCAAGTGACCGGAGGCGGCGACGCCGGGTCCGGACCGCCGAGCCGCTGCCGCCGAACCTGGCGACCGGAGGGGTCGGAGCGGACAAGGCAGCCGATCTGGGCCGGCTGAACGAGGCCATTCGGGCGGCGCTCTCGCAGCTGTCCGAGCGTCAACGGGTGGCGGTGGTGTTGTTCGACGTCGAGGGATACTCGCACCGCGAGATCGGCGAGGTCCTCAACGTCCCGGAAGGAACGGTCCGGTCGGACGTGTTTCACGGCCGGCGTGCGCTTCGGGAGCTGCTTGGATCGTGGAAGGACTGGAACAAGGAGAGCTGATGCCCCGCACATCGCCGTTCGATCACGAACCGGACACGGATCTGGGACGTGTGCTCCGTGACGCCCTCACGCTTGAGGACGACGCGGCGTTCTCCCGTCGCGTGGCGGCCGCCGCCGAGGCGGTGTATGGCGAGCGCAGCCCGGGTCAGTGGTGGACGGTGCTGACCGTCTGGGCTCGACCGGGCCTCGTGGCCGCCATGCTGATCATCGCGGCCGTGGCATTCTGGGCCGGCATCTGGGTAGGCCAAAGCGCAGGCTCCGCGAGCGCGGCCGCCGCGATGGATCCGCTGCGGACGGACAGCGAGCAGCTGGCTGTGCCATCGCTGCTCGCCGCGCGCCAGGCGCCCGACGTGGACGTGGTGCTGGCTGCAGCAATGGGACGATGACCCAAGGGCGATACAGAACTGCTATGCACGGAAGGAACCGAGCGAACGAACTATGCTGAACCGTTCCAAAAGCCTCGCCGTGAGCCTGCTGGCTGCCACGTTTCTCTTGGGGGTGGCAGTGGGCGGCGTCGCGCTGGCCGCATGGGGTGACCGAGGTGACGCACCCGAACGTCCTCCTCGCGAGCGTCAGAGCTACTCCGACATCCTCGAGCGTGAGTTGTCCTTGACGACCGCGCAGCGCGAGTCGGTCGACGTGATCCTCACCAGGCGGCAGCAGGCCATGACCGACATGTGGGCGGAGATCGGGCCGCGGTTCGACTCGTTGCGCGCCCAGATCCGCGTCGAGATCGCGCAGGTGCTCGATGAGGAACAACAGGGCAAATACCAAGACATGATCACCCGGAGCGAACGGTACCGGGGTGGGAGAGAACGAGGGAACCATGGTAAGTAAGACACTGGGTACCATCGCAACCATGCTGATCATGGCGTGGCCCGCAGCACCGCTCCGGGCGCAGGACCGGTCCGTCACCCTGAGCGAAGCGTTGGCGCTCGCGCTCCGGGTGAACCCGAACGTGGTGCAGGCCCGAGGGCAGGTCTCGATTGCCGATGCCGGCAAGCTCGAGGCCCTCGGCAATTGGCTGCCGTCCGTCTCGGCGAGTTCCGGGTACAGTGCCCAGCCCGGGCGCGAGATCCTCGACCCGACGACCAATACGCTGATCACGCCGACCAGCACGTCGTACTCAGGTGGTGTGAACGCCTCGCTCCAATTGTTCAACGGCTTCCGACGGTTCGCGCAAAACCGCTCGGCCAATGCCACGAAGGCGAGTGCTGAGGCTTCGTTGGTGAATCAGGAATTCCAGATTGCGTTGCAGACCAAGCAGGCGTTCTTCAGCGCGCTGGCGGCTGACGAGCTGGTCAGGGTCTCGGAACGGCGGATCGAGCGGGCGAGCGAGCAGCTCCGCATTTCACGCGACAAGCTGGCCGCGGGGAGCGCCATCCGCTCCGACACCCTCCAGGGCGTGGTCGAGCTGGGGAATGCACGCCTGCAGCTCCTACAGGCTGAGACCCAGCGCGCCACGGCAGAGGCCACACTGGCCCGGCTCATTGGGGTGGACGGCAGCGTGCGGGCCCAATCCGACTCAATGCTACTGCAGCCCGTCGTGCTCGATACGGTTCAGATCCGCATCGAGGCCGTGGCGCAGGCCCCGTCAGTCCTCCAGGCGGACGCCGCCATCCGCGTGGCGGAAGCGAACGTCGCCGTCGCGCGCGCCGCCTACTTCCCGTCCCTGAACGCGTCGTACTCGCACCGCCTGACCGGAGCCGAGTTGGGATCCCTGGAAGGCTCCTGGTCAGTGGGACTCAGCCTCAGCTGGCAGCTGTTCAACGGCTTCACCCGGGAGGCGAACGTCACGCGCAATGCCGTCGGTCGGGAGACCGCGATGGCCGAGGCGGACGATGCACGGCGAGCAGTCCAAGCCCAGCTCACGCAGTATGTCGCGGCGCTCGCGTCGGCCGAGCAGAGCCTCGTGATCGCCCAAGCGAGCCTGGCCGCCGCCGACGAGGGGTTGCGGGTGCAGCGGGAGCGGTACCGGCTTGGAATGGCCACGATCTTGGACGTGCTGACCTCACAGATCAGCCTCGATCAGGCGGACGTCGACATCGTGAACGCGCGGTTCGATTTCCTCGTCGCCAAGGCACAGATCGAGGCCATCATCGGGAGAGAGCTATGACCGGCAGTATCCGACACATGGATTTTGCGACCGGCGACATCCCGCAGCCGGACATCATCATCTTGACCCACAAGCTCAAGCGGGATTACGAGATGGGCTCGGAGGTGGTGCGCGCGCTCCAAGGCGTGGACCTCCAGGTGCAGCGCAACGAGTTCACGGCCATCATGGGCCCGTCGGGATCGGGCAAATCCACGCTCATGAACCTGATTGGCTGTCTCGACACGCCCACGTCCGGCGAATACTGGCTCAATCACCAGCAGGTGAGCGAGCTGGACGACGACGAACTGGCGCGGATCCGCAACAAGGAAATCGGGTTTGTGTTCCAGACCTTCAACTTGTTGCCGCGCGCTACGGCGCTCCACAACGTCGAGCTCCCGCTAATCTACGCGGGGCTGTCGTCGAAGAAGCGGCGCGAGCAGGCCAAGTACGCCCTCGAGCGCGTCGGCCTGGCCGATCGAATGGAGCACCGGCCCAACGAGCTGTCCGGCGGGCAGCGCCAGCGGGTGGCCATCGCCCGCGCACTCGTCAATACCCCGAGCATCCTGCTGGCCGACGAGCCGACGGGAAACCTCGACAGTCATACGAGCTCCGAGATCATGCAGGTGCTGGAAGAGCTGCACGACGAGGGGCAGACGATTCTCCTCATCACGCACGAGCATGACATCGCGGCGCATGCCAGCCGTCAGGTCCATCTCCTCGATGGCCTGATCGAGCGTGACGAGATCACCCAGAAAACAGCATGAACGAGAACGGAACGATGCGACCACATGCACTGATGTTTCTTGCCGCGGGATTGCTCTTCGTCGGCTGTAGCGAGGAGAAGCAGGCCCCGGTGTATCAGCTTGTCCCCGTGAGCACCCGCAACATTGTGGTGTCGGCGAGCGCCGCCGGGGTTATCGAACCGATCCTCACCGTCGACATCAAATCGAAGGCCTCGGGCGAGCTGCTCGAAATGCGGGTCGACGTCGGTGACGTCGTCGAACCGGGGCAGCTCCTCGTCAAGATCGATCCCAGGGTCCCGAGCAACGCACTGAGGCAGGCGCAGGCGGACCTCGACGTGGCAAAGGCCTCGCTCACCAATGCCCAGGCGCAGCTGCGACGTGCGGAAGAGCTGTTCAAGACTCAGTCGATCACCGAGACCGAGTACGAGCAGGCCAACCTGACGGCCGCGAACGCGCGGGCGCAGTTGATTCGCGCCGAGCGCAACGGCGAAGATGCGCAGATCTCCTTCGAGGACACCGACGTCCGGGCGCCGAGCCGCGGCGTGATCATCCAGAAGAACGTCGAGGTCGGCACCGTGATCTCATCGGCGGTATCCAACGTCGGCGGCGGCGCCGTCCTGCTCCAGATGGCAAACCTGGATACCATTCAGGTGCGGGCGCTCGTCGACGAAACCGATATCGGCAAGATCCAGCCCGGCATGGAGGTGACCGTCACGGTCGAGGCGTATCTGAATCGGCCGTTCCAGGGCCGGGTGCTCAAGATCGAGCCCCAGGCACTCGTCCAGCAGAACGTCACCATGTTCCCGGTCTTGGTGCGCATCGCCAACCAGAACGACATGCTGAAACCCGGCATGAACGCCGAAGTGGAGGTCCACATCGGCGAGCGGCAGAACGTGCTCGCCGTTCCAGTCGCGGCGCTTCGCACCGACCGAGACGTTGCCTCGGCGGCGGCGGTTCTGGGCTTGGAGCCCCAACGGGTGCAGGAACAGATCACGGAGGCTCGCCAGCTGGCTGCCCGCCCGAGTCAGGAAGGCACGCCTACGAGCGGCCAACCGACCAGCACCAATGGTTCCAAGGCCGAGACCGTGAGCTTCATGGGGCGTGAGGTTCCCGTTCCCGAGGGGTACACGGCGGAACAGGTGCGGGCAGTGTTTACGAAGATGCAGCAGGGTGGCGGGCCACAGTCCCTGAGCGGCGCCGACCGGGCCATCCTCGAGAAAATGCGCGGCAGCGGCGGTGGCCAGGGACGGCGCCAGCAGCAGTCCGACGACACTGCACTATTCGGGGGAAACTACATCGTGTTTGCTATGCGCAACGGTGAGGCGACTCCGGTGCCGATTAGCACCGGCCTCACCGACCTCGACTATTCCGAGGTGGTCCGCGGGCTCTCCGCCGCCGACACCGTGCTGATCATGCCGAGTGCCAGCCTCCTCGCCCAGCAACAAGAATTCCAGGAACGGGTCCAGCAGCGGGCGGGCGGACTCCCCGGCGTGTCCCGCAACTAGCCTCGCGACTCGAACTCAGGAAACGGAGTCACTATGCTCGTCGGTGAAACCATTCAGGTTGCGCTGAGCGCCATTCGGGCGAACAAGCTTCGCTCGTTTCTCACGGCCCTCGGCATCGTGATCGGCGTTGGCGCTGTGATCACGATGGTCGCCCTCGGGAGCGGCGCGCAGAAGTCCGTACAGGATCAGATCGAGGCGCTCGGCACCAACCTGCTGACGGTCTACGCCGGCCAGTCCATGCACCGCGGTGTCGCGAGCGCGGACCGGGTGAGCTTGACCACGCTCGATGCCAAGGCGCTGAAACGGGACGCCAAGTCGCTGAAGGCGGTCGTGCCCGAGATCCGGCGCGGCCAACAGGTCGAGTACGGGAATCAGAACATCAACGTCAACGTGAACGGAACCACTCCCGCTTACGTGCCGGTCAACAACTACAAGATCGAGTACGGTCGGATGTTCACCACGGGGGACGACGTCTCGCGCAAGCGCGTCGCGGTGCTGGCGAACGCCGTACCGGAAATGCTCGGTGCCAATGGTGCGGCGATGCTAGGGCAGCAAGTCCGCATCCGCGGCATCCAGTTCGACATCATCGGGATCCTGGCCAAGAAGGGGGCCAGCAGCGGCTGGAACAATCCGGACGAGCAAATCCTGATTCCCCTGTCGACCGCGCAATACCGAATCTTCGGAAGCGATCGGGTGAATTCCATCACCGTCCAGTTCAGTCATCCCGACTCGATGACCCTCGCGATGATCGAGATCGAGCAGATAATGCGGCGCGAGCATGGCATCCCGCCCGGACGAGACAACGACTTCCAGATCCGTGACTTCACCATGTTCCTCACCACGTTCGAGGAAACGACGAAGACGTTCACCTTCCTATTGGGTGGAATCGCCGCCGTGAGCCTCCTGGTCGGTGGCATCGGGATCATGAACATCATGCTCGTGTCGGTTACCGAGCGCACGCGTGAGATCGGCATCCGCAAGGCCCTCGGCGCTACGCGGGCCAACATCATGCTGCAGTTCCTGGTGGAAGCGCTGGTGCTCTGCTTCATGGGCGGCGTGGTTGGGATCGCTTTCGGAACCGGCGGCGCGGTGGCGCTTTCCAAGCTGGCCAACTGGAACACGTTCGTCTCACTGCCGGCCGTCGGGCTGGCGCTCGCCTTCAGTGCCGGGGTGGGGATCTTCTTCGGGATGTGGCCGGCAAGGCGTGCGGCCTCGCTCGACCCGATCGAGGCACTGCGGTACGAGTAGGCGCCCCGTCTCGCGAAGGGGAAGTCGGCAGCTCCTCGAGGGGCTGCCGACTTTCATTTTCCCTCTGATTGAGTCTGGTTCGCCGCGTTGGCTCCGGCCTGCCCCTTACAGCTCGCCGATCACGGGATATCTTGGGAGCAACGCTCTGGAGAGACCCTCATGATCGGTGTGCGTGTGCCTGCGTCAACGTCCAACCTCGGCGCGGGGTTCGACTGCCTCGGCCTGGCCCTCGAGCTGTGGCTGGAGGTGCGAATCGTCGAGGGAACGGGCGGCCCTCTCTATGAGGGAACGCTCGCCGAGCTCGACGTCCAGGCGGACATCCTGAACACCATCGTCGGGGGATCGATCCCAGAGCGCCATCGGCTCCTGGTCCGGTCGGAGATCCCGCTCGCCCGAGGCTTGGGCTCATCTGCGGCGGCGGCCGTGGCGGGTTTCGCCCTCCGTCAGGTCCTGGAAGACAACAGCGTGAACCGAGACGTGGTCTACCAGTCCGCGGTAGAGCTGGAAGGGCACCCCGACAACGCCGGCGCCGCAACGTTCGGAGGCTTCGTGCTGGCGGCACCGCGCCCCGCACGCCTCGCATTCAGCCGTGGTCTCGCCGTGGCGCTGGCGGTGCCCGCCACTCCGATCGACACCAAGGCCGCCCGCGCCATCCTTCCGACGGACCTACCGCGCAGTGCGACGATCCGCCAGGCATCCCGCGCTGCAGCCTTAGTGCTGGGTCTCATGAACGCCGAAGGCGACCTCATCGAGTACGGCATGGACGACCAGATCGCCGTGCCGCTGCGCAAGAAGCTCATTCCGGGGTTCGATCAGGGTGTGGCGGCGGGCAAGGAAGCCGGTGCCTATGGCGTGACGATCTCCGGGTCCGGGTCGGCCCTCGTGGCCGTGACCACTCCCGAGCGGGCCCTGGAGGTTGCGACGGCCATGGCACAGGCTCTCACGACCGCAGGCAACACGGCCGAACCGCTCACCCCGGCCGTCAGCGAGCGTGGCGTCACGGTGTTGGAATAGCGCCTAGCGCGACAGCCAACGGAGACGCCGCCCGATGTCCTGGCCGTAATGTCGGCAGTGGAGGTAGTGGAAGCGAACCCACTCGGGCACGTTGAGATCACCCAACACGGCATGGGTGATGAAGCGGGTGAGTTGCCGCTCCCTCGGCCACGTCTCGGTCAGTTCCCTCAGCTGTTCCACGCCCATTCGAAACTGCGCGACGATCAGGTCCGCGTCCGGACGGTCATCCGGTTTCGCGTCCGGCATCGCCCGGAGCGCTCCCGGGTATTGACCGAGCCCCAGCACGAGGTGCCGTAGCACACTCTGGTGCGGCTTGCTGATGCGCGAGGACTCAGACGCATCGGCCAGGTCGACGAAACCGCGCCCGACGGCATCGATCCCGATGGCCAGGTGTTGCACGATCTGCGCAATAGTCCACTTGCGTCTCGGCGCTCGATGCCAGCTGGCGTCATCGATGCCGTGTAACGGATGGAGCACTATTGGCTCGAGCCGAGCGAGGTGATGGGCGACTTTCATGGCGTGGCGAGAAAGATAACCAGAGTCCGGGGCGGAATGCCTGTCACGCCGTTCTTGGACGGGATCCTATTCAATGAGGGCCATGCACTCGATCTCCACCCGAGCGCCGAGCGCGAGCGCGCTGGCGGCCAGCGCCGACCGGGCGGGCGGGTCACGAGGGAAGAACTCCCGGTACACCTCGTTCATCGCCTGGTAGTCCGCCATGTCCAGCAGGAAGACCGTGCACTTCACCACACGGTCCATCGAGCTGCCCGCGTGGTCCAGGACCGCACGGATATTCTCCATCGTCTGGCGAGTTTCTGCGGCAGTGCCTCCCGGCGCGAGATCCCGGGTGCCCGGCAACACGCCGATCTGGCCCGAGAGATAGAGCATGTCGCCGACACGCACGGCGGACGAGAAGGGAAGGCCCTCGAGCGATCCGGGTAGCTGGATCGTCTGTTTCTCCTGGGTGCACGCTGTCGCGATCAGGGCGAACGTGATCACGCTCATGAGCGCGGCCCGCCGGGCGAGCATCGATGGCGGCAGTCTGCGACCGCGAGTCATCGCTGCATGGTTCCCGTCACCGCGATCTTCCATCCTTGCGACGTCTTGACCACCAGGCGCTCGGACCACCCGCGAGCGGTGTCGGAACCGGCGACCGCAGCGAACTCGAACGCTCCCCACACCACACCAGGGGCAATCCACACCAGCGTGGGTTCGCCGGCGGTGAGCGCATCCGGCCACTCCTCACTCGCGCGCCGTGCCTCGGCAAACAGGAAATACCCGCGGCGCAGCGAGTCCGCACCCGCGACGATCAGATCCGGAGAATCGAGATAGCCGGCGAGATAGGCCTCCACGTCACGGCGCTGGATGGCGGCGATGTTGAGGGCGATGGCATCGCCGGCCTGGGAGAGTTCGAGCGACCGAAGCCGCCGGACGCGCTCATCCATGCAGGATGTGAGACAGCACAGCAGAAGGAGCGCCGCCGCAGAGCGCATCATGGCGTCAGCGACCGTCCAGGTCCTCGATGCGACTGACCGACGGCGGACGCGTCTGCTGGAGCCGTACGGCGACCCGCTCCGCGTCGCGCATGATCCGTAGCACATTGAGTCCGATGACCTTCCGCACGTCCTCATCACTCCATCCACGGCGGATCAGTTCGGCAATGAGGTTGGGAAACTGTCCCACGTCCTCGAGCCCGTTCGGAGGCACACCGATACCGTCGAAATCCGATCCGATGCCAATGTGATCCACGCCGGCCACGGCACGCAGATGGTCCATATGGTCGGCCACCACCCCCACGTCGGGTACCGGCATGGGGTTGGCCTCGCGCCAGGATCGCAGCGAATCCCTCAACGCGTCCAAGGCGAGCCCCGCGCGTCGCAGCCGCTCGGTCACCGAGTCACTCAGCTCATAGTACTCGTAGGCTGGTTGTGAGATGAAGGGGAGCACGAAGGTCACCATGATCACGCCGCCGTTCTGGGCAACCGCCTGGGCGAGATCGTCGGGGATGTTGCGTGGGTGGGGGGTGAAATGGCGTGACGACGTGTGCGACAACACCACCGGCGCCTCGGTCACGCGCAGCACGTCCCACATGGTCGAGTCGGACGCATGAGACAGGTCCACCAGCATGCCGACCCGGTTCATCTCGCGGACAACCTCCTCACCGAAGGGGGTGAGGCCCCCATGCGCCAGCGTGTCGGTTGCCGCGTCGGCCCAATCGGTGTTTCGCGAGTGGGTGAGGGTCATGTACCGCACCCCCTCGCGGTAGAACGCTCGGAGGAGCGCCAGCGAGTTCTCGATCATGTGGCCGCCCTCGAGCCCAGCCATGGACGCGATCTCACCTGCTCGATGGATGCGCACGATATCGTCGGCCGTGCTCGCCCACTCGAACACGTCGGGATACCGCTCCACCATCCGGTGAACGAGATCCACCTGCTCCATTCCCGCACGGGCTGGCTGTTCGATATCGCTTGGCGTGTAGGTCGACCAGAACTGAGCGCCCACCTTTCCCGTGCGGAGGCGCGGGATATCCGTCATGACGGCCGACTGTGCCGTGGCGATGTCGAGCGAGTCGAAGGACGAGTGGAAGTTCGCCCTCAGCTCCCACGGCAGATCGTTATGCCCGTCAATGAGGGGTACGTCGCTCAAGAGCCGGAGGGCGCGGGCCTGAGCATCGCTCGGCATCGCCTCACCAGCACAGCCGGCCACGCCACAAGACGTCACGATCACGGCCACGGCCAACCCTTGGTTCCAACGGCTCATTCTTCACCTCCGCAGTCGGCCTCCTGCGAGGAGACCCGATACGCATGACATGCTAAGACCGGCAGACGAGGATACTTCGGCAGCCGAGCATCTGTCTCTGCGGCGCGGCACCGCCAAAATGCGGAGCCACGCCGAGGCGTGACGACGTGGGCGTGACTGCACGTGGCACACAGCCCGATCCGCCGGGTGGAGCGCTGCATGGGTGCGCGAAAGGTGCGGTCGCGCCCGTCACCATGCAAGGTTACATTCCCGTCATGAGTGACGTACCCTGCGTTCGTTGCGGACAGACTCGGCAGCGGATCGCTGCGCCACCTTTCCGCAACGTTTTGGGCGACCGGATCTACGACTCCATCTGCCAGACCTGCTGGGAAGAATGGCTGCAGCACCAGACTGCTGTCATCAATCACTACGCACTCGACCTTCGGGATCCACGGGCGCGGGACTTCCTCACCACGCAGACGGAGACGTTCCTTTTTGGCGAGCCGCCGGCCTGATCACCCCGCGACGGCGCAGATCCGCCTCGACCTGAACGGCGAGCAGACAACCGTCGCCTTCGCCCCCCATAAGACACTGCTCGAGGTGCTGCGCGAAGACCTGGGGCTCACCGGCACCAAGCACGGCTGTGAGCTGGGCGAGTGCGGCACATGCACCGTCCTGCTCGACGGGCGTCCGGTGCTGTCGTGTCTCGTCCTCGGCGTCGCCTGCGACGGTGCCGAGGTTCGAACCGTGGAGGGCATGGCGGACGGACCGCGATTGCATCCGCTCCAGGAGACGTTTGCGGATCTCGGAGCCGCACAGTGCGGGTATTGCACGCCCGGATTCCTGTTGGCTTCCAAGGCTCTACTCGCCGCCAACGCTCGTCCGTCTCGCGACGAGATCAAGGAGGCGTTGGCCGGCAACCTGTGCCGTTGTACCGGCTATCTGAAGATCTACGAGGCCGTGGAGCTCGCCGCGGCGAAGATGCGAGGTGACGAGGCGGAGCCGAGTGAGGAGACGCTGTATGGGCGGCCGTAAGGGGCGGCACCAGGTGGTGGGCACCCCGCGGCGTAAAGTCGATGCGGTTAGCAAGGTCACGGGCCGTACCCTGTTCGCCGACGACATCGCCCTGCCCCGCATGCTCTACGGCAGACTGCTCCGCAGCACCACACCTCACGCCCGTATCCTCCGCGTCGATACGTCCAAGGCCCGCGCGCTGGATGGCGTGCACGCGGTGCTCACCGGAGCGGATTTCCCCGTGCCGTTCGGCATCCTTCCGGTGAGTCAGGACGAACATGCGCTGTGTCCGGACCGCGTCCGGTTCATCGGGGATCCGGTGGCGGCGGTGGCGGCGGTGAGCGAGGACGTCGCCACGACTGCGCTGGACTTGATCGAGGTCACATACGAGCCCCTCGAGCCAATCGGCACCCCCGAACAGGCCCTCGACACCGAGGAGCCACGCATTCACGAGTACGGACCATCGGGCAACATCCACAAGCTGATCGATCTCGAGTTCGGCGATGTCGAAGACGCGTTGGCAACAGCGGACCACGTTCGTGAGGATCTCTTCTTTTACGGCGGCAACACGCACCTTGCCATGGAGCAGCATGCCGCGGTGGCGGACTGGTCTGCCGACGGCAAGCTCACGCTGTGGAGCTCGACCCAGACACCCCACTATGTCCACCGTGCCCTGGCTCGGGTCCTCGAGCTTGCGCCGTCGCGGATTCGCGTGATCGCGACACCCAACGGCGGCGGGTTCGGCGGGAAGAGCGATCCCTTCAGCCACGAGATCGTTGCAGCCAAGCTCGCCATGCTCACCGGGCGGCCGGTCAAGATCACCCTCACGCGCGAAGAGGTGTTCTACTGTCACCGCGGACGGCACCCCACCCTCATGTGGGTGAAGTCGGGCGTCGATCGGACCGGCCGCATCAAAGGCATGCATTTTCGAACGCTGCTGGACGGTGGGGCGTACGGCTCATACGGGGTGGCCAGCGCCTACTACACGGGCGCCCTTCAGACCGTGACCTACCAGGTGGAGCGTTACCGGTTTCAGGGTGCGCGCGTGTTCACCAACAAGCCTCCGTGTGGCCCGAAGCGCGGCCATGGCACGCCGCAGCCACGGTTTGCGCTCGAAGTGCACCTGGACAAGATCGCCGAGGACCTGGACCTCGATCCCGCTGAGCTCCGGCTCGCGCACCTTCAGCCACCCGAGTCGCTCACCGCGAACTACTTGCGCATCGGCTCGATGGGCCTTGGCGCCTGCATTCGCAAGGTCGTGGATGGCGCAGGATGGAAGGAGCGGTTCCGCAAGCTCCCCTACGGTAGGGGTATCGGCATTGCGTGCTCGAGCTACTTGAGTGGCGCCGGTCTGCCAATCTACTGGAACCACATGCCGCACTCCGGTGTGCAGCTGAAGCTCGATCGGGGAGGCGGGATCACCGTCTTCTGCGGCTCGACCGACATCGGGCAAGGCTCCGACTCCATCCTCGCCTACATCGTGGCCGAGGTCCTGGGTGTGGCGGTGGCAGACATTGCCGTGGTGACGGCCGATACCGCGCTCACCCCGGTCGATCTCGGCAGTTATTCGAGTCGCGTGACCCTCATGAGCGGGAACGCCGCACTCCAGGCCGCCGAGCGCGCTCGGGAAATCCTCGTGCGCCATGCCGCGGCGAAGCTCGACGTCCCCGCCGAACGTGTCGGCCTGGCGGACGGGCAGGTGTTCGATGTCGAGAACCCCGATGTCGGCATGACGTTCGCCGAGGCCGTCCAGGCCGCAGAGGCAGCCGAAGGAACGATCGGCACTGTCGGGTCGTACACTCCTCCCCGAAGCCCAGGCCGGTACCGCGGCGCGGGGGTGGGACCGTCGCCAGCCTACTCGTACAGCGCCGCGATTGCCGAAGTAGAGGTCGACCCGACGAGCGGTATCGTCGTCGTGCCGCGAATCTGGATCGCGCACGATGTCGGCACGAGCATCAATCCGGTGAATGTCCTGGGTCAGGTCGAGGGCAGCGTGTACATGGGCTTGGGTGAGGCGCTCATGGAAGAGATGGTGTACCGGGAGAACCGAAACCTGGTGCACAAGATCCCCAGCATGCTGGACTACAAGAGCCCGACGACGCTGGACATGTGCGACGTCGTGACCTACCTGATCGAGGACCCGGACCCCGAGGGACCGTTTGGGGCAAAGGAAGTCGGGCAGGGGCCCCTCCTCCCCGTCCCACCGGCCATCGCCAACGCGGTGTACGACGCAGTTGGCGTGCGCATTGACGAGGTACCGATCACGCCGGAAAAGGTCTTGAAGGCGATCAAGGACTGCGACAAGGGACGCGACGGACGGTTCGGGCCGATGCGCTTCCCCGATGTGCCATGGCCTGAGCCGACTCGCGTGCCACCCCCGTGGGAAGGGGGCGACGGTCGTGCAGCGGAGAGCGGCGCCGTCGGGGCCGGCGGCGTGCGGTCGTCGTCCGTGTCCGCCCCGCCAGTGCCCGCTCCCGAGGAGCGTCAGCACTGATGCTCCGCCTGCCGCCGTTCACCTACCTCCAGCCCAAGTCGCTGCGGCAAGCGCTGCGCATGAAGGCCGACGCCGGGCCGGACGGGGCGTACATCGCCGGTGGGACGGATCTCCTCCCGAACATGAAACGGCGGCATCAAGAGCCGAAGGTGCTGGTGTCGCTGTCCGGCATTCGCGCCTTGGGACGGATCACCGGCGGCACCGGTGGATCGGCGCTCTCAGTGGGCGCTGGGGTGACACTCACCGCACTCCACACCCACCGGCGCACGCGAAAGCGCTACGGCGCATTGGCCAGGGCGGCGGAGCTCGTCAGTTCGCCACTGCTCCGCAACATGGGCACCTTCGGCGGAAACCTGTGCCTCGATACGCGCTGCAACTACTACAACCAGACGTACGAATGGCGGAAGGCAATCGATTTCTGCATGAAGAAGGACGGGGTGATCTGCTGGGTCGCGCCGTCGAGTCCGCGGTGCTGGGCAGTGAGCTCGAGTGATACCGCGCCCGTCGCGGTCGCGCTCGGCGCGGAGTTCGTCCTGGTCGGGCCCGAGACGGAACGGGTGCTTCCAGCAGCGGAGTTCTTCAATGATGACGGTATCCGATATTTGACCAAGCACCCGGATGAGATCCTCACTGAGGTTCGGCTCCCGCCGGCCAACGGGTGGGACGCCACCTACTGGAAACTCCGGCGGAGAGGGACCATCGACTTTCCGGTTCTGGGAGTCGCCGTGTGGGTGCGGTGGGACAACGGCCTCGTGGCGGACGCGCGCATCGCTCTCGGGGGTGTCGCCAGCTATCCGAAGCTCGTCCCCGAAGCGGCTGCCGTCGTGGTCGGGACCGAGCTCGAAGACGACGCCATCCGCGAGGCGGCCGCGGCGGCGTACCGGCCGGCAAAACCGATGGACAACACCGATTTCGGCCTGGCCTGGCGCAAGGAGATGGTCCGAAACTACGTGACGGGCGCGCTGGAAGAACTCAAGGCGAGACGGGGATCGGGAACCACGAAGCGGGACGTGTAGCAGCCGTCGTCACCGGGATCGGCATAGAGACTCTACGGCCCGCACGAACGCCCCTCGACAGGAACATCCAGCCCCACTCGGTCGTTTGGCGCAATACACACCACCCGCGCACCGACCCAAGGAGTAGCTGATGGCAGCCAAGGCCTCCACCTCCGTCACCTGGCATCGGGTGTTGGGACTCGACGAACTCCCGGAAGACCGCGTCAAGTCCGTCGTGGCAGGGCATCGGCAAGTGGCCATGGCCCACTTTGAAGGTCGGTACTGTGCCCTGGACAACCGCTGCCCACACCAGGGTGGACCGCTCGGTGAAGGGTCGATCGAGAACGGGTGGCTGCGGTGCCCGTGGCATGGGTGGGACTACCATCCGTGCACGGGGAAGCCACCGGGTGGCTTTTCAGATGGCGTCGACACGTTCCCGGTGGACGTACGCGAGGATGGGATCTACGTAGGAATGGCGGCGTCGCGTCCCCACGTGCGTACCGTCGCGGACGTCATGGTGGAAACGATGGTCAACTGGGGCGTCACCCACGTCTTCGGAATGGTCGGCCACTCCAATCTCGGGCTTGCCGACGCGTTCCGGCGGCAGGAGGAACAGGGGAACCTCACCTACATCGGCATCCGTCACGAAGGGGCGGCATCGTTCGCGGCGTCGGCATATGCCAAGCTGACCGGGACGCCGGCAGCCTGTTTCTCGATCGCCGGACCCGGGGCGACAAACCTCCTCACGGGACTCTGGGATGCGAAGGTGGACCGGGCACCGATCCTCGCGCTTACCGGCCAGGTCGACACCCAGGTGCCCGGTCCCGGAGCGTTTCAGGAGGTGGATCTCTCGGCCGCGTTCGGCGCCGTGGCCGCGTGGAGCCAAACCGTACTGCACGACAGTCGGCACGCCGAACTCATGACCCTCGCGCTCAAGCATGCCACACTGCAGCGCGACGTCGCGCACCTGATCTTCCCCAATGAGGTGCAGACGCTTTCCGCGACGGAGGGCGCAAAGCCCTCTGGTCCGGAGGGACGCGTGCCGTCGCTCGAGATCTCTCCGCCCGATGCCGCGTTCGCGGAGGCAATGCAGCGGCTGCGCACTGCCAAGCGTCCCGTCATCATCGTGGGGCACGGTGCCCGATTTCACATGGGGGCCGTCACCGCCCTGGCCGAGTCGCTCACCGCTCCGGTGATCACGACGTTCAAGGGCAAGGGCCTGATCTCCGATCGCCACCCTCTTGGATGCGGCGTGCTGGGGCGGAGCGGGACGCCGATCGCCAGTTGGTTCATGAACGAGGCCGATCTCCTGGTCGTGTTCGGCGCCTCGTTCTCCAACCATACCGGTATCACGCCCGAGATCCCGACCATTCAGGTGGACTTCGATCCCATGGCGCTCGGCAAGTTCCACTCGGTGGCCGTTCCGGTCCTCGGTGACATCGGCGTCACCGCGCGGCGGATGCGGGAGGAGCTTGGCAAGACGGCCGCCACCGACCAACGGTCGGAAATCGCCGACCGCTGGAAGATCTGGCGTGCGGAGAAGGTTCGTCGACTCCACGACGATCTGGGGCGAGGCGTGAACTCCGCCGCCGTGTTCGCCGCTCTGACCGATCTGGTGCCGGAGAACGCCGTGATCGCCGTCGACGTCGGGAACAACACCTACTCGTTCGGGCGCTACTTCGAGTGCACGCAGCAGTCGGTGCTCATGTCGGGCTATCTCGGCTCCATCGGGTTTGGGTATCCGGCGGCGATGGGTGCCTGGGCGGCGGCGCCGGATCGGCCCATCGTCTGCGTCTCGGGAGACGGCGGGTTCGGTCAGTACATGGCCGAGCTGACGACGGCCGTGAAGTACGGAATGAACATCACGCACGTGTTGCTCAACAACGACGAGTTGGGCAAGATCTCGAAGGAGCAGCGGGCCGACGAGATGGAAGTGTGGCAGACCTCGCTCGTGAACCCCAACTTCGCCGAGTACGCGAATCTCTGTGGCGCCGTCGGAATCAGGGTCACTGACGCGCGAGATCTGCGCGCCGCGATTGGCCGCGCGCTCGCTCACGACGGGCCGGCACTCGTCGAAGTGGTCAGTGACCCCGAGCTGATCTAGAGCAGAGCACAACGGGCTACACATGGAGCACCAATGAACAAGGTTAAAGTTGGCGATTGGAGTGACCTCGAGGACCGCACGCCGGCGCACGCGTTGGTGGGCAACGTGGATCTCGTTGTGATCCGGCACGACGACGAGATCTCCGTCCTCTACGGACGCTGCCTGCACCGCGGGGCACTGCTCGCAGATGGGTCGATCCGCGGTGAGGATCTAGTCTGCGGCGTGCACCTGTGGGACTTCGGGTTTCGGACTGGGATCAGTTCCTACCACAACGCGGAGCGGTTGCAGAAGTTCTCGGCGTGGATCGAGGACGGCGGCGTGTGGGTGGACGTCGACGAGATCACCGCGTGGGAGCACGAGCATCCCCAGCCGTTCGATCGGGACGCCTACCAGGGTGCGTATCAGGATCCTCACGGGACGACCGAGGAGCCGCACACCAAAGCGATCCAGCAGCTTGCGGCGAAGGGCCTCGAAGGTGCGCACGGTCCGGTGGCCGCGATGGGTGTCCCCGGTCCTCAGCTCCCGGCGTGGAGTCAGATCCAGTTCGTCACCGCGCAGCTCGCCACACCGCCGCAGCTCGACGACGTGGCCGTCGGGACCAATCTCATCATCGGTCCGGCGGCGAAGCGACCGCTCGAGCTGACGATCCCGATTTTCGTGTCCGACATGAGTTTCGGGGCACTGTCCGAAGAGGCGAAGGTCGCTCTGGCACGCGGCGCGGAGATGGCGGGCACCGGGATCGCATCCGGCGAGGGTGGGATGCTCCCCGAAGAGCAGGCCGAAAACCAGCGTTACCTCTATGAAGTGGCGTCGGCGCGCTTCGGGTTCTCGATGGACAAGCTCGGACGGGTGCAGGCGATGCATTTCAAGGGCGGACAGGCGGCCAAGACCGGAACCGGCGGCCACCTTCCGGGCGAGAAGGTGATGGGCAAGATCGCCACAGTGCGCGGACTCCAAGAGGGAATGCCTGCGGTGTCGCCCGCTCGATTCCCCGACTGGACCACGCCGGCGCACTTCCGGGCCTTTGCCGACGAGGTCCGAGACCGCACCGCAGGGATTCCGATCGGGTTCAAGCTGTCGGCGCAGCACATCGAACGGGACATCGATGCCGCGCTCGACATCGGGGTGGACTACATCATCCTGGATGGTCGCGGAGGCGGCACGGGCGCCGCGCCGCTCATCTTCCGCGACAACATCTCGGTCCCGACGATTCCCGCGCTCGCGCGGGCGCGCCGGCATCTCGACTCCCGGGAGGCCCGCGACGTCACGTTGATCATCACTGGTGGGCTGCGCACGCCGGCCGACTTCGCAAAGGCGCTCGCGCTGGGCGCTAATGGCATCGCCGTCTCCAACGCCGCGATGCAGGCAATCGGCTGCATCGCCATGCGCGCGTGCCACACGAACAACTGCCCGGTGGGAGTGGCCACGCAGAAGCCGCATCTCCGCAGTCGGCTACCGGTGCAGGCGGCCGCCGAACGCCTCGCGAGATTCCTCGACGCGGCCGTTCACCTCATGTGCGTCCTCGCCCGGGCCTGTGGCCACACCCATCTGAACCAGTTCGAGCTGCGCGATCTCACGACCTGGGACCGCGAGATGGTCCACTTGGCGGGGATCGCGTACGGGGGCGTGGCCGCCCGATAGGAAGCGGTTACAGCACCGCCGTCACCGTACCGCTGGCGTTGCCTTGGCCGGCGCGGTTTACGGCGAGCACCCGGTAGGTCAGCTCCACGCATACCGCTTGGAACGCCCCGAGTGCGGGCTCGGCCTTTGCGGACATATCCGTATTACTTGGTGGCGCGGGGTTGGGCCCGTGGCGGGCTCAACGGTCGCGACCATGCCTGTGGGATCTGGCCGCCCGGATTGCGGGGTTGCATGTTAGACCGAGCGGCCCGCGCAGCCCATCGCGCACGCGGTTCGTGGGGAGGTCGGGTGAACCAGTGAGCTGTTGGGGAGATTCGCAGTCAGATGCCGAGGTGCGTGGTCGGCTACACTGCGGGCGAGGGGTTTGATAATGAGCTACACAGTTCAGTCGAATATGAGTTAGCCGGCAGCTCACAATTCCGGTATAATTCGGGAATCCCAGGGGGTGCCCTATGAAGTACAAAATCGCGCTATTCCCCTCCGAAGAAGGCTACGCGGCCTCCGTGCCAGGCCTCCCCGGTT